>Ga0182027_10011224_pt1 | contig 12688 bp, 8 predicted proteins | sample 712E1DmetaG_FD_121300 | JGI IMG/M metagenome (GOLD analysis project Ga0182027, IMG submission 121300) | Permafrost microbial communities from Stordalen Mire, Sweden - 712E1D metaG (Illumina Assembly) | ecosystem: Environmental > Terrestrial > Soil > Wetlands > Permafrost | place: Sweden...
ATAAAAAGTTTCCGGTTCGCAATCCCAACATCCCTCAGCAAAATGGCGGCGGACTCGCTGTCGTCGCAATCGCCGCCGTTGCAATAAACCACGATCTGCTCCGCTGCCTGGCAAACCGGAAGCACGGTGGCAAAGTATTTTTCCGGATAGTAGGGGTCGAATTCGCAAGCCCCGGGGATGTGCCCTTCCCGGTAGTGCTGTTCATCGCGGGCATCAATGAACGCGATGGTCCCCTGCTGGAAACGCGGATCGTGGAAAAGCTGCGCCGCCTGGCGGCCATCAACCGATTGCAGTCCCTGTTCCTTCAATCGCACCGCCAGAAGTTGAGCGGGAGAAAGCGCCGGTGGATTTGTGTTGGCAACGTCGCGCGGCGAACCGACGCCGGTTGCCGCCGGCACCGGGCGGTTGATGTCGGCGGGAAAATAGTTGCGCGTGAGCACCAGACCGCGCGGCGAGACCAGGTTGGCGCCAAATGCCAGCACGATGCCGGCGGCCGCCACGAGCAGGGCCTCCCGGAGGACGTTCCTGACCGGATGCCGGCGGTCAGGCGTCATGATTTCAAGCGGTTGCTTCACACGGATCCTGCGGTCAGCGTGGGCCATCCCGCTGCGGGAGACAACCACTTTTTACCGGTCAGTGCCGCCCGGTTCACAAATTCATCAACCCTGATTAATCACAGAGCCGTCTTTGTTTATTGCTTATCATATGGTTTAATATAAATTATGTTACAATATAAAAGCCAATGTTAATCTTATGGTTACAAATACTTATCCTTGTAAACTACACTTATTGGCATGCTTATGACAATATATGTTAACTAGTTGCCAAGGGATGCGGTGGTGGATTTTGCCCGGCCTGCTAGCCTGAAATCGTGAGTCGGGAAGCCGTTTGAATGCACGCATGAACGTTTTTGTCACAGGTTTGAGTTACAAGACCGCGCCGGTGGAAGTCCGCGAAAAACTGGCGGTGCGGCCTTCCCTTTTGCCGTGTCTCGGTTGCCGGCTCAAAATCAATGCCGGTCTGGATGAAGTCGTGCTGCTCTCCACCTGCAATCGCGTCGAGGTTTATGGCACGGCGCCCTGGATCCAAGGTCGGGTGCATCGCATCTTCCAGCAGCTTTGCCCGGCGGACACGGATGTGACGCCCTACATTTATGTGAAGGAAGGCGCGGACGCGGTGCGGCATTTGTTTTCAGTGACGAGCGGTCTGGATTCCATGGTGATTGGTGAGACGGAAATCACCGGCCAGGTGAAGCTGGCCTACCAGGCCGCGCAGGCCGCGAGGCTGACCGGAAGGGTTTTGAATCGTGTTTTCCAGACGGCGCTGCAGACCGCCAAGGAAATTCGCACCCAGACCGGCATCGGCCACGGCGCGACTTCCGTGGGCAGTGTGGCCGTGGAACTGGCCGAAAAGGTTTTTGCCGGGGATTTGTCGGACAAGACAGTGATGATTCTGGGGGCGGGTAAAATGGGCGAAGCCTGTGTCCGCCATCTGGCCAAACGTGGCACCCGGTCAGTGCTGGTGGCCAACCGCTCTCTGGAACGCGCGCAGACGCTCGCCGCAGAACTCGGTGGACGCGCCCTGTCGTTTGAGGAACGCATGGCTGCGGTGATGGAGGCGGACATTGTGGTGAGTTCAACCGGCAGCCCGACCACGGTCCTTCACAAGCACGAGATCGCCGGCATTTTGGCGGCCAGGGCGAACCGGCCGCTCATCCTTGTGGATATCGCCGTACCCCGGGACATCGCGCCGGACGTGGAGGAACTCGACAATGTTTACCTTTACAACATCGACCACCTCGATGCGATTGTTCGGGAAAACTCCAAGCTGCGGGAACAGGAGCTTTCCAAGTGCAATGAAATCATCACCCGTCGCGCAACGGCGTTGATGCTAAAATTGAATCCGCCGCCCGTCATCCGGCCGGTCGCCAACGTGGAGTTGGAGCCGGGCTGGAGTTTGTGCGGGGCGGCGACATGAAAGAAACCTTAATTGCGGAAACATATATAAATACCGACAATCGTAAATCCATACCCAATTCAAAACCCATGAAAAAACACCACCCCCTATCGAAGATGTTTGCCGGCTTCGCGGCAGTGGCATTGACGTTTGTCGTGGCCGTGGCCAACGTCAACGCGGCAACGACCGCATTGAATGGCCAGGTCGCCCCGCGCCCCCTCACACCGACAGAAATCTCAACCAATGGGTATTCGCTAACCAATGCCCAGTTTTCCGCCGGCATTGGCACCGTCGCCCTGGGCGAGCCGGTATATCTTGATGCCATGGTGGCCGCCTCCATTGCGCCATCGAACATCCTTGGCGTCACATGGTGGCCGCTGACCAACAAGCCGGTGGGTTCGCTGGCGGTGTTGACCAACAGTCCGTTGGGCACCAATGTGCCGCTCTTCAAGACGGGAGACCGTGTCACGGGTGGGGCCAGTGGGACCCCCTCACCGTACCTTCAACTGGCGGGCCGTACCTTTTTCCGCCCGGATGTCGTCGGACAATATACCGTCATGGCCACGATCACCACGACTGGTGTCAACGGGACAAACACCATCAGCCCGGTCACGACGAACATTGCCACCACCATCACGGCGTCCACTTATTATGGCGTTCAGGTGTGTTCCGCCTGCCATAGTGGCGGCGTCGCAAATGCGCCCAGCGTTTTCCCCACTTACACGAATACGCCCCATGCCAGCATGTTCACCCGTGCCATTGATGGCTTGGTCAGTAGTCACTACAGCAAGAGTTGTATTCAGTGCCACACTCTTGGCTATGATACCAACTCGTTCGCCGTCAACGGCGGCTTTGACGACATCGCGACGGAGTACGGCTGGACTTTCCCGAGCGTGTTGACCAACGGCAACTGGGCCAGCATGCCGGCGGCATTGAAAAACGTGGCCAACATCCAATGCGAGAACTGTCACGGCCCCGGCAGTCAGCATCCGGTTGGGAATGGCATACTGGGAAATACCAATTTTATCTCCGTCAGCTACGGCGCGGGTGTTTGCGAGCAATGCCATGACAGCTTGACCGGCCATTTCAAAGGCGCGGAATGGAACAATTCACTCCATGCCTCTTCCGCCAGACAGACCAGCCCTCAATGCGTCCGTTGCCATACGGGACCCGGCTTCATTGGTTGGGCCACGGCTGGCGGTATGAGCGCGCAGAATTTGTATCCCACCAATGTTATTTCAGCGAATTCATTTTCCACCAATATATTGACCACCACCCCGCCCGCGTTCTATGAAGCAATCACTTGTCAGGCCTGCCACGACCCGCATGATGCTTCCAATCCGCACCAATTGCGCATGGGCTATAATGTTACGCTCTCCGATGGCACGGTGGTCACAAACGCCGGCGCCGGTGGCTTCTGCATGGAATGTCATAACAGCCGAAACGGTTCCGTCACCAATCAATTGGTGAAATATCCGACGACTCCGACGACAACGAATTTGGTGAGTCAGCCCAATTGGGCGGGCGGCAGCGCCTTTGGTACGCATGACAGTCCGCAAGGCGACATGCTCGAAGGTGTCAATGCCGTTACCTACGGACAGGCGATCCCCAGTTCACCGCATGCCAACGTGGTACCCGACACCTGCGCGGGTTGCCATATGCAGCCAGTGGCGGCCACGGTTGTTGTCAATGGCGTGACCAATGCCAATCCGGCTTTCACCAAGGCGGGCGGCCATACCTTCAAGATGAGCTATACGAACAGCTCGGGCGCCAAGGTTCCGGTGGCCGATGTCTGCAATCAATGCCATGGCACTATCACTAACTTTGACTTCCCGGTTGCCGATTATAACGGTGATGGCGTCATCGAAGGCGTCCAGACCGAAGTCCATCACCTGCTTGACAAGCTATCCACGCTCCTCCCGCCTGGAACCTATCAGGCGAACGTCGCCAACTACGTCGCCGACGGCTTGGTCAAGTCTCCTAAAGCATATACCAACATGCCGGTAAAGTTCTTGAATGCCATTTACAACTACCAGTTCGTTTCGCTGGATAACAGCTTTGGCGTCCACAACGCGGCTTTTGCCGTCGGCCTGCTCAAGGCGTCCATCGGCGACCTCACCGGCGATGCCAACAACGACGGTCTGCCGGATGCCTGGCAGATCGGCTACTTCGGCTCAGCCACCAACGCCGCCGCCGCGCCCAACGCCATCAACAATACGAACGGTCTGCCCAACTGGATAATGTACGCTTTGGGGCTTGATCCCCATAGCAGTTCCACAGCGGTCAATGGGGTTATCTACATCAATGACGGGAACATCGTCAACGGTGCCACCAACACCATTGCCATCTATACGGCGGCAGAAATCGCATTCAATACCCAAGTCGGAACGACCTATACCATTCAAGGCATTACCGCCCTCACCGGCAACTGGCAAAACATCAGCACCAACATCCCTGGCACCGGCGGTTCCATCAGTTATCTGACCCCGACGCGAGACAACGTGCAAATGTTCTTCCGCGTGGTGCATACGCCGTAATCGGGTAAAAATCATTTGAACACACCCCTTCCCGGCAACGGGAAGGGGTTTTTGTTTGCCCGTGAAGATGGAAAAAACCTCAACCCCATGTCGCGTTGACTCGTCGCGCCGCAGCCGGGTAAAGGCGGAGACTCAGTGAAGACGGAAGTGCAACGGAGGCGAACTTGGCGCGACAGTCCTGCAAAGCAGGACGAAGACGGATCAACTGACCATCATCCGATTATTTTGACGAAATCCGTCAATTTCTTCCCGGTATAGAAATTTATCCATTTGCCGGTCGCGTCCAAATACGCCAGGCACCTGTATTCTTTGCATTGAACCCATACCAGTTCCTTGAAAATCGGAACCAGCCCGCGGGTCTGTTTATTTTTCCTGTCTGATTGGCCGCTTTTTTTCATTAAAGGTAATCAGTTGACATGATGGACGCGGTATTTCATTGAAAGGTAACACATCGTTATTCCTGCTTCGTCCTCTGCTTTCCGCTTACACTGGTTGAACGCTGAGGGTTAACTGGTAGTCGCTTCGCTTTGACCCGGCAAGGAATTATTTCGCGGCCGGAGGCGCAGCCTTCATCTGCTCGAAGACGGAAATCTGGGCTTGCAACTGCGCGGCGATGGCCTTGAGTTTTTCCGCCTGTTCCAACTGAACCTGCTGGAGATGTTTCATCGCGGCCTGCTGTTCCGCGTCAGACCGGCCGTTTTGCGCATCGGCGAGTTGTTGTTGCGCAACCTGAATCTGCTTTTCCATCTCGGCCCCGGCTTCGTTCATTTTGCTTACGGCGGCCTCGCGCAAAATCCCGATTCCGTCCTCCAGCGACGTGCCATTGAGATCGGGAATCAAATGGACGATTTCATTGGTAACCTCGGGGGAAATCGGGGCGCTGGCCTTGACGACGGATGTTGCCGGCGTTGCCGTCACATGGAGAATCACGCGGGCCAGGTCAAACTCCAGCGCCGGCTCCCATTCGGGCTGGATTTGGGGCAGGGATTCTTTCCGCCCTCCGCAGACAACGGTGAGTCCCAGAAAACAAGCATTGCCCTTGTCGAGGTTGAACGGCCTTAGGCCGTCGGCCGAAGCCGCGTCGGCATCAGACGATGAATCGTGGCGGGTGACAGAGATTTTTCCGCCGGCAACTCGCTGGAATTCGGCCAGCAATTGATTTATCCGGTCGGCAAAAGCGAACGTGGCGGCGGGCACGCTGGCTTGATCCAACAAAGAGTAGAAGCGGATTTCAACCGGGGCATCGAGGCCCTTCAAAACGGCTTTGGTGCTGTCGGACAGAACCACACTGCCGCCCCCGCCAATCATTCCGTTTGTACCGTGGCCTCTCCCATGGCGCAGATACCAGAAGGCACCGGCGGCCAGGACGAGGAAAACCAACACCAGCATAACAATGCTGATCCGGGCCCGGACTTGTCCGGTAGTCCGTTTAAATGATAATTGTCTCATTGAACTTGTCTTTCCTTGCTGTCGAACACCAGTTTCCAAGGTGCCTTATCCCGTTCCGGTAAGCGAGAAAAAATGAATCCCGCCGGCGGGGGCGGTTTACATTCAAGGCCGCCGCAACCGGCTGGAAACGGATGCCAGACTTCTATTGCTTTAAGCGGGACAATCAAAGTTGAGCATCCGACAATATTAGGATGGCATGTTCTTTTCTACAGTGTAACTTTTCATTCAAACAGGTTCGGCATCCGGGGCCGGTCAGCCAACATTCTGGGGTTGCGCGGGTTCAGTTGGTCGTCCAGTTTGCCGCCAGATGAATATCCGGTTGGTCATCGGATACCGCAGAAGATGACGTGGAACAGTAATTTTCAGAATAAACGATTCGCTGCAAATGAACCGCAACAACGCATCGCTGGCTGACCGGACGTCCGTTTTAATTTTGGCGGCGGCGGGTTACCTCCTTGGCGGCATCTTTGCAAATGCGCAGACCGTCCAACACCAGATCATCACGCAGCCGGGCGGCATGCCGGGATTGCCGGTCATGACGGGAATTGGACGCGTCACCAACGGCATGGATCTGACGTGGGACGGGCCGTCCGGTTATTATCAAGTCTATCAGAAAAGCAACAGCTTGCTGGCCCCGTGGGTGGCACTGGGCCGGGCCACCAATTTGCTCCGCTCCGCTGTCATCACGAAGCTTTACACCAACGCCTTCTTCCGCGTCTCCGGACCAGCGCCCGCGTATGTCGGAGCCCAAGCCTGCGCCGGGTGTCACGACAACATTCGCGCCACGGAACTGAAGACCCCTCATGCGGGCGCGTTCACCAATGCCGATTTTGCTGCCGCTGGCGGGCAGACCAACAACTCCTGCCTGGCCTGCCACACAGTCGGTTACAGGTTGCCGACCGGGTTTGTCAGCCAGTCCAAGACCCCGCAGCTGGCCAACGTCCAATGCGAGAATTGCCATGGACCGGCCGCCAATCATGTGTCCAATGAAACCGACCCGACGGTCCGTCCGCGCGTGGACCTGGCGGCGACCGTGTGCGGCGGCTGCCACACCGGCCCCATGCAACCCACTTACGAGGAATGGAGCACCAGCGGTCACGCCACCGTGGTGCCGGATGCGCTTCAGGTCATGAGTTCGTCCCCCGCCAACATCAGCAGTTGCGGACGTTGCCATTCCGGCTCCGTCCGGCTGGCCTTGATCTACGGACAAAATCCCGTCGCGCTCACGAACGACCTGAACGTCGCCATCACCTGCGCGGTCTGCCACGATCCGCATTCAACCAATGCCAATCCGGCACAGGTCCGCAACCCCCTCGCTTCGACCAATTATTTTTCCCTCAGCACCACGGACGTGTTCACCAACAAATACGCGGCGAACACCAACATCAATCTCTGCGGCCAATGTCACAACAGCCGGGGATCCGCGTGGACGGACACTTCCCGTGCGCCACACCGTTCGCTGCAATATAACTTTCTGCTCGGTTCCATCGGTCAATTATGGAATGGTGTGACCGACAGCCCTGCCCTGTTCAATCCCGGCACGCACGCCGGCCTGCCGTCGTCCGCCATTAATTCAATATCCGGCACGTTTTACCTGACCAATCAATGTGTTTCCTGCCATCTGCAACCGGACGCCCCGCCGGCCAACACTCTCAGTCACACATTCGAGGTGGCTTCCCACGATGTCTGCAGCAACTGCCATCTCACTGACCCCGGTTCATCGGCGCCTGGCGTCTCCGACAGTGTTTCCCTGGTCATTGACGAATTGAACCAGTGGGCCGACACCCAGGCGCCGGCGGCGTTGCGGACCAACGGGACCGTCATCTGGGAATACACGACCCCCGGCGGATTGGTCTGGCAGACCAACTCGGCGGGGTACGTGATCAGTTGGACGTTGGCGGACCAGGTGAATTTCAGCGGGCCTGACGCCGCCGGTCAGGCCCTGATCCCGGACAACATCAAAAAGGCCAGGTTCGATTTGTATCTCGTGGTCAATGACGGCAGTCTCGGCGCGCACAATTGGATTTTTGCCCTTAACCTGTTGTCCGCGGCTCAAAACCTGATCTACCAGGAATTATTCCCGTGAAACGGCGCGAAATGAACGACAACCAACAATCCGCATGATAAAATTTTTATTCACCAGGCACTCCTGGCCGCGCGGTCAACGCGGTCGAAATCTGGCGCTGGCGGCAGGCGCGGTAGTTTTGCTGTTGGCGGCCATTTCCTGCAGCACCGTCAACCGTCAGGTGGTTGAGCTTCCCAATGTGCCCGGAGCCAAATACATCGGCTCGTCGGAATGCGAACAGTGCCATGAAGACCTTTACCGGGGCTTCCAGACCGCCGATCACTCGCGTCTGATTGCTGCGGGAACCAATGCGCTCAATGCCGGTTGCGAGTCTTGCCATGGACCGGCCAGTCTGCACTCGGATTCGGGCGGAGAGATCAAGCCGCCTTACAGCTTCACCGCCGGGCGTCCCGAGCCGGCCAGCCTGTCCACGCTCGCCGGGGTGCCGCCCGCCCGCGCGATAGAAACCGTCTGTTACCAATGTCACAGCGATGTTCGCGGCCAGTTTCAATTGCCCAACCATCATCCCGTGCCCGAAGGCAGGATGAAATGCACGGAGTGCCATTCACCGCACAAGGGAAGCATCCGCGCCGGTGGCGGCACCGCCCTGCTCTCCCAGGACGAAAACTGCCTTAAATGCCACCCGGCCCAGCGCGGTCCGTACGTGTTTGAACACGAGGCGTTGCGCGAAGGATGCACCACCTGCCACACCCCGCACGGCAGCGTCAACGCCAAGATGCTCACCGAACGTAATGCCAACCTGTGCTTGAAATGCCACTTCCAGCAGGTCAGGAACGGAGAGATTTATATCGGCGGCAAACTGCATCAAAATACAGTGGTCAACAGCCTGAGTCAGGGGGCTTGCTGGACCGCCGGTTGTCACGAAGCCGTCCACGGCTCGCGCGTGAACTCGTCACTCAGATTCTAAACCGCAACCGGAAAGCCGATGAAAAAGAAATCCCAATCGAAAAAACAGCATGACCAGGCCGCCCGACGGGCGTGGTATCGCCGTTGCATCATGGTTGGGGCGATGCTGCTGACGTGCGGCACCCAGGCCCGGGCCGGCGACACCAACACCCCGGCGATGACGCCGGGACAGATGTTTGAGGGGGGCGAGAAAACTTACAACAATTGGGTTGATCTCTCCGTCGGCGGCCTGTTCACCTCGGGCAGCACGGCGCAGGCGCAGCAACGATACAAGTTGAGCGATGACCCCTTCGGCGGCATCAGCGACCTTCACCTGCAAAAGGATGTTGCCAAGGGCACCACGCTCACCTTGGACGGACACTCGCTGTTCGACCAGAGCGACTACAAACTGATCCTCGGTCTGCAGCGCGAAGATTTCGGATATCTGAAGTTCAACGTTGCTGACTTTCGCACCTGGTATAACGGGGCCGGCGGTTATTTCGACAACAAGCAATATCAGCTCCCGAACGATGAGCTGTCCCTGGATCGCGGTGAATATTCCTTTGAAGCGGGCCTGACCCCGAAGGACCTTCCGAAGGTCGTTTTCAAATATACGCATAGTTTCCGCGACGGCGACAAAAGCTCCACCATCTGGGGCCCCGTGCATCCCGATTTGACGACGTCGGTGCGCGGCGTATTTCCGTCTCTCTACAACATCGATGAAAAGGTGGACAGCTACGCGCTGGATGTGACCCATCACATCAAGACCACGGACTTTGGCGCCGGCGTGCGCTATGAAACCGCCAGCCTGGCCGACACGCGCAAGGAGACGTTCTATCAGGGCGAACCGGTGCAACAGAACGTTACGGACAAGCAGGGAACCTCGTACGACATGTTCAACGTACATGCCTTCAGCGAGACCTGGCTCAAAAAGGACCTGTTCTTCTCCACCGGTTACTCGTTTGCCAATCTGAACGATGGTTTTTCCGGGAGCCGCATCTACGGCGATGACTTTGGCGTGGCCTACAGCCCCAACCCGGGTAACGGCCTGGGCTACACCGGCCTCAACGGCGGTGCTCACGAACAAACTCATGTGGGGAACGTGAACCTGATGACGACTCCCATCAAAAACCTCACCATCGTGCCGTCCCTGCGCGTGGAGTCGGACACTTGGAACGCGAATTCCAGCGGCAACGGAACGTTCGGCACCGACACCCAGCCTTTCAGCGGCAACGGTGATGGGGAGAAGCTGGATGTGCGGGAACGGCTCGATGTGCGTTATACCGGCGTGACCAACTGGGTTTTTTCATGCGGCGGCGAATGGACGGAGGGCAGCGGAAATCTGTATCAAACGAACGGCCTCAATACGGTGAACGGATCCCCCGGACCGCCTCCCGTCCTGAGCCTGACGGATGAAACACGCTGGTTCCAGAAATATTTCATCGGCGCCCGATGGTATCCCATCCGCCGCGTCACCATTGATGTCGGCGGTTATTACAAACGGAACGAATACGACTGCAATAACGTCCAGGACAGCACGCCCAATAACGTCATACCGGGCAATACCTACCCGGCTTTCCTGGTCATGCAGAATTTCCAAACGTACGACGCTAACGCGCGCCTGACGCTCCGGCCCGTTCAAAACGTTGTCCTGGTCAGCCGCTATGAATATCAGTACTCCACCATCAACACCGAGCCGGACTCGATTTCCGGACTGGGTGAGGTCCAGTCTTCAACGATGACGAGCCATATCATCGCGCAGAACGCCAGTTGGTCTCCGTGGAGCCGGTTGTGCCTGCAGGCTGGTTTCAATTACGTCTGGAGCGAAACCAGGACCCCGACTTCCGATTACACCCAGGCCATCCTCAATTCGCAGAACAATTACTGGACGGTGACGTTTGACTCCTCGCTGGTGGTGGACGACAAGACCGATCTCAACGTCGGCTTTGTCTATTATCAGGCGGACAATTACAACAACAACTCCAGCGTCGGCCTGCCGCTCGGTGCCGGGGCGAATGAGCAAACTCTGACCGCCTCCATCACCCGGCGAATCACCCAGAATCTGCGCGTCAGCCTGAAATACGCCTACACCCATTACAACGACTGGGCTTCCGGCGGAAACAACAACTACGATGCCCAGATGGTTTACTCCAGCCTGCAATACCGTTTCTAGCCGGCTTTTCCCCGGGAGCGCCGCCTCCTGACAGAATAAACTTGAATCTTCATCAATCCGGCATCTAATTTTGCATCGTGATAAGTCATCCAATTGAAAAATCCGGGGCCGCCCTGGGGTGCCCGCCTAATAAACATGTCTGGTTGCTGCCAGTATTGATGTCGTTGCTGTTCCTGCCCGTTGCCGGTTGTCACCGCGACGAGGTCAAAACCTATCGCGTCGCCAAGGAACAGAACCCGCCGCCGCAAACCGCGCCAGCCATGCCAACGGATTCACCCAACCCGGCCCTTCCGCCGGGACACCCGGACATCTCGTCCGCACCCGGGGCCACCATGCCTGCTATGACCGGATCCGCCCAGCCGCAATTGACCTGGAAAACGCCGGAGGGCTGGACGGAAGTTCCGCCCGGCGAAATGCGCGTGGCGTCGTTCAAAATCCAGGGCCAGAACGGCAAACAGGCGGAGGTGAGCGTCATTCCCCTGCCCGGCTTGCCCGGCAGCGACGATGCCAACGTCAATCGCTGGCGCGGTCAGGTTGGTCTGTCAGCCGCGTCACCGGATGAACTTAAAAAATCCGCGGAAAGCATCGAGGCGGGTGGCCAGCCGGCGCAGCTTTACGACATCGCCGGCCAAAACCCGGCCAACGGCGAGGCCGCGCGCATTCTGGGCGTCATTCAACATCGCAACGACGCGGTGTGGTTTTTCAAAATGACCGGTGACGCCGACCTGGCTGAACAACAAAAGCCGGCGTTCGTTGCCTTCCTCAAATCGGTGAAATTCACAACCGCTCCGGCACAAACGGAATTGCCTCCATCGCATCCGCCCATCGGCGACATGGGCATGGGCGTACCGGCAACCGCCGCCGGCCCAATTTCCAGCGAAGGCAAACCGAACTGGCACGTGCCCGCCGGCTGGCAGGAAGTTTCCGGCGGACAATTTCTCGTCGCGAAATTCACAATCACCGCCAACGACGGCACGACGGCGGCCGTCAATGTCAGCAGTTCCCCCGGCGAAGGCGGCGGCCTGGTGGGCAACATCAATCGCTGGCGCGGCCAGCTCGGCCTGGGCCAATTATCCGACGCCGAAGTGAACAAACTGGTGGCGGCGATTGACGTGCAGGGCGGCAAAGGATCGCTCGTGGACCTGAGCGGCACGGACGCCCGGACCAGCCAGCCGACACGGCTCGTGGGCGTAATGGTCTCGCAATCCGGCCAGACTTGGTTTTACAAACTGATGGGCGATGCGAAAGTTGTTGAAAGCCAGAAGGACACGTTCATCCAATTTGTCCAAGGCGTGAAATACTGAACTGAAAAAATATTTGAAACCAAGAAGCACACGGAAGAATGGACACAACCTGACAACACCACGAACTCCCTCTCCCCGCCCAAGCGGGGAGAGGGCCGGGGAGAGGGGATTTTAATTCTGAAATAATCGACCACCCCGCCCCTCTCCTCCATGGAGGAGGAGAGGGAGAAAAATCTAAGCTGAAATGCTCAAAAACCTGATCAAATTATTCTCGTCGCTCAAGCTGACCGTGACCTGTCTGCTGCTGGGTTGTATTCTGGTGTTTTGGGGCACGCTGGCACAGGTGCATCTCGGACTG
>Ga0182027_10011225_pt1 | contig 12687 bp, 9 predicted proteins | sample 712E1DmetaG_FD_121300 | JGI IMG/M metagenome (GOLD analysis project Ga0182027, IMG submission 121300) | Permafrost microbial communities from Stordalen Mire, Sweden - 712E1D metaG (Illumina Assembly) | ecosystem: Environmental > Terrestrial > Soil > Wetlands > Permafrost | place: Sweden...
GCCAGGGTTATTTTGATGTATACAAGGATTCCCTGGAACGTTTTCTTTTGTCGCACGGCCATACGCCGCTTGGATTGTTAACAGTCAGCCGAGTGATTCAAACGGTGGTGATCGTCTTTCTGCTGTTGGTCACATTTTGGTTTCTGCGGCGCACCCTTGGAAACAAAATCGCCCTAGCCGGGATCCTGCTGATCTCCTTTGACCCCTTCTTCCTGGGACATTCACGCCTGCTCAACCATGAGGGACTGATGTCCCTGTTTGTCATGATCTCGCTATTAGCAGTGCTGATGCACCTTTTCTACGAAAGAAAACCAGTTTATTTGCTTATTTCCGGTGCAGCCGCCGGTTTCGCACAGCTTACCAAATCGTCATCCATAGTACTCCCGCCTTTGATCGGGTTGTTGTTCCTGGTTGAAATATTCTTTCATCATGATTTAAGTTGGCGCAACCGCGTCCTGAAGTCCCTGGCTGAATTAATGGTCTGGTTTGTCATGCTAGGTATTGTATATTTTGTTTTTTGGCCGGGCATGTGGGTCGCTCCAGGTGAGATGCTCTATCAAGTATTTGGAAACGCTCTTAGCTATGCCTTCGGAGGCGCCCGGCTTTCCGTAACCGGAGGTGTTCAACCGGCAGATTTTCAACCTCATCTAGGTGATATTAATTCTTTTTTTACTTCCATTTCGTGGAGGACAACCCCAATCGTATGGATCGGCGCGCTGTTGGGGCTCGCATCCCTGTTAAAGCAAAAATGGGAGCAGCGGTTTGCCTTTTTGTCCATTCTTATGATTGGATTTTTGTTCATCCTATTGTTTGGGATTGCCAACGGCAGGAATTCAGCCCATTACGTACTTACAGCTTACATATCATTAGACATTATTGCAGCCATCGGATGGGTGTATGGGATTGAATGGCTGTCGAAGCTCATGCCGGTGGGCGGCAGGAGGATATTACCAGGCCTGGTTCTGGGTATTATTGTCATCGCCCAGGCTGTCAGCGCGCTGATGTTCTTTCCGTACTATTACAATTATTACAACCCGATCTTGAAGGCATGGCAGCCCGGAAGTCAGAACCCCAATTTTGGTTACGGTGAAGTACTTGAATTAGCTGCCAGATATCTGGCGCAGAAACCCGGGGCAGCGGATACCACTGTCATTGCATTCTATGGACGCGGGCCGTTCTCCTATTTTTATCCCGGAAAGACGGAACAGTTAAAACCCGTTTACGCCGATGCCGAAAACGTCCCGCAACTGATCCAAATTCTGCACGAATCAAAATATATCGTTCTTTATTATGAACTGGAAAAAGACAGGGATATACCGGCTAATGTTTTGCGTGCCCTGGAGGGGGTAACTCCAGAGCAGGTTATCCGGCTTAATGGTGTTGAATATATCCGAATTTACCGCGCGGATAATCTGTCTCCCCAGTTCTATAAGATCCTAGTATCTACTAACAACCCCACCCCGACCCTCCCCTAAAGGGGATGGGAATCCCGAATTTCTGGTGTTGCGGGTATATACCCGCAACACCAGAAATTCGGGTAATTTGGATTCAAGATTATAGAGATGAATACGAATGTGAGTAGATACACATCCTGCAGCCTTAATCGATGCCTTTTGTTAGTAAGGACCTGGATATGTTCCGTTATGTCAGGGCGTTTTTGTTGGATACTGGGTGTATGTTGGGATTGGCGTTCGCGTAGGCCTGGTAGTGGCGGTCGGCGTATCAGCTGGCAGGAAGGATGGATCGCCGTGCCAAGGCAGGAACCGGATCATGGTTTTCGCGTCCTCCCAGCCCTCGATCTCACAGCGCTGCAATACAAATAGGTTTCCGGGACCTTGATCGGCTGTGAAGCCGGTGGCACCCATTCCGGCTATATATCCTGCAAAATGGACATAATCCACAGCGGCATTCGTGCCATCACCGAATGGATAAGCAAATGTCAAAATAGGCACGCCGAGGAGGGCTGCCAGTTTTTTGCGAGAATCGACGATCTCTGCGCGCAGAGAAGCCGGATCCAAGGTCGGAAAATTTATTGGATGACTCAGGGTGTGGCTGCCTACTTCCCATCCTGCAGCTGTCATTGTTTTGACTTCGTCAACGGTGAGATAGCCATTCGTTCCGATATAGTTGTACGGGAGATACAGCACGCCGGTAAACCCGTATTTCTTCATAATCGGGAAAGCATTGGTGTAATTGTCTTCATGTGCGTCATCAAATGTGATAATAACAGGCCGCGGCGGCAGGGAGGCACCGGCCATAATCGCCTGCACCAACATGGTGGTCGATATGGACGTATATCCCCAATCGTGCAGCAATTTTATTTCCGCTTCAAACTTATAAGGAGGGACGTAGTAGCGACTATCAACCGGGGAAGTCTCAATCCAATGGTATAAAAGGATTGGAACCTGTATGTGTCCCGGCCCTTGCACCACCCAGGTGGGAGTTGCCATAGTGGGGAGAGATGCGGATGGAATGATCGTTGGCGTTGCAGTGGGCCGTAAGGCAGGCGTTTCTGTTGGAGGCTGAGGCACAGCCGTATCCGTCGCAGTAGGTCGGACTGATGGGAAAACCATACCGCTACAGCCAGTCAATAAAATTAAGCTGATAAAAATAATAACAAAACGTCTTAGAATCATAATCCTGCCTTCAAAGAAATAAAAACGCGGAGGGTGCATTTTACCCTGATCCGCGTTAGCAATTCATACACTCACGGAACATTAATTAATGGTTGAGTTCCCAGATGATCCGCAAACCGTCGAGCGTAAGCCATGGAGCGAGGATGTCGATGACCTTGGTCTCCTGCGCGATAATTTCAGCCAGGCCGCCCGTGGCGATGACTTTCATATCGCTTCCCAGCTCCAGCCTGAACCGGGAGACCATCCCCTCGACCATGCTTACATATCCGTACAACAGACCCGACTGCATGGCGTGGACAGTATTGCGTCCGATCACGGAAGGCGGACGCTGCAGATCGATACGCTGCAATTTGGCCGTATGGGTAAAGAGCGCATCCGCAGCCAGGTTGATGCCGGCGGTAATGGCCCCACCGAGATATTCACCATCCTTGGTGAGGGCGTTGAATGTGGTGGCTGTGCCAAAATCTATGATGCAAGCCGGGCCGCCGAAGAGGCGTAACGTGGCTACTGCGTCGGCCACACGGTCCGCGCCGACAGCCTTCGGATCTTCGTAGCGGATCCGGATACCCGTTTTGACGCCCGTATCCACGATCAACGGATCCTGTTTGAGATATTCCCGGCAAGCCAGTGCGACTCGTTGTGTAAGTTGTGGAACCACCGATGCCAGGCAGATCCCTGTAAGATCCCTGGCCGACCGTCCGGCGTGTTCGAGCAATCCAAGCAGCTGCAAGCCGTACTCATCAGGCATGCGTGCATAGTCGGTAGCGAGCCGCCAATGAGGGGAGAGTATTTCGCCTTCGTAGAGGCCGAGTGTCAAGTTGGTATTGCCGACATCCATGACGAGCAGCATGCTTTACTCCAATTCAGTTTATCGCCTTCGGGTCAAAAACAGATTCAGGGGACCGACTGGCAGAGAGGACAAGGAAAGCGATCAGCGGGAATATTTGCAGGGCGATGCGTTCGATGGAATAATACAGGTGCCAGGTCAGGTCATAAGGCGTGATCAGGTAAATGGCATAATAACCGAGTGCCTGGACAATAAACATTGTAATCCCTGCGATATAAGCCGCGGGACGTTCCTTGATAACCCCTGAATTGAAAAGCAGAAGATAGAATAATAGAATCGGGATGATCCCAATGGAAAACCCCGGGATTCCCCAGCTGCCGAACCCAAGGAATTCGCCCCAGTAGAAATTCAGGATCTCCTTATGGCGTGATATATCCAAGATCTGGGCAATCGAGCGTGCCAGGCCATTGCTCAATACATCGCTGGGCGGCGCGAGGAAGAATTTGAAGTAGAGCACAATGGAAAGCGGCAAAGCGAGTCCCAGGGCATACCAACCGAGGATGCGCAGCGGTTTTTCACGAATAAACGCAATTGCCAAAGCCAATGCCGTAGCGATCACGATGACACTGCCCTCATTCTTCGTCCAGGCCGCCAAGCCAGCCGTCATCCCGGCGAGTGCTATCAGTCCCGGCTTCTTATGAAGGACAAATAGATAGATCAGGATCCCGGTTGCCAGGATAAAGAAGGCCAGCGGTATATCGGCCATTTCCCGGGAGCCTTCGTTGACCACAACAGGGATCCCCCATAAGACGACCAGCCCAATCGCAGCCTGACCCACCGACTTAATGGAGGCCAATGCGCTGACCATCAAACCGGCGCAAGCCAAAGCGAAAAGCGCGCTCTGTGCCATAGGCACATGCGGTGTTTCATATCCAAGCGTATCCCAGCCCGCTGTGATGTTCATGGCCAGAAGCAAGGGATAATCGGCATGGAAGATGGGGTCCATCCTGGGGGAGAACGATTCCAGCCAATTGGCCTGGTCGCGGTAGATAAATCGCGCCGCCCGGTTGAACATCATCCACGCGTCCCAATCACCCTGTTTTCTACGCAAAAGATAACTGACGGTACTAGATAACGAAACCAGCAGGACGACACAGCCTAAACCGACCAGGATACCCTGTATACGCGTCAGGCCCGGCATATGCCAATTTGGAACAAAGCTCCCGCCTCGTTTTCTTTCCTCCCAAATCACACATGCCAACAAAAGCAGGAAGATCGTTAGTTGGATGACAATGAACCAGTGCCGGCCTGCGAACCATAATAAATAAAGGAAATACAGCAGGGACTCAATCCCCAGCCCGATCCCGATTCCCAGGATTGCCTTGAAAATTAAAATCTTTCCGTCGCGGTCCGGCCATATCCAATGAATCAACAGACCGCCGGTTAGAATGGGTAAAAGAAAAATCACGATCATGCGCGGTTCAGTTCCCCAACCTATGGAAAAGATATAATTTGTCCTTAAAGGTGATCACCTCAAATTGACCTTGATGGGTCTTGCTCCAGGCATCATAGGCCTGTTTGTCGAGGTTGCCGACGTTCCACTCCTGGCCCGTGCCTCTGACAATGATAATGGGCGCAAGCACGTATTGCGCCAGCACATATTCGCCCTCGTCATTCGCGGCATTGTAAGGAAATCCGGGTATATTCGAGTCGGAGATATATCCGACCACACCGCGTGTAAATGGAAGCTGCTCTTTCAGAGGCGCGAAGCGTTTTTCCCAATCGGCGACGGGATCGTCAGTGGTGCTCCCCAAATCCCTGGTTGAGATCAAATTCCGGACGCTGGCATAAAGGCTTGCGAGAACGATCAAGACGATCACGCCTCGCTGCAGCCATTTAATAATCATGCGGTATTCTCGGGTTGTTTTATTTTGTCGATGATATCAGCGATCAGATCGAAGCGGCTGAACTGCGGCATGATATAAACGCCTTGCGCCCAGGGCCTGATCTGCTCGATCAATTCTACCGCAATCCGTACACCCTCTTCCGCCGCCTGCTCGCCCGCCTTTTGCATGCGCTCGATCGTTTTATCGGGTATGGCAATGCCCGGTACCTCATGATTCAAGAAGTTCGCATGTTTCAGGCTAACCAAAGGCAAGATGCCCACCAGCACGGGCTTACCCAATCTCCCATGCTTTGCTTCGTATTTTGATAAAAACTCATTCCCCTCTTCAGGACGATAGATCGGCTGTGTCACAAAAAAGTCGGCTCCGGCCCGCAGCTTTCTTTGCAGATTCCTGCTTTCCTGTTCCGGTTCGGGCGGGCAAAGATTTAGCGCCGCGCCGACGAAGAAATTGGTCGGTTGGCCAATGCTCGTTCCAGAATGGTCCACACCCGCGTTGAATCCCTGCTTGATGAGCTTAATTAAACCGGAGGGGACGAGGTCATAGTTATCCATCGCTTCCGGATAATCGCCAATGGCCGTGGGATCTCCCATGATGACGAGCACATTCCGGATGCCGAGGGCGTGAGCCGCCAGAAGGTCGCCCTGCACCCGCAACAGGTTCCGGCCGCGGGTCGGGAAATGGAGAGTGGTCTCCACGTTGACGCGGCGCTGGACTACATCACAGACCGCCCAGGCGGACATCCGCATACGCGCCATCGGGCTGTCGGCCACGTTGATCACATCCGCACCGGCCTCAGCCAATAATGAGGCACCTGCCAGCAGTTTATGCGTAGAAAGTCCGCGCGGTGGATCCATCTCGACTGAAATAACGAACTTCTTCGCTGCGAGCTTTTGAGCGAACTCAGTCGGCTGTTCCTGCGCGGTCTCAATGATCTCGTCTTCGGGCATCAAGGTGATATGAGAAGGTTCAATGGCAGGCGAAGTATCCAGGGCCTTACGCATCGCGGCAATGTGTTGCGGTGTCGTTCCGCAGCAACCGCCGACGATGCTGGCGCCCGCCTCGCGGAAGGAAAGGGCATAATCACCAAAGTAATCGGGGTCGGCCGGATACATAATACGCCCACCCACCTGTTCAGGCCAACCGGCGTTCGGTTTCACCCAGAACCTGCCGTTGGGAACGGCGTGATGCATTTGCTTGAGCAAGCGCAAAAGTTGTGCCGGGCCGCCTGAGCAGTTGACTCCGATCACATCCGCGCCGGCTTCATGAAGCGTGTGCGCCACTTTCATAGGGTCGTCACCCAGCAAGGTGCGATCGTCCCGGGTAAAGGTCACCGAAGCGACCAACGGCAGGGAACAGACCTGTTTTGCGGCCTTGACTGCATCCTGGATTTCATAGAGATCGCTCATCGTTTCGATGACGATCAAGTCCGCGCCGGCTTCACACAAGGCTTCAATTTGTTCTGCGAAGGCAGTGCGGGCCTGTTCAGGCTGTACTCTTCCAAAAGGCGCGATGCGCACTCCGAGAGGACCGACATCGCCGGCTACCAGGACGTTTTTATACGAGGCGGAAACGATGCGTTTCGCAAGCTCCACGCCGGCTTTGTTGATCTCGACCGTCTTGTTTTCCAATCCGTGCTTGCCCAACTTAAAGCGGTTCGCACCGAAGGTGTTGGTCAGGATCAGCTGCGCGCCCGCTTCGATGTATTCGCGATGGACGTCAGCCACTGCAACGGGGTTGGTCAGGTTGAGCTCATCGAAGCATTTCTCGAAACTTACGCCGCGGCTGTGAAGCATGGTGCCCATAGCCCCATCGGCCAGTATTACTTCTGACGATAGTCTTTCAAGTAAATCATTCATCTCTTCTCCATCAGGGTTCCTTGATCACCGTTAACAGAGATCCATCCCGTTCGATACCATAGACGATCTTTGCGTTGGGATACGACTGTAAGTCCAGATTGTAACGTGTGGTCACCACCACGAAATCATAATGTTCGGCACGAGCGGCTTCGTATGTCGAATAGACCTTCAGGTCCGGCCGCGCATACAACTGCAATATATGGACGGGGCCTTCGACCCACAGGCTGGCGTTGGCCGGCGCGTTTTCATTTAAATAATTGGCTGCCTCACGGTACGACGTGCCCCAGTAATCCAACTCATATTTCCGGAATGCGCCCTGCACACCGCCGATAAACCGGTTGTAGTAAATGTATTCATACGGGTGCAGGTGCACACCATCGATAATTCCAGGCAAAAGCAGCAGACCGACCAGTGCGCCCTGCAGTATGGGTCGTTTGATTTTTTCAAATGCAGCCCCGGCCATCATAAAAACCGGCGGCAGGATAAAAAAGACCTGGCGGAAATTATCATATAAGGGCGAGCGGGTAATGACAAACCCGACAAGAGGCAGGATAAACCAGACAACAGTCAGGACCAGCAGGATAACCTTTTGCTCCCACCGTTTAATGCTCTCATAAACCACCACTGCCAAACCGGCCGCGAACAGGAACCAGACCGGTTCGGTCAACTGGATCCCCAGCAGGACAGGCAGATAGGAACGAGGAATATCGGTGGAGGTATACATTACGCCGTTGAAAAGAACCTGTCCCTTCCATGGATATTCCGCCATCACGCGGGCGCTCTCCACGAAGTGTCCGATCGGATCAGGCCAGAGGTAGGGCCAGGTAAGGTACATTACGATCAATGCCACGATCCCATAAATAAAGAGCATAGGCAGGGCTTTCCTGCCTGATCTCCAGACTGCATACACGGCAACCATCAATCCTGCAAAAGGACCGAGCACACGGATCGACGTGGTGACTCCGAGCAAAATGGCTGCCGGAGCGATGGATAGCAATAAATGTAGAGCGGAGGGCAGCTTACGCCAGAACCAGACGAGAATGAAGGTAGAGAGGACAAATAAAACAACCTGTGCCCGCAGGAACAAAACGAAGTATTTTTGAACATAGATCTCAGGCTTCACTTTATGAAGATCAGAGGCAATCGAAGAAATGATATTTGCCTGACCGGCAGCCGCGGCCTGCACCAGGCTGCTTATCCAGTTATGCACAAGATCGGTGGCCGCGAAGAGACCAAAAACGGCAACCAGCCAGAGAACGACCAGAACGAGGAGAGTCCATTTAACACGGGTTGTCACTCTGTCAAATGAAACGGGTATAAACGAGTCGACCATCCTGAACCCGAAAAGCAGGCTGAGCAGGAAAAAAGTCAAAAAAGGAATGTCCTTGGGACTGATGAAGGCATGACCCCAAAAGAGAGGCTGGGTTGCAAGAAGCAGTGTTGCTCCCAGAGAAGCTGCGCGAGTCAACCAGCGTGCACAAAGTTCGTAGAAGGCCCAAATGCAAACAAGATAGGTTATGAAATAAAGGAGATGGCGGAGGTCAGATGTGATCAAGGGAATGAACGTGCCGAGCAGCCGCGCGCCCAAGGCTACGAGCATTACGTAAGCGGGACCGTAGTTGTCGTAGGTATTACCCGTAAGCGTTATGGTGCCATTACCCAGCCAGGTGGAATAGGCTTCGATGGCGCGATCGGCGTACTTAAAGAACTGCAGTTCATCCCACGATTCGCCATATTGCCTGATCGTGAGAATCCCGATCCATAACGCGATGGCGAGTAGAATGAAAAAAATCCTCTTATGATCCAATGTGAGCTTCATTCGAAAAATCCCATTTGATGATCACCTGCAATCCGTGCCGATCGGGATGCTTTTTAAAACCGATAATATGGCACCTCTTCTATCGATCGAATAAATGGTCTCAGCCCCCTTGCAGCGCCGTTCATCCAGATTCTCCCTGGTCAGAAAGGCTACATAATCGTAGGTTGTCGTCGGCTGCTGTTCCGGAATAAAGACATGAATATCAGGCCGTGCATATTGTTGAACAATCTGTTCCGGGCCATATACCAGGACCCTGGCATTCCGGGGTGCCACCGAATTGATTTTTTCGGTGATATCCTTAAAAGAAATTCCCCAATAATCCATTTCGAAGTTCCGATATGCACCGCCCGTCCCTCCGACGAAAGCATTGTAGTATATATATTCATAGGGATGCAGGCGGGCTGCCACCAGGATTCCCGGGAGGGCCGCTATCAAGAGAAAAACAGTCCTGCCTACCGGATGCGTGAGGAAAGCAAATATCTTTTCGATGGCGATCCCCATCAATATGAAGAGCGGTGGGAAAAGAAAGTAAAGCTGGCGCGCATTGTCGTACAGTGGACTGCCCGTTGCAATAATCACCAGGGTTGGAATTAAAAACCATCCCAGAAAAAGAAAAAACGGCTCTGCAGATTCCTTTTTAAACAAGAAAAAGATGGATGTTATAAGGCCCAACCCCATTAATAAAAGGGCGGGTTCCGTAAGCTGTATCCCCAGAATGGTTGGAAAATAGGTATTAGGAATGTTGTCAGCCTTATACAGTTTTCCCCCGAACAAAATATCGGTGGCAAAGGGGAATTGCGACATGGTTTTGAGGCTCTCGATATAGTGCGGAACCAACGAACCCCATAGATAGGGCCAGGTCAAATAAGTAGTTATTGCCGCAATTCCAAGGTAAAGAATAGCCAAGAGGATGGCTTTTGATCTTAATTTGTAAACGGCATATCCCAAAACCAGCAAACCGGCAAAGGGACCGACCACACGGAACGACGAAGTAAACCCCAAAAGGATACCTGCCAGGATCACTGTCCTATTTCGTTTTAACGAATCATTATACTGATCCACCATCCCCAGGCCGGTGTAAATGCTTGTGGTAAAAAAAGCCATAAACGGTATATCTTTTGGGTTGATGAAGGCATGCCCCCAAAGCAAAGGCTGTGTTAAAAATAAAAGCACAACCCCAAAGGCGGCCCATCCATTCATCCAGCGCCTCGATAAAAGGTATACCACCAGGGCGCATTCCAGAAAGGTCAGGAAGTATACAAAATGCCAGGCATTGATCAAAGACCAGAACGGGACTGCCAGCTTAAAGAGATGAGCCAATAGATCAGCTGCCAGATAGTAAGCCGGCCCGTAGAGGTTCAGGTTCGTATTGAAGGCCGGCAGGTCCTGAGGGTGGAGAATGAAGCGGTAAGCGTTGATAGCGTAATCGCCGTAGCGATAAATATCGGCTTCGTCCCAGCTTTCTCCGTAATCCTTAACCGTAAAAAAACCGACCAGCAAAGCGGTGATCAGTAACAGAAAAATCGGAAAATGCTTCGAATATTTTTGCATTGTAATTCGTTGCCGAAGCGCAAGTTGACAATTTGCGTTACGCGCTACATATCATACTTACAGTATGACCACTTCCATTTTATCCACTCGTCCACCAGGCCTGCTTTGCATGGATTATAGAGCACATATTTAATAATACGATCCAATTCAGGCATGTCACGGATATAGTGATCGTAATTCCCGTGTTGCCAAAAATCGCCTTCACGTCCCAAAATCAAGTTTGCCTCATGCGCCGTATATCGTTTGAGCGAGTGCATGATCTTTGAAAGGGATACGTATTTGCCTTCCTGTTCTTCAAGCGGCGTATATACAAGGTGGACATGATTCGGCATAACGCAAAATGCATGCATATCGTAAACCTAGCCATTTCTAAATCGAATACTTTCCACGACCCTATCTGCAACTTGAGAATTGGAAAGGTATTTCTCGCCGAAGGCCATCGTGTCGAGAACGTTATCCCAATCGCGGAAGAAACGTCGATTTTCCAGAAATGATTGTTTTTCACATTCCTTTTTATCTACAATGCCGTCCAATCGTTTTTTGACTTCCGGTTGTTCTTCTCGAAGTTTTTCCAGGACTTTTATTGGCAGTGAATTGGCCAATCTAAAAGTAATGAAAAATGTGGCGCCTTCCGGTTGAATATGAGGCAGTCGCCTGCGATAGAAAGGTTTGTAGGATAACTTATTCATGTTCTGTGCGCAAGCGCAAGATGCCATCTTGCGCTACTTCATCTTGCGTTACTTCATCAACTGCTCGACCCGGCTTTCGCCGACGCTGTAATACTTTGCATCTTTATGATGGACAATGATCGCGGCAGTGGATTGCTCGGGGATCAACTGGTAGGCATCCGAGAGAGCCATGCCGAGTTCGCTTTCGACGGCGGGCATCAAATGAAACACCTTTTTATGATCCTCCAGGTCGGGGATGGCGGGATAACCCCACGAATAGCGTTTGCCCTGCTCCTCGCCGAGGCCGAGCTCTCGTCGTATATGTCCATGCAAATAATCCGCGGTAGCCTCCGCCGTCTGAACAGCCAGCCCGTGAATAAAATAGGCTTCGGAGTAATCGCCTGCCGCCTGGAGCTTGTCGAATCGTTCGGTGGCTTCCCGACCGATGGTCACAACTTGAAAAGCCACCACGTCCATCTTGCCGGATTCAGTGGAAGTGAAATAATCGGCAAGACACAGATGATCGTCATATGGCTGGCGCGGGCAGGCCAGGCGGGTCAGTTCATCGGGCGAGGCGGTGTTGATCGTATCGGGATTATAGATGATCAAATCGTCTCCGGCAGACTGGCAGGGGAAATATCCATATACGGCCTGCGGTTTGAGCCAGCCGTCCTTGATGGCTTCCCTGCTCATGCGCTCCAACCTTGCTTCGAACTCTGCCTTTAGTTTTTCCCAATCCGCACCATGCGCATTCTTGGCGCCCCATGACAGCCGATAGAGTTCATTGAGGCTGAGATGCTTGAAGACCATCTCCAGCGGCATGTCCTTCACCATGCGCTGGCCCCACTTGAGCGGATGCGTGATCGATTCTGCAACGATGTTCGAGCGCGTACCGGCGGTTTTGCGATGTTCGGGCATTTGCGAGGCGCGTCCCATTTCCAAGTCCGCTTCGCGGCGGGTACGGACAAGCAGTTCCTCGAGCTTCTCGGGGACGATAATCTGGTCCATCGTATCGAGGCCTTCGAAGGCATCCTTGCAATAAAACACGCCCGGCTCGTGGGCATTGCCGTCTTCCGTGAACATGATCCGGCGACCGAAGCGGCGGTTGATGGCCGCGCCGCCGACCAGCACCGGGAATTTCAAATTGCGGCGGTGTAATTCGTTGATGATCAACGGCATCTGCTTCGACGTGGAAACCAACAAGGCCGAGAGACCGATGGCGGTGGCGTTGACCTCGACGGCTTTGGTGATAATCGTCTCCGCCGGCACCTGTTTGCCCAGGTCGATCACGTCATATCCGTTGTTAGCCAGAATGGTCTTGACCAGGTTCTTGCCGATATCATGCACGTCGCCATAGACCGTCGCCAGGACTACCAGACCCTTGCTCACGCCTTCCTTCCTTTCGAGATACTTCTCGAGATGTGCGACAGATTTCTTCATGACCTCGGCGGACTGAAGCACGA
>Ga0182027_10011226_pt1 | contig 12687 bp, 8 predicted proteins | sample 712E1DmetaG_FD_121300 | JGI IMG/M metagenome (GOLD analysis project Ga0182027, IMG submission 121300) | Permafrost microbial communities from Stordalen Mire, Sweden - 712E1D metaG (Illumina Assembly) | ecosystem: Environmental > Terrestrial > Soil > Wetlands > Permafrost | place: Sweden...
AACTGGACTGGCTGCGCCAACCGCTCTGCTGCGAGCCGGTGGCCGCACAGAAGCAGATCGACATGATGGTGGACTGGATGCGCGAGGTGCGGAGTCTCACCGAAGCACGCGCCCGGCGCGTCGGCAAGCCGGTACCACTGGGATTGCGGGTCCCGCCGAATCTCGGATATATGAAGAGCATCGGCGTCGACGTAAAGGCCCAGGTGGCCGCGGGGTTGGTGGACTTTGTCGGATTCTCGGATATCTGGCAGACCACGTGGTCCGTCCCCTACGACGAGTTGCGAAAGAAATTGGGCCCGGATGTGGTGTTTTACGGCGTGGTGGAAGATGCGCCCAATTGGATTCGCGGCTTCGCGCCAAGCCTTGCCGCCCTATCGCCCATGCCCTCCGGTCTGGGTTCGCAGAATCCTGGGACGCGGTTGATGGCGGCCAGCGCACCGATGCTATGGGCCAATGCCGCGGGGAAGCTGGCAATGGGTGTTCATGGAATCGAACAATTCAACTTCTTCTGTACGGACCAGCCGAGGATTCCAGGGCTGCGCTGCGACTATGCGGCCTTGAACGGTACCGCAGATCTTGCGATATTGCGGGGCAAGCCCAAGCACTATTGCCTATCGACGCCGAGCACGTGGATGACAAAGGTGGTGGAGCTTCCCGAGCAATTGCCGGCGGTGCTGCAACCACAATGGCGGAAGGAATTTAGAATTTCCATGTGTGCCGAGCCCTCCGGCGGGAAGCTGCAACTTATCGCCCAAGTGGTCATCGAGAATCATCCCCATCCGCCGCGCCTCGGGGTGAGCTTCAATGAAAATTGGCCGGTGTTCGAACGAGTCGAGACACAAGAGTTGCTGTTTCCCGACGGCCCTTACACACAACATACCAGCGATCATCTGGGGCTCAATTTCCAGCTCGACGCCTCGCAAATAAAGGACGGTTGGAATACTCTGCTGATTAACAACAACGCCAGGGACGGTGAGGGAAACGCCGTGACCATTGTCAGCGTGGAACTGGGGGTTCGGCCGGCATAGGGCAGCGTTGCGGTTCTGCCGCCCTGTGCTCCCCGCGTTATTTCGAATCCGCCGCGCCGCCGGGCTCATCCGTTTTTTCCCGTCCACACCTGGTCAGGTAGAGAATCAGCAGACCACCGGCAGCGGCTGAACATGCAAACTTGGCCGCCACGGGAAGGTCAGAGGGCGAAAAAAATCCTTCCAGTGTCCCCGCCACCAGCAGCAGCGGAATAATTCCCAACGCCAAGCGCACGCCCTGACCTCCATACAGGATCAGGGACTCGCGGCGAGGGAGTTCTCCCGGGAACAGCAAGCCGCGCGCCAGAAGCAACCCACCCGCTCCCGCGATAAACACAGCGGGTAATTCCAAGGCGCCATGCGGAGCCACAAAGGACCAAAGCTGCAGGCCCATACCGGCCTGCCAACACGCCGCGCCGATGACACCGATCAGCACACCGTTCATAGCCAGCAGGTAAACCGTGACAATGCCCCCCATAATTCCAACCGCAAACATGGTGAAAGAAACGCTCAGGTTGTTGGTCATAATGGTGCTTGAAGCCAGCGGCTTGATGGTGAGGACGGAATGTGTCCACATTTCGCGCCGGTCGATGGTGTCGCTCATCTGCGGACCAAGGAAAAATCGCTGAAAGGAAGGATCGGCGAGGCAAGCAAAGAATCCCGCCAACGCCCCCGCCAAAAAGATCGAAACTGCCAGGGCCGAATAGGTCCATGTCTGGCGAAAAAGTCTGGGGAAGTCTTCGCTGTAAAATCGCAGCAACCCTTGCTTTGACGCGCCATGTCCCATGTAGATAAGATTGTGAGCACGCGCCAGAAGTTGATTCAGAAATAAAGCCCAGGGCTGGCTCAAGGGGTCTTCGCGTACGGAAGCCAGGTCAGCCGCAATCTGGCGGTAGAGCAATCCCAGTTCCCGCACTTCCGCATGGGCAAGAGAGCGCACTCCCCGGTGTCCGGCCTTCTTGATGATCGCTTCGAGCCGGTCCCAGTACGGCTTGCGTTTTGCCAGCCAGCGTGCGCTAATCATGATAAACACCATGGATAACTTGATTATCGATACGCCCGAACAAATCCCTCTTGAGTTTCCACTCGCTGGAATCGGCAGCCGGTTTCTGGCGCTGGCACTGGATACGCTCTTTCAACTTGCCGCCTGGGTTGTCCTTTTTGGAATCGCCGCCGCCATGGGTGCGAGAGGCTCCAAGATGCCAACGAAGGGTGCATGGACATTGGCCGTGGTGGTGTTCGGGGCGTTCCTTCTCCAATCGGGATACTTCGCGCTGTTCGAAGCCATCTGGAACGGGCAGACGCCCGGCAAGCGCCTGACGCGGTTGCGGGTCATCCAGGACTCAGGCCGGCCCATTACCGCCTATGAGGCCGTCGCACGCAACCTGCTGCGGATTGTCGACAGCATTCCCGCCTTGTATGGCGTGGGTATTATCAGCGCCTTGCTCAGTACGAAGAGCAAACGCCTGGGCGATTACGTTGCCGGCACAGTGGTAGTGCATGAAAAACCCGCGGTGCTTGAAACGGGAGGCCGGTGGGATCTGGCTGCGGCCTCAGGCACATCGTCCTATGACGTATCGCGGCTTACGGCGGAGGAATTCCAATTGATTGAAGCCTTCCTGTTGCGGCGAAATCAGCTTGCCTCGCGAGTGCGGGCGGAAACCGTAGGAAAGATCATCAATCGCCTCTCCGGGCGCCTTGCATTCAGCGCGGATGATGCGCGAAACCCCGAAGCGCTGCTGGAAAATCTCGCCACTGCATACCGCACCCGCGCCCGGTACGGTTGAGCCGGACTCACGAGCCTCCCCATTCCGACACGATTAATGGCCCGTAATCGATACGTAGTGAAGTTGCTGCTTCACGATGTCGCGCGGATAGACAATCTTGATGTCCGTGGGACTGTTGCCCGGCAGAAGATCAGGATTGATGCCGCTCCAAAAGGTCGGAAGGTCCAGGCTTTTGTAACGCTCCACCGCCTGGTCGCGCCAGGCGAGGTTGAAGTGAATGCCGTATTTTGAAATCAGTGCTTTCGCCGCGTCGTAATCGCCTTCCGCCTTGATGCGCATTAATTCCGCCAGCAGCATCCCGACTCCCTTGTGCATCTGGTCGTAATCCTTCACCACCAGGTAGACCTTGCCATCGCGTTCCACCGGCTGGATGGCGCCAGTCTTTTCGCGGATGAAATTGACAATCAACTGCGTGCCGCGACGGTGGTCTTCCTCAATGGCGTCGCCAGTGGGAAACTCGTGGAGCTGCGCCAGCGCCGCGCGGGCCTCGGCATCGTAAGCGGCCTTGGCAACCTCCTGGTCGGGAATCGCACCCATCTCGACCAGCTTGGGATCAAAGAAGTTCCACAAAGCCACCAGATCGGCGCGCGCCTCTTCCAGTGTGGAGTAATACTCCTTCAAATACACTGCCGGTTCCTGTGTGAGCTGGGGATTCATCTTTCCCGAGCCGTGCCCCAGCACCTCATGCATGGCCACCAGAAGATCGTTCGCCAGGGCTTGATGCTTCTCCGCGCGGGCGCGTTCTTCCTCGGAATAGGCGAATTCATTGCTCACCTTCGCGCCCCGGGCCGCTCCCAACACGCGCATGGAACCGGAGAAGATGAAGCTCTTGCTGCCGTACTTATCGTGAATTTCAGCCTCGTTCGGAAGGTTCTCACCGATGGTGGTGACATCAAAATCAGCCGTTTCAATCAGCGCCTCAACCGTATTCACGATGGGCGGATGCGGCGCGTCCAGCTTGTACTTGTCGTCCCACGGCGCGCGCTGTTCAAAGTACTTGGCATTGGCCGCGAATTCCTTCATCAGCTTGTTCATCTTTTCGTCCACCACGGTTACATACGCCTGCATGGCGCCCTTCAACCCGCGCGGATCCTTGTAAACCTCAATGAATCCGTTGGTGAAATCCACCGGACTGTCAGCGTGGACCCAATCGATGTTGAACTGCCGCCAGTCCGCCGGGTCGCCGGTCTGGTAATAGCGGATTAAATCCTGCAGCACTTTTTTCATGGGCGCATCGGCGAAAGGAAGCGCCATGGTCAGATAACGAATCGCACGCCCCAGCTCCTCCGCGTAAAGACCCGCCGCGACCCTCCCTGCCCCGCCCTCTCGGTAAACCTGCTCCACGAGCTTGCCATTTCTCTTTACCAGGCGCGAGTTGAGCGGGTACTTATCATGGAAGTCCTTCAGGTCCCCCATTGTCACGCCTTCATAAAGGTTGTTGCCGCTGACCGTGAGGGGATCTTCACCGTTCTTGGGATTCTTCACGGTGAGGGACGGCTGGTAATCGCCGTCGAAAATCGGCCGACGCAGGTCTTCAAGCTGTTTCAGCAGCTTCGTCTGTGGTCCCAACGACGCGCGATTCTTAAGCGCCTGTAACGCCGCCGCGTGCAAATCTTCCGGCGTAAACTCCGGCAGGAACTTTTGCGACGTAAAGGCATTGTGGTTCCCATGGTTCGCCCAGAACAGCTTGGTGTAATCGGTGATCTTCTTGAAAACAGTGGGATCGATGCCGCGCGGATGCGTCAGGATCTGCTCCAGCAGGTGCTTGAGTTCGAGTCCGTAGGATGAATTCTGGTCGTAGGCAATGGGATTCACGGCGATGGCCGCCATCGAAAGCCAGAAGGCCAACGCCTTCTGCTTGGGGGTGAGATCCTTAAAACTCTCCGCCTCCAACTGCACGAACCCCGTCTGCCCCACCCTGTCCACAATCGGTGAAGGTGTGGAACTGTTCTGCGCCATCAGTGCGCCTCCTGCCAGGAGGGTTAAAGTTAAAAGAACGATTGGCTTAAGCAATGTAATACTCCCCGACTCCCAAAATAGGTAAAAAGCGTTTTATATCAGATTGCCAGCGCCGGAAGCCAGAAGACATTCATCGGGCTAATTGCTGATTTGGCCACCGGGCCATCGCGCCAGCTAAACCCAGCCGCGTGATCAGCCAATGGATCGATGAGCCAATGAGCACATCTTGCCCCCACTGATTTCAGAATTTGTCATTTCCGTGCCTATCTCCTTTCCTTTCAGCAACTCATCGCGAAATCAAGGTAACCTGTTTGTTTTCATCAACTCATTGGGAGCACTTTTTTTGCCCCTTTGTTTTCAATCAACCATTGGGAGCAATCTTCATTTTTAACATCTTTTTACCCGTCTCCCTTTGTTTTCAATAACTCATTGGGAGCACTTTTTTTGCCCCTTTGTTATCAATCGGCTAAGGGGAACGTTTTTCATTTTTAGCTGCGCGTTGTGTTGGGCGATTTCGAGGGGACTTTGATGAGTGTGGCTGGTTTCTGCGAGAGCCGTTCTGCACCGGGACTTCATGGCACTTCTAGCCTATCTACTTTGGCTCGTCATGTCAAGAGGCAAATTGCCCGAGCCATTAACTGTGGGGCCATAGGCAAAGTGCAAAAGGCAAAAGTGAAATGCCCTCTACGTCGCCAGCATCTCAGTAGGCCCCAGAGCCTTTGCCCCCCCTCACCCGTCCCGCCCCGGCTAATGAAAACGCCGGTTGCGGGCCGCCCTCTCCCTCAAGGGGGCGAGGGACCTAAATTTCCTTGATCTCCGCGGGAAACAGGTTGGCTCGTCCGCCAGCGTGAAAAAAAGCCCCAGCTTCCCCGCATAACGAAGGCTCGTGCTGCACGTCATTCCCAACCTAGCGCGGTCTGTTTTGGACAAGACCGCACCTACTCCACCTTCTTCCCATTGGTATCGTAAACCTCCACCGTCCCGTACTTTTTCAATACCTCAAGGATGGTCTGATTCTTGTCGTTGCCGGGTTGTTTAGGATCGCCAACAGCCACGATTTGCAGGTGGTCCAGGTCCACGTACTTCCGGGCGGCCGCCAGCACAGAGTCGGCGCTTGTCCGGGCTACCTCCACCGGATACTTGTCCCAATAATCCATGGGCAGTCCATAATCTTTGACGATTATCCAGCGCGACAAGAGTTGCTGGGGCTGCTCCAGCGACAGGGCAAAGCTTGAGACAATAGAGTGCCGCGCTTCGTTCAGCTCCGCCTCGGGAACCTTTTCGTCCCGGATGCGCTTGAACTCATACATCAATTGTTCCATGGAGCCATCGGTCACGGCGTTGCGAACCTCGGTGTCCGCCTCCCACGCTTCTCGATACTTGTCGTCACCCGCGCCGCTGTACGCCCCGTAAGTGTAACCGTGAACTTCGCGCAGGTTCAGGAACAGCCGCGCCTGGGGACCACCACCAAGTACGCGATTCATAACGTAGAGCGAAATGTAATCCGCGTCGGTCCGGCGTGCCCCGTAATCTCCGGCCACGATATTCGTCTGCACGGAGTCGGGCCGGTCGACCAGGTAAATTTTCGTGGGTGTGGGCGGAGGCAGGCGGCTCCAGTCAGTCGCGGGGACCACGCCGCCCTTCCAATCACCAAAGCTCTTCGACGCCAGTTTTAGAAACTCGCCCGCATTGACGTCGCCCACAACGGCCAGCAGGGCGTTGCTGGGAACAAGGTAGCGTTCGTGGAACGCCTTCATGCGTTCAGCCGTTATGGCGTTGATGGATTCCGGCGTGGCCAGGGTGACGGCCGCGGGGAAATCTCCATACAGCGCCTGGTGAAATCGCTCATCGGCCAACGTCGAGGGTTCGGATCGTTCTTGTTCCAGCATGGAAAGTTGGCGCGCCTTGTATTTGTCCAGTTCGTCCTGAGGGAAGGTGGGATTCAACACCACATCACTGATCAAATCCAGAATCTGACCGGTGCTGGGAGACAGGCCGGAAGCCACTACGCTGGAGGCTGTGGACCCAAACCCCGAAGAGGAATTCAGCGAGGCGCCGATTTTCTCCACATCCGCCGCCAATTGCCCGCTTGTCCTGTGTGTCGTTCCCTCACGAAGCATTTCCATGGTGAATTGGGCAAGCCCTGCCTGGTCCCGGGGGTCTGACATGTCACCGGTTCCAAAGTGGAGAACAATATTGACGGTGGGCAGCTTGTGCCGTTCGAGCACCATCACGGTAAGCCCGTTGGGGAGTTTGGTGATCACGGGACGCGGCAATGTGACCTTGAGGGCTTCATTACTCACCGGAGCGCGGTTGAGGCGGACCACTTTGGAGAGTTCAGCCGTGTGCTGCTCCTGCGGGAAGGCGGGCATGGCCAACGCCACGGCAGCCGCAACCGCCGCAAGCAAGGAGATGGAATGAGTGTGTTTTGCCTTCATAATTATTTCGCCTCCTGTTGAGCTTTTGCCGCCCTGTGCTGTTGCCCGGCCGGCAGGTCCGTGATAACCGTGAGCTGTTCGGGAATCAGGTACTTTTGGGCGGCTGCCTTCACCTGGTCCGCGGTCACGGCGTCAAACTCATCCACCACCGTGTTGATCAGGTTGGGATCGCCAAAATAGACGGCGTACTGGCCAAGGCGCATGGCGGTGGAAAGATCCGACTGCCGCGACTGAATCTGCCCGCGCAGGTATTGCAGGCGCGCTTTGTCGAGCTCTTCAGGCGTGATGCCATCCTTCTGGACGGCGGCAATTTCCTCCCGGATGGCGCGTTCGCAATCTTCCGGTTTTACCCCCGGCCGCACGAAGGCGTAAGCATAGAACATGCTCGGACCGCGGCGCTCATCCGCCTGGGCAACAACCTGTGTGGCCAACTGCTTTTCCTTGACCAGGTGTAAATAAAAGCGCGAGCTTTCTCCCTGGCTGAGCACATTCGCCAGCACGTGCATGGCAGTGTTTTCCGGGGTGTTCCCGGGCGGAATGTGGTAACCCATCAGTACCATGGGGATTCGTGCCAGGGGATCGTGAATGGTCTCTCGCCGCTCACCATAGTGAGAAGGCTCAATCATATCCACCGGAGGAGGCGCCGGTTGGGAGGGAATGCTGCCGAAGTATTTCTTCACTTTATCCAGAGTCGCGGCGGGGTCGAGATCACCCACCAGCGTCAGCACCGCATTGTTGGGAGCGTAGTAGATACGGAAGAACTCCTTCACGTCGTCCACGGAAGCGGCATTCAGGTCTGCCATTGACCCGATGGTGGAATGCTTGTACGCGAAATTATCGTAAGCAAGATTATCGACGTCCAGGTAGGCATGGCCGTAGGGTTGGTTGTCCTCGCCCAGCCGCCGCTCTTCCTGAACGGCATTCCGCTGGTTGTCGAGATTCGATTGGTTGACGGCCAGGGCGCGCATGCGGTCGCTTTCCAGGAACAGGCCAAGGTCCAACTGGTTCTTCGGCAGTTCTTCGAAGTAATTGGTGCGATCCTCGTTGGTGGTGCCGTTCATGTTGCCACCGTTGTTGAAAACGAGGATGAAATGCTCACCCTTGCCCACATTTTCCGAGCCTTCAAACATCATGTGTTCGAAGAGGTGGGCAAAACCCGTGCGGCCCGGGCGCTCATTCCGCGATCCCACATTGTATGTAACGGAAATGCCAAAGACGGGGGCGGTGCGATCCACCGCGATGATCACTCGCAGGCCGTTCTCCAGTTTCTGATCGGTAAAATCCACACGAGGTAGCTTCGGTTGATCTGCCCGCGCTAGTTGCGTCGCCATCAGCAACCCCCCGAGCAACAGCCCGCACCATCGACGACTTGTCATCTTCGCCTCCCAATAATCTTCATCTCTGCCTGAACTGGTTATTCTGGTCGCAATGCAGCTTCCGCGCAAGCCCCCCATGAAATGAGCGGTTGCGGTGTCCACAAAGTACCTGGACGACGCATCGGCTGTAGCGACGGCATCCTGCCGGCAAATCCCGCCAAGATGGCGGCGCTACGTTGTCCACCCAGTTGCTGACCCTGCACAAGGATGGCCTGGACTGGCACGCCCCTTTGGGGCTTGCCGGGAATCAGTGCATAGGCACTTTTACGGCGGGGCTGAAACAACGCCCGCCCCACCCGTGCCGGATTACATCATAGTCAATTGCTCTTATTGACAAATTATCTAGGCAGTGCTATACCGTCGGCATAAATTATCGGAGTACGTCCAGGCGGTCAAATGTTTGTTCGCGCATCTTCCGCTCCGATCTTCACTATCCATCTGGGGACTCTGCTTTCCCGAATATATACCTCTCGTCAGGTGCGCCACCGCAAAGGGCCTGGCAGTGGAGGAACTTGGGGATGGAGGGCTTCATGAGAAAGCCTACGGTCATCTTCAGCACCCTCGGAATCATCGTGCTGGGTTTCTTTTCAATCTCAATTAAAGCCGCGCAGTCGGATTTCTCCGCCACCTGGGTTGTGGACAAGGACAAAACGCGCGGATTACCCCATGAGCTTAAGAACTACACGATGGTCGTGAGCCGGAATGAGAACCAGTTTGTGGTTGAAACCAAGGTGGAAAGCACGCTCCAGGCACCGGGTACCGCAGTGAACGTACCCGAGGGCGGTTGGGCGGTTCCTGGCCACAAAACCGGAGGCTCGATGGTGTCCGCCAATGGTACGGGGGGGACATTTGGCGGATTGGCGGCAGGCGGAATCCCCACGGGTGGGTCCGCGACCGGGGGCATGGCCCTATGGTTGGTGAATCCCAGGATCACCTACCCGCTTGACGGCGGGGAGATATCGGAACCACTTGTGGGGTTGGCCAATGCCACGGCAAAGGTCAAATCCAAATGGGGCAAGGATGGGAAAACGCTGGATCTATCCTTCGTCCAGATGGCCCCGGGTGGTCACAACGCGCTGCTTACCGTAAAAGAGCGGTGGACTATCATCGAAGGCGGCGAAGCGCTGAAGGTCCAGCGGTCCGTAGTGACGCAGCAGGGAGCGGACACGGTTGTACTTATCCTACGGAAAGTGCAGGGCGCGATCCAAGCTTCACGTCCGTAAGCAGTTTGGCGCGCAGCCCAAAGGGAGAGTCTTATGAGAAAAATGGCGGTTATCTTCGGAATCATCGGAATTATCGTGATTGGCTTCTGCGCCATCTCGATGGAAGCGGCCCAGAACGATTTCCTGGGCACGTGGGTTCTGGATAAGGAGAAGACTCACAGTCTGCCACGCGAAGTTAAAGGCTATACGATGGTCGTTACCCAGGATGAGCAAAAGCTCGTGGTTGAGACCAAAGTTGACGGCGGCCTGCGCCCGCCGGAGTACGGCAGTTCCTTGAGTGGTGGATACCTTGGACATTCAGCGGGAAATGGAATGGCGGGCGCTGGGCCTGCTGCCGGCACGCAGGCCCTATGGGTTGTCAATCCTACCGTCACCTACCCACTGGACGGCGAGACAACGCAACCCTTCGCAGGACTCGCCAATTCCACACTAAAACTCAAAACCAAATGGGGCAAGGATGGGAAAGCCTTGGATTTGTCCTACGTCCAAGTGGCTCCGGGCGGTCACAGCGCCATGCTTACCATAAAGGAACGATGGACGCTGTCCGCGGAAGGCGACGGGCTGAAGGTTCAGCGGTCCGTAGTGACTGCGCAGGGAGCGGACACGGTGGTGCTTGTGCTTAAGAAAGGGCCCAGCGCGCCCAAACCATCGCAACCGTAGCCCGTCCGGCGCGAAGCCCCCTCGGATGCACCGGGTGTTGATTGAATCCTTTCAAAGCGGGCAGAAATTAAAGTGAGTCGCGTCAGGCTTGGGGCAATTCACCTTTGCCTTTTGACTTGCTCTTGTGGCTCCTGGGCCAATGATTTTGCTACCAATTAAACGCGCATGGGCGGCGTGCAGCGAAGCTGCTTAACTTCTCCGCGCAGCATCGTCAACTCAAAGCGGTCTGCGCCAGCGCTGCCTACACTTCCAGAACTGAAGCCATCCGTATCGAAACATGCGGACTCAGAGACATAGTCAGCAATAAAGGATGACTCACCGCGTCCGCCGTCGAATGTCATGGCGTAGCGGGCATTGCGCAATCCCACGCGGAGTGCGGCGCCATTGTCGCCCCGGAGGTGCTCACCCGGCACGAACCAAAATGAAGCCCCCTCGCCGCGGGATTCCGCCAGCAACGCTCGGCTAAGCTCGCCCAGGGAGCTTTCGCCGGTTTCAATGTGAATCAAGTCGAAGGAACCGTCTGATGCGATTAAGTCCCAGGGGTGCTGTTGGCCGGGATCGGGACCCAGGGGCCAGGCAAGCTCTCTACGTTGCATGGCGAGGAGAGTGCGGCGTTCGGGAGGGTGAGTGAGAATACTGGCCTTTCCCGGCGCGAGCAGCGACACTTCAAGCGAGTCCGACGCGGCCCCACCGCCCACGCCGAACAGCTTGGCAACCTCGTGACCGCACAACTGCAAACGCCAATCAGGGAAGAACTCTGCCTGTGCGTGGCCTGTCACAAGAACCCCGGCAGAAGACCCCAGATCGCAAACGCGGCCGTTGATGCCAACGCGCGACCGGGCCGGCACGCCGCTTTCCAGCCAGCTCACAAAGGGTGTCCGGCTCTCAAAGCCACCCCATTTAAGCTGCAGGTGCATCTGCCAGCCTTCTGCGCGGCGTGTCAAATCGCAGATGAAGTCCGCAGGAATCTCGGTTCCGGGATAGCGCGCGTCCTTCAGCTCAATGCGGATGGCATCCTTATGTTGCACAGTACTGAGCTGCGAACTTCCTACGAAGCTGCGTGTATCGATCACCCACTTGTCGCGCCCTCCCGTCCGAAAAACCACGCGATCGTGCCCTGCCACGAACTGGAAAGGGGAAGGGTCGGCGGCAAACCCAAGGGGTATGGCCACGGCTGCGGACACTGCCCAGCCCAGCAACCCGCGACGCGTCATAGTAAGGGTTTGCTGGGGGTCGAATAGGTCCGGTGCGCTGATACCCGGCCGCGGTTGTGGTAAACGGCAGGCGCGAAGAGCCGGCAGATTCGCTTGAGTACATCGCATAGGGTCGCCTCCACAGAGCAACTACCTCATTGAAAAGGATGTGTTGTGTGGATTGCACTCCGGCCCGCGCGCACCAGTACCTTCAATGTACGCGAAAGCAGGAGTGAACACGCACCCATCCTTCAATTTCTCGCCCAGAATTCTTTCGTCAAGGCTTCGTACGCTTACTCTATTCCAATGAGGGGCTCAGCGTTTGGCTGGTTCTTGGCACCGGAGATTCCGAACAATTCTCCTGGTTTTATGAGTCGAACTTCTTAATGAGGGGCTCAACACTTCCCATCAACTACTGTCGAGTCTTTTCGCCCGCAGTGTACACAAAGGTGGAAGGACATGTCAACGTTTATGGAACCCGTAGGTCAAGCCCGATGCGCTGTTGAAACCGCAACATCAATAGCATTACAATGCCGTCGCCATTTGGAAATACTAATTCCACACGAAAACAGGCAACGGAGACTTTTCATGGCGCTCATTCAATTTACCAAGAACCACTCTGACCATTCGACGGACAAGGGATTTCAGTTTGAGTTCTTTTGCGACCGCTGCGGGAACGGGTTTATGACGGGATTTAAACCCTCGATGACGGGCTATGCTGGCAGCGCGCTGCGCGCCGCCAGCGATCTGTTTGGAGGCGTCTTTGGGCGTGCCAGCGCCGGCGCGTATGAAATCGAGCGCGCCGTGCAAGGGACGGGCCACGACAAAGCATTCCAGGAAGCGGTGGAAGAAGTGAAACCCAACTTCCGCCAATGCCCCAAGTGCGCCAAGTGGGCTTTCATCACCATGTGCTGGAACCAGAAGCGCGGTCTTTGCTATGACTGCGCCCCCAATATCGAAACGGAAATGGCCGCGGCACAATCCCAAATCGTTGTCGAGCAGATGCAGGAAAAGCTGCGCACGCAG
>Ga0182027_10011227_pt1 | contig 12686 bp, 13 predicted proteins | sample 712E1DmetaG_FD_121300 | JGI IMG/M metagenome (GOLD analysis project Ga0182027, IMG submission 121300) | Permafrost microbial communities from Stordalen Mire, Sweden - 712E1D metaG (Illumina Assembly) | ecosystem: Environmental > Terrestrial > Soil > Wetlands > Permafrost | place: Sweden...
TCTTAAGATCCTCGGCGACGAGGTCGATGATGAAGTTATTGGATGAAGGGGTCTCGTTGGTGTCCATATTTGTTTCCTTTTCGACATAATTACCAATCCGCTATTATAACAAATAGAGTGGCCGATATCGCGGATTACACTGAGATAAACGTAGATACAGCAGGGACCCATTTCGTGGTAAGCTAACAACCATGCACCTGTCTCATTTGCCCACCGGGAGGGGTTTATTTATCAGGAAAGGCACACCGGAACGATGGATGAAATCCTTCCCAAAGAAAGAGCGATTTTAACAATGAAGGGCCGTAGACCGGATCCGGTTGATGCCCGGACAGAATCCATCCAAGCTTCTCCAGCGGCGCGTTCGTTTGATGACCTGTTCCTAGAGCACTGGAGTTCAATCTACCGGTTGCTTGTTCGCATGGTTGGCGATCCGGCCGAGGCAGAAGATCTGGCCTTGGAAACCTTTTTCCGGCTTTACCGGCATCCCTTGAAGGCTGGGGAGGGCTACAACCCGGGCGGCTGGCTGTATCGGGTGGCAACCAACCTGGCCTTGCGCTCCATCCGCAGTTTTCGTCGCCGGGAACAGTACGAAATGACCGCCGGCAAAGATGCCCTGGGAAATGGGCCGGAAGAACGGCCAACGGAGATCTTTGAAACCAAAGAAGAACACCGGCTGGCCCAACTGGCGCTTGCGAAAATGAATCCCCGCCGGGCAGAACTGCTGGTCATGCGATACTCGGGAATGACGTATAAAGAAATCGCCGGATCATTGAACCTTTCGCCCACTTCCATCGGTCCGCTGCTGCTGCGAGCCGAACGTGAATTCGAAAAAATCTACCGCAACCTTGTTCAGGAGGAACCATGAACAAACATTTGAGTGATGGTGACTTGCGAACCGCTCTGGATGAAGCGTTGGATGGGGCAGGCACGCACCACCTGGAGAGTTGTTCTGTGTGCCAAGAGCGGCAGGTTGTGATCATGTCTCAAATGCAGCAGACCGCCCGCGGCTTATCCTTCCTGAATGTGCCGGACCAGCCAAGTGGCCCGGCGGCTAGAACAGCCTTGGCCCATTTCCATCAACGTACCAATAACCGAAAGGAGATTTCCATGTTTAAAAAATTGTTAGCATCCCCGCTTTTGCGGTCCGGGTTGGCAATCGTGCTTATCCTGGCCGTGGTACTGTCGGTTCCTTCCACGCGTGCACTGGCAGGTAAATTCCTGAATCTTTTCCGTGTCCAGCAGGTTGTGGTGGTGCCGGTCGACTCAACTGGTATGCAGCAACTGACCGGTAACAGCACACTTGGCAAACAGGTCAGTGATCTGATCTCGAGCTCGGTTACCACGCAACAGAAACCTGCCAGCCCGGTCACTGTGGCGGATGCTGCCAACGCCAGCCAGCAAGCCGGCTTTAGCGTGCGTGTTCCGAAGGATATGCCCCCCTCCCGCATCAGTGTGGAAGGCGCGGGCGCCTTCACGATCAAAGTGGATGTGACCAAGGCCCAGGCGCTGCTGAATGAATCCGGGCGACCCGACCTGGTGCTGCCCAGTTCGATCAATGGAGCCGATGTATCGGTGACCATCCCGGCCAGTGTGAGCGTAGCTTATGGGACCTGCCCCGATCCGGCCGCCCAGGATAAGGCGAACGGGATTGGACCAAATGGATCGGCTGGCCGCCAGTACCCTGACTGTGTCATCCTGGCGGAAGTCCCCACCCCGTCTGTTTCTGCACCAGCAGATTTGAATATCGCCCAACTGGCCCAGATCGGTCTGGAGTTTACCGGTATGACCAGCGAGCAGGCCGCGGCCTTCACGCAGACGGTGGACTGGACTTCAACACTGGTGATCCCGCTGCCCAAAAATGCAGCCACTTACCAGCAGGTAATGGTTGATGGGGTGACCGGGACGCTGATCCAACGGCCAGCTGACGACGCGCCACAGTATGTACTGTTATGGGTCAAGAATGGTATCATCTACGCAATCAGCAGCCTGGGCACCAATTCGCAACAGGCTGTCCAAATGGCAAATAGCCTCCCATAATGGAACCGTATGCCGCTTGCGCCTGCCATCGAAACAAATGAATTAAGAAAAGTATTCGGCGATAACGCTGCTGTCAAAAGCCTCACCCTGCAAATTCAGCAGGGTGAGGTGTTTGGATTCCTGGGCCCGAACGGGGCCGGAAAGACCACTTCGATAAAGATGCTGGTTGGTTTGATCGCACCCAGTTCCGGTACGGCCAGCCTGCTGGGCGCCCCGCTTGGGGATCTTAAAACGCGTGCAAGGATCGGTTTTCTACCGGAACATTTCCGTTTTCAGGATTGGTTGAGTGCGCATGAATTCCTGAGCCTGCATGGCAACTTGTTCGGAATGGAACGCAACCGGCTAAGCGCCCGGATCGACGAGCTGCTCGAGCGGGTCGGGTTAAGCGATTTTCGGGATAAAGCCCTGGTCACTTTTTCGAAAGGCATGCTGCAGAGGATTGGCCTGGCGCAGGCGCTGCTCAACAGCCCGGCGCTGGTCTTTCTGGACGAACCGACCTCCGGCCTGGACCCGGTGGGCCGAATCCTGGTGCGGGACATCATCCGGGAGCTGCGTGGACAAGGCACCTGTGTCTTCCTGAATTCCCACTTGCTCAGCGAGATCGAAGTAACCTGCGACCGGGTGGCATTCATCAGTCACGGTGAGGTGATCAGGCTGCTGGAATTGGCGACACTGGATACTGGTCAGGTCACGGTGACGCTACGGGTAGCCGGTCTTTCAATTGAGACTGCCTCCGGTCTCTCGGCCTGGGCCGATGCGATCCAGCTGGACGGGAACTGCCTGACCCTGACCGCTCACAATGAGGAAACTTTACCGGAAATCAACCGCTACCTGGTAACGCATGGCGTGTCTGTCTACGAAATTGCTCCCAAGCATGTTTCACTGGAAGAGCTCTTTATCGAAACGGTCGGAAAGGAGGGCGGATTATGAACCCAATCTTCATCCTGGCCAGGATGACTTTTGTCCAGGCAATCCGCCGCAAGATCGTTTTAACCGGCCTTCTGCTCGGCGTATGCTTCCTGCTCGTTTTCTCGATCGGTTTCCACATGGTCTACGCTACTTCTTTTTCGCCTCCCAACATATCCGAAGCGACCGGAATCCAGCACATCATCGATGCCGAAAAATCCAGCGGACTTTTCCTGGCTGGGCTGTATGCGGTGACCTTTTTAGGTATTGCAATGGCAGCCTTGCTGGGAGCCGATACGCTGGCAGGTGAGATCAACTCCGGGACCATCCAGGTCATCGTCACCAAACCCATCCGTCGCTCGGATGTGGTGTTCGGAAAATGGTTGGGGTTTGCCGGGCTGCTCGTTCTATATCTGCTGCTGTTGGCAGGTGGAACAACCCTGAGTATCCTGGTACAGTCCGGGTACATGGCTCCGCACCTTCTGGCAGGGTTGGCGTTGATCTACCTGGAAAGCCTGGTGGTGATGACTGTGGCTATGTTATTCTCGAGCCGTTTCTCTGCGCTGGCCACCGGCGGGGTGGTTTTCGGCCTGTATGGGTTGGCGTTCATCGGCGGCTGGATTGAACAAATCGGCGCTGTACTTAACAGCCAGACAGCGGTGCAGGTTGGTATCCTGACCAGCCTGATCATCCCGAGTGAATCGTTATGGCGCAGAGCGGCTTACGAAATGCAATCGCCTCTTTCCGGCTTGTTGGGGATATCCCCTTTTGGGGCAAGCTCTGTTCCCAGTTTGTTGATGGTTGCATATGCCGTGGTTTACCTGCTGGCAGTATTGGCTTTGACCGTGCGGGTCTTTCAGCAGCGGGATCTCTAGAGCCACAGAGAATTCGTCTAAAAGACAAATTTTAACATTGCCCAGTTTGGGAAATGTTGTATAATAGCGGGGTTATGAACGCCCGAATTTCCCAATTTTTCTATTATCCTCACCTTTAACACGCCGTTGCGGGTGGGGAGGACGCGCCTGCCGCAGCGGGCGCGTTTTTTTATTTATGGAATTGTGGAGGTCTTTATGAACATTGACGAGCAAGTGGCCCTACTCATGCAAGGGACCGAATATGGTGATGAAGAATTGAAAAAGAATATGGCAGGCGAACTGCGCCAGCGCCTGCTGGAAGCGCAGCAGGAAAGCCGCCCACTGCGCATCTATTGTGGATTCGATCCGCGCACATCTGATCTTCATTTGGGTCATACAGTGCCGATGCGCAAACTGCGCCAGTTCCAGGAGTTAGGGCATGAGGTCACGTTCATCGTCGGTTCTTTCACATCCTTGATTGGCGACCCTTCTGATAAGGACAAGTTGCGCCCAATCCTGACCCAGGCGGAAGTTGAGTTTAACGCCCGTACGTATGCAGAACAGGCTTTCAAAATCCTGGACAGAACCAAGACCAAGATCCGTTTCAACTCGGAATGGCTGGCGGGGCTGACTTTTGCGGAGTTGATCAAACTGGCCTCCAATTTCACGATCCAGCAATTCGTCACGCGTGATAATTTCCGCAAACGCTGGGATGCCGGCGACCCGATCTACCTGCATGAGACCTTCTATTCCATCATGCAGGGCTATGACGCGCATGCCCTGCAAACGGATGTGCAGGTGGGCGGTACCGACCAGTTATTTAATATTGTGACGGCCGCCCGGAAAATCATGACTTCCCTGGGCGACAAACCCAACATTGCTGTAATTCTTGGCATATTGCCCGGTACGGATGGCGAAGTTAAAATGAGCAAGAGCCTGGGCAACCATATTCCGCTTCTATCGACGCCGGAAGACATGTATGGAAAAGTGATGTCGGTGCCGGACAAGGCGATGGGAGCGTACATGCGGTTGGTGACACGCTGGACACCTGACCAGATTGCAGGAATCGAAGCAGATCTCAAATCCGGGAAACTGCATCCCCGGGATGCGAAGATGGCGCTGAGCCGGGAGATCGTATCCATTTACCACAGCGAGACAGCTGCCCGGGCAGCCGAGGAAGCATTCCGGAAAGTTTTTCAGCAAAAGGAAATGCCGGATGAAATGCCGGATTATGCCCTGCGGCCCGGCCAAACCGTGCTGGATGTGTTAATGGCAGCGAACCTGGTGACCAGCAAATCGGATGGGCGGCGCATGATCGAGCAGAAGGGGGTCAGGCTGGATGGTGTCGTATTGGAGAAATTCGAGGTGGTATTCCCGCATGCGGGGGTACTGCAGGTGGGGAAGCGCAGATTCGTGCGGGTGAAGAGCGACTGAAGTCGCCACTACGAGTTAATAAAACAAAAATTCCCGGCGCCTGAATAAAGGTACCGGGAATTATTTGTTTTCATGGCTGCATGGCAGCCTGCAACATCTGTTGGCCGATATAGGTGGCCCATTGCGTATTGGATTCTTCCAAAATAACTGAGATTTCCATTGGGGCGCCGCGCCAATCGGGCAGTGTCCCGGCCAGTGCCCATGTGACCGGTTTGTTGGAAGTCCCGGCCAGCCCGTTCCATTGCCATAAGGGTTGGCCTTTCACCATCAGAGCCTGGGTGGCGGAAGCAGCTGCGCTGGAGGAAAGCACTTGCACTGGTTGGCTCAGCGACGGCAGGACAACCCAGCCTTGGGAAGGGGTGTTAACTGCCATCACCAGGCGGGGCGCGGGCCGGAGACCTTTATTGCTTAAAGCGGCCACAGCCAGCACCAGCTGCAATGGGCTGACTCGCAAGGATTGGCCGGGTGAGCTGGCGACCGCGACGGGCAGGTGCAAATCAGGCTCGCTGTAGAAACCGAAGGCAGAAAATGCCTGGGTTGAAGGATCAATCGATAGGAGCCAGGTTTGCAGCGCGGGGCCGAGCGGATAGGTCTCCTGGGCGGCACGGTCCAGCAAGGGCGATTGCGGATTCTTAAGCAGGGAGGCGGCCTGCTGATCCAGGAGGTTTGGGTCGAAGGTTGGGTGGGAGACGATTGCCAAAACCTCACCGCTTTCCGCATTAAGCAACACAACCGCACCGGCATGGTTTGCAAGCAGGGTATCCGCACGCTTCTGTAAATCCAGATCGATACTCAGACGGATGTCCAGGCCGGGCGGCGGCTGTCCATACACCAGGTGGTTCCACCAGAGGCTGCTGGCTGGATTTCCCTGCAAACCGCGCAGATAAGGATCAAGGGTAGCTTCCAACCCGGCCTGTCCATAAACCGGATCGGTATAGCCAGTTATGGAGGCCAGGTCAGGGTAACCATAATTACGGGTGTAATTGCCGATTTTCCCCAAGGTAAAGTCAATGGGGGTTCCATTGCGGTCATACAAACCGCCGCGTTTTACATAGCGGTCGTCAATCGAACGGCGGGCATTATCGGTGCGCTGTAAAAGATCTGGCCCACGCCAGACGGCCCACCAGGCATTGGCAATGGCCAGGCCAAATAGACCCAGACCGACCAATCCGGCCAGGATCAGGTAGGGCTGCGGAGTTGGGAGTGGGGCAGGCTCTTTTTCGGGCTGACAAGAGATGAACAACAGGATGAGCAGCGCCAGGAACGAAGTCAACAAAGAGGAACCCCCATACGAGACAAAAGGCAAAGTCACCCCGGTAAGCGGAAAAAGGCGGATGTTACCTCCGATGATCAGGATACTTTGCGCCCCTATGTAAGCACTCAGGCCGGCAGCCAGGATGCGACGGAAGCTATCGGGCGCACGCAGGGCGGTCCGCAGGCCGCGAGCCACAAAGAAGCCAATCAATGCCAGCAGGCCAAGGGTTCCAACCAGCCCGGTTTCTTCTGCAATCGCTACAAAAACAAAATCGGAAATGGCCACCGGGACTAGGCCAGGGCTGCCCATGCCAGGTCCCCGCCCGGAGGTTCCACCATTTGCAACTGCCATGAGGGACTGTACAATCTGGAAAGAGCGTCCGGAAGGATCGAGCCAAGGGTTCAGCCAGGCATCGATGCGGAAATGCACTACATCGAAAAGGAAATACCCGGCAATGCCGGCAACTGCCAGCCCCACCAGACTGACGAGCAGGATGCGCTTTTTCCCGGAGGCGATAAAAAGGATGATAGCGTAGAGGAAAATGAAAATGGAAGCGGTACCAAGATCGCGTTGGACCGCGAGGAGCAGCAACGCAATCCCCATGACAACTGCAGTCGGAGCGAATAGAGGCAGCGGTCGAAGGCTGAGCGGAAGGCGGTCTGCCAGATAGGCTGCCAGATAGACAATCAGCAGGAGCTTGAGCGGCTCGGATGGCTGGAAATAGACTCCGCAACAGCCCAACCAGGCATGCTCATAGCCGCCTCCCGGGTCGGTACCAAAGATTAGGGTAAGGGCGGTCAGCAGCAAGCCGCCGGTGAGCCAGATATATTTATAGCGGCGCAAGAAGCGTAAATCGGAAGAAAGGCGCAGGCCGAGCACGAAGACCAATCCACAGACCCCCAGCCAGATGGTCTGGCGGAAACCAAAAGCGGGCACGAGCCGGTAAATGGTGAGAATGCCCCAACCGGTCAAAAGGCCGGCCAGTGGCAATAAGTATGGGTCAGCCTCCGGTATGCGGTGCTTCATCTGGGAGTGTGCAAGCAAGAAAACTCCCACCCAGACACCGAACCCCAGCCATTGTGACCAATGATATTGCACATCCCAGGAGCGGGCCCGGGCAGCCGGGGCCAGAGTCAAGATGAGCGAATATAGAAATAGAAAGACCATCGCCAGTGTCAGCAGGCGGGCCTGAATTTGAGAGCGGGAAAGGCTGGCTGGATGAGGTTGCAAAGGAGTAGGAATTAATTTAGATATTTCTTGACCAGCAAATCCAACTTTTTACGCGTATCGGCAGGTACAACTGCCGGGTTGGTGATGAGGGCAGTCGCCAAAGCGTTTTCACAAGTACAGGTACGCTTCTCGGAGAGGGCTTTCACCAGATTGTGGACGGCTTGCTGGGCAATGAGGGTATTCTGGTTGAGGGTCTGGATGACCATTTCCACGGTCACCGGCGCTTCGCTGATGTGCCAGACATCGTAGTCGGTGACATGCGCCATCACGGCATAGCACATCTCGGCCTCGCGGGCCAGGAATGCTTCAGGGGCGGCAGTCATGCCCACGATGGACATGCCCCAGGTGCGGAAAGTGTTGGACTCGGCCTTGGTTGAAAAACGCGGCCCCTCGATGATGACAAAAGCGCCACCGCGGTGGAGCGTAGCGCCGGTCTCCTGAACTGCAGCTTCCAACGAAGCCGATAGGTCCGGACAAAAGGGATCTGCAACACCGACATGGGCAACCAGCCCGTCGCCGAAGAATGTACGAATGCGCTCCTTGGTGTTATCAAAGATCTGGTCAGGAATGACGATATGGCCGGGTGAGTAATCCTGGCGCAGCGATCCACAGGCATTGATGCTGACGATGCGTTCTGCACCGAGCGCTTTGAGAGCATAGATATTAGCCCGATAGGGCACCTGGGTGGGCATGATGTGATGGCCGAGGCCATGCCGGGCTAGAAATGCGACGCGCTGTCCCTCCAATGTGCCGACCACGATGGGCGCAGAAGGTTTGCCGAAAGGTGTGGTGATATCATTTTCCTTGGTGTCGGTAAGGCCTGACATGCCATAAAGGCCGGAACCACCAATAATAGCAAGTGCAAGTTTTTCTACCATGGGAAATTCCTTTGATTGGGTTAAGAGGTTTTTTTCGTAGGCGACATCAGGAGATCCCCTGCCAGGGATACTGTGAAAAGGGTACTGCCGCAGCGAAACTCATCGCCTGAGATAACCACGGTCGGGATGGCTAGTTTTTCTTGATTTAGAAGCGTGCCATTGGTTGAATTCAAATCTTCCAGCCACCACTGGTTATGATGATAGCTCAGGCGGGCATGCCGGGCGGAAACCGCCTCGTCGTCAACCGGGCAATCACAGGCAGGATCACGACCGATGTAAACTTCAGCTTGTATGAAACGACGTATAAGGGGAACCTGCCCGGCAAGGGAGAGGGTAAGACTGATAGGCGGAATTTTACGCACTGCGAGGAGGGCGCTCTGCAATTTGATGTCCCGCCACAGATTCGTGAATGCCCAAACTAAAAATGCGTACAGGCTTACGGTCAGCAGCAGCCGCAGAAATAAAACTACCGGCCCGCTCATTGATCGTTATCTTTTACTCTTTCAAGCAGGGCGGTGGTGCGGTCGCCGGAAATGGGTGAACTTGGGCCAGTCTGTCCCTCTTTTGAGACCCGCCCGGCCGGCAAATCCTGACCGAAAATGAGCGTAACGCCTGCCAGGCTAATGACATCCCCAGGATAAAGAACAGACTGCTCGGCGCGTTGACCATTTACAAAGGTGCCCCCGCTAGAGTTCAAATCGAAGAGCACGAAGCGTTCCCTAACGATACGCAATTGGGCGTGTGCACGGGAAACGCGCGGATCGTCAATGACAATATGATTGTCCAGGCGGCGCCCAATATTAATTACGGACCGGTCCAGTGGGAAGATCTGGGTCCCGCCAATTATCAAGAAGGCGTTGTTGGGAATTTTCACGGCGGCTGAATCGGATTCGGTTCCAGAATCAAGCCCAACGGTCTCACCGACGCTTTCCACACTGAATGACACGGCGATGCGTAATTCACCCGCGGGCAGGCTCGGATCGTCAGTGGCGGTGACTGTAGGCGTGGCAGAGAACTGGAATCCGGCTTCCTTCCCGGCCACGTACAGGGCATCTGCCAATTCTGTGAGCAGGCGCGGTCTGGCGTGCCAGCGGGCCAGAGTGGTCGGGTGACCGACAATCAAATAGATGTTGGGAGCCTTTGTAGTCCCGTTCTCTTCCTGCAAATGAGCGTGCATTGTAACCGCAAGTTGCTGGGCAATTCCATCCTCAACCTTGTAACCAGGCAGATGCTTTAGCAGATGGACTTCCAGCAATGATTGCAAGTGAGATTCGAATTCGTCAAGCGTTGCCATATTGGTATTATTATAGTAGCGAGATATGAATTAAGGTAGTTTGATGGCTGAGGATAATGATATTTTAATGCCCGCCAATGTAAATATTTTATCGCGAATAAGCAAAAACGCAAAGGTATTTATAATTCTTATCCAAGGCTTTCACACAGTCGCTGGCTTTGTAAAAGCCTCGACCTGACTCCCGCCGCACCCCAACCAATTCTGTCAAGATATTTTGTGAAAAGCGAGGCGTTTTATCGCTTCCATTCCAATGTCGCCCTTACCCCAAAACGGGGGGAAAAAAAGAGAGCAATCGCCCGGCATTTCTAGACAGGTTGTCCACAGTTCGGGCAGAATTTTTCGTCGTGCTCCAGAACGTAACCACATTTCTTGCAGGTTTTCGGTTGTTCCTTGCCAAGCGGCGCGCCGCAGGACAGGCAGGTGGCTTCTCCGACCGGGTTTGCCGCTCCGCAATAATCACAGGTTATACGGGACAACCGCTCGGACAATTGCTGGCTGGCGCCGGCTTCGCCGACAACCCTGGTGACAACCTGCCATACTTTGTCGTTTAGTTGCAGGTTGGATACATCCTGGGCAATATCATCCAGCCGGCCCAATAGATTCAACGGGTTAATCAGGGTGGCGATGGCTGTTTGTCCCAAACTGGCAGCAACACCCAGCCATTGCTGCTCACCCATTTCTATCATGATCCCATCTTCCACTTTCTGGACATTAATAGTCAGAGCAGTCCTTCCGCCAGAATGGGACCATTGTGATGAGGCTATCTGAACGGTCAGGTTGTTATTCTCGCCAAGCAAATGGGTCTGTGTGTTGCCCTGGTTGAATTCTGCCTCCAGCGCACGGGCAACATCAGTGGGTGAAATGTTTCCGTGAAATATGCGTCTGTCCATAATGTTTTAGATTATAATCGTTTTGCCCAGGATTGATTCTCATTCTATTTACGAAGGATACTCCCATCAAGTTGCGCGCTGTTTGTCTGGCTAAAGTTGGAACTTGGATTTTCCTGATCTTAGGTTTTACGACGATAGTGTTCTTGGGATCTACCAGGAATCCAGTTGCGGCACAGCAGGCGGATACTGTCACTCCGTCATTAACAATGACCGCGACTGTGGCTACCGGGATGCCTTATATTACCGTAACTTATATCGAGCCGATCAATGTACGTACCGGGCCGAGTTCTTTTGATTATCCAGTGGTCGGTTCCCTCCCGGTGGGAGGGACAGCTGCGGCAGTTGGACGTTCGCCGGCCGGAGAATGGATTGAGATCGAGTTTCCTGAGGCGCCGCGCGGAACCGCCTGGGTATATGCAGCAAACGTAACCGTCGCGCCGCCCAATGCCCTGCTCCCGGTTGTGGAACCGCCGCCCACGCCGGCTCCATTGGAGACGGACACACTCAACCCAACCTTCGTGGCGGCTTTTCCCATCATACCAACTTCCACGCGTCTGCCAACGTTTACACCACCGCCGCCATTGGCAATTCCCACCTATGTAAATAATGTCCCGGTTTCATCCGGCCGGCCTATAACTGTCTGGCTGATGGCCGGTCTGGGATTGATTGGCGTCCTAGGAATAGCATTTACCTCTTTCCGGCGCCGCTAAGCTTGCAAAGCAAAATGTGAACACCCATGAAATTGCCGCATAAGCCTGGCACCGCTTGGATAAAACTACTGATCGCCGGGGGTATAGCCGGTTTGATGTGCATACTGGTTCTTTCCAGCCTTCCAGCTGGAAATGTGTACGCCCAGCAGCCGACTGGAAATATTCCAACGGTCACTGGCACGCCGAGCGGTCCCTACGTTACCGTGTATTCCGACCAAACTTTTATTGATGTATATTCCGGTCCAAGCAACTATGATTATGAGAAGATCGGAATCATGGCCGCCGGCACTTCCGCACCTGCGCTTGGTTTCAGCCAGGACGGGAATTGGATTAAGGTAATTTATTTGGGCGTATCAGATGGAGTCGGCTGGGTCTATGCACCTTTTGTCAGAATCTCCAGTGGTGGTCTGCCCAAGTTGAGCGCCCCTCCTACTGCTGCTCCGCAGACTACGCCAACGCTCAACCCCACTTTTGTAGCCGCCTACGGTTTGCAGGTGGTGCCCACCCGCCTGCCGACATATACCCCGCCAGTCCCTTTGAAGCTTCCGACTTTTGCCCCAAATGCGGGAGGCACTTCCAAAGTACCGTATGGACTGATCATCCTGGTGCTGGCGTTAATTGGGATACTAGGGGCGGTAATCTCGTTCTTGCGCGGGAATCGATAGTGCACCCTGAAAATTTTTAGAAACAGGTGATAAAAAAGCGAGGCCGGATTTCTTCCGGCCTCGCTTTTTTATCAATTTTCACTGCACCCGCAGCCGCCTCCATCGCCACCACACGAACAGGCGGGAGCGACATTGGGGTTTTCCACCAGAAAACCCTTGCCGCGTTCGTCGTCTATATAATGAATTGTAGCGCCGCTCATGGATTGCATGGAGGCCTCATCTACGATGACTTTCAGCCCTTCGCTCTCAAAGATCATGTCGGCTTCCCCGGGTTTGTTTTCAAGGCCCATACCGTATTGGAAGCCGGAACAACCTTGCCCGGAAATGAAGACGCGCAGACCGTAGCTTTCGTCCAGATTTTTTTGACGAAGCAGGTCGCGTACCACCTCGGCGGCGGCGGGAGAGAGAGAAACAGAAGTCGTTTGAATCAGGGTTGTCATGTATACCTCGTTTTGGAAAGTCGACATATATTATCAGAATTAGATATTCCTGTCAACAGGTGAAACACGTTCAAGGCTTTTTGGGAATCGTCA
>Ga0182027_10011230_pt1 | contig 12684 bp, 12 predicted proteins | sample 712E1DmetaG_FD_121300 | JGI IMG/M metagenome (GOLD analysis project Ga0182027, IMG submission 121300) | Permafrost microbial communities from Stordalen Mire, Sweden - 712E1D metaG (Illumina Assembly) | ecosystem: Environmental > Terrestrial > Soil > Wetlands > Permafrost | place: Sweden...
GACATTGGCGATGGCGTTGGTAACGGCCTGGTAGATCGACTCGTTGAGTTTCCGCCACGACCACGACTGGCCTTGCGGATTCGCCGTCGTGGACTCCCGGATCGTGTCGGAGGCCGCTGTCGGGCTCGTCGTGTAGCCGGGGTTGATGTAATCCGCGACGGCGAGAGCTCCCTGATCCAGTGTCGGATACCACTGGTCGAGAGACGCGATGATCGTGACAAGGATCACGGCCGTTACGAGCGGTCGCAGGACATTGACGCCCTGCGCCCGTTCGCTGGCCATGTGTGCGATGAGCCCGATGACCATGATCGCAAAGACAATGAAGCGAAACGTCACGACCAGCGCCGTCATCTTCGCTTCGAGAGTGGGTAGAAAGATTTCCACGGTGCCTCAGTTCTTCTTCTGTGGTTGGGGCTGATCGCCGGGCTTTGCCTGCTCTCCGGCAGAAGCCGCCGCCGGCGTGCCTAATGGCTTCTTGTCGAACATCCGCTGATTCATGCCGGTGATGGCCTTGTTCGCGGTCTGCGCTTCGCGCAAAGACTGTTCCTCGAGTTCGAGACGTGCGCGCTCGCGCGCTTCCTTCTTCCTGGAGCTACAACCGGCGAAAGCCGTATAGCTCACCACGAGTACGAGGAAAATCGTTGAACGCGCCTTCATGGCTGGTTCTGGTGGACGTGCAGCGTGCCCATGTAGGTGCTGACCCTCTGATTCGCGAGGTAGTTGTCGTTTGCTTCCAGTTCGGCCGCAGCGATCCGTTCCTGCTCCAGCCGCGCATCGTTGGCGATCTTCTGGGCGACGACCTGGTCCGCTTGATCGCGGCGTTGCGCCGCGACGGTGGCGAGTTGGCCGTTTAACGCTTCGATCTTCACCGAATACTTGCGGACCTCCGCATCGGTGGATGCCGACTTCACGGCGGCGAGCGTCGTCGCCAGTTCCTCCTGGAGTTCGATCTCACGATTCTTCGAATCCAGAACCACCTGCTGGTAATTGTCTTGCTGGCTGTCCAGGACCGAATACCGGCGGAACGTGAGCGGATCATGCTCGACCGGCTGGCCGTCTAGATTGGCAGCGTTGATCGTGCGGAAAATGCCCTGCGAAGTGTTGTCGAGCGATGCGACGCTGTTGACCGTGGATATAATGGTCGCGCGAGTCTGGCCGAATTGCTGGACCATGTTTCCCACGCTCAAGGCATTCAGATTCAGTTGCGCTCCGGCCGCACCGGGATCTCCGGTCCATTGGCGGATGTCCCCCTGAATGCTGACCTGCTGCTTCAGTTGGTCGATCTGGGTCTTCAGTTGGGCGATGCTTTCGACCCACTTCGCCATGTTCTCGACCTGGTTCATCGTATTGTTCGTCAGATTGGCAAAGTCCGTGACCGGGATCTGCGCCCGGGCACAGACCGTCCCCGCAATCACGAGAAGGATGGCAACGATGGTCTTCATAGTTCGACTCGCAGGTATTCGACGTGCGCATTGATCGTCACGCCGTTGATTTTGGTTTCAGGAATCACCACAGGAACGAGGTGCGGATCACGCGCCCCGTCCGGGGAAAGAGATTTCTGCTGGTTCTGGATAATCCAGTATTGCTGCTTCACGGCCTGGTTGAGCGCCCGCTCGTAGCCGGCTTTCTCGGCGTCCTTGACCGAACGATCTTGGCTGGACTGCACGGTCTTTGAGACCAGGTATCCCGCGAGTGCGCCACCGGCAGTTGCGGCCGGGTTCCCGTTGGAGACCTTATAGCCAATGACACCGCCGGCTCCGGATAATCCGACGTCCGAGACGGATTTCCCAATATCGGCTGTCGTGCAGCCGGCGAAGAGCAGCGGGAAAGCGAGGAGAGGGAGAAGCCTACACGACCGCTTTTTCACGGGACTCCTTTCTTGGGGATTGAACGTTGCGCACCGTGCCGCACAGCGGCGGATCGGTGACAGGGCTGAAAAAGCACAGGCTCGAAAACTTCCGGCCCTCCGGCTGTTGTTCCGGCATGGGGTAGTTCTGGATTGAGGAGCAGACCGCCTCCGGTAGTGAGATCGCCCGGGCGATGTCCTCGACGTCGCCCCGGTCGAACTGGCGCATGAGGAAGAACTGCTTGCTGTTGCCGATGACGACCGGCCGGATGCGCGTGTCCTTGAATTTGCTGTACTGCTGAACGATGGAAGCGGTCCAGCAGTTGAACTTGCGCAACTGCGCGTATGACTCGGCGACGATCTTCTCCCCTCCAGGCACGTCGAGAAATCGCGCCAGTTCCTCGAAAACGATCCGTTTCCACTGCGCGCGGGGCAGGCTGATGATGTGCTGGCGCGAGAACCCGGCGATCAGGAGCCCGGCGGCCGTCTTTAGTTCCATGGCCTGCTCCGGGATGTAACCCAGCTCGAAATGCGCGAGCTGTCCGGTGAGAGAAACGTTCGTTGGGCCGTCGAAGAGCCGTCCGTAGTGACCGTGAGCGGTCCACGCCGAAAGGAGCGTGGCGAGGTGATCGATTTCTTCCTTCTTGTGTTCGGAGAACCGGGAGAACTGCATCAATTCGACCAGGCTTGCATGCACCGGGTAGTCGTCCCGGCCGTAATGGGCATGCGCGAGCGTCATCACCGATCGTTCGGTCTGCGGTTGCTTCAGAAATTGGGTGATTTCGGCCTCGGTGATGCTCGCGAGAAATTGCCCGGCCTCGTCTCCATTCGCTTTAAGCCGGTCGCGCAGATCGGCGTACGCCTCGATTTCCGTCGCTCCAGGACCCATCTTCTCCCGCTTCCATCGGTGCGTGGCGCAGGCCATCCGCTCGATTTGCGGCAATAGGTCACGGTGCCCTTTCGACCACTCCTCAAAGGTGTCCTCGTAAAGCTGGTTGATGTATTGGGCGAGCAGCGCCTGCCGGATTTGCTGCGCCTCGGCGTCGGGCGGCTCGCCAATCATCCGGGCGACCAAGGCGACCGCCGTTGCCAGTTGCAGTTGTCCGAGCGGCAAGCCGCCCGTGTCGAAATAGTTGATCGTGAGATCGCCGTCCGGGTGAAGGATGATCGGTCGCTCGCCCATCGCCCGTGTGAACGGTTCGTACGACAGGCCTTCTTCGATGAGGACGGTGTAGTGGTAGTAGGCGGCGGTCTGTTCGAGAAAGTCCTTCATGTGCACGGACTTTCCGGCACCGGTTGCGCCGATGAGCACGGTGTGCTGCGGCGTCGGCGGGTTCCCAAGGAAGGTCCGCAAGCCGACCAAGTTGTTTTGCGAGCCGTCGTACAGCGCCTCGGCCTCGCCGATGTGGCCGGTGAAGGTCGCCGAAAACGGCAGCAGGTCGGCGAGATAGGCGTCCTCCGCGTAGAGATTGCGGTGCTGGTAGGTGGAACCGGTCCAGCCCGGCCACGACGCGAAGAAGAGCTTCTTTGCCGTGGAGGGAAGCGCGCACTCGTAATACTGGGCTCCGCCCATCAGGTTGATCGCGTTCTTGATCGCGGCGCACTTGGCGGAGAGCGCGGCCTCGTTTTCGTCCCAGACGCGGATGATGTAGGTGACAGCGAAGGCGCTCGTGAACCCAGTCGAGAGGGATTCGATCTTTTTTTCCTTCTTCGCGATGGCGACCAGGAGCGAGTGCCGCGACGTATCCTCGTATTCCCCGCGGAGCCGCTCGACCGCCTTTTCCTCCTTCTCGACCTCGCGCCGCGCCGGCAGCGGATCGATGTTCACCGTCACCTGGTAGTCGAGGAAAGGGAGTCCCGTCAGCCGGTGGATGATCCCGGGATACGTGCGATTGGGCCAGCGCTTGAGCGTGAAAACCGTATGGTAGCGGCCGTCGAGGTAAAACCCGATCTTCGGGAGGCTGACGCCGTCCGAATCCCAGCAGTTCTCCTGGACGGAGAGCGCCGGGTTGAATTGCTCGGCGAAATCCAGATCGAAGCGGTCGGCCAGCGACGGGTTAAGGAACTTCTTGCAGTACACAAAATGCTCCGCGTCGCTCATTGGCGTCACCGTGGTGTCGCTCCCGAAAACGGTGCGAAGGGTGTTCGTCAGTTCGTCGAACTGCGCGCGGAGTTGCCCAAGGATACTTTGAAAATAGCGCTGGAGGGCATCGCGGGTAGGGAGCGGGCCGGAAGACCGTGCGACCTCAGTCGAGACGAAGAGTACGAGGTGTTCCCGGCGCAAATCCCGGTTGTGCATCCGCGCCCAGTACCGCTCAAAACGCTCTGCTCGCACCCGCTTGATGTGCGGATGCGTCGAGCGCTCCGTCTCGCGGAAGTACCGCGTGAGCTCCTTTTTGTAGTCGCAGTTGCAGGTCCACTGAAACTGCGCCCGCATGCCGGGGTCGAGGTGCGAGAGGAAACCGCGTATCTTGTCCTGATAGGCGTTGAGCTGCGAAACGCTCCCGCCGCGCAAATCCGGCGGCTGGAGCACGTAGCCCCGCGCGGCGGTGCCGCCTTTTTCGAGCGCGCCGAAGACAATCAAACCCTCAGTAAAATGTCCGTTAGGTGCCGCTTTCATCGCGCGAGCGCACGACCGGCGCAGGTTGGATGTGGGGCGCCAGGGTGAAACCGGCACCGCTGAAAGTCTGGTCAAACCAGTCCTCAGCGTAACCCTCGGGCTTGTTGTGCCGCAAAAAGACGACCCAGCCGAGGGGACCAAGGAGGAAGGGGAGCACGAGGACGAGGGCGACCACTTTCCCGACGCCAAACATGACCGCCAGCAGCAGGTACAGGCCAAGGGCGACCACGCCGCCAATCAGGACGTAGATGAAATCGTTCCCTTCCATCCCAAACGCCCGGCCCTTGCTGTCGTTGGCGCTATTCGTGTCCGTGATGCGCAGGCCATCCATGGCTAGAAGGACGGCGTCAGGACGCCGTCACCCATCCCGAAGATTGTGAACAGGGCGCCCATGATCGCGGCGGCACCGGCGATGATGATCCCGGCGACAATGCCCATCTTGCCATCGGCATCGCCCTTCGACAGGCGGTCCGCGCCGGTCCAGATCTTCACGACTCCCCAGATGAAGCCGAAGAGGAAGACCACGCCCAGGGCGAATTGGACGGACGTCTTGAGCGACGCCGGAATCGCCTGCGCCAGGGGCAGTGCAAAAGGCAGCGAGATAGGTTGCGCCTGGGCCGAGGCGGCGCCGAGCAAGAGGCAGGACAGTCCGTTCCGCACGCAGCGGACGGACACACCGAGTGTTTTCATATGCGCATCTCCATGTAGTTTTCCGATTCCTTCTGGGGCAGTTCCGTGAAGAGGAATTTCCCCTCAACGCGAATCATCCTAGCGGAAAACTCACATGTGATCTTGGACGCGATTGCTGATAATCAGGCTAAAATTGCGCACTCTGGAAACGCACGAGGGATTTTGGCATGACCCCGAAATGCTTCCGAATATGACGGTCCAGATGGCTTTGATCGTAGAAGCCCACTTCATGTGCGACCTCCGACACTCGATAATTGCCGGTGCGCAGGAGCTCGTAGGCCCGCTCAACCCGGCACCGCAGCACATACTGGTGCGGCGGCATGCCGGTGGTGTTTTTGAACGTCCGAATGAAATGATAAAAACTCAGACCGGCCTTTTGCGCGAGTTCTCTGACCGCGAATTTACGCTGCAAGTGCGCCTCAATATGGTCGGTCACGCGCTTGAGCTGGATGGGAGAGAGCATGCCTTTCCGGCCGGATCTCCCTGTTTCGCCGCAGTGAGCCCGCAGAATATGAGTGGCCAGAACCGTCCCCAACGACTCGACGTACACCGTGGTGTGGGTTCCCGGATCGTGCGCGATGCGGTGCAACGTACTGGCGGTTTCCAGCATCACGAGATCGCCCTTGGCCAGAACTGTAAGCTCGTACACCGCAGTCCGGCGCACTGCCTCGGCAGGAAACTCCCAGAGGGAAGCCGGACCGACGCGAACAATCGCGACGCTCCCGGCATGGCGCCACGCCAGGCTGTACGGACAATCCACTCCGACCACGCACACGTGTCGTTCGCCGACGTGCTTCTCTTCCTTCCTTCCGGACTCTCCGAGCCAGGTCAGTTCACACTCTGCGGTGCCGAACGGCAGGATAATGGCGACGTGCGGGAAACAGCGTTCCCCCCGGCGGGTCGCCAGCTGATGCCCGACCGACACGGTGATATCGCGGCGGTTGCGCGGCGCGCGCGACGGCACCGGCGAAGGCTGGCCGGTGACCGCCACCGCACGCGATTTCGAGTTTTCGGATTCCGCTGACGGGAAGGCATTCTGAGGCATTTAGGCAGAGCGCCTCACACGTGGGAATGCGGACGTCTGCTCGAAGCCTAAACAGATGCACCCGGAACGGATTGTACGTTACTGCTGTTTATCAGGACAATATTGCTCTTTGCTTGGAAAATCCGTGCATAACGGCTCGGGCATTGCCCACGAAACAGCAATTAACAGAGGGAAAATTTCTTGGAAAAGCCGTTGTAGGTGCCTACTCGCGGCAGACGAATTCTCCCCTTCGAATATCGAGAAAAAGCTCTTCCGTAAGAGCCTGAACGCACAGTCCAGAAAGCAATACACTGGATTAGTGCGGCGGAAACCTGCTCAAGCTCTTGGTCTTCCGGAATGAGTGGCACCGACACAGATGCATCTTCCACCGGAATAGCGCCTATGCTAGCAGCGCCGGCAAGGCTCTCGGCACTACTGAGATTGGTCGGAATCTCTCCCATCACTCTTGGGCAAACAGCATTTCAGCTGACGACTGGCAGACTCTGGCTCGAGAGCATGCCGGCTCGAACGATGCCAATCGTCCCGATCCCTTCGTCAACTTCGGCAGAGCCGCGCAATTACCTAATGGGTTGCCTCTTCCAAACATTCGAAACATAGATTGTCTAAATGTTTGGCACGTTCAATTTCGAACGAATGAACGAGACCGATGTTCGGGAGAACATCGTTGCAAAACTAATTGGGAAACTCGGCTTCCGGCATTCGACTGATAATGACGTGATTACCGAGCAAATACTCCGTTATCCGCGGGCGTCGCTTGGCCGAAAGAAAGAAGGCGATCCGGTATTACGCGGGAAGGCCGATTATATCCTTGAAGCTGAGCGCAAATACCGATGGACCGCTGAGGCGAAAAGCCCCGCTGGCTCTATCACATCAGACGATATCGAGCAGGCTTACACCTATGCGTATCACCCAGAGGTGAGGGCAGTATATTTTTTGGTCACGAACGGACGCGAGTTCCTCGTGTTTCGGACCGTATATGGTCCAGGGGTTTCCCCGGTTCTTCGCTTCGGATATAGTGACCTTCAATCGCAGTTTCAGACGCTGGAAAACATATTGTCGCCGTCTGCTCTCAAACGGGACTTCCCTGATTGGAAGCCCGACACAGGACGCCCACTTGCCGCGGGACTGCGCTCATTTGCGAAGGCGATCAACGGTTCGATGACAATATCACAGGTTGATTACCCTCCGCTCAACAGCAGATTAATCGGCCTAAAGAGTTATGTGCGCGAAGGCTCGATCGAGCGCGCCGCGGACGGCGGAATCCTGGTCTATCTTAAGTTCGGCAGCAGCCACGCACAGATGGATCAAACGGCTCGGGACTGGGGGCTGGAAATGATGGAGTTTACGACGCCCGAGAACGAGATTTCGACGGACCCAATCAAGCCGACTTTATTTTCCAGCGTCCGGAACTGGAGGGTTGAAAAAGGGAGTCGGTTTTTCGTCCCTCAGGCTGGCCAATACCAAGTAGCCCCTATCGCAATGAACTTTGCCACGTCTACAGAGGCCGCCGTAGTGCTACGCGGAACACGGCTGATTGGGCAGTTTAGGGGTTCGATGAAGGTTACTTTTCAAGTACCGTTCGAATTCCCCGAAATCACAATTGGCGGCGAATTCGAAGTGGAGATCTCGTAATATATGGATGGCGGCTTGGCAGCCGTGCTGCCACCCGGGCGCAGTCCTGTTCCCCAGGCTCAATAATCTCAGACCGGCGCGATAGATGGGGACGGCGGAAGCGGCCGAGCCCGTTTGCCCTTCTCCGCCTGGCCGATTCACTGCGAGCCGGGCTTTCTGCGTCTGCCGCGATCGTCAACCTACCGTGTCGCGCATGAGCTGGACCCATTCGGAAGTCCGTTGCTGGACCTTGGCGTTGGAAGCGGTCAGCTTGTAGAGGTCGGCGAACTCCGCCGCAAACTTCTCCGGAAGTCCCTTGGACGGCACTTCCCATTTCCCGTCCTCCCGGGCGCCCGGGACGCGGATATTTCCGCTTCAAGTGATCAACCAGCACGGGGGCTAAGAGACCAAGAAGAAATGCGATGACACGCCAACCCCATCCTGGGCGCGGCGGCACTGGGCTTTGCAGCGGTGCGACGGCGGCGGATGGCGTAGACGGCGGCCAGCCGGCGCCAGCTTTCGTCCAGGGCCTCTGTTCGTCGGCCGGTGCGAACGAACATGGGCAAAATCAACCTGGGCGATTTGCTGGACACGGTTGACGAGGGACGCAAGCACCGGCAATTACGGGTTAATCGTGACTCGCCGCGAGAGGCAGATCTTGCCAACATACAAACACTATGAGTCTCCAACACCTACCTCTCGCGGAGATCAAAGAAGTGGAACTCCAACGGCTCATTTCGGATGCTGTCTCCGAAAGCCGTTTCATTGAATACAAACGGGATTGGCCGTCGACCAGCGATGCCGATAAACGCGAGCTTCTTGCCGACATTGCTTCATTCGCGAATGCTGGCGGTGGCGATCTTGTGTACGGGATCGACGCTAGAGATGGTGTGCCGATGTCGTTGGTTGGGCTCGCTGGGTTTACGCCGGATCAAGGACAACTTCGAATTGAGCAACTGCTCGCCCGGTGGATTTCGCCGCGACTTGCCGGCGTGTCGTTCGCAACAGTGACCCTCGCGGCAGGCAATGTCATTTTCATCATCCGTATACCCAGGAGCTTCTCGGCACCGCATATGGTCACGTTCCTTGATCAGGACCGATTCTACTCGCGCCATTCGAATGGAAAATACAGACTCGACGTCAACGAGTTGCGTGCGGTCTTTCTTCAAAACGACCGTGCAGCCGATCGGATCCGAGCTTTCAGGTTGGAGCGGGTGAACCGGATCGCCGCAGGAGAAGTTGGGGTCAAGCTCTGGAGTCGGGTTTGCATTGTTTGGCATCTGATGCCGCTTTCAGAGTGGCAGGGATTCGATTTCCAACGCATCGTGAACATGGAAACGACCCACCTCCGTCCGATGGGTAACGTTTCAGGCTGGGGCGACCAAATCAATCTCGATGGTTGCATGATCCGGGCGACCCTCGATCGCGAAGGTACTGTGCAGAGTTATGTCATGGTGTTCAGAAACGGGTGCATTGAGGCTGTTTACCCTCATCCGGCGATGGAATCACGCAAGCTGATCGATCCTGGCTACGAAAGCGTGTTTCGACAGGGCCTCAGTTGGTATCTAAAGGCTCTGGCCGCGCTCGGCATTGCTCCCCCTTTCTTCGTCGCACTAAGTCTCTTGAATGTTGGCGGGTTCACGTTTCCGCCCCCGAACGATGACCCATTTGCTTCGCTGCGTCCTCGGTCAGTCATTGATAGGCCGCACTTGCTCCTCCCAGAAATTGCTGTCGAAAGTGAGGCAACCCCTGTGGACTCGATCGTTCGCCCTCTATTCAATCTAGTATGGAATGCGTGTGGTTACCTCGGCTCGCCGAATTTCGGCCAAAATGGTACCTGGACAGCCAACCGGCGATGACGGTGAACACAACACCGACCGCCGATGCTCAGCCCTTCGTCTCACGCATGAGTTGAATCCACTCTGCCGTGCGCTGGCGGACCTTGGCGTTACTCACGGTCAGTTTGTAGAGGTTAGCAAACTCCGCGGCGAACTTCTGCGGCAGTCCCTTGGTCGGCACCTCCCAGTGACCGCCATCCCGTGAGCCTAGGACGCGGATATCCACCATCCCGCGGCATCCGTCCGGCAACAGGTCGTAGGCGTAGGCTTGGATCAACGCCGCAGCGTCAGCCGGCGTCACGGCCAGCGCCTTGCAGATGGCCGCGACATGCACCGGCTTGATTGTGCGGAAATGACCCTGCAGGTAGTTGTTGATCCTCGAGACAGGGAGGCCGGACTTGGCAGAGAGAGTCACCTGGTTAATCCCGCGATCCTGCATCACGGAGGCGAGAGCGGCGGAGAAGAGTTTTGAGCGAGTGGGCGAGGGAGTGGCCATGGAACCAGAAAAGCCGACCTTCAGCCGCCGGGCAAGGCGGCCTTTCGATGCGTGTAGCCTGACATTTGCGGCGCGCTTCACCGCGTGCCTGGCGCCTACCAATGGAGGTTCTTCCTAAAGCGGAATTGCCTCGACGACCCGAACGAAGTATTCGCTTTCAGCATGTCTCTCGACCACTTTGTGTCGCAGGTTCATCTGCGTAAATTCTACTCGCCTATACTTGGGAATAGGATGTACGCCATTAGGAAGAGTGATCTAAAGAAATTTACTCCGAATGCCAAATCCGTTTGCCGAATCGAGGATGGGAGCACAAATTCCTATTTGCGGAACGACCGGGAGATTGAAGATTTTCTGTTGGGCATCGAGCCGAGGTACAACGCGATTCTGGAGAAGCTCAGAAGCGGCAAGATGGACTGCGAATGTGTTTATGTAGTCGCGGGATTTATTGCCTACGTGATCGCATGTTCTCCGACAGCCGCCCGCCTTGGATCAGAGCCCCTTAAACACATTTTCGAAGAAACTGGCCGGCGACTCGACAGGAGGGGCGCGATTCCAAAGGTGCCTCCTTCACTCGGTGGGAAGAGTTTCACAGAGCTTGTCCAGAGCGGAATTGTAGAAGCCTCCGTCGATCCAAAGTTCCCACAGGCGATTGGCATCACGTCGATCAGTTCGTACGTCAATACTCTCGGAAATTTCTCTTGGGAGATTTTGTTGAATCACATTGATGGGAATCCCTTTTTCACTAGCGATTTCCCTATTGCGGCCGAGACAACCGCCGATCGTCGGATATTCAACAAGATCGTCCCGCTTGCGCCGGATATCGCGATTCGCATGCGTCCAGATTTTGCAGCCGCACGAGAGAACGCTAATTTTTCGTTTTCCAACTTTCGCTGGCGTGTCGTGAAATTGGGGCGTTCAGAGTGTATGGAGATCAATAGGCTGATCGTTCGGTGCGCGGAAACCACAGTCTTCTTTCCTCAGGACTTGGATTGGATCGCCGGCTTTGTAAGAAAGAACGCCGGTTTCCGCATTGAGCCAAGAACCCACATAATCCACGAGCGCAAGCGGACTTTCTTTTGGATGCCCCAGGAAGTTAGCGGCAGTCGATCTGATGGCCATGCCGCCCCGCTGCCAGCGGGCGTTCAGGGAATTCGACTGCTCTAGCTGCGCAGTGTTTCGGGGAAAACGGCAGATGGCAGTGGCGGCGACCCTACCCAAAATCCCGCAGGCTATTTGAGGGCTTGAATGTCAGCCGATCCTGTTCCGACGCCACCGCCAACCGGCCGCATCCGCCGTCGTTATGCAAGAGGCTCTGCGTGATTGCATCCTGAAGAAACCGTTCGACGGTTGCCCGCATGGGACGGGCACCGAGGGTCTTGTGGTAGCCCCGGCGGATCAGGAATTCGACCGCCTCCGGCGTCGTTTCGACGGGGTAGCCCAGGCGAAGCAAGCGGGCTTGTTCGCGTTCGATCATCAGCTCGCAAATTTCCCGCTGCGTCTCGAATTGCAATCGGGCGAAGACGATCTTTTCGGTGATGCGGCCGACCAGTTCCGGCCGCAATTGCTGCCCAACCCGGTTGAGCACCGTGCGCTCGACCGTCGCCATCGGCGCGGAAGTCATACGCATCACTTCGCTCGAACCAATGTTGCTCGTGAAGACGACGTAGAAGCGCGACAGGTCCTTTCGCTCTCCAGATGCGAGCGTGATGCTCGCATCATTGAGGATCTGGAGAAACAGATCCAGGATCAGCGGATGCGCCTTTTCAAGTTCGTCGAAGAGCAGCGTGCCGTCTTCAATGCCCTGTAACGCTCGCCCAAGGAGACCGATCTCGCCTACCGCGTGGCCGATCAGTTTCTCGACCGACGATTGATTCTGGTACTCCGACATGTCGAAACGCACCGGCTTGCGGCCGTCGAACAGGTGCGCCGTGAAGACCTGCGCCAGTTCGGTCTTGCCCACGCCCGTCGGTCCGACGAATAGAAACGATCCCTTCGGCCGGTCGGGATGGGCGACCCCCATCTCGCCGCGCACCAGCACGGAGACGACCCGTTCCATGAGATGGCTCTGTCCGAGGATATTCGATTCCAGGTGTGCGCGCAGGACCCGAAGACGGTCCTTCGTGTTTTCGGAGCAACGGTTTTGGGGTGCCGGGAGGAGGGTGCTCATGCGGGTTACCTATTGGATCGATGCCAGGCGGGCGGCCGTCCGTCCGTTCCGAGCGGCGTGATGAAAGTCCGGCGGAAGCCAAAATCGCAGTGCTGCACCACCGCCTGGAATCTCCGCAGTCGCCGGAATTCGTGCGGTTCGATGTAATAGCGATCCTCTTCGGTCACCGAGCTCGTTCGCTTGCCCCCGGACCACCCGGTCGTGCGCCGACGGGACTTCCTCTTCCCGACCGCGTCGGCCGCGATCTTCGCCGAGTCTTCGTCGGCGGCGCAGAAGGTCACCCGGTTGGCCATGTTCGCGATGAATACTTTTGCCTTCTTCTCATCGCCCATCGGCGGGACCAGCGACGCGTACGACTGGGTTGCGGCCAC
>Ga0182027_10011231_pt1 | contig 12683 bp, 5 predicted proteins | sample 712E1DmetaG_FD_121300 | JGI IMG/M metagenome (GOLD analysis project Ga0182027, IMG submission 121300) | Permafrost microbial communities from Stordalen Mire, Sweden - 712E1D metaG (Illumina Assembly) | ecosystem: Environmental > Terrestrial > Soil > Wetlands > Permafrost | place: Sweden...
CGCAGCAAATGGTTGTAGGTCGTGTCGCTGATGATGATGCGGCCGCTGCCGGAAACGCTTTCCAGCCGGCTGGCGAGGTTCACTTCGCGCCCGAAAACAGTGTAATTCAAAATGTGCGCGTCCGACCCCATCAGCCCGACGGTCGCCAGGCCGGTATTGATGCCCGTGCCAAGCTGCAACGCGTGCAATGGTGGCTTGAGTGGCATCCCGGCGGAAAGGCGTGCGCGGTTTTCGGTTTCCCGCGCGGTGTTCTGCGCCGTGCGCCTTTCATTCAAATCGCGGATGGCGCGCTGCGCATCAATCGCGGCCCGCACGCAATCCGAGGCGTGTCGTTCGTTTGGCGTGGGCGCGCCCCAGAACGCCATGACGCAGTCGCCGATGTATTTGTCGAGCGTGCCGCCGTGTTTTTTCACCGCGTCGGCAACGGTGGTGAGGTAAAGGTTCACCGTTTCGAGCGTCTCCTGCGCGGATTCTTCAATGCACATTTCCGCCACCTCCGGCGCGAGCTGGTGCTCGCGGATGAAATCCGCCACGCGCTGCTGCATTTCATCGGTCAACGCGGTGAACCCGCGCACGTCCGCAAAGAACAGGGTCACTTCGCGACGCGTGCCGACGAGGGAAAGCTTTTCCGCGCCCAGCAATTCATTCATCACATCCGGCGAAACGATTTTGGAGAAAACGGACCGGACGCGGCGCTGTTCCCGTTCCTCAAAAACCACGCGATAGGTGACAAGGCTCAAGTGAACAACCAGCGCGCCCGCAAGTGGAAACACCAGCGGGAGCCAGCAACGAAATTCCACGAAGGCATAAAATCCGGCGGCCACATAGGCCAGCAGCAGCAGCAGCACCGATGCCGAAGCCACAAAGGCCCGCATCTGCCAGGTGAGAAAGGCCGTCAACGCGCCGAGAAAAATAATCAGCGCGAACTCCATGGGCAGAGATGCGCGGCGGATGAACTGGCCGGTGATGACGGAGTTGGCAACATTCCAATACTTGCTGACGAGCAACGTGTCTTTTTCCAGCGGCGTCGCACCGTGGTCGGTCAGATCGTTGCCTTGTGCCGCCGAACCGACAATCACCAGCCGGCCCCGAAACTCATCACGCAATCCGTTCGTCTCGCCGAGCAGGCGCTGGTGGTCCTGTAACAGCAACTTTTCGATCGGGGCACGGGTGAGGTGCGGATCATCCTTCGTCAACCGCCAATCAATGTAAAAATAGCCGTCAGCATCCACCGGAATCACACGTTCGATATTATCAGCCCCGCGCAAGGTGATGCGCCTGTGCGTCAAGTCCACATCCGCGCGGGCCAGATCCAGGTTCAACTCCTGCGCGGCCAGGACAATGCCCATGTGCCAGACGCGTTCGTCGGTGAACGGTCTGGCTTTCGTGGGTTGTCCCGCCAAAGCCTTCCTGCTTTTGAGGTCCATTTCACCATTTCCATCCAGCGGGATATCGAGTGACTGTCCGTCCGGCAGCGGAAGGATGATCCGGTCTTTTTCGATCACAATGTCGCTCAAACTCAAACCGTTTTTTTGCGCCGCGTTTTCCAGGAGCGGATGCCAGCGGCGGACAACGCGGAAGGCCTTCACCCGGCGCAAGACGCCGTCAGAATCCTTTTCCGTCGAAATGTCGCCCAGGGTGAGCGCGTTGGTTAAAAACAAATCAGGCGGGACCAGGCCGGGCTCGACGGCGAGAATCACGTTTCCCGCATGGTGCATTTGCAATGCAAGGAAATCATCGGATTCCATCAAGCCGCCATCAGCCATTTGCACGGGGGGATGGTCGCGGCGCAATTCGCCAAACAGCACGTCGAACGCGACGGTTTTGGCGCCTTGAGCGGACAATTCTTCGACGAGCCGTCCATAAACCTGCCGCGGCCAGTACAGGCCGTAGCGATATCCAAGCCTGCCGTTTTTGACGGCGGTGATGCTGGATTCCTCGACCGAGACGAAGGCGAGGTTGGTGGCGGCGGGCGCGGGAAAATTCAAGGCCGCCCGCGCGCGCAAGTCGTAGGTCATGCGCTCCAGCCGTTCGAAGAAATCCAGCCGCAGGAGCCGGACACCGCAAACGAACGCGAGGACCAAAAAGGCCAGAATGACCGGGGCACGTTTGAAAGGCTTGAACTTCACCGCGCTCAATTAAACAAAAAACCAGAGCAACTCAAGGCTGCTCTGGTATTGCCAATTAAAAAACAAGGCCGGCGGCAACCGGGGTCAGGCGAAGTTACCACCACCATCCACCGTGGTGATGATGTGGACCGCCACCGGGATTTCCATGGGTTGGCGAAATGTAACATTGGGTGTTGTCATATGTGAAATTAACCTCTCCATAATACAACGTACGAAGCACATCGAAAATTCTCTCCATCTCGTCACCCATGCCGGGGGGCAACGGACTGATGCCGGGCGGCAAAGGACCGGGCTGACCGTTTCCCAGGTTTTTGGGGTCAAACTGATTGCCTTCACTTACAACCACAGTAATTGGCTTGCCATCCGAGCCGATGAGCGAAAGCACCACGGAATTTTTATACGCGATGCACTGACCGGCTGCGTCAATATAGAACAGCGTGCCGCGAACGCCGGCTATGCCGTTGGGAATTTTAATGAGATATTGGGACGCCCCGGAAAGTTTTTTGACGCTACAGTAGATGCCACCCTGGCGCAAATCGAGTTCCGTGTCGCTAACGGTGTCCACCCCCGTGTCTGAAACCGTCAGTTTGTCAATGGCCAGCATGGCGTCGCCTGTCATACGAACGGCGTTTTGTTCCGCGATGGGTTTGTAAGAGACATAGCCGCGAATGTCTGAATCCGTTGCCAGCGAGACTCGATTCGGCAGCGGGTCCGCCTGGGGCATGAGTATTTTCTTGCCCAATACGATGTCCACCGTGGCGTCGTGCCCGGTTTGGATGATGGCACCGGCCGCGAGAACTTTGCCTGCCACCAGCGGATGCCAGACGCCATCTCCCAACGAATATCTCCCTTCGCCCACAATGCGAACCACGGTGGCTATGCCCGGGTGAATGTTGGATTGGGCGCTCGCGCCAACGGCCAGCGTCAAGACCAAGCCGCCAATCGCCGCAAAGACGAAATTCTGAATAAGTTTCATAACAAAATGACAGTTTTTCTGCTTAAAGTCAGTATAAAGACAAGCCGCCAAATGTCAACCCGGAATTCGCTGCTATTTTCGCTCAAAAACCCGCCGGCAAAACGCCCCGACCGGAGGCATTTTCGATGAGTTTGCGCTCAACGATGTCCAGATAGGAGCGGGCAATGTCGTTCCCGTGCCATTCAAGCCGCACAGAGCGTTCCAGCCATGGCCGGGCGGCGGCGTAACTTCCAGCCTGAACGTAATGCCACCCAATGTTCACCGCCGTGTAATATCCGTTGGGGTCGAGCGCTTCGGCGCGGTCGAAATACGGCCCGGCCTCATCGTATTTTTCCAGCCAGTCAAGACACATGCCATAACGCAAATAATTGTAGCCGTTTTGCGGGTCGAGCTTCATGCCGCGCGCATACCACTGCATCGCCGTTTTCGCCAGGTCTTGATAATTTTGTCCGCCGTCGAAGCTTTGAACCCGGTACGCTTCACCGATGTTGTAGGCGGTTTCAAAATTCATCGGCTCGACGTCAAACGCCTTCTTCCATGCCGCTGCGCGTTCGGGGGAAAAATTCGGCAAATCTTCCGCCTGTGCCAGCCAGGCGGATTCGCACCCGCGGCACCAGCCCTGGCAGCTCAAATACGCAATGCCTGCGACCAGCGCCAAAGTTGCGGCCATTTTGACGGACCGGCTCGCAACCAGCCAGTGACGTTCCGTTGCCAATCGCAGGTTGCTGCTCAATAAGGCGAGCAACGTCACGCCGAGAATGGCATTGGCTGGAATGTGCAGATTGAAATCCACCACCGAATGGACCGCCAGCGCAAGCAATCCGGCGGGCGCGCCGAGAAAAAAGGCGAAGCGATTGCTCATGCCGCGGCCAAAATCTTTTTCCGATGGGCGGACATATTTCCACGTTTTCCGCAACCCCGCGCCAAACGCCACCATGCCGGTGAGCACGATGATTCCGCCCGCCGTCCCCCAATCGGCCAGCAGGTTCAAATAATCATTGTGGGCGCGGTCTGGACTCGTCTGGATGTGTACCGGACGATATTCCCGGAAACGATAGTCGTAGTGCGCCGGCCCGACGCCCCACCAAAAATGGTCCCGCCACATTTGCTCCGCCGCCGTCCAGATGTCCAAGCGGACCGCAAGGTTAAGCCGTGAGCTGTCTTTGGGAGACTCCACTCGGTGAATGTAACTGAGCGTCTTCGACAAATATTTGGTGACAAAAACCGTTCCGCCCCCGGCCAAAATGACCAGGAGCAAAAGCGCGGGCAACCGGTGGTTGCGATGAAAAATCAAAGTTCCCAAAAGCGCCAGCAACGCCACAACCACTGCCACCCAGCCGCCGCGCGAAAACGTCACCGCCATTCCCGCCAGCATGACCAGCACGGCGTATCCGAGCAAAATCCGGACGATGGGTTTCATCCGCCCCACCAAAATGTAAGCTGTCGCCAGGGGCAGGAGCATTTCCAGAAAACCGGCGAAATTGTTCGGTGAGATGTAGGTGCCCGAGGCCCGGCCCAAATACGGCGAGACATAACCCCAGACCCGGTTCGAGTGCGTCATAAACTGGAAAACCGCATAGGAAGAAATCCCCGCCGCCAGAAAAATCATCGTGAAACTGACGATTTGCGCCGATTCCTGCCGGTACAAGTTGTTGACGATGGCAAAAAACAGGAACGCATACATCAATACCTGGATCATTTCCAGCCGCGCGACGTATTCGATGTCCGCCGTGCGATAACGCCCGATGGCCAGGGCCGCAAACGCCAGCACCGCCCAGCCCAGCGGCGGCCAGAGCAATCGCGGTTTCGGGCTGATCCACAATCGCAGCGCCCAAACGAACATCACCGCCGCCGTTAATCCTTGAAGAACGACAAATTCCGGCGCGTCCACCGCGCCCATGGCCAGCGGGCCAAAAACCAGAATGCCGAGCACCAAGCTTAAAATGCCCCGCTCGCACCAGCGATCCAAGGTTTCCCGATTCATCCGTTTTTTAATACGCGCGAATGGTTCCTTCGTGGCTCAACGGCAGAAATAAATTATTGCCGGCGAAGATCAATTCAATGGCGCTGTGCTGCTGGCCGACCAAATAACCCAACACGCCGGGCGTCGTGTTGCCTTGCGATGAAGTATAAATTTGACCGCTGTTGACCACCGCCACCAGTTTGCTGCCGTCGGCCGAAGAAGCGACGCCAGCCCAATTGGCGCCGGGCGCGCCGCCACGCTGCACCCAGGTTCCACCGGAATCGGAGGACGTATAAATCGCACCACCGCTCCCGCCGGCCACCGCCACCAGTTGCGAGCCATCCGCCGAGGAGGCAACGGCTGCCCAGGCCAATGATGGCGAACTGGTCACCCAGGTCGCACCGGCATCGGCGGAAACATAAACCTGTCCTGAACTGCTGTTATTATTGGCCGCGACCAGCCGTTTTCCGTCGGCGGACGAGGCCACCGCCGTCCAATAACCGCTGTTGGTGCGTTGCTGCCAATTCGCGCCCGAGTTGGTGGAAGTCCAAATACCCTGGTTTAGTCCGCTGGAAACTGCCAAAACCAGATTCGTCCCGTCTGCTGAAGATGCCACGGCGGAGCAATAATAGACGTTGGCCTTTTGCCCCCAATTTCCGCCGGAGTCGGTCGAAGTGTAAATCCCCGGACTGGTGTTCGCCGTGCCATAGACCACGGCGGCCAGTTTTGTTCCATCCGCGGACGACGCCACCGAAAGCCATTGTCGCGGGCTGTCGCGCGGCGACCAACTCATACCCGAATCGACCGAGGTGTAAATATTGCCAGTCGTGCCGAAGATATCGCCCACCCCGGCCACGAGCCGGGTGCCGTCTGCCGACGAGGCCACCGAAGACCAACTCAGGCTGCTGCTGCCGCTCTGTGATGTCCACTTCACCCCGGCATTGGTGGAAGCGTAGTTGGTGGAAGTATAGATCAGCCCGCCTTTCACGACGGCGACGAGTTTGGTTCCGTCGGCAGATGAGGCAACGGCGGTCCAGGCGCGGCTGCTGTCCCGCGGCGTCCAACTCTCGCCGATGCAGGACGAAAGCTTTCCCGCGGCGATCGTTTGATTGCCGTTTTGCATGATTTTCCAGCCTCCGGCGCCCAAACCGGCGACTTTATACACGTCTCCGGCAATGGGCAACGCAGGCAGCGTAAATACCACCGCCGTGATGTCGTTGGTGGCGATATAACCCATGTTGGGCAGCAATGGAGTGCTGGTTGCCGCATTCGTCACCCAGAAGAACGCGCCCGGCACATTGGTCAGCCAGCGGCCGCTGCCGGTGAAGACCGCGGCGGTCACGGTTAAAAAGTTGGCATTAGAATTATAAAACGCCACGTTGGTCGACAGCCGCGCGTCAGGCAGCGTGCCGCTGCTGATGCTGGAACCGTTGAGGCTCGTCAAGCCGGCGCCGTTGCCGAAGAAATAGGCGGCGGTCACGTTGGTGGAAAAAACCACGATGTTGGTCAGGACCGCGACATTGGGTGAAAGCAGCGCGTTGGGAATAACCCCGGTCATGTTCGTCGCCGGCAACGGCGTGGTCAGTGCCACCGCATTGGAAGCGTTGAGCGCGTTGAGGGACTGGATGGCGTACGGGACGGAAGTCAAGGTCTGGCGCGGCGCAAGCACAATGTAGGGGCCGGGGTCACCGTTGGTGCGCACGCCGATTTCCAGCGTGCGCGTGCTGCCGTCAAAAATGCCGGTGCCAAAATCCAACGGCACGGTGAACAAGCCGTTCGTGACGCCCACCGGCGCGTTCGTCAGCCACTTGCCGACCACGACGCTGCTCGCGTTGTAAACCTTAAACCGGAAATCGAAGGCGCCGGTGACAGGCACGCTGTTGCTGATCAACTGCCCCTGATACGTGAACGCCGTGGTCTGCGTCCGCGCCGCCAGCGTCAAAAACAAAAACGCCGTCACCGCGTACAAATTGAACTTCATGGATGGATTTTACCACAGTGGAGCATTTCAACAAGTCGTAACACGAGGCCCGTTCCCCGGTGGAACCAAGCTGAATCAGGATGTCTGGCCGGGCGCGGATGTCCCGGTTTCCGCAGGGATGTTTGGGTTGCAGCGAGGTTTTTATTGCGCAATGGCCGTTCCGCTGACGGTCGTGCCGGTGATATACCAACCCGGATGCAGCGAGATTGGCGTGGTGGTAATCGCTCCAAATGTCATCAAAGCCGTCCCGCTCTCATTGTAAAGTGTGGCCTCCGCCGCTGTGGTATAGGCAGTGGCGTTGACAGTAAATGAGTTCGTCCAACCCGTCGCGCCAAGACTGTTCGTTGTCGTAACACCAGAACCCGGAAAGAATGTTTTTCCAAATTGCTGATGCCATATATTTGGATTATCAAAGGCAGGGTCGAATTTCAGCGGCACATGAAGCTGACTTAAAACATCCAACGCCATCACGTATGCGCCCCATCTCGTTGGGTGAACTCCATCAGAACCAATAATTCCGGTCGTTGGATTTTGGGGGTCATCACCCAATCCCCCAACCCCCTCCAAGGAACCGGAGAAATCTTCCTGTAATGGAATGTAGCTCCAACCATTGGCTTCCGCAGCAAGCCGCAAAGCCGCATTATTGGTGGTGGTAGAGTTGGGTGGATAAGCGCCTGAAACGTTCGGAGTTGAAATGACAAAAACCTTGGTGTTGGACCAAGCCAAGCCAACATCTTTGGAAAGCAAAATGGAAAGAGAATGGGTCATGTTTTCAAGATTGGTCGCGCCGTTTTCCCCATAATCTTTTGCGCAGTAAAGAATCATATCCGGCCTGACTTTTGCGGCAAACTGGTGTAGCAGATTTATTCCGGGAGACAGGAAATTAGACAACGAAGCACTGCCGCCGCCGGCAACGTAAGAATTGCCCCCAAGCCAATATGTTCTCACCCCGGTCGCATTAGTGTTTTCAAAGCCCGCTCCGATATAGACGTTCGTGCCGGTGATGGTAAATGAACTTTGATAAACAGTATGATATTGCGGATAACTGTTCAATGTAATCGGCCAGTTGGTAGTGTTGATGGTTGGTGCGGCTGAATATGTATTTACCGAATGTGACGTGCCATTAATCGGGCCGGGATATATCCTGTCATTCCAGCTTGAAACACCACCCAATGGCTGGCTGATATAAAGTAGTGAGGTATAATTAGCTGCCCATACCTTTGTGGTGTAAGCCTGTTCACCACCACCGGGTAAAACTCCCTGCGTGTATGACCCAAGATTCCCACCGTTGTCTGGTTGGTCAATTTCACCCGCCCCAACTCCAAACCAGTAACTCTCAAATGTTGGCCGGGATTGTGCAAAAAACGCGCCGTTCTGGTCAACCTGAAAACAGTAGTCACCGACCCAACCATAGGTGTTGTTCAGCAAACCGATAACATCAACTGGAATGGAATTGTAACGCCCCGGCCAACTCATCGAGTCGCCGATTACCACGACCGTAAGCTGGCCGGACTGCATACGGTTGAGGCACGAGGCAAAGGCGATATATGGCTTCATGTTTGGGTTATCCAAAACAATACCCTCAGTGAATCGTCCTTCCCCGATGGTGCTCACCTCGTTTAAAGCCTGTTGGTCAGTGGGGTAACTCGTTAGATTCGTTGCCGATGCATTCGGCGAAATCGCAGCAACAAAATTCGCCGTGGTTGCTGTTGTTGCTGCGTCCGCTAATGTCGCATGAGTCGCCACATAATTAGTGACGATATTCACAACGGAATTATTGGTCAGAAAATAGGTCTTGAGACCAGTGAACCAAGTTGTATTTTGAAGGTCGGAAATAAAGCCGTTGCCAGTTACTAAAATACCATCATCACCTATCCAAGGAAGTGAAGCAAAATCACACGTACCAATATACCAACTGTAACCATCCGGCGATCCCACAACAGTAGTGCCGTTTGTCCACGCGCCGATTGCAGCATTCCAAGTGTTGGTTCCGTTTTCGGACGTGATTGGATTGTTGACCACGACGAGAAAGTTCGTATCCAAATGATTTATCGAATAGACGGGGGTGAACACGTTCCCCATCGCGCCGGGATTCAAACCCGTCAGCCCCGCGCCGTTGCCGGCAAAATCGGCTGCGGTCACGGTGCCGGAAAAAAACACGTTGTTGGTCAGAATCGCAACATTGGGCGAAAGCAGCGAGTTCGGAATCGTCCCGGCCAGATTCGTCGCCCACAATGGCGCGGTCAGCGCCACCGCGTTGGAAGCGTTGAGGGCTTGGATGGCATAGGGAACGGAAGTCAACGTCTGGCGCGGCGCAAGCACGATGTAGGCATTGGTGTCACCATTGGTGCGCACGCCGATTTCCAGCGTGCGCGTGCTGCCGTCAAAAATGCCGGTGCCAAAATCCAACGGCACGGTGAACAAACCGTTCGTGACGCCCACCGGCGCGTTCGTCAGCGGCTTGCCGACCACGACGCTGCTCGCGTTGTAAATTTTAAACCGGAAATCGAAGGCGCCGCTGATGGGCACGCTGTTGCTGTTCAACTGCCCCTGATATGTGAACGCCGTGGTCTGCGCCCGCGCTGCCAAAGCCAGAAACAAAACCGCCGCCACCGCCCCAAAGTTGAACTTCATGGATGGATTTTACCGCAGCGGAGCATTTCAACAAGTCGTAACACGAGTCCCGTTCCCCGGTGGAACCAGGCTGAATCAGGATGCCTAGCCGGGCACGGATGTCCCGGTTTCCGCAGGGATGTTCGGGTTGCAGCGAAGTTTTCATTGCGCAATGGCGATGTGGCTGGTGCCAGGATCGAGCCAGGCGACGCCGACGGTGTTGGAGACTTGGGCGGGACAAGTCCGAAGTCCATAGCGCCATCAGCAAAACGCAGAACGGGCGGGTCATTGGGGAATTACCCAATACGGAAAGCTGATTATATCATTCGCTGACAGGTTGCTCGCGCCGGGAACAATTCTGAACAAGCAGTTGGATTCCGTGCGGCTGGCGCAAAAGATGGCAACGGTCTGCGGGGCGTTGCTGGAAACGGCATTGGCGTAAAGAATGGCAGGAAGCTTTCCGGGCGGGAAAACGACACCATAGGTCAGCGTGCAGATATTGGTGGTTGAGATGGCCGAACCGCCTGCGAGGGTGTAAATATAGCCGCTATACGGAGTCGCGTTGGCTGAAAGCCATACCGTTACCGGCGGACTTGCCCCAAGGCCGCCGCCCAACACCTTTCCACTGATGGTTGAAATCGCACCCGCCCACATCGAGACGTTGGTGGTGACGCTGGGCGTGCCGTTGGACGTGACAATGGATGAGAACGGAATGTTGGTTGGGATGGCGGCGAGCGGCACGGTGCCGATCAGGTTGGCTGCATTGTAGTTTGTCGTCCCACCAACATTGCCAACATAATTCACAGTTGCATTCACGTCTCCCCCGCATTGGTAAACATACGAAGGGTTGGTGACTGTCAAGTCACCGAAGCTCGAAACCAGATTCGGATAGTCTGTTGCTTCCGCCGTGTAATACCAGCCAGTGGCATCAAATCCCGGCCCCGAATCAACTTGCGCCAGTTGGTCGGCAGTGGGGTCGGCATGTGCCGCGTTGGTAAAACCCACATCGTCGGGGCCGTTATAGTAAGACCCAACCCCATTCCCATTGGTATAAGCATTGGCCACCGCCGACCAGGTAAACGTCAAGGCTGTGCCGAATATATCCGAGCCGCCATTGGCGGCGGTGAATGTCAAAATGTTGGTGTTCCCGTTAAGGTTCGTGCTTAGAAAATAGCTTGTCGAAATCGGATGCAGCACGGGGTAGCCGTAATTAAAAACGCCCTTGGCGGTTTCAGCGGAAACGCCGGTCAACAAGCTGCCATCGGTTCCACCGCCAGCCCCGGCTATCAGGTGGCTGTCGTCAAACTTGACATACGCCCCCACCCCATTGCCAATATCCGACTGGGAGATGGTTCCTTTTACGGTCAAGGTTGCGGTTGGACTGCCCATGAAAACCCCGGCGGGAGAAAGTCCTGAACAATTATATATGTTGTCTTTTACGGTCAGTTTGGTGTTGGAGCCAACTTGAACTGAAACGCCGTAGGCACTTCCGGTGCCGTTGGTGTTGTTGAACGTGCAATTCTCTATCAAGACATGGCCGTTCGGCGGGCAGTTGAAACCTCGCGCAACACCACTATCGCCAAATATCGGGTTATAGTTGATTGTACAGGTGGAGTTTCGCAGGGTTGCTTCAAGGAATCGCTTGTGAGAACTAAAGTTAAATGTGTCGTAACCCCCGCGCAGCCAGCACGAGTCCACGAGAAGAGAATCATTGCCAGGGCCTGTGATCGCTCCACTGGACAGAACCCCGTCCGATGTTCCGTCGAAAACGACGTGAAAAATTACGACATTGGTTCCACTATTGAACAACACCGGCGCAAAGAGCGCACCGCTCAAATTGTTGGTTCCAATGGAGAAATCGGACAGCATGACATTGTCGCCCTGTATCACCAAACCCGACGTGGAATCGTTTGTCGGTATGAGTATCTTTGTGAGAAACATTCCTTCGCCTCGAATTGAAACATTGGTCGTCACATATAAATTGCTGGCGAAAAATGTTTGACCCACACCCAATTTCACCAGGGCCGGCGCGTCCGAGTTTGCCTGCGCCAGGGCGGCTGACAGAGTGGCGAGCGGACACGAAGCGTTCGTCCCTGAATTGGCATCGCTTCCTCCCATGCTCACGAAATAAACATTGTTAAAGTTTACGCCTGCGCTCAGGTTCGTCAGCCCCGCGCCGTTGCCGGCAAAATTGGACGCGGTCACGCTGCCGGAAAAAATCACGCTGTTGGTGAGAACCGCGACATCAGGGGAAAGCAGCGAGTTCGGAATCGTGCCCGCCAGATTCGTCGCCGACATTGGCGCGTTCAAACCGGCCGCCGCGGCGGCGTTGAGGGCTTGGATGGCATAGGGAACGGAAGTCAGCGTCTGGCGCGGTGAAAGCACGGCGTAGGCATTGGTGTCACCATTGGTGCGCACGCCGATTTCCAGCGAACGCATGTTGCCGTCAAAAACGCCGGCGCCAAAATCCAGCGTCACGGTGAACAAGCCGTTCGTGACGCCCACCGGCGCGTTCGTCAGCGGCCCGGCGATCATGGCGCCGTCCGCGTCGTAAATTTTAAACCGGAAATCGAAGGGGCCGCTGATGGGCACGCTGTTGCTGTTCAACTGCCCCTGATAGGTAAACGCCGTCGTCTGCGCGCGCGCGACTCCCGCCAAAAACAAAAACACCACCAGCGCGATATAATTGAACTTCATATCTTTCTTATTACTACCACAATTTCGCACCGGAACAAGCCGCAACGGCTGACGCTGCTGGACGTTGCGACGGAACGCCGGATTCATCCAGCCGGGCGCGGCTGGACAAAGTTTCTGCCAACTGAAGTCGGCGTTCCGGCCCGGGGATTCGGGGGAATTCACGGCAGCTTCTGCTTGACGTTGGGATGCGCCCCTCTGTAGTCTGTAGCATTACGACGGACTCGCCGATGAGGCAGGAGATTCTGTTTATGTCACCAGAGTCAGGAATTTATCAGAAAATGAATTTCAGAATGTGGTTGAAGACTCGCAACCGGCGTCAAATGA
>Ga0182027_10011232_pt1 | contig 12683 bp, 11 predicted proteins | sample 712E1DmetaG_FD_121300 | JGI IMG/M metagenome (GOLD analysis project Ga0182027, IMG submission 121300) | Permafrost microbial communities from Stordalen Mire, Sweden - 712E1D metaG (Illumina Assembly) | ecosystem: Environmental > Terrestrial > Soil > Wetlands > Permafrost | place: Sweden...
ATTGAAAACCCGGAACTGCCGGCCAGCTGTTCCAGCGACCACTTCTGGTAAGGCACGCCCAGCGAGCGCAACGACCAGCGGCCCAGCGAAAACCAGGGCAGAATCGCGCCCTGGTTGAGCGACAAATTCGGGTTAATGATCAATTCGGGATTAACCTTTAACAACTTGCCCAAACCCTGGCAGGTTTTGCAGGCGCCAAACGGGCTGTTGAATGAGAACAGCTTGGGCTCGATGTCGGGCAGTGATATCTGGCAATCGGGACAGGAGAAACTGCTCGAGAATTGTTCGCCTTTTTGCGATTTTCCTTCGGTCCACAGCACGCCAACCTTTCCCCGTCCGATTTCCAATCCGCGTTTTACCGACATCAAAACCTTTTCTTTTTCCTCCTTTAGAAGGCGTTCCACTTTCTTCCTTTTCGACGATAAAGCTTCGGTCTCGGTTTTTGAGGCGTTTCGGGGTTTTTCTTCCAGGTTTTTTTTGAATTGGCGCAAATCAAACGAATCGATTAAAACCTCGATAGTATGAGCTTTCGTTTTCTCAAGCACCTTATCCTTGGCTTCTTCGGCTCCATAAATGATACCGTCGATACGGATTCGCGGCCAGCCGGCCCGGTAAACCTCCTCCAGCGTTCCCTGATGATTGCCTTTTTTGGCTCTAACGACCGGCGCGGCGATATTAACTTCCGTAGTTAGCGCCAAATCAAAAATTTTGTCGCTCATCCGGTCAGGCAACATATTGGTGACGAGTTTGCCGCACTTGGGGCAATGAGCCTTGCCGATATGGGAATAGAGCAAACGCAAATAATCGGCAATTTCCGTCAGCGTTCCCACGGTCGAACGCGGGTTCGACGAAATGGTTTTCTGGTTGACCGCGATCGTGGGCGAAAGGCCCTCGATCTTTTCCACATCGGGCTTTTTTAATCCGCCCAAAAACTGCCGGGCATAGGACGACAGGCTTTCCAGATAACGGCGTTGACCCTCTTGGAAAATGGTATCAAACGCCAGCGACGACTTGCCCGACCCGGAGATTCCGCAAATGACCACCATTTTGTTTTTGGGAATCGAAACGGAAATATTTTTAAGGTTGTGAACCTTAACACCCGAAAGTTCAATAAAATCCTTTTCCATAGTATATTGTTTGGGAAGATAAAAAATACGAAAAATTTACAAGGATATTCATTATAATCCAAAAGTCAAGATTTGAAAAGACTCCGCATTGTGATAAGGTCAAAAGATGGAGACCGATTTAATAAAAAAAATCACGGATCTTCCGCAAAGCCCCGGAGTATATTTTTTTAAAGACTCGAGTGAGTGCGTGCTTTATGTCGGCAAGGCGAAAAATTTAAAAAAAAGAGTAAAAAACCACTTTCAAAAACCGGAACAGCACAGTTTTGATTTTATCAGCCGGATCACGGACATCGATTTTATTCAAACCGCGACGGAAAATGAAGCACTCATTTTGGAGCAGCAATTCATCAAAAAAATCCAGCCGCGCTGGAACACGGAGTGGAAAGACGACAAAAACTATTTTTTTGTCGGAATAACCGGTGATAAATTCCCTCGCGTTTATTTAACCCACCAGCCAAGTTTGGCAGGAGCAAGACTCCTGCGAACTCGCAGGAGTCTTGCTCCTGCGGTTTCTGATTATTTTGGCCCATTTGTAAGTGGCCGGGAAATAAAATCATTTTTGCGCGAAATTCGCAAAGTAGTGCCCTATCGCACCTGCGCCAACTTGCCCAAAAAGCCGTGTATGTACGCAGCCTTGGGATTATGCACCGCGCCCTGTATTTATCCGCGCCGAAAAAAAACCTACGACATGATTGTTCAAACACTGGAAGTTTTGCTAAGAATATACGGAGGCAAAACGGGTGCTTGCAGAGAACTAACCTCTCGGGAAGAGAATAGACATTCGCAATCCAAAAATACAACAATAAGGGTCGAGGGTTATGACATATCCAATCTGTCGGGAACTCTGGCGGTTGGCTCCATGGTCGTTTTCGAGAACGGCAAGCCAAATAAAAACGAATACCGAAAATTCAAGATAAAAAATATAACCGGCCAGAATGATGTCGGTTCACTGCGCGAGGTAATTACGCGCCGCTTAAAACACGACGAGTGGCATAAACCCGATATTATGCTCATTGATGGCGGCAAAGGCCAGCTGAAGGCTATAAAAGGCCTTGATGTGCCCGCAATCGCACTGGCAAAATTCAAACACTCGGGAGGCAAAATTTTCACCCCTTACTCCAAAAACTCGCTTAAACTTGACTATTTGCCAGAAAATGTCAAGAATTTATTGTTGCAAGTCCGCGATGAAGCCCACCGCTTTGCCATCAGTTATCATAGATCAAGAAGATTAAAAATCATTAAAAAAATTCCTGCCTAATTTGTCAAGCAGAAAATGGTACTACATCTCCTTCGGGAACCTCGATCATGCTGAATTGTTCTCTTAGATCTCTTAATATATATTTGCGATCCGACTCCCTAAAGAAAACAACTTTGAAGTCCAACCCTTGATATTTTATGTGCTGTCCATTCTCGTATGGCATAAGCTGCCACCTCGAAAATATTGTTTCATAAAAAAATCAATAAGTCAATGCCTAATATTCTAAAAGTGGTTTCCAATTTTCAGCCAAGGGGAGATCAGCCGCAAGCGATCGAGAAACTCGCGGCAGGAGTAAAACAAGGGTTTGATTTCCAGACTTTGCTTGGCGTTACCGGGTCGGGCAAGACTTTTACCATGGCCAAGGTGATTGAAGCCACTCAACGTCCAACTTTGGTTATTTCGCCCAATAAAACTTTGGCCGCCCAGCTCTACGAGGAATTCCGAAGTTTTTTTCCAAATAACGAAGTTTGCTACTTCGTATCGTATTACGACTATTATCAGCCTGAAGCTTATATCCCACAAAGCGACACCTATATCGAGAAAGATTCCAAGATCAACGAAGAGATAGACCGCCTGCGCCATGAAGCTGTACAAGCCATCCTGTCGCGGCGCGACGTGATCGTGGTGGCTTCGGTTTCTTGTATTTACAACCTTGGATCACCGCAAACTTATCTGAAAGAGCGGTTTATCATAAAGAAGGGCGACCCAATGACAACCAGCCAGTTTTTTGGACGCCTGCTTGATCTGCAATACGAGCGGAATGATTTTGAACTGTGGCGGGGTCGTTTTCGCAAACGAATGAATTTTGTTGATGTCTGGCTGGCTGGCCAGGAAAAGATTTTGCGCGTCGAAATAGTAAACAATATTATTGTCAGCCTGGCCGAAGGCGAGGCGCCATTTGGCAAGTTTACGCAAGTTGATTCGGCCGAGCTGTGGCCGGCCAAATTCTGGATGAGCGACGCCAAAACCATCGAAAAATCGCTGGCTAATATCAAACTGGAAATGGACCAGCGTTGCGCTGAATTGAAAAAAAACGGTAAATTGCTGGAAGCCGAACGCCTCCTGCGCCGGACCGAATACGATATGTCGCTTATCCGCGAAACCGGCTGGTGCCACGGGATCGAGAACTATTCGCGCCACCTGGATTTCCGCGCTCCCGACTCGGCGCCCTATACCCTGCTTGATTATTTTCCCAGGGATTATTTGACATTTATCGATGAATCGCACATCACCATTCCGCAAATTCGGGGCATGCAGGAGGGCGACAAAGCTCGCAAACAGCCGCTGATCGAATATGGCTTCAGGCTGCCCTCAGCCATCGATAACAGGCCGGTTAAATTCGCCGAATTTTTAAACAAGGTCAACCAAGTGGTATTCGCATCCGCCACACCAGCGGCCTACGAGCTCAAAGTGTCAAAACAAATCGCCGAGCAGATTGTGCGGCCCACTTTTTTGCTGGATCCGGATATCGAGATCCGGCCGACTGAATTTCAGATACCCGATTTTATAAAAGAAATTGCCAAAAGGAAAATACTAAACCAACGAGTACTGGCTTTAACAATCACCAAGCGCCTGGCTGAAGCGTTAAGCGAACATTTAAAAAAGGAACACATCAAAGCCAATTATTTGCATTCCGAAATCAAGACTTTAGCCCGGCCAAAAATTTTAGCCGATTTGCGGCGGGGCGAATTCGACGTTCTGGTGGGCATCAATCTGTTGCGCGAAGGCTTGGACTTGCCCGAAGTTTCCCTGATTGCCATCTTTGACGCCGATAAGGAAGGTTTTTTGCGCGACGACACCTCGCTGGTGCAGATAATGGGCCGTGCGTCGCGCCACCCGGAAGGCAAGATCATCATGTATGCCGACAATGTCACCGGTTCGATGCGCCGGGCAATGGAAGAAACCAGTCGCCGCCGCGCCATCCAGGAGGAATATAATACCAAAAATGGCCTGTCGCCTCAAAAGATCTATACCGAGATCAAGAACAGCCTTTCGGCGCGGCAAAAATTGGAGGGCGACGAAAATCTCCCGTCCGACGAATTTCTGGCCGAATATTTAAAACAACTTAAATCGCGACTTGAGTTGGCCCGGCGAAATTTGCAATTTGAAAAAGCGGCCGAGATAAAAACCAGGATTGACGAAGTGAAAAACAAAATCCCGAATGAATAATTTAATTTCAAACTATTTGGCAAATATTTCGGCGATCAAAAAGACTATATAGATCAAGAGAAGCACCATTGCTTCCCTTTTTGTTATACGCTTGTCAGTCCTGACAAAGACAAAGAAGAAAACCGCGGCCACGACCAGGAAATAACGCGCCAAGGCAAACATCGTCACATCGGTCACGATAATCGGCTTCATCAAGCAAACTACGCCCAACACAAGCGTGGATGGAATAATTATGGAACCCAATAGATCGCCCAATATCATCCGGTTTTCGCCTTTCCGCGCCGAAACAACCGAAAAATAAAGTTCCGGGAAGCAATTTCCCAATCCCACTACCAATATCCCGACCAACGGCAAAGGCATATTAAAATCGACTGCAAAATGCTGGGCGGAATATACTATGCCCTGCGCCAGACCAATCAATATCAGCGCTCCGCCAAAAACCTTGGCTAGGTCAAAAATATAGGCCCTGAATCTGTCTTTTTTGGGAACGGCATAATTGTTATAAACTTTTTTGAAATGCACTTTTTCCGAAAATAACCAGTACATATAGGCAAAAAAATAAGCCAAAAGCACGATACCGTCGCCGCGCGACAAGGTACCGTCGGCAAATAGAAAAAGCGGCAGCAAAGCCGCCCCGATGGTAAACAGCGAACTAGTCTGGATCACTTTGGATCTGGCGGGTATTCCCTCCTTGGCGAAAAGCGCAGCCAAAGCGATGGTAAGTGTAAGGTCAACCACATTTCCGCCAACTACGTCGCCAAATGACAATTCCGGCACGCCATTTAGGGCCGAGATTATACCCAAAAACAAATTAGGCAACGAGCCGGCGACCGCCATTATGAAAAAAGCCACCACGAACTCCTTCCAGCCCAGGAATTTGGCGATGCGGCCCAGGCTGCTGACGATAAGTTCGCCAGCGACATAAATCGCAACTATGCATCCGATAAAAATCGCGAAATAATAAATTATCATTTTTGATCAGCTAGTGTGATACTAGAATTTAAAAAAATAAACGATCTCGTAAAACACAGCGGCAAACATCGCTAAGCCAAGCGGATAGGTCAAAACTTTTCTATCAGGCCGCGTCTTTTGGTACATCATTAAAATTATAATACCTTCCAGCCCCAGAGTCACCCCGCCGATAAACGATATTATCGCGATAAAATTGTTTAAACCGGCAAATAACAATATCAGCGGTAAAAACGCCGTTATCGCCCACGAAAGCGTTTTTGATATCTTAAGATCATAGTGAAGTATCTTTTTTAGAGTCAGCCCGAATATGACGAACGAGGTGAATGTGGTAACCAGACCGAAAAGGAAAACAATTTCCAGTAATCCGCCGCGAAAAATCTGTCCAAAACCATCAAGTGCCGATTCAGTGGTCACAACGCCGGTAAAACCGACCACCGACACGATAAATATCAGATAGACGGCCAACGCGATCATCGATGAGATCCAAATAATCGGCAATAAAAACTTTTTTTTGCGTTTCCGTCCCAGCATTTCTTCCACCTCGGGAATCGACGACGCCGCCCACAGCGAAAACAAGATTGGACCGTAGGGCAAAAAAATGTCTCCCCAGCCGCCGGTATTGGCCAATAAATTGTTCCAATTAAAAAAGGGTGACGCTTTAAAGACGATAACGGCCATAGACAGGAAAAACGCGATCAAGCCCCAAAATTCGATCTTTTCCACCAGGTCGATCCCCAAAAAAATAAGCAGAGATCCGCAAAGAAGATAAATCGCGCTGTACAATAGTTGGGGCCCGCCAAACCAAGCCCCGGCGGTATCGTAAAGAAACTCACCGCCGATCGACGCGAACGCCACCATGGACCCGATCGCGCTGACGATAATGATCGCGAAAATCGCGACCTCGGCCGCCGATCCCAGATGGTATTTCGCAAAACCCGGCAAACGCATGTAATCCGGAGTTTTTAATGCCAATTCCCCAAACATCAGGTGGATTATCGTTACCAGCGCCCCCAAAATAATAAAATAAACCAATGTTGCCATAATGCCGACTTTTACCGCCACATAGGGCAACGAAAAAATTCCGATCCCGATCGTTGTGCTGATCATCACCGAAAGAGAATATATCGATGTTTTTACGTCGCGCGACGTCATGTGCGCCAGCGCTCGGTCTCAAAGCGCGAATATTGTTTTGATCGAAGATTTTTTTTCATGGCCCAAAATAGAACCCGCACCCGGCGGTCTATTATATTATAATAACCGATATTATCCGTGCCGCCAATCCCGGAAACTTCTAAAAAAAACCGGCTATCCAATACCAGGCAGGCGCCCAATCACATCAATTTTCTTGGCTGGATCAAAACGCCCCAAAAAGGAGACCAGCGCCAAAGTCCCCATAAAAATGAACAGCCAGCGGAAGCCAAACATAGAAGCCACCAGGCCGCCGGTTAGCGTGCCCGCGGCGGTCAAAAAATTGCCGATGATTATCCACTGCGAGTATTCCTGAATATGTTTACCCAGGTCCAGATGCTCGGCAAAGATCGCGTTAAATGACGGCGAACCAGCTGCGTCACCCAATCCAAGCAATATTTGCAGCAAAACGAGCTGGAAAAGATTGCCGACGCCGATATATAAAAACCAAGCCATCGCCCTGATCAAAAACCCGCCATGAGCAAATATTCTTTTTCGCGCAACATATCACCCTTTCTGGATACCGCGTAGGTAAAAATTCCCGACGCCAGCAAACCGATGGCCCAGGTTGCGCTAACAGCGATTATATTTTTACTGATCATTCTGACATACACTGCGTTGAGCGGTCCCAGCAGGTTGGAGGCAAAAAACAAAAATCCCGTTATAGACAAACAAAATCCTAAACGATTTGTTTTTCATGGGCAAGGATTTATTTTATTAATTTTTGCTGCAGATCTTTCATTAATTCGCTGACTTGCATCCAAAATAGCGCCCAGATCCAGACAAAGGCCGCCGACAAAAAAGAAATGCGCGCTGGCATCAAAAATCCGGTCACCGCCAAAACCGTGGCGAGCGTTTGCGTTGACAATGTGGCGATAATGACTTCTTTGGCCGGCAGGAACTTAAACCATCTTTCCTTGGTATGTGCCACGAATATCAGCGCGTGTCCCGAGACCGTTAGCTTCAAGAAAAACATCGTCTGAATGACCGGCAACGGAAAATTAAAAAAACGCGTCATTAAAATAAACAGGAAAATGCTGTTTAAAACCCCGGTCAGTCCGTACAACAAACTCAAGCTAAGTCTTTCTTTGATGTTTACCGCAGCGGGTTTTGGCGGTATCGTCACGCGATCGACTGCCAGCGAAATTATCGGGATATCGTTTAAAAAAGCCAATAGGATGAGTTGCAAGGGAATCAGGGGATAAAAGCCATACCATAATCCAAGGATCAGGATCGTAACGATAAGCCGGAAACTTTCGGATATCCGGTACACCGAGTAGTTATATAATCTGACAAATATCTTTCGTGATTCCAAAATCGCATCCCTGATCACCGATAAACCATGGCCCAGCAGCACGATATCGGCCATGCTTTTTAGGGCAGTGACCGCGCCCGCGACAGCGATACCGACATTGGCCGCTCTTAAGGCGGGCAGGTCGTTGATGCCATCGCCTGTCGAAGCCACGATGTAGTTTATCCTAGCCGCTTTAACTATTTCGTATTTGTCTTTGGGCTGGATCTCCGCGAAAGCCGCGATTCCGCCGAATTCATCCTGTTGTTTTTCCAAATCTTGGCAAAATCGCCTCGTTTCGGCCGCGCCAATCACCTTGCCATCGATCTTAAGATCTTTGGCGATCCTTTGCGCAATCATCTTGTTGTCGCCAGTCACCATTTTAACGTCGATGCCGTTATCTTTCATGAATCGGATCGTTTCCGACGAAGCCTCATCAAGAGGATCAGCCAAAAAAAGCAGCCCGGCCATATTCATCCGCGCCTCTTGGGAACCGTCATTTTTGGCGGCAACAGCCAAAACCCTGAAACCGTTAGCCGCAGCTTGCTCGATGTCGGTTTCATATTGGCGCGCCGATTCGACGGAAGGAAATTCGACCAAAGACTTTATTACCTGCGGCGCACCGACACTGACCAGGATTTTATGGGAGCCGTTATCCGCGCAAACTGTCGATCTTTTCCTGTCGGAATCATATGGAACAAAATCAACAATCCTGATGTCTGTGCTTTGCCGGCCCGTTTCCTTAAACTTTTTTATGACCGCCGAATCGATCGCGTCGGGTGTGTCGGTTGCGGCGGCATAACTTGCCAACTCGATAACGTCATCTGGCCCCAATCCGGCCTGATAAGAAACAACCTTGCTGACGCTGATCTCGTTTTTGGTTAAAGTTCCGGTCTTATCGGTTAAGAGCAGGTTGACGTTGGCCAGATTCTCAAGCGCCGACAAACGACGGATAACCACCATTTTTTTGGCCAGTCCGGCCGCGCCGATGCTTAAAATAATTGCCATCACCGCCGGCAAAGCAATCGGGATACCGGCGATCATCAAACTAATATCAAGCGTCAGAAGATCCTGCGGGAGCGCGCCTCGGCACAAGAAAACAATCGTCAATAAAACAACCGCCGCCAGGCTGATGGCAGTTAAAAATCTGGTGATGTTTAAAATATCGGTTTCGAGAATGCTTTTTTGGGTTGACCTTTCGATGGAAAAAATAGTTTTGCCAAAATTGGTGTTTTTTCCGGTCGTGACCACCTCGGCTTCCAGGTTTCCGGTGGCGACAAAAGATCCCGAATAGATTATTTCACCCTCTTTTTTATACTTGGGCAATGATTCGCCAGTAAGAACCGCTTCATTCACCGAAAGATTCCGCGAAGCGACGATCGTACCATCGGCGGGAATGACAGACCCCAACCCCAGTCTCATTCTATCGCCAGGAACGAGAAATTTGGCTCCGACGCTTCCCCACTTGCCATCCCTTAAAACCAAAAACATTGAACGATAACTTGCTCCGCAGTTCCTGGATGGCCTTATCGGCTTTAAATTCCTGCCATTTTTGAACCGCGTAATTAACAAAATACAGCGCCAAAATGAAGTAGGAATCAAAAATCGCGCCGTTCAGGCGCGACAAAATCGCCGCTGCCAAAAGCATCAAAGAGATTGGCCCAAACAAAGGCGCAAAAAATTTTTTTATTATTCCCTCGCCTTTCTCTTCAACGTCATTTAATTCGAACTTTTTTGCCTTACGCCAGCCTCATTCGTTGATAAACCCGAATATCCTTTATCTGTCATTTTAAACTTTAAGATCTAAAAGCCCGCTTTTGGCGCGGGGTGATGATTTTTGGCGATGATCCGTGTATTTTCCGTATTAATCAACCTTTTTGGGATCGATCGTCCAACCTTCACCGGTTTTTTTCAAACCGATGATATATTTTTCAATATTTAATTCCGGGAATCTATTGGCCACAATTGATTGCGCGTCGCGCAATACCTTGGCGTGATGATTATACTCTTGCGGTTCGTCTCCAAAAACGCCGGAACCTCCATAGGCGCCGCAATCCATATGCATAGTCAAGATCACTGATTGGCAATTATGCAACGTAAGCGATATTGAAATCTGTTCCAGCAAAAAATTCCGCGTGGTCTCGTCGCTGAAACCTTTGACCGAACCGGCGGTAACGCAACAATCGCAACCATCGCCTTCTTTGACGAAAAATTCCTCGATCTGGGGATGCAAACGCCAATCAAGGCATGAAAACAGTAATTTTATTTTCTTATTTGGATCTGATGACATATATGTTATTTTAACGATTTATGATTTTTTCAGCGTAAGTAATCTTCGATGCCAGACAAAGCAAGAAGCCACTGAAGCCCGAACGTTTTAACGACAACAATGGAGCAAAACAAAAAGCCCTAGGGATTTTTTTGTGGCGCCTGCCAGTTATCGACCGCCGGCAACGGATTGATGTTTGGTTTTGTCGGCGTCATATTCTTAAACACAATCGCATATAGAATTGCCGTAACCACAAACGAAACTGCTATCACCGCGACGTAGACGCCGTTTTTATTTTTTATTTGTGGCTCATTGGAAGTATTATTACGATCGGACCGCATCCGAGGCGCCCCGTCGTAAGCACTAAGATCAATTGCTGTTGCGTCTGATTCCATAGGGGTAAAAAACTAAAAATCAGTTTCATAACCGCCGGTTACCCATTCGAATTCGCCTTGCCAATTACGGCCCGTACAATTGAATCCCGGCGATCCCAAATAGGTTCCAGTGCTGGTTTCCATGTCGCGGATTCCCAAAACAAAAAATGAACCGCGGTTTACGTTGCAACCATAACTGCCCGCGGGATAAATGTAATAAGCATAACCGTAACAATCGGCGTCAGCGTATCCTGCCGGTTTCCCGCCCGGATCATCGGGTACCGACCCCATGACCCCGGAAGTCTTAAGAATATTAATGAAGGTGTGGTTTGTATCGGCCTTACACGGCGCCTGGTTCCAACCATCGCAACACGAGTCGGCATCCGCCGCCGGCAACTGGCCATATTTGTCGTAATAAAAATGGATGCCTTTGACGATTTCGTTCATGTCGTTTAGGCGCTTGGCATCGCGCGCTTTGCCTCTTACGCCCTGCAAGCTGACCATTACTATACCCGAAAGCATGCCAATGATAGATATAACCACCAGCAATTCTATCAACGTAAAACCCTTTTGAAATTTTATATTTAGCATACCGCGCAGTCGGCACGCACCGTTTCCTTTGTTCGTGGGCAATACTGGAATCGGACCAGTGGCCTTTCCGATGTGAACGGAACGCTCTACCTCTGAGCTAATTGCCCATGCCGATTATTCTAAATTAGCAATTCTGCCAAAAAAAACAAGTCGGCATTTAATACAAAACCCCGCGCAGACGGGGTTTTGAAATCTTTTTTACCGTGTATTGGCGTGAAGTCTTGCCAATACTTTTTTCAGTTCTTTCTCCGATTTCTCCTTGGCAGTTTTTCCCGCGGGTCGGACGATCGTCATCGATATCTCTTTTCTGTATAAGGCAAAGATAAGTAGAAGGCCAATCGCTGTGGCAACCAAGTATTCAAACCAGGGGCTGTCGGTGATACCGGTCGATACTTTCGTCGCTCCCAGCACCGCCTGCCGCCAGACATAGACCGAGGCCGAGGAACTGTTGGAAAGATAGTTGTTCCGGGCCGTGGCCGTGTCGGTCAAGGTTGTTTGGCCAAAGGGAAAGTATCCCGGACCGGCCACCGTGGCAGTAAAGGTCACCACCCGTTGCTGGCCATTGGCCAGGTCACCCAGGGGAATGCCTGTGGTAATATCGCCGGCTACCGGTATCCCGTCAACCCGCAAGTCGCGGATGTTGGAAACCCCGGCCGGAATAATATCGTTGACGATGACTTCCCGGCAATTGGTATTGCTTGAGACCGTGATCCGGAAAGATACGTTGTCGTTGGGACTGCCCGTGACCGCCGTCTGGTAGTTGGTGCCATTGGAAAGGTCAGCGACTGTCTTTTGGATCTGCAGGGTTTGAGCCACTGGCACGACCGGCACGATCACCGGTTGGTAATTCTCGCAGTTACGGGCCTCGATGGTTGTTGAATCCTGGGCCGAAGCGCTGTTACTGCCAACCCTGACATGCGCGGTGTAATTGCCGGGGTTTTCGTAGTTGCACAGATCTTTGACAACCACATCGGTATCGGTCGTGGTCACGGTCTTGGAACCGCCGTTGCCGCAATCGAACGTATAGGTTAATTGGTTCTGTCCGTAATTTGAATTTGAGCCATAACTGCCGTTTACCGTAGCGCGTAATTCAACGTCACGCAGGGGCGCGCATCCGGATTGGGCGGAAAGATTAACATTTAAGTTTTGTACAGGCTGGTTGCAGCTGCCGTTGGTGCAGTATTGATTGCCGCCGCAAGAAATAACCTGTCCCCAGGCAAAACACCCATTGCCGTCATAATTACCACAGACCTGGTAACCGTTGCCCGAACAGCGTCTGTCGCCTGACTGGCACTGGTTTTGGCAATTCGCCACGCAAGTACCATTTTGACATGATTGATTTCCCGAACATGACCCGCAGGAAAGAGTATTTCCGCAAGTGTCGCTGACGCTTCCGCATTGATAGTTAAGCTGACCGCAGGTTTTCGGCTGGCAATTGGTCACG
>Ga0182027_10011233_pt1 | contig 12681 bp, 10 predicted proteins | sample 712E1DmetaG_FD_121300 | JGI IMG/M metagenome (GOLD analysis project Ga0182027, IMG submission 121300) | Permafrost microbial communities from Stordalen Mire, Sweden - 712E1D metaG (Illumina Assembly) | ecosystem: Environmental > Terrestrial > Soil > Wetlands > Permafrost | place: Sweden...
CAATTTTTCCCGATAACATTTTCAGGAGACAAGCCCAATCGCTTGATTGCAGTTTCATTGGCAATAAGAATCGTGCCTGTAAGGTCCATAAGGAATATGGATTCCTTTGTCGCATTCAGGATGGCATTTGCTTTCCGCTCACTTTCACGGAGCGCATCAATGGCATTGTCTCGTTCCGTTATATCGCGGTTGACGCCCAGAAACCCGATCACCGTTCCTTCGTTGTCGCGTAAAAGCATAGTGCTCGAATCGAAAATAAACGGTTTGCCGGACTTTGACGTATGAACGATCCTGGCCGATACCGGGCCTTTTTCCAGGAGTTCGCGCGTAAGAATCGTACGCATTTCCGGGGCGAGATTGGAGCCGACGACTTCGAAAATCGGTTTGCCGAGGACGTCTCTTTCCGTATAGCCGTATACCTTTTCCGCTGCCTTATTCCAAGCGGTAATGCGCATTTGCAAATCGGTCGCATAAACCACGTCCGAAATATTGGCCAGTATGTTGGACTGGAAACGCATTTGGTTTTCAACCGGAGTTTTATTTACTGCTGCGATATCATCACCGTTACAAATGAATGTTAATGAAAAATGAAAATATCATAAAAAAAAGAACAAATATAAAATATTTTTATTTAAATATAACTTCAAGAAAATGATAAATCTAAAGATTCGGGCGAACAAGATCTTAAATGTTTTCGCATTTTTAAAAAACGAGTTCCTAAAAACGGGAAATTCATAAAATATGCTGTTTTAATAAGAAATGGTTTATTGCCTTCGTGGCATGGTATTTGCGAATTATTTCAGCATACCAAAAGAAGAATTTTAATTTGGGAGGACATATGTCTGTTTTGCAAAATTCAATCAGGTTGATTGTGATAAGCGGTGCTATTATAATCATTGCGGTTTCGGGGGCCGAGTATACGGCATATGCGCAGGCCGGCAAAGGAATAGTCGATACGACCTTGAACAACATGCACATTGAACTCCATATCGAAAAGGCGAAACCTTTTTTTACAAAAGACCAGGTTGAGGCCAACGGTGTGAAGGATGGAATGCTTATCATACGCGGCGCAAAACCCTTGATACCAGGTGCCGACATAAACCCGAACAGGCACATTGCAATTCATATCTTCGATATCAAGAATGCGGCTGCCGTAACAAACGCAAAGGTTGAAATGAGTTTACAACCTCTTGACACGGAGGGGAATAATTCGGGTCGGGTCATCGAAGTGCCCATTGTCGTCATGGAGACCATAGGCAAAGGAGTACAGTCGACCCATTATGGAAACAATGTGATATTGCTCGACGGATCCTATGTCGCTTTGATTTCGATAAACGGTAAAAAATTGAAATTCAACATAAACCGGAACTATTCGACAAGCGCACCTATACAATATATGGACATACAATGATTTTGTGCAAACGGCTTTTCCCTTGCTAAGCGTTACGAGGGTAATTGCATTTTTTCTATCGGTAGTGCTGTGCGGTGAAAAAGGCTTTGCCCAAATGTCTTTAACAATCGGCGCCAAGCGAAAAAATCAAGATTCCGTATTGTGCATCTTCATGTGTTTATGATCTCCCCAGCCGCCCAAAATAATTCGGACATACCCGCCGTTTTGGCGTAGTTTCGGGACATCGGAAATGGTGATTCCGTTGGAATACCAATTTTGGGCAGTATAAATATCGTAGCTATACCCTGCGCGAAGCCCTATCGTTAGTCCCCGTTTTTTGTCTGTCATCGAGAAAATGGCATCTGAACCGATTCCCAAATCAAAAAGGAAAGAGGGTTGCCATAAAAATGAATTTGGCTCCTGTGAAACCATAAGTTGAGGAAGCGTTTTTGAATCACTTCGTATTCGCATTGTGTTAAGCCCTATTCCAAATCCGAAATAGGGAAATAGCGACATAGGAACGTTGGCGGCGAAAATGTTGTAACCGGAATTCATGAACATGTCGGCGCTCCAAAGTGTACTTCGAAAACCGGCATTTTTATTGTCTTCCCAAAAATTCCCTGTTAAAGCGTGTTCCATCACCATGCTTCCTGATTCCCAATGTCTGCCCAGAGAAACGGAAACCGAATAATCTTTAAACGAAGACAAACCCTTACTCTCAAGATAATTATTTAAATTTGAATTTGTGAACCATGTTGTACCGGTTCCGATGAATCCGTAATGCCGGGTAATTTTCATGGTGTCGTTTGTATCGAAATCCATGGACTTGGCTTGAAAAACCATAATAAAAACAGAAACAACCATAAGCGCTGGTATCCGAAATTTTGCAATCATATTTTCCTCCATTTTTTGTTAAGAAACAATGAGTACAGTGATTTTACTGTGTGAATAAGCAAATGGCATGCCCGTGTTAAGGCGTACTTCAATTAAGTCTATGATATTTATTGAAATAGCTATTATAAATTTTTCAATCGCATTATCTTTTTTGTGATTTTGAGAAACCTATTCCGATTATGGGAATGATGTTTCTAAATATTCATACGGCATGCTATTTGCAATTTAAAATCGGTTCATGTGCGATATGCCGCGACGCATCTGCGTCGCGGGAAAATTGTATAACGAAAGGATGGAACAGTATGGGTGCAAATATCGTCAAGCTTCACCGCGTTCTTTGTGCTCCTCCGGAAAGAATTTACAGGGCTTTCCTCGATCCGGATGCAATGGCAAAATGGCTTCCACCGAACGGCTTCACCGGTAAGGTTCATCATGCGGATGCAAAAGTCGGAGGAACCTATTCAATGTCGTTTACAAACTTTTCTACGGGCCACAGTCATTCTTTCGGCGGAGAATATCTTGAGCTGGTACCAAATGAGCGAATTTGTCATACCGACAAATTCGATGATCCGAACATGCCCGGTGAAATGAGAACGACAATTACCCTAAAGAAAGTTTTTTGCGGGACCGAGTTGAACGTTGTGCAGGAAAATATACCCGAAGCAATTCCGCCTGAAGCCTGTTACCTTGGATGGCAAGAATCGCTTTCGCTTCTTGCGCAGCTTGTCGAAGCAGAGATTCCCGATTAGGGGAAGCGGTGTGGAGTTTTTTTTATCGGGATAACTCGTTTGCCGTTTGGGTCGCGGCAGTGCTTACATTTTCAACTTTACCCCTGACCTGTTTGGATACGGTGGATAAAATTTCCCCTGTTTTGATGTCTATTATTCGAACATTGACAAACCAGGTTTCGCCAAGCTTGCCGATACTGCCGATAAACATTTTGTCAATGCTTAGCAATCTCCCTATTTCAACGGCGCATTGGCTGGAATTGCATGCGCCGCTGTTTTGGAATCCTTGTTCGCTTAATATTTTGTCCATTTGCGATCTTTCCATCACTCTATATTTTCCATTTGCCTGGATTTGATTGGTGAAAATTTCCGTAACTACCATGGAAATGCTGCTGTCGATGCCAACGGATTCAAATCGCATGACTGCCGCATACCCCAGGGCATTTTCTTTTGTTTGCTTCGATGATTTGGACAAAGAAATTGATTTTGTCGTATTGTCGGCATTTCCGGAAAGCGGGTTTACAGCTTCCGAACAGGCATACGCTTTTCCTGAAACCGAAGCGCCGAAAAAACCCGTATTCATTTGTAACCACAAAACACGTGTTGCGCCTTTAGCGTTTGCCTTGTCTAAGGCCCTTTTTTTTGCTATTTCCAAACTCAATTTTTGCCCCGAAAATCCACCCCAGTAAGTATTGCCGGTAACAATGCCTAATTTGTTGCATCCTTGCACTTCGGTTTCATCGGACGCTTCAATGATACTGTTCGAATGAGTGGATAATCCGGATGCGCACCCGGATAAAAATATAGACGCATACGACAAGAAAAGACCTGGCAACAAAAACCGAACGGCATTATATATTGTCATGCGATTCTCCGATAGAAAAATTCGGCAATTTATTTAATCATAAAAATTAAAAATATATCCGACGTGAATGCGGTATGCAGCTTTGGTCATTATTTGCTGTTGGCAGATAAAACCATGTCAAAGATAGAAGAACTGGGATAACGATGGTTGAATTCAAGGAAGCAATTATGGAAGAAGCTGAATTGGCACTTCATAGTGAAGTGGACAATTTTTGGTAGTATTTGCTAATTTGAAGAAATGAGGAAAGAAAATAAAAAAGTCCCAAAAATGCTCAAATTTAGCAAATTTCGGGACTTTTTTGGTACACCATGATGGGCTCGAACCATCGACCTACTGATTAAGAGTCAGTTGCTCTACCAACTGAGCTAATGGTGCAAATTGACAAAACTTTTAAAGCGAAGTTATTACTCTTAAAATCAGACGCGCTAAAATATACATTTTTTTTAATGAAAAGGTCAATGTTTTATGGGGGAAGAAAAATCTAAAAATATTTCTCTGCGGCAGCGTAGATACATTTTTAAAATAGCCTCGTCGGTTTTGGCATTTCAAAGTCTGTCGTTTCACTAAAATCCCGCCATAATATCCTGGTTTGGCAATTCTTTTGGTTTTGTTGAAGTAATGCATCGTTGTATATTTCTATCTCCTCACGGCAATTGCTTCTACGAGTTTTGATTTAAATGCATATCCCCTTTTTTCGCTCTACAACCAAAGCTTGCAAATTTATCGTGGATATATTATAATAGTGGAGCATACTCCTTTTTTACAAGGCAATAGCGGATCATGTTCAACAGGCTTGTATCTCCATTAAAATCAAATAGTTTCTTTTTGTTTGGTCCTCGCGGAACAGGAAAAACAACGTTTCTCAAGTGTTTTTTCGACCAATCTGAAGTAGAATATATTGATTTGCTGAATATCGAGGAAGAAGAACGGTTTACACGGAACCCGTCTGAACTTGAACAACGCGTTCTCTCATTTCAATCGCACAAAAAATGGGTCGTGCTCGACGAGATACAACGGCTCCCGCGCCTGTTGGACACGGTCCATCGATTGATTGAAACAACCACCATGAAATTCGCCCTGACCGGATCAAGCGGCCGGAAATTGAAACGCGGGGCGGGCAACCTGCTTGCGGGACGCGCATTTGTAAATCACCTGCACCCTTTGACACTTGCCGAACTGGGCCACTCTGTTCCAATCCTTGAATTGCTGCAATGGGGTAGCCTGCCGAAAGTATTGCAGCTCTCAACCAGAAAGGAAAAACAGGAATTTCTGCGCGCATATACGCATACCTATCTGCACGAAGAGATTGCCGCCGAACAGTTCGTGCGGAAACTGGATCCGTTCCGCAGTTTTCTCAGCGTTGCCGCGCAGTGCAACGGCCAGGTGATAAACGCCGCGAAAATATCCCGCGATGTCGGCGCTGACGCCAAAACCGTTCAGGCCTATTTTTCGATCCTCGAGGATACCATGGTCGGATTTCTCCTGCCTGCCTGGCACCGCTCGGTCCGCAAACGGCAGGCAACGCAGCCCAAATTTTATTTTTTCGATCCGGGTGTAAAGCGGGCGCTCGATTTCACCATCACGCAGGAAATGTACGAAGGCAGTTTCCCGTTCGGAAACGCATTCGAACATCTGGTCGTCCTGGAATTCGTGCGGCTCAACGATTACCTCCGCCGGGATTTTCGTTTTTCTTACCTTCGCACGCCAGCGGGACAAGAAATAGATTTGATCATCGACCGTCCGGGCGCACCAACCGCCCTTGTCGAAATCAAATCCGCGACGCTCATTACCAGTGAAGATTGCGCTACGGTTAATGCTTTTGTCAAGGATCTGCCCGAGACGGCCGCGTTTTGCGTTTCCCGCGATCCGCACCGGAAAAAAATCGGCGACACTCTCTGCGTGCCGTATCATGAAGCTGCCGGGGAGCTTGGTCTTTCCGTCTGATGGTATCAGGGGTTACGTAACTGGCAATTATGGGATAAGTTTACATTATATATTATATACACTTCGAGTACATAGTGCACGCGCAAAATGCGTATACAAAGTACCGAGTGTATAATCCAGGTATAGGTACTAAAATCCCGCCATAATATCCTGGTTTGGCAATTCCTTGGCCTCTACAGCCCGAACAATCTGCAAATCCTGCCTTTTAAGAAGGTCAATTTGGAAAATTTTATCAGAGGCCAATAATTGCGACTGCGGCCCGGCGATTATGCTCACAATCGGTTTGGTGAAATGGGCTTCGTTTGAATGGATTACTTTTCCTATGGTCTTGTCGGACAGTTCGACAAGGCTGCCGATGGGAAACAAAGACATGTACGTTATGAAGGCCTTGACAAACTCATTAGACAAAAGGGTTTTCCTCGACATTTTGATTATCGTTTCCATGGCCTTATAAGGAAGGAACGCATCACGATATTCGCGCGGGGATGAAAGCGATTCATAGACGTCCGCGATTTGCACGATTTTAGAGAAACTGTGTATCAAACGCCCGCTTCGCTGCTTGGGATAGCCGGACCCGTTTTCACGCTCATGGGTTTGATAGGCGACAAACTGTGCCGAATCCGGAAGCCGCGTAATGTTTTCGAGCAAATGCAACCCGAGAATGGAATGTTTTTGCACTTCATAAAACTCATCTTTTGTCAAGCGACCCTTTTTTTTGAAAATTTCTTGCGGCACAAGCATCATGCCCACATCATGCAGCGTCGCGGCGATCCCGATATCGATGACCTGTTTTTCGCTATACCCGAATGCTGCCGCGATATTGAGTGATAACAGACAAACATTCAGGGAATGATGGAACAAGTAATCGTCGTCGGTGGGTTTTGAATGCGTCAAATTGAGCGTCATATTACGGTCGGTGACCCAGGTCTTGACAAACCGGTCGACCATATTGCGGACGACCGTACCGTCCATGGATTTGTTGTCTGCTATAGAAACAAGGATCCCTCTGACTTGCTGCAATGCCTCGGTATAATTGGTTTTCATTTCGGTTTTGTACGCTACCGTGCGCTGCCCAACCGAAATCTGCACAGAGCGCAATTTCAATGCGGGCCCAACGGGTTTGTCCGAGAATGCGCCGTCTTTTATCGAATTGTCAAGCGCCTTGGCTTTTTCCGAATTGGCAAGCTGATTCAACCCGTCTTGCCCGGCCTTGATTTCCTTAAGCGCAGGGTTTTCCATTGCCTTTGGCACGGGGAATTTTTTTGGCGCATTTAAAACGCTATGCGCGGGATCGTCGAAATGGAGTTCTTCGAGTTGGCCGAAGTCCATGGTAAGGATTTTATGCAATTCCTCGGCTTCGTCAGCCATTTTTGCATATACTTCGTAAATGTTCCTGCGGCGCATGATGTCAAGGTGCTTTTCGGTGATTGTCATGCCTTTTGATACAAGCAATTCCCCGCTTTCAGTGAATAAATCCGATTCACATAAAGCGCCATTTTGCAGGTTTGACACTTCAATTCTTTTCATAATTCATCTCCACAGCTCATTATTACTCCGGCAATTAAATACGCCTAATTTATAAAGAAATATTTTGTCACCCTGAGCTTGTCGAAGGGTCTCGAACACCATGATACTAGACGGTTCGACAGGCTCACCGTGACAACGGAGTTGGTTTACATGTGGTATTATCTTTGCGCATATTTAATTGCCGGTTTAATAACCTGGTTTTACTCAAACTTATTCGGTATTCGATTTTTCAGGGATTTCCGCATTCATAGAAGATGCTTTTTGCGCATTATGATTATCCACCTTTTGTTCCGTATCGGTTGTTGTTTCTGTTGTTTTCCGTGCCGGATCTTTCTTGTCCGTACTTGCCGGGGGGGTGTTGCTTTTCTTCGTTTCATCCGCTGTTTCGGGCTTTTCCGCTGCTTGTGTTGCCTCTGCCTCAGGGGATGCCGGTTGCTGCTGTTTCTTAGGTTGCGGTACAAAGGCCGTGGTTTTTAATTGGGCGTCTATTTCCGATAAAGAAACAGTTTGGCCCAAAAGTACTGTCGATGTGTATTTGTCGAGTTGCCGCAAGTCGACCCTGTTATAGGCGCATGATACATTATTTTGAACCGGTTTTCGGAATGTATCGCCTGCTTCTTGCGGGATGATCGCCAAAATAGGGCAAAAAACAGGAGAAGCCTCAGGCGGAGGCGGGGTTTCGGCAAAGCGCACAATATGTCCTAGGGTATTTATTTCTTCCATCGTCGTCTTTTCACCGGCCCAAACAAAAATGAGGTCAAAGGCGCCATCGTATTTTTGCAGCCCTCCGGCAGTGACCAGTAAGTTGACATTTAAGCCTTCTTTCTGGAAAAACAACAGCGGCGGGATGAAAACGTCGGGCGTCATGTTTCTGATGCCGATATGGGTTTTTTCCGATATAAACAGGCCTTCATGGTTGCTTGCAGGGTCGGGCATGTCGAGTTTCAGGAATTCTTTATAAATTTTAAGTTCATTATACACATCTTCAAGGAATGCCTTCGAAAACCCCGTCTGCATTTTGGCAAAAGCGAAAAACTGGTTGGGAAGCGGCGTCACGAACTGGTCGCATTCCTTTCCAACCGATACTGTTTTTGCCAATGCGTTTCCCATGGCCACGCATACGGCGTATTTCTTTTCCGGAGTGTCAATAGCATCTTTATAACTGTCGACGTCATATTGGTGGACGATGCCTTCGCGCACCAGATCGGGCAGTTTCCATTTAGTAAACAACTCCGCAACAACGTCGTTGTGGTGTATGCCCAAAAGCCCTTTTTCACGTTCAATGAAAAGCCCCCCGCTGTTTGCCGTGTCTTCGAGCACTTTTGCGAAAATGGTGGGGAAAAATTCGTCGAGAATGATAATGCCGAAATCGTGCAATAACCCGGCAAGGAACACCTCGTCGGAATTGATCGACCCGGCGCGCCGCGCAAGCCGTTCCGCAATGATACTTGTCGCAAGGGAATGGCACCAGAATGCGATGCGGTCGAAGCCCATGCTCTTGTTGTTCGGGTCAAAGAGCTGCATCACCGACATGCTCATGACCAGCCGCTTGGTTTCCTTGAACCCGATGCGCACGATGGCGTCCTTGATTGTCGAGATCCGCCGGTTAAGGCTCGCAAACAGCACCGAATTCGAAAGCTTGAGTATTTGGGTCGACAAAACAGGATCCGCCTCTATCACCCGCGCCAAATCGGATGCCCCGGCTTTTTCGCTTTCAGCAAGGCTCAGCACTTTTGCAACGGTAAACGGGAAGGCAAGTATTGTGGCCACATAGGAGCTCATGATTTCGATTTTTTTAAGCGGCAGGGTGTCGGACGCGAGCAGAAGCTCAATGTCTTTTTCCTTGTCCTGCACCGGCGCATGAACGTCCAGGTTTTTATTGAATTGCTTCAGAAGTGTTTCTATGGTCTTGATCAGGACCGAGAATTTCAGCGGTCTGTCGAAATAGTAATTGATGCCGACTTTCATCGCTCCGTTTTTCTCGGCAGATCCCATGAAGTCCCCGTAGCCGATAATTGGTATGCGCTTTGCCTTTTTATGGGCTTTTAGCAATTCGGCAAAATGGAGTTGCTGCATATGGGATCGCGGCAATTCCATGAGGATAATATCAGGTTGATATTGCAGTGTTTTGATATAATTCTGGTATTGGGCCTTAGACAACAACACCGTAATGCCTCGCTGCTCAAATGCCATTTTCAGTATTTGCGATTCGCGTTCATTTTCTGCAACAAGCATAAGGGATACCATAGTTTAATATTCTGTCCATGGTTGAAAATGTAGCGAACCGGGCAAACGGGCAAAGGATACAATTTGGGTACATTGATTATATCAAAAGTGCATTAAGAATTCAATTGCCTTATTTATTTAAATGTCATTTAATCATAGCATATTGTGGTTGGGGATTGGTTCTACAGCCATTAATGGTAGTTTCGTACGCAACGTTGCCGTCATACGGGCAGAATAGCCTCTGGTCGCTTGCTTCGTGCCGTTATGGCATCACCAAATACTATTTTGATGGAGCGCATAATTATTCCGTTAATGAAAGACTTCGATGGATTTTTTGCTTCATGCTCCTGCCTATGCCAAAGTTGGCGCTTCATTTCTGGGTATTCTCATTGCATACAGATTCGGCCTGACGCTTGGATATTCGATTCTGGTTTTTGCCGTTGGCCTCACTTTTTGGACCAATGCCGGACCAGCCGGATTTTCACATCAGGCCCATATGCTTGTTTCGCCTGAAAATTATGTATTACTCATTGTTGTTTTGCTGCTTTTGTTTTTTACGGAATCGCTTGACAAAACAGGAAAAATGAAAAAAACAATCAATGCATTGCAGACCTGGCTTAAAAACCCCAAAGCATTGCTCGTCGGGTTTCCCGCACTTATCGGATTGCTCCCTATGCCGGGCGGAGCATTATTTTCAGCTCCCCTGGTCGAAGCGGTGGACACACAGCACCGTATGCCTGTCGCGCAAAAGTCGGCAATTAATTATTGGTTTCGTCATATTTGGGAATATTGGTGGCCGTTGTATCCCGGCATCATTCTGGCGATTAAATACAGCGGTCTGCCGTCGGGGCTCTTTTTTCTTATTCAAATGCCTTTCACGATTGCAGCCGCTATTGCGGGCTATATTTTTATTATCCGAAAAGTTTCACATCAATCGTTTGAAAGTGTGACAAAAGGCCGCGGGCCGTTGGATTTTCGGGCAGTGTCCCAAACCCTGTTGCCGATCGGTATTCTTGTGGGGTTGTCCCTTGTGGGTTCCTTTGCGATTCCAGGTCTCGGTTTCTCGCGCACGCTGGGCAATTTACTTGCAATGGTCATTGCACTTATTGTCGGGCTGGTCGCGATTTATTGGGGAAAAGTATCGGCATTGAAATCCGCAATGGCCATGTTTACAAAAAACAATACCTGGGAAATGATGCTTCTTGTGCTTGGCATTCAGGTTTTTTCAGGTGCGCTTACGGTTCCCTTGGGCAACGGCAGCACCTTGGTCACCCTGATGCGCGACGAGTTTTTGGCAATGGGCATACCGCTCTTACTTGTCATTGCACTCATTCCGTTTATATCCGGCGCCGTGACCGGCGTTGCCTTCGGATTTGTGGGCGCATCGTTTCCCATCGTGTTTGCACTCATAGGAGTCAATGCGCCGTTGCATGTGGTTCTGGCTGCCACGACATTCGCGTACGGATGCGGGTACATGGGCATGATATTGTCTCCCGTGCATATCTGCTTTGTGGTGTCAAATGAGTATTTCAAATCGCGCATGTTCGATACGTACAGGTATATTTTTGTACCGTCGCTTTGCATTTTCGTGACAGGATGTCTGCTGAGCGCATCGTATTATTATTTTGTAAAATAAAAATTATTGAGCTAAAGGCTCCTTTCGGGGTGTCGGGGAGGCGTCTTTCGTGGAAAGCAAGCACCCTTGTCCCGCACCCGCAAACAATATTGCAATTGTAAAAGCATTTATTTGGAATTGATTGATTAAACTTTTCAACCATTCAACTTTTAAACTATTATTTTCTTACCTATAACCTATAACCTTTTTTTAACTTTTAGCCCAGGACCTTTTTTGAAACGTTTACTTGTCACCGGAGCATCAGGTTTTTTAGGATGGAATGTCTGTCGCGAGGCGGTATTGCAGGGTTATTGGGACGTGTGCGGCGCATATAATGGTCATTCCATGACCATTGATGGTGCGAAAACCGTACAAATGGATTTGCACGACAGTGCCGGGGTACATCGAATTTTGCAAACAATAAAACCCGACGCGATCATCCATTGCGCCGCCTTGCCCGATCCCAATGCCTGCGAAAATTCGCCCGAAAAGTCGCATGCGATCAACGTTGTTGCATCAGTCAATTTGGCAGCCCTGTGTGCAGAAATGGGCATTGCACTTTTATTCACCTCGACCGACCTTGTGTTCGACGGCGAGCATGCGCCTTACAAAGAACACGACGCGCAAGGTCCGCTTAACATTTACGGCATGCACAAGGCCGAGGCGGAAAAGAAAATGCGCGGCGTTTACCCCGATGTTGTCATTTGTCGTGTGCCGCTCATGTTCGGCGATGTAGGGCAGCATTCGAAGAGTTTCATTCAGCCGCTCATGCAAAATTTACGGGAGAAAAAAGAAATCAAGCTGTTTTCCAACGAATTTCGCACCCCGGTAAGCGGCCGCACTGCTGCGCAGGGTTGTTTGTTGGCAATCGAGAAGCCCGGCGAAACATTCCATCTGGGCGGACGGCAGCGCCTTTCGCGTTTCGAAATGGGCCGGCTCTTGTGCGAGGCCTGCGGCTGTGATGCGTCTCTTGTCGTGCCGGCATTGCAGCAAGAAAGCACTGCTCCTGCCAAACGCGCCCGCGACGCGTCGCTTAATAGCGAAAAAGCCTTTGCCGAATTGGGCTATGATCCAAAACCAGTGGCCGAACAATTACAGCAACTGCAATGTGTTCGATAAGAACCGCACTTCTTCACGCAAGATAGCGCGCCGCTCCCGGTTGAGACGATTCCTTCATTACTCCCTATCTTAAGATCCGAATCCACACTGCCCCAAAGTTTGTTTCATCGACAACCTGATTTTATTAGAAAATATGCTGTATACGCATTTTAATAAATCATTAAATATTTATTAATATCAATAAGTTATAAATAATTATATCGTATTATCTAAATTAATAGAAAAAATATTACACAAAAACAATTTCATAGGATTATATTAGTACCTATGTCTGGATTGTATACGCATTTTGCGTATATAATATATAAAGTAAACTTATCCCATGCGACATGTCCCCATTTGGGAAGCATGGGGTTAAATATCAAATGGGTGA
>Ga0182027_10011234_pt1 | contig 12680 bp, 11 predicted proteins | sample 712E1DmetaG_FD_121300 | JGI IMG/M metagenome (GOLD analysis project Ga0182027, IMG submission 121300) | Permafrost microbial communities from Stordalen Mire, Sweden - 712E1D metaG (Illumina Assembly) | ecosystem: Environmental > Terrestrial > Soil > Wetlands > Permafrost | place: Sweden...
ACCATTATCTTCAAAATCATGTAAGTAATAACCGAATTTTGCAAAAGTTTTACTTAATTTTGCCATCGCTAAACGACCTTTGTGTGCTTCTCCTATTATTATTTCAATTTTTTCAAATATTTCAGGATAATTTTTTGATAAATCGTCAATAATGTCATATTCAGCACCTTCTACATCAATCTTAAAAATAATGTTTGAAATATTATTTCTCTCAATAATTTCTTTTAAAACCTCAGATGATTTTTTAATATCGGATTGAACTTCAAATAAAGAATCCATTTCTTCTGGGGCATAAGATTCTAAAAAACTTTTATCAACAGAAGATATACTGTCTATATGAGGAAGATAATATCCAGTAATAGTTTCATTAGACTTTCCTAAGCCAATGTTAAAAAGCTTTATTTTGTTTTTTAATTCTTTATTTAATTCAATTGATTTTAATGCGTATTCATAAGTTTCAGGCATCAATTCAAATCCATAAACATGTTCACACCAAGGCTTTTGAGCAAAGTATAAAGTAGCATAACCTCTATTAGCTCCAATGTCCAAAACTGTATATTTTTTCTTAGTTAATAATTTTTCGTCAAACTTATATACTTCCTTTGCGAATATTTCAACTGCAACCCAAGGAAAATTTACATCGGTTAAAAAGTTTATTTCACTATTGCTAATAATTAAATCTTCTCCAATGCAATCTTGGATATAAAACTTAATAGGTGCAAGTGTATCAGCTATCGATTTAATATTATCTGCAACGGCTTGCAAATTAGGATTTTTTTCAAGAATTTTCGAAATATTCTTATATTGAGGATAAAAAACTTCTATAGCGTTCTGTATTATTTGGTTCTGTTCTTGATTTAAGTCTATATCCATATTCCCTTGATTCTTATAATTAATGCTCTAATATTGTATCATAAATTTCAAATATAAATCATGCTTGACTAAAATTTGTTTCCGTTTTTAGATTATAGTATAATATGGCTATGAGTATTTTGGACAGAGGATATTTCTAAAAATGTTATTCAAGCAAGATTTAAAACGCTTTGAACTGCTTTCTATGCCGTTAAAAAGTGATAATAAGTTAATTAAGATTGCTGTTCACCGCAACCACTCTTTTGAAATGGTAGCTTCTGTTTTGAATACTTTTTTAGATTTTTCGAATATCAAAGCCGAGTTCTTTTACAGCGATTATGATGACAGCCTTAATTTTACGGGAACAGAAAATAATGTCGATATAAACCTCATTTGGCTTGATATTTCTCATTATAAAAATATAAATGTTAAAGAGTGGCTTATTGAAAGAATTTCTTTTTTAAAATCTGTATCTAGTGCAAAAATCTTACTCTATCACACAGGTGAAGTTGATTTATCATCTATAAATATTGCGGATGTTTTGTTTGTTGATATAAATAATATTAAACAACAACTGGGCGAACAAACTTTTGACCTTGCAAAAGAAGAATATTCGGGAACGCGATTGTCAAACAAAGCCAGTTTACACATTGCAAGAGAAATCGGAAGATATATCCCTGCGCTTTTAACCACCCCATTAAAAGCAATTGTTTTGGATTTGGACAATACTTTGTACGAGGGTGTTTTAGGAGAAGACGGAATTAACGGTATAAAACCCTTTGTGGAATTGCAAAAATATTTAAAAGGATTAAAGGAACAAGGATTTTTGCTTGCTATCGCGTCTAAAAATGAAGAAATAGACGTAAGAACACTTTTTGAAAACCGAAAAGATTTTCCATTAAGTTTTGATGATTTTTCTGCATATGAGATTAATTGGGATTCAAAAGCCGAAAACATAAACAAAATTGCAAAAAAATTAAATATCGGGATAAATTCTATGTTGTTTATTGATGATAATATCGGAGAAGTCGAGCAAGTAAGAACATTTCATCCGCAAATCAAAATCATAGAAGCAACATCAAGTGAAGTCGTTGTGAACACTTTAAAATATTATCCCGGATTATATAAAACTAATTTATCAAACGAAGATGAAATAAGAACAAATGATATTAAAGCAAATCAGCAAAGAGAATCTTTATCTAAAACTTTATCCGAAGAAGAATATTTAAAAAAGCTCAAAATAAAATTGACTTATGAAATAAATCCGATTTGTCATTTGAAAAGAATAACGGAACTTTTAAACAAAACAAATCAATTTATAATGTCTTATGCACGCTACAATGAAACCCAAGTAGAAAAGTTTTTGCAAAATTCTGATTATTGTATAGTTACAATATCTATGTCCGATAAGCTTTCAGATAGCGGCATTATCGCTATTTTAATTTCGCACAAAGAAAATGAGAATCTTTTTATAGATGAACTTGTTATAAGCTGTAGAGCATTAGGCAGAAACATTGAAGACTGTATGATAAAAAAAGCTTTGATGTTTACAAATGAAACATTGAGACTTAAAAGAAAAATTATGCTATTATATAAAAAAGGTGAGAGAAATAAGCCTGCATTAAGCTGGATTGAAAAAAACTCACCGGATGTGTTGGAAGATTCAGGAGTTGTTTTACTAACAATGGATAATGTTAGTTTCGATAATATCGATATAGCTTTAAAGATTCATGGAGGATTGCAAAATGTCAGATGATATTAAAAATATAATTATATTAGGGAATTCAGGTTCTGCCAGAGAATGTTATATGAATTTAAAAGCGGTTATGAAGGTACAGGAAAATATAAAATTCAAGGGCTTTTTGAGCTTTGAAGGATATGAAGGGGATTTAGGGAAATTAAGCCATTATTTTTTAGGCGTAGATGATGATTATAACTATCAGGAAAATGATTATGTAATAATTGGTCTTGGAAATCCTATTTTAAGAAAAAAAGCTTTTTATAAGTTAAAGGAAAAGAATGTAAAATTATACAATTTAATTCATCCCAAGGCTCACATAGATGAAACCTGTGAGGTAGGAGAAGGGAATGTTATAACTCCTGATTGCTATTTTTCATGTGATGTAAAAATAGGAAACGGAAATTATTTTAATGGATTTACGAATTCCGGACACGATGTTAAAATAGGGGATTTTAATTTCATAGGTCCCCATGTACATTTTCTAGGTGATGCTTTTGTCGGTGACTTAAATTCAATAGGAACAATGTCTGTTTTGTTGCCTAATTCAAAAATTGGTAATGGAAATAAGATAGCACCATTAAGTGCAATTTATAAAGGATGTAAAAACAATTGCTATTTACAGGGAAATCCTGCAATAAAAATAGGAATAAATGAATAAAAGGAGAATAAAATGGAAATAAAAGAAAAGTTACAAGAAGGTATCTGTACTGATTATTTATCTGATTTAGAGGGTGGCTTTTTAAGAATGAGATTATCTCATAAATGTAATTGTGTTTGTGAATTCTGTTATCAACAACATTGGAATGACGAAGAGCAAAATGCTGAAATGGATCCAAAATGGATTTATGAATATTGTAAACCTTTATACAGCAGAGTTAAAACTGTATTTGTAGGTGGTGGAGAACTTACTGTAGCCAAAGAAGGATATAATTTTTGTAAATTTTTAGCTGAAAATTATCCTCAAACTAATGTTCTTACAGAAAGTAACGGTTTACTGTATAATGAGAAATGGCAGGAATTGGCGGTTAATAATTTATTTTCTGCTCATTTTTCTTTAAATGCAGCTTGTGGCGAAACTTACGAGGAAGCCGTGTGGAAAGAAGGTGGGGGAAAAGCTTATCAAAAAATATCAACTAATATAAAAAATCTTACAAATAAATACATAAGTAACGGTCTATCTGCTTTTGCTCCTTCGGTGTCAATGGTTGTTAATAGTAAAAGTGCCAAAGATATTTATAATTTTATAAAACTGGCATTAGAATGGAGATTAAGAGGTATATTGTTTTATTTTGACCATAGAGAAGGTTCTTATGGAGGGCAAGGATTTACTCATCCAGAAACTATAGAACCAGTCTTAAAACAACTTATGGAAATTGAAAGAGTTTTAAGTAAGAAGTTTTTTATTTATTTCAGATTGTGGTTGCCACTAAATTCAAGCCAAAGATTGCAAGATGAAGTTGAAAATATCCCTATTGATGTATTACGTAAAAAATATGAAGAATTATTGTTTTTGGCTAAAGACAGAGATATTATAAAAGAATATGAAGAACGCCAAAAGCTAAGAAGAGAGCGTAACAAAAAAACATACACCCTGGATGAAGATATATATCCTACCTTGCATAAGAAAAATATTATTAATGAAAAAAAAGAAAAGGTTAATGTTTGTGCAATTGCATGGCATGGACTAGATTTATTCGCAACAGGAAGACTAGACATTTGCGCATGGTTGAATCAACCACTATTAAATATTAAAGAGTGTATTATAGATGAAAAGGTTGATTGGGTAAAAGTTATTAATAATAAAACGTGCCAAAATCTTAGAAAAAATATGTTGCAAAATGATTTTTCATATTGCATGGATTGTTGCCCTTTAAATCCAAAAAATCCACACCTCAACGATGTTCATAAATACGGACTAGAGCGTAAAACACCTTAAATAGAAAAATATTAAATGAGATGCAGGAAAGGAATGATTTAATTTATGACAAGTAATAATTTATTGACGGTTAATGTTATTACATATAATCAAGAGAAATATATAGAAAAATGTCTTGATTCTTTGATAACACAAAAAACAAATTTCGGATATATAATCAGAATTTTTGATGATTGCTCTACAGATAACACTGATAAAATTTGCAGAGAATATGCACAAAAATATCCTGATAAAGTATTTTATTTCCCTAATAAAGAAAATATCGGCGATGTTTTCAATGCCAAACGTTCTTATGACGGTATCGAAACAAAATACTATATGTATATAGAAGGTGATGATTATTGTTGTGATGATAATAAATTTCAATTGCAAGTGTCTATATTAGAAAAACATCCTGAATGCAGCTTCTGCTCACATCAAACAATGGCAGTAAATTTACAAGATAAAGTTCTTCAACATAGCAAATGGAAATATACTTTTTTAAGAGATGAAGGTATTCATTCTTATAAGGATTTAGGGGTAAAACATTTTATTTGTATCAATCCTCATATATCATCTCGAATTGTCAGAACTGACTGCATAGATTTTGAACAATGCCCGAGACTATATATGTTTGATGCTACTCAAACTCTTATGTTGCTTGAAAAAGGAGACATGTATTACATAAATAAAGTAATGACAATCTATCAACAAACGGGCAACGGTTTATTTTCAGGAGCAAAGGCATCTCATAGAGTGGATCACTATACTAAACATATGCTTTTATATCAAGAATATTCAAAAGGAAGGCTGGATTTATTGGTATATAAAACCATTGCAGTATATGTAAACTATATTCTTTCTAATTTAAAGGATGCAAAAAAATCTGCTTTTTCATTGAAATTAAAAAGTCTCCAGTACTATTTTATTCCTCCATTTATTAGAGATATTATAACTTTCCCGAAGAATATTTTTTATAAAATAAAAGAAGAAATTAATTATAAGTTATTACAATTAATGCCAAACGTTAAGTTTTTCAAACCAAAAGCTCCAAAATCGATTCTAACAATTAAAACAGTAGAGAAACCTGATTACAAGAAATGTAAAAACGACTGGACGTGCCTAAACACTCCATCAAGGGAGGAAAATAAGTATAGAATTTGTCAATGTTGGTGGCCTGCTATGGCTAAAAGGGAGACACCTCTTATTGCAGAAGTAACAAAATAATACCCCCCCAAAAAAAATATTAATAATAATTATATACTCAATAGCCTAGTTGGGTAATTTAGTATATAATTATTATTTGCTACGCTTTACTCAAATATTTTGGAGTTAAGATAGCTTTTTAGTAAAAGAGATGACTAGAGAATGAAAATGTTTTTAAATCAAGATAGTAGTTTTGTGCTAAAAGCACAACTTACAAATGCAGTTGCAACATCACAATTAGAAGTAAGTGTAACTTACAAATAAGAACTGACTTGTTCCTTGACCATTATCTTCAAAATCATGTAAGTAATAACCGAATTTTGCAAATGTTTTAGTTAATTTTGCCATTACTGAACGACCTTTATGTACTTCTCCGATTATTATTTCAATTTTTTCAAATATTTCAGGATAATTTTCTGATGCATTGAAAAATCGAGAATTTATAATTTTGGCTAAAATTCAATTTATTCTGCTACTGATTACTCTGTTAAATAAAATCCAAACATTAAATTTTTATTGTTGAAGGGCATAACCAACTTTTAATTCTTGTATTGCAGGGTATGTCCGATTATTGCTTCTTACTACAACGAAATCAGAGCCTAATCTATAATGCAATGATATTGTCATTGCATTACTGGCGCGTGGCGGAGGCACATCAGGTTTCGCAAACCATATCAAATCTCTTTCAGGGACTTCCCTTGGGTCAATTAGATTAAGGTCGGGTCTGCCAAAAATGTTGTTTCCGCAGAACAATGCATCATAAGGGGTATCAAATTTTCTCAATTCCAAATTAACTATACCATTATGCGCATCTTCATAGGTTTTTATATAACTGTCTATTCTAAATTCGGACAGAAATAATATATCGGGTCTTGTCCAAATTATCCAATCATAATTTATATTATTTTCTTTTTCGTATTCTTTTCTGAGTTCCTGTACTCCAAGCATAGTATGCATCATCCACTCCATTGCTCCTTTTTCTGTATTTGGATCCTGAGATTCTACCAGTAACTTTTTGGGATTATATAACTTATAAACATTTTTTAGAGTATCTTCTGTTACATTAATATCAATTAAGCCTTCTGTTTTGACATGTTCCCAACCATAATTAGATGTATCAAGTTTATCCCAGGTATGAATAAAAAAATCGATTATATAACCGTCTTTAACATTTGGCACAACTACGTTAGTATATAAACTCAGGCAAGTTAATTCATAAGTTCTTAAATGTCCAAATAATTGTAATGCTATACGTTTTGCCATAATTCAATCCTCTATTTACTAACTATCTCACTGCAAATGTATTTATCATTATTCGCACTCGGTAATTTTTGCCACGACGTTTTGTGTATTATCTTCCAAAGCCTCATTTAATTTAATAACAGCATGCAAATACATTACTTTTTGCCTGTTAAAATCATCTTTATGTAATGGTATCATAGATAAAAACAATAATCCTTCAATTAATTTTATATCATTAATTTTTAAACCTATTTTTGATATTAATTCATCAAAAATAGGAATAAGTTTTGAATAACAAGAAGGAGAAAATATCTTATAATTGAATTTTTCGCCATCATATTCAATCTTAAATAAACCATTAACTATAAAATCATACAAGCCACAAATACTGTGCCTGAGTTTTGCAAAATCATAGCGCGGGTCACCATATATATATGAATCTTCATTTAAATGTCCCCTAGGGTCAATTAACTTAAATGTGTAATTTGAAGCATCAAATAAAATATTTGAAAAACAATAATCACCATGAACTATAGTCATTTTTGAAGTCTTAATTAACTCTATTATAGCACTTTCAATTTTCTGGAACAATTCAGTAATATTTATGTACTTCGTTTTATTAATCCAAATAGTTTTTTGTCCTAAAACCTTTCCCCAAAATGAATGTTGATTTTTTAATTCATCAATTCGCATTCTTGTTTTTTCATAATATAAAATATTCAACTTTTTATCATTCTTACTACATTCAAATTTTTCAAAATATGAATGTAGTGAAAAGAGTTTTTCTATAATAATTTTCCAATCTTCAAGATTTACATCACCGGATAAAAATAATTCTGCCAAAGAAGGATAACCATAAAGTTCTTGGACAAGTGTTGCGGTCCTTTCATTTTTGGAAAACGAAATAAGCCTAGGGGTTAAAATCTTCAATTCATCCGGTATGTTCTTATACCAAAGTGCTTCATTCTCAAGCTTTTGAATATTTGTACTAACTTTAGAAAGAAGCCCCAATGATGTATCTGCATGTATTTTATTAAAACTTCTTGCATTAAATAAAACATTTTTGGCTTCTATTAACCCGCTTGTGTGTCCAAGGTCATACCAATTTTCTGTTATTTGGGCTTTTAGAGAGATTTTCTCTTTATATAAATTCATTGCATCAGAAATCTCCTTTTTAGCAAATAATCTTGCTTTAATTGAACAATTATATATTAATCTGGTATCTGAAAATGAATAATATCCTACAACTGTTTCTTTATCCTCAGTGTTAATATTTTTTTGTTTATCATAAAATCTTTCAATTATCCCTGATTCGTTTTTATCTAAAAGACACCAGTTATCCGAAAATCCTACTTTACTTGATGTTAATATTAAATCGGTTTCATCAGGAAAGCTTTCAATTATAAGGGAATCTCCAAGTATTACACGGGTAGGTATTTTTATATCAGCATGTTTCAAACCTTGTTTAAATGAACCCAATATGGATTTTTGACCACTTATTAAAACAATTTTTATATTGAAATTATTAGATAAAACATCCATTGCATACTTTATTATTTTTGTATTGTTTCTATTTAATACTAGAATAGTATTATCTATACCCTGTTGCTTGAGATTTTCAAGTTGCCACCAAATAATAGGCTTTCCCCTTAATGGTATAGTTGCAAGCGATGAAAAATATCCCAAGGGAATATTTTCTTTGTTCGGTTCTCCTGCAAATAATATTATATTATTGAATTTTTTCAAAATTATTCTCCTCAATATATTTATTTAATTGCTCAGGAGTTCCAACACACTTAAAATTATTTTTTTTAATAGAAAAAATACCAACATTCTTTTTGTATTTTAAAAGATAATTATATACATTTGACATATAAAATTCCCCATTTTGTAAATCACTTGCAACAATCAAATCGATAGTAGACATTATAAAATCATCAACTTTTTTGAAGTAATAAACTCCACAAATGGCGTTGTTTGAAATAACTTTTTTTTCTTTTGTTTCTACCAAGTATCCATTTTTATTAGTCAAAGCATATGAGTAAAAAGAATCAGACGAATCGAAAACCAGCAAAGATGCATCTAAATTCCTTTTATCTGCATCATCAAGAAAATTAATTATATCCTCAGGAAAAAATATATTATCAGAATCTACAAACAGTACCGGTAAGTTCTTATCTAAATTCTTATGTGAAGCTAAAGCCGTTATAGCCGCTCCCATTGTCAATCTTGGCACAGATACAGGCGATATATTAAATTGATTTTTTAATTCACTTATTTTTTCAGAATAATCCTTTTCAAGAGATTCTTGAATTACTATTGTAAATTTGGCATTAAACGCTTTAAAACTTTGTAAAACGTGTTCTATCATCATTTTATCGTTAAATTTTATAAAAGGTTTTGGAACTTCATACCCTGCGACTTTAAACCTACTACCTGCGCCAGCCATCGGGATAACAATATTTAAGGCATTATTTCCCGGCAATAAATAATTTTTGATTTTATTTCCCCTATGAGCTATTATTTCCATGTAAATACCTCTTGCCATATATTATTATATTTTAGTGTTTTTTTTAGTTTAAGTCAATTTGTGAATCATTGGTTTACAAAAATTTCCCGCTAGCTTAAAAACATAATAAAGTTCTAGTCAAGCCCCTTAGTTTAAGTTACACCCTTTACTTTTTCGTGATTAAGAACTTTCTCTACATAGTCATTATCACTAATATATTCAGGATTCAAGCAATCAGGACACATTCTTAAAACCTCTTGCATTTCATTGAATCTTTGATGTTTTAAATAAATTTTGAAATATATGTATGCTTGTTTGCAAGTATATGGATGACCCAGTATAATATCATATTCAGGGAAGTATTTTTCGAGTGCTAAGAAAAACCTAAGTTTGCAAACACCGTACTTCAAACATATTGTTTCAAAATCACCTGTCCACATACCATTTTCATGCCGTCTGTAGACTCCCATAACTTCATCAATATATTTTATTTTGCCCACTTGCGCATGTAATAAATGCCAATACCAATCACCAGGCTTAACCCCAGCTGCACCTAAATTTAACGGTCCGAAATTTTCATTAAACCGCCAACGATACATAACAGAATTCGTTTGAATAAAGTTCCAGCAAAGCAAATTATGAACAGTTAAAATATCTCTATCAAATCTTGCTTTGGGCTCAGGAAAATAATGATCAGGAACTGAACCGTCTTCATGAGTTACCTTAATTGAATGAAAACAGACTGAAAAATCAAGATTTGCATCTAAAAAATCAACTTGTTTTTGAAGCTTATTTTCATCTGTCCAGTAATCATCCCCTTCGCAAATCGCAACATACTCGCCACGGATTAAAGGAAATACAAGATTTTCAGCAAGTTGTATTTTCCAGAATTGGTTCTCACTTTGATAAATAGGTCTAATAATATCAGGGTATTTAGCCTCATATTCTCTTATTATATCTGCAGTTTTATCGGTTGAAGCATCGTCGTGGATAATAACTTCAAAAGGAAAGTTAGTTTTTTGCATCACAAAACCGTCCAATGCGTCTCTAATAAAGTTTTCGTGATTGTATGTCCAACAACATATTGATACTTTTGGTAAAGCCATCGGCAAAGCAGTTAAATTTTCCATAATAAATATTATAATATATTCTTACTTTAAAAAAAAGAATTAAAGAAGTTTTTTACTCCATTTAGTGGACTTTTTAGCACACTTCTGCTGTTTCTTGTTTTCTGAATTAAAAATAAACAGCGAAAACAATTAATTTGTTTATTTAAAAAATTTTTTGGTAAAATATTTAATATTGAAGAGGACTTAATTCCGAATTTATAGTGTTGCAGAAATCAATATCTAATCAAATTAAGAAATGTAAATGCAATTTTTTCGTCTGAAAGCCTTGTTATTTAAGCACTTCAGCCATTTAAATATTCTTTCCCCCGTTGAGAGAGGCAATTTTTTCTTTGTAGGAACGTTAAATTAGTATAATTGTGTGTGAGTAACGGAAATTTGAAAGTAAATAGCGGACAAATAAATAAGTATGCAAGAAATCTTGTTTCGGGCATGAGCAAGGGCGATGCCCTGTTGCCTATTATTTTGCTTGAGTGTTTTGTTACGGGAGGAAGGACTTATCAGGCATATCAGCGAGGCGGATTAGTAGAAGCCCGAGAAAGAGCAACGGAAGAAACACTGGGCGCGGTTTTCTGGTTTGGCGGCGTGCAGGCATTTAATAAACTTGGCGACCGTGTAGGTCAAAAAATATTTAAACTAAAAAGTATTAAAGATATTGATTTTAGCGTAGGAAAAGACGCTGTTAGAAAACCGTTTGAAAATTATTTGAAAAAAATGCCACATCTTAATTCCAAAAACCTTGCAATATTTAAATTTGCAAAAATCATTGCCAGTATATTACTTTCAAACGCTGTCATCGGCTTTGTATTGCCTAAATTAAATCAGGCAATAACAAGAAAATACCAAAAATCTTTGGAAGATTTTGATCAAAAGGTTAAAGATAAAAAGAATTGCGATACTCCAACGGCACAAAAAACTCAAAACCCTCCACAAGCTCCACTAAAAACTCCATCTTTTAAAGGGATTGAGCAGACTTTACTTTCCTTAACTCACAAATTTGAAAACGACAGCAGATACAAACTTTTATCTTCCGATGCGGGAATTGCAGGCGGAAGAGCTGTTAATGCAAGAAATAAACACGAAAGAAGAGAAGCATTAGTTAGGGATATTGGCTCAATTTACTTCTATTTATTCTGTAAAAACCACATCGCATCTACGTTCAACTACCTGCAAGATGGTCGAGCGACAAGGCTTGACCCTGTCAGTGTCCAGATACTCGATAATCATCTGCAAGAGAATCTAAAAGAAAAATCTTGCAGCCCTGAAGAATTCGAGAAAATTGTCATGGGCTCAAAAGATGCCGTTATTCCTGAAAAAGTTCAAAAAGGAATTAAAAACGGCATAATTTCTCTTGAAGATTTTAAAAAAATATCCGGGGACAAAAAGCTGTATGAAGTTGCACAAAAAATGTCCGAGCTTCAACCGCCAATTAAAGGTGTGTCAATACTCACAGCAGAACAGGTCAAAGATGTTTACACCGGCGGCTTAATTAACAATCCGAAAATGCTTAGAGAAGTATTTAATAAATTCTCAGGTGGAAAAGCAATGAAAGAGGTGGATTACTTCCCTGAAAGCGAATTACGCAGCCTAAAAGGAAGAATGCATGATTATATCAGCGACATAATCAAAAAAGTTAAACCAACCGGCGAAAGTATTGATTTAAATGTCTTGAAGCGCGCAAATAAAATGAACTTCGCGAAAAACGCATTTAATCTAACCACGGGTCTTGCCCTAGCAGCCTGTTTCTTAGCAACGGTCATTCCGAAAATCCAATATTGGACGACGCAAATTACAACCGGTGAAAATAAATTCCCGGGCGTGCAGATTTATAAAGATTAAAAGAATCAGATATTTGCACAATTAGCACGTGTAGCGTGAGGGTGTTGCACTTACTTATTGAACTCACCGTCCCGCAAATGTTACAATTTGTAAAAATATTCCCATTCCCCCGCAAAAATTTTTTCTTAGTAAAGTAGGATGGGCTTCAGCCCATCAAGACAATAATTTTAGGATTTTATTTTATTTTCAAGGCATCGGGATTACAATCCCGATGCCTTTTAACATTTTATGTTATCAAATAGATTCCCT
>Ga0182027_10011235_pt1 | contig 12680 bp, 9 predicted proteins | sample 712E1DmetaG_FD_121300 | JGI IMG/M metagenome (GOLD analysis project Ga0182027, IMG submission 121300) | Permafrost microbial communities from Stordalen Mire, Sweden - 712E1D metaG (Illumina Assembly) | ecosystem: Environmental > Terrestrial > Soil > Wetlands > Permafrost | place: Sweden...
CATTGTTGGTCTCGTGATCCGGGCGCATGAAGAAGCGGCGTTCGGAACAGCGACGGGTGATCATGTAGGTGCGGCCAGGAAGGACTTCGCGGGGGAGTGACATGCCGTGTTTTCGGCAGCCGGCGAGAAAGGTTTCCTGTAAATCAACCTGGGTGGGGTTCAGGGAAAATCACCCTGGGTGGGGTTCAGGGGACTTCGCGGGGGAGTGACATGCCGTGTTTTCGGCAGCCGGCGAGAAAGGTTTCCTGTAAATCAACCTGGGTGGGGTTCAGGGCCGCCCGCAGAGCAGTTCTTCACGCCCAATGAAAGCACGCGACGCCATGGCCAAGCCCCCGGCAGCGTGGGGTCGGCGGCAGGCTCAGGGTGCCGGGTGAGGGCCGTCGTGGGTGTAGTGGAAGTAGTCGAAATCCGCCGCGCCGCCAGCGGTGGCCGTGCTTAGGTTGTAGGTGAACAGGCCGAACTTGATGCCCTCGAACCAGGTGCGTCCCACGGTCACGCTTCCACCCAGCGCCGTGAAGGTCACGCCATCGGTGGAATAGGCGAACGAGATCTGCGAAGACGCGCTCATGCTGGCCTTGAGGTACACCGTGGTGTCTGTGAGCACGGGTCCTGAGGTGTAGGTGCCGTCGACGTTGGCGCGCACAGTGCCCTTGCCAGCCGTGTTCACAACACCGATCCAGCCGTAGGTTTGTCCGAACAGCGTGATTCCGGCCCGCTGCCCGTCGACCATCCCGGAGGTGTCCAGCTTGGTCACGGCAGATGCCACCTTGCCCATGGCCAGTTGCACGACAGTGTTGTACGCGAAAATGATGCTGTCCTCGACGAACGGCACACTGCCAGAAGCGGCGCTGGTACCGCTCTTGCTGGCGAGCGGCCGCGCCGACAGACGCAGCCAACCGGGGCGCGCGGTCAGCGACCATTTCGTGTCGTCGGGATTGTGGTTCCACAGCCACTGCACGCCGAGGTCAGTGCCGTCGAATTCGTCCGAGCTAGCAGGAACTGTAATGGGGAATGTGGCGCTCACGTCGGGTTTCTTGGGTTGCGCTACGGGCTCGCCGATTCCGTTCCCGTCCAGGTCGACACCTATCGTGGGCCAGTTGTCGGTACCCCACTGCGCCGGTTCAAGATGCGCGATGCGACCCCAGCCAGCATTCTGCTGGAAGTGGTAGAACCATGATTGTCCGCTCGGCAGATCGATCCACGATCCCTGGTGCGGACCATTGGTCGAGGTACTGCCCTGCTCGAGAATGGTCTTGCTTGTGTAGGGGCCGAGTATGGCGGACGATCGCCACACGACCTGGTAGCCGGCGTCGATTCCGCCCTCGGGCGCGAAGATGTAGTAGTAGCCGTTGCGCTTGCCCAGCTTCGGTCCTTCGAGGGTCGGGCCGTTCGCCACGGTCGTCGTCGTGCCGAGCAGTTGCTGTCCGTCCCAGCTCATCTGCTGAACGATGAGAGGCCCGGCCCCGGTCTGGCTTCTGATGAGATATGCCTTTTCCCCATTGGGACCGTCGCCGCCCACGTTGACCACGTCGTCCCAGAACGGGCAAGGATCTTCCCAGCCAGCAACAGCCTTCACGACAAGCCAGGGATCCCAAGGTCCGGCAGCATCGGCCGTGGACGTCATGATCAGTCCCTCGGTGGGTGTCGTCACATAGACCCAGAAGCGCCCCTCGTGGTAGCGAATGGCCGGCGCCCAGGTACCGTCCTGGTATGCCTGGCCGGGCGTATCGTAGCGTGGGTCGATGTCCAGTCTGCGGTAAATGCGGGTCAAGAGAGTCCAATTCACGCCGTCCTTGGAATGCAAGACAGGCATGCCCATGAAGTGGTGCGACGCCGCGATCATATAGAAGTCACTGCCCACGACGATGACGTCCAGATTATTGTAGTCCGACCACAGCATGGGGTTCTTGAAGGTGCCGTCGCCTTGATCGCCCCAGGCCCCGGGAACCAAGACTGGGGAGCCAGCGTCCGAGCCGGGGGCGCCGCCGGACACGCTCGACGTTCCGCCATCGCGTCCGCCAGAAGCCGCGCCACCGGCGCCACCCAAGTTGGTCACGCCGCCGGAGGCGCTCGATGTTCCGCTATCGCGTCCGCCAGAAGCCGCGCCACCGGCGCCACCCAAGTTGGTCACGCCGCCGGAGGCGCTCGATGTTCCGCCATCGCGTCCGCCAGAAGCCGCGCCACCGGCGCCGCCCAAGCTGGTCGCACCGCCGGTACGTGCACCGCCATTCGCGCTCGATCCGCTGCTGCCCGCTACGCCGCCAGCTGCGACCGATCCGCTGCTGCCCGCTGTGCCGCCAGCCGCGACCGATCCGCCGCTGCCCGACGCACCACTACCCGCGCCCCCACTAGTGCCGCCGCCAGCGGTGGCACCGCCCGAACCGAGCTGTCCGCCGGAACCAGACGTGGAGGCATCGAGCCCGCTGGCGCCCGCCTTGGACTTCGTCCCTCCGCAGGCGCTCAGACACATCGCAGCCACCAATGCCAGCCAGTGAGCACGACTCGAAAAGACAGGAGAAAGCCTCTTGCTCATTAGACACCTCTGGCTTGGCCAAGGGAGGATTGGCATTGGGGTTTCGATGCCGCTCCGAGACGTTGCGCGTGGCCGGTCACGACGCCCAAGTGTACTACGGTCGGAAGGCCGGCGCGGTCGTCTTGCTTCGGGTCAATGGATGGCAACGAATGGGATAGGCGGCACGGCCTGGAAGCTCGCAAGAGGCAGTGATTCGAGCAATCTTCTGACGTCCAGCGCTCCCGCCGGCGGCCCGTGGAGGGATAGCAACCTCACCCAGACTAACGGTTCGCCAGCAGGACACGGACAGATTATCGTCAACCGGATACGGGAGTGACCTGCGGCTTGCCAGGTGCGGAGGGCGGCTAGCCTATCTTCTGATAGCGGGCAGCCGGCAAGCCGCAGAAGGGGCACTTCTCTGGCGGCTTGCCGAACTCCAGGTGGCCGCAGACCGGACAGAGGTACAAGTCCATCGCATCCAGATCCTTGCCCGCTTGCAGAGCGGCCAGGGCTTGCTGGTAGAGGGCCGCATGTACGCGTTCAACCTTGCTGGCGTATTCCAGCATGGTCTTGCCCTTGTGGTTCTCGCTCTTGGCCTGTTCCACCATGGGCGGGTACATCTCGGTGTACTCGTAGGTCTCGCCAGCGATGGCGGTTTGGACATTCTCGACCGTCGAGGCTACGCCGCCCATGTTTTGCAGATGGGCGAGGGCATGAATGGTCTCGGCCTCGGCAGTCGCGCGGAAAAGCTTCGCGATCTGGGGATAGCCGTCCCGCTCCGCCCGGCGTGCAAAGGCGAGGTATTTTCGATTGGCCTGGCTCTCGCCGGCAAAAGCGGTCTTGAGATTCTCGATGGTCGCGGGCACGGGGAACTCCTTTGGCTGGAATTTGGGATAGCTACGAGACGTAGTCGACGACAAGCATAGGCTGCTGTGCGAGGCGTGCAAGTTCGGCGGGACGCCCGTCCAGCACCCGAGCCCGGCGATCCAGCTTCAACAAGCGTCTGATGGCACCACCTGGCGGTGCCAACCTACCGATCACCAACCTTCGTCCAAGAATCTGAAGTGTGGCCAGGAGCGCGTGCATGGCATTCCTTTGTGCATTGGTGAAGATTCACCAAACCGCCGGTAGGTTTTTTCGAGAAGCTACCACCACCCTGAATCTTGCACCCTTTGGTTGCGGCCGTCAGGTTGCGATGTGAGTTCTGCGGTGAAGAAAGTCAGCCCTCCGCTCCGGGCGCGGCCAGGGACGGGTGGGCCATGAAGAAGGGGATGGCCTCGGCCATGAGATCGAGATTGGGATCGAGCTGCTTGCCGATGCCTTCGGTGATCGCGATTGCGATGTTCACGATAGTGAACGCCGGGGTCATGCGGATGCGATGGCGTCGCAGAATGCCCAGCATGTCGACCAGCACCTTGCCCACTTGGACATCGGCCAGGCGTTGGCCCCAGTAGCGGCCCACGAAATCGATGACTGAAGAACGAAAGGCCTCGTAGGTCTTCTGGTCGTTGGCGTGGCTGGTGGACAGCGAGTACATCTGCTTGGCCATGGCTTCGCCATCCCGCTGAGCCCAGGCGGCAAAAAAGCGAGCCAGGGCCGCACGGTGAAAGGGGTCAAGCTCCCCGACCAAGCCTAGGTCGACAAGCGCCACCCGATCGTCCGTGGTGATGAAGATGTTCCCCGGGTGCAGGTCAGCATGAACAAAACCGTCCTCGAAGATCATCTTCATGAGAGCGTGTACGCCCAGCCGGGCGATGCGCTTGGGATCCGATCGCGTCTGGCCCACGCCCAGAATCTTGGTCCCTTCGATGAAAGACATGCACAGGATGCGTTCGCTGGACAGCTCGGCCAGGACCTCGGGGAAGACCACGTCGTGCTCGTCGCGGAAGTTCTCGCGAAAACGCCGATTGTTGTTCGCCTCGATGCAGAAGTCGAGTTGGGCGAATACCGCGCGTCCGAATTCTTCGACGGCAGATTCCGGTTGTACTGGGACCAGGGGGGGCAGCTTCCCCAGCCAACACGCCACTGTGCGCATGATCGCAAGGTCGAAGGTGCACAGCTCGACCAGGTTGGGTCGCCGCACCTTGACCGCCACCACCCGGCCGTCGGGCAGGCGCGCCTTGTGCACCTGCGCGACCGAAGCCGAGGCCAAGGGAACCGGGGCAAATTCGGCGAAGATCTCGCGCAGCGGCCGGTGCAAATCCTCCTCGATGGTGCGCACCACGTGGGCAAAGGCAAACGGTCCCACGTCGTCCTGCAGGTGCACCAGGGCCTGCGTGATGTAATCGGGAAGCAGATCGGGACGGGTGCTCATGATCTGTCCGACTTTGATGAAAGTGGCGCCCAGTCTGCGAAAGAGATTGAGCACGCAGCGGCCAAACCAGGCCTGGCGGCGTTTGCGCCCCGCGAAGGTGATGACCAGCCACAGCCAGCCTGCAAGCCAGCGCAATCCTTGCTGGATGAACAGGACAAGGATGGTCAGAGCGCGCAGAAAGAGCCGCGTGTTGGTGAAAGTGGCTCGCACCATCGCAGAAGGCTATGATTGTCCCACTCTCAACGAATGACGTCTACCGACAGGTCCTCGCCCTATGCCGCGCTCGAGGAGAAGCTCGGCTATTTTTTTCGTGATCCCACTCTGTGCGAGACCGCGCTGACGCACAGATCGTGGATGAACGAGACGCAGCAGACCGATCGCTCGGACAACGAGCGTATGGAGTTCTTGGGTGACTCCGTGCTGTCCTTGGCGATAAGCGACATGCTGATGCGGCGCTATCCCGAGCATCCCGAGGGCGAGCTGTCCAAGGCACGTTCCGCCTTGGTCAACGAGGCGGGTTTGGCGCGCGTCTCGGACGAACTCTTGTTGGGCCAGTGGATCTTCCTTGGTCGTGGTGAAGAGCAGGCCGGCGGGCGGCAGAAACGGTCGCTCTTGTCCAATGCCCTGGAGGCGCTCTTGGGCGCGGTCTATCTGGACGGGGGATTCGCCGCAGCCCGCGAGGTGGTGGAGCGGCTGTTCCAACCCGCGCTGACCGACACACCGGGCAGCACTGCCCGCGATTTCAAGTCGCGCTTGCAGGAAGTTTCGCAGGCCCGCATGCAACTCGCGCCCCGCTACACGGTCATCGCCGCGCACGGGCCCGATCACGACAAGACCTTCGAAGTGGCAATCTTGCTCGGCGACAAGGAGTACGGCCGAGCCCGAGGAAAGTCGAAGAAAGAAGCTCAGCAGAATGCGGCTGAAATCGCTTTGGCGGCGTTGCAGGCCGAACTGACATGATCGATTCGAAGCAGATCCCCGACGACGTTCTTTCGGTGTGTCGCCGGCTGCGCCAGGCGGGGTTCGAGGCGTATCTGGTGGGCGGCTCGGTGCGCGATCTGTTGGTGGGCCGGAGCGTGGGCGATTTCGACGTGGCGACCAACGCCCGCCCCGAGGAGATCCTGGGGGTTTTCGGCGCACGCTTCAGCATTCCCACGGGGCTCCAGCATGGCACGGTGACGGTCCTGGTGGGCGAACCACCGCGCCAGGTAGAGGTCACCACTTTTCGCGGTGAGGGCGCGTATCTCGACGGGCGACACCCCTCGGTGGTGACCTTTGGCGCGACCCTGGCCGAGGATCTTTCGCGCCGGGATTTCACCATGAATGCCATCGCCTACGAGCCAAAGGCGGGTGCGATCATCGATCTTCACCAGGGCCAGCAGGACATCGCACGGCGGCTGGTGCGCACGGTTGGCGATCCCATGGCGCGCTTCTCCGAGGATGGCCTGCGCCCCATGCGCGCCATGCGCCAGGCGACCCAACTCGGGTTCGAAGTGGACGCGACCACACTGGCCGCTATCCCCGCGACCCTGGATGCCTTTCGCAAGGTTTCGGCCGAACGCGTGCGCGACGAGCTTCTGAAGCTATTGCTGGCGCCTTGCCCCTCGCACGGCATCGAACTCATGCGGCAGACCGGTCTGCTCGGTGAAGTCCTGCCCGAGCTGTTGGCCACGCTCGAGTGCAGGCAGAACCGTTTCCACAAGCACGACGTCTATCAACATAGCCTGGCCACCCTGGATGCCGTGCCGGCAGAACCAATCCTGCGTCTCGCGGCGCTGTTGCACGACCTGGGCAAGCCGCGCACCCAGACCGCACAGCCAGAGGCGCCGGGCGAATTTGCTTTCTTCAAGCATGAGTACGTGGGCGCAGAGATGGTGGAAGCGATCGCCGGACGGTTGCGCCTGTCGCGCGCAGAAACCGAGTTGTTGGTCGCACTGGTGGCACACCACATGTTCTTCTACACACCTGACTGGACCGACGGCACGGTTCGCCGTTTCGTCAATAGAGTGCAGGCGGAGCGCATCGCATCGCTGTTCTCTTTGCGTGAGGCCGACATCGCCAGCCGCGGCCGGGGCGAGGATCCCGCGTGCGAGACGCGTGAGCTGCGCGCTCGCATCGCGCGCGTGGCGGCCGAGGATGCAGCCTTGCGGGTCAAGGATCTGGCGGTGAACGGGGCGGATGTCATGCGCGTGCTGGGCGTGGGCCCTGGACCGCAAGTGGGGCGGGTCCTCAATCGACTGCTCGAACGCGTGCTTGACGATCCAGCGCTCAATCAGAAGGACACGCTGGAGCGGCTCATTCCCGAGCTGGCGTCGGGGTAGGCGCCGGGTAGTTCAACATCTCCATCTCCGAGGCTGGCTCACCGAGCGCGGGCGGGGCGTTGCCGGCCTTCAGAGTGGCGACCACAGGTCGTTCGATTTCGCGCAGGCGCACCACGCGCTCTTCGCCCTGGTCGTCACGCTCACAGCGCACGAGGACCTGCGCTGGCTCCAAGTCAAGGGCCGCCTGGATCTCAAGGGCCGAGCAGGGCAGAAAGGCTGCATCCATTCGATCGGCCAGGGGACGAGCCAACTCGGCGCCGGCTTCTCCCTCCGGGAACAGCACCAGGGTCGGTTTCAGGCGCTCGGCCACGGCCGCCAGCAGAGGGCCATGGGTGGAGTCAAGCGGCGGTCCTTGCAGCGCCTCATCCGCGCAGCACAAGATGCGATCCGCGCCCGCGCTTCCGACTTCGCCAGCCAAAGCAGCGAGTCCATCGGGCGTGGTAGGCCCAAGTGCCAGAAGAGAGTACACCGTTGCCCCAAGATCATCGGCAACTCGGCGCGCCTCCGCCAGCGCGAATCGGGACGAAGCTGTGATCGTCGCGTCTCGAATCTCTGTGTAGGCAACGATGCTGGCCATGCGAGCCGAGAACGCATTGTACCGGGGTCCGTGGTAAAGTGCAGTCACAAGCATGAACGTCGGCGAGAGCCCCCCTCTGGGCACAGACCCGCTCATTGCGCAACTCGTCGCGGATCGCTACCGGGTGTTGCGCAAGCTGGGCGAGGGCGGGATGGGGTCGGTCTACCTGGCCGAGCACGTGGTCATCGAGAAGAGGCTGGTGCTCAAGGTGCTCTCTCCCGACTTGGCGGGCCGGCAGGATCTGGTCGCGCGTTTTCTGCAGGAGGCGCGCAGCGCCTCGCGTATCGGCCACGAAAACGTCATCGACATCTCCGACTTTGGCCAATCCGCCGAGGGCTTGGTCTACATCGCCATGGAGTACCTGGAGGGCAAGGATCTGGGCCAGGTGGTGCGCGCGGAGGGAGCGTTGGCTTGGCCGCGCGTCCGCGACATCGTGATGCAGATCTGTCGGGCCCTGCGCGCGGCGCATGACAAGGGCATCGTCCACCGGGACATGAAGCCGGAGAACATCTTCCTCATCCATCGCGAGGGCCGGCCGGAGTTCGTGAAGATTCTCGATTTTGGCATCGCCAAGATAATGGGCCTAGACCCGCACGGTCCGCGCCTGACTCGCACTGGGATGATTTTTGGCACTCCCGAGTACATGGCGCCCGAACAGGCCGAAGGCAAGGAAGCAGACCACCGCGTCGACATCTACGCCGTTGGCTGCATCATCTACCACCTGATGACCGGCCAAACGCCCTTCGTGGCCGAGAATTTCATGGCGATGCTGACCAAGCACATGATGGAAGATCCGGTGCCGCCCAGCGTGCGTCGGCCGGACTTGGCCATCACGCCCGAGATAGACGCCCTGGTCGGTAAGGCGCTGGAGAAGGACCGCGATAAGCGCTACCAGAGCATGGCGGAGTTTTTTGAGGCGGTGTCGACGTGCCGTGGACCTGACAAGGTGTCCGGCCAGCTCTCTGCCGCGGCCCACACGCGCGAGATGGGGGGCGCACATGTCCAGGCTGCCCTCACGGCGACTGGGCCCGTGGAGCGCGCGTCCGGTACTGAGTTGATGCCGCTCGACTGGGCAGAGGCCGCAGCATCCGAGGTCAGGGACCGGCCCGCTCGCAGACGGCCCAACCAGAAGCTCATGATGGCCGTGGTGGGCGTGGTCCTTGGTGCGGCGGGAGGCGTGGGGCTTGCTTTGTACCTGCGCAACCCTCCGGTCCGAGCGCCCACGATTGCTGGCGAGGCCAAGGTAATTCCGGCGCCGACTCCGGTTGCGGCGCCACCACCGGATCCGGTTCCGACCCCCGCCGCGCCCGCACTACCCCAGGCCGCTGTGCCGGCTGTTCCAGCGCCAGCAGCACCTGCTGAACCTTCCCTTGCAGCACCGATCGCCGAGACACCGCCTGTCGCCCCCGAGGTCACAGCGCCCTCCAAGCACGGACACAGGTCAGCGCACGACAAGCCTGGCCATGCACACTCGTCGAAGCGCGGCGCGGGCATCGCTCATCGTGCGGATTCTGCGCCGCCCACGCCGGTCAAGCCACCCCTGCCGCTCGCGCCTGGCCTGAAGCCATTCCCCGGGCAGTAGTGAGTTCTCAGCCTGAGGCGCCTTCGCGCGCTTGCGCTGGCATCTCCCGCAATCTTTCTGCCGGGAACAGCACTAGGCCCACTAGATAGGCCAGACCGTCGAGGGCGAGCGCGAGATTGAAACCGAAGTTCATCGACAGGGTGACTGCCAGAACCGAACCCATCACGCTGGCCGCACCGTTGAGAGCCCAACCCCACGCTACCGTGCCCGTGCCCAAGGCATTGGCGGCGCGCACAACGCTCGGTATCAGGGCCCCCATCAGCAGACCGGGGACCGTCGCTGAGCGGCGAATCGTCGTGACGAGAATGGATTGTCAAGCGGACTCGACGCCCGGCGTGTAAACTGACCGGTCAGCCTCTCGCTGTGGAGACAACCACGTGGATAGTCGTTCGAGAAAACCCGCCGCGAGAAAAAGTCCGCAGGATCCGGGGCGAAGACTGAGGACCCGCGCCAGTGCCCCTGCGGCCGCCCGCCCTCGCGACCAAGGCGGCTCATTCCCCATCGTTGGCATAGGCGCATCTGCGGGCGGGCTGGAAGCTATCGAACAGTTCCTGCGCCACCTGCCAGAGGGAAGCGGCATGGCCTTTGTCGTGGTCCAGCACATGGACCCCACCCACAGGGGGATGCTGGTCGAGTTGCTCCAGCGGGCCACGCCGATGAAAGTCATCGAGGTCAAGGACCGCCTGCGGGTCGAGCCGGATCGTGTCTACGTGATTCCGCCCAACCAGGACATGTCGATCCTGCGCGGCGTGCTGCACCTGCTGGCCCCGGTGGCGCCGCGCGGGCTGCGCCTGCCCATTGATTATTTCTTGCGCTCACTGGCCGACGACCAGCGCGACCGGAGCATCGGCGTGATCCTCTCGGGCATGGGGTCGGATGGCACTCTCGGCGTCAGGGCCATCAAAGAGCAGGCGGGGGCGGTCTTTGTGCAGGCGCCGGCCTCGGCCAAATTCGACTCCATGCCTCGAAGCGCGATCGACGCCGGGCTGGCCGACGTGGTGGCGCCAGTCGAGGAACTCGCCGCCAAAATCGTCTCCTATCTCGCGCACGGGCCGCTTATAAAACCTCGCAACCAGCCTCTGCCCGGCAAGACCCAGAGTGGTGTCGAGAAGGTCTGCCTCCTTTTGCGCAGTCAGACCGGCCACGATTTCTCGCCGTACAAGCGCAGCACCGTGCACCGCCGGATCGAGCGGCGCATGGGCCTGCACCAGATCGACAGCATCCCCGACTACGTGAGGTATCTGCAGGAGAGCCCGCAGGAGACCCAACTTCTCTTCAAGGAGCTGCTCATCGGCGTGACCAGCTTCTTTCGCGATCCAGCGGCCTGGGAGTGTCTGCGCAAGAAGGCCATTCCGGCGATCCTGGCGGCGCACTCTGCCGGTGGGGCGCTGCGCGCCTGGGTGCCCGGATGCTCGACCGGGGAGGAAGCCTACTCGCTGGCCATGATCTTCAAGGAGGTGGTGGTGCAGGAGAAGCCGACCGGCAGCTTTTCACTGCAAATTTTTGCCACCGACATCGACAAGGACTCTCTCGACAGGGCGCGGCAGGGTGTCTATCCCGCCAACATCGCTGGCGACGTTTCGGCGGAACGTCTGCGCAGGTTCTTCGTGGAGGTAAAGCGCGGCTATCAGGTGGGCAAGCAGATTCGCGACATGGTGCTCTTCGCCCCGCACAACCTCCTCATGGACCCGCCGTTCACCAGGCTCGACATCCTGACCTGCCGCAACCTTCTCATCTATCTCGCGCCCGAGCTGCAGAAGAAACTCCTGCCGCTGTTTCACTACAGCCTCAATCCCGGCGGGGTCCTGTTCCTTGGCAGCGCCGAGACCGTCGGTACCGCCACCGACCTTTTTGCCCCGCTCGAGGGCAAGACTCAGATCTTTCAGCGCCTGGACAGCGGCCTGCGGACAGAGCCGGTCGACTTCCCCCCCTCAGTTTTGCCCGCGCGCCCGCGTGGGGCTGCGGCGTTGCCTGCCGAGACAGGCGCGCAGAAAACCCCGCCCAACCTCCAGGTACTGGCCGAGCAGCTTCTCCTGCAGCGCCACGTACCGGCCGCCGTGCTGACCAACGACAAGGGGGACATCCTCTTCATCAACGGCCGGACCGGCCCATACCTGGAGCCAGCAGCGGGCAAAGCCAACTGGAACATCTATGCCATGGCCCGCGAGGGGCTGCGCCATGAGCTGGGCGTGGCTTTCGGCAAGGCGCTGCGGGAGAAGCGCGCCGTCACCCAGGCCGGTGTGAAGGTGCGAACCGGCGACGGGGTACAGGCCGTGGATGTCGCGATCGAGCCAATCCAGGAGCCGGAGGCGCTGCGGGGTACCGTCATGATCGTGTTCACCGAAGGGCCGCCCCCCGATGCCAAACTGCCGGGCAAGGCCAGACGAACCGCTACCAGCCCGGCTGCACTGGCCCGCAGGGAGCAAGAGCTGCGGCAGGCGCGCGACGAGCTGCACACGACACGCGAGCAAATGCAGACCTCCCAGGAGGAGCTCAAGTCGGTCAACGAGGAGCTGCAGTCGACCAACGAGGAGCTGCAGAGTACCAACGAGGAGCTGACAACCTCCAAAGAAGAGATGCAGTCCCTGAATGAGGAACTGCAGACGCTCAACCAGGAGCTGCAATCAAAAGTAGACGAGCTGTCGCGGACCAACAACGACATGAGGAACCTGCTCGACAGCACCGACATCGCGACCCTGTTCCTGGACGATGCACTGACCGTGCGGCGCTTCACCCCCCAGATGCTCAAGATCGTCAAGCTCATCCCAGGCGACGTGGGCCGGCCCATCACCGACCTGGCCTCGGACCTGGTCTACCCCGAGCTTGCCGAGGAGGCGCGCGAGGTGCTGCGCAGCCTGGTGTTCAAGGAGAAACCGATTGCGACCAGCGACGGGCGCTGGTTCTCTGTTCGCATCATGCCCTACCGGACGCTCGACAACCGGATCGATGGCGTGGTGATCACTTTTGTCGACATTACCGCGTCCAAGACGCTGGAGGCGACCCTGCGGGGGACGCAAGCTGGCCCGGGGGCGGAAGGATGAAGAAGCGGGAGAACACACCGGCGGACGCCGGGGAGTTGCGCGCACGGGCGGAAGGCCGGATGAAGGAGAGACCGAGAAGGTCGGAGGCCAGAGGCCAGCCCACAGCGGAAGACATGCAGCGTCTGGTCCACGAACTGCAAGTTCATCAGATCGAGCTGGAGCTGCAGAACGAAGAGCTGCAGGGGGCGCGGGCAGAACTAGAGGCGGGGATGGAACGTTACTCCGACCTCTACGACTTCGCGCCCATCGGCTACGTGACACTCGATGGCGACGGGACGATCGGCCAGGTGAATCTCTCCGGGGCACGCCTGCTGGGACTGGAGCGCTCCCGCC
>Ga0182027_10011236_pt1 | contig 12679 bp, 9 predicted proteins | sample 712E1DmetaG_FD_121300 | JGI IMG/M metagenome (GOLD analysis project Ga0182027, IMG submission 121300) | Permafrost microbial communities from Stordalen Mire, Sweden - 712E1D metaG (Illumina Assembly) | ecosystem: Environmental > Terrestrial > Soil > Wetlands > Permafrost | place: Sweden...
CCCTTAAGCACCTTCCGAAACACAGGCAGGCCGAGCCGGCATGTGGAACCTAATCCGTCCTCATTTTTATATTATTGCAGGCCCGAATGATTTCAAACGAAAGGCAGCCCTTCAATGAATGATAAACAAAAGTCAGTAGCGCCTCGCGCGGCATTCCGGGCTTTGCGTGAAGCAGTCGATGAGGTTGTCATCATGCATAGAAGACTCGGGCTCCCGCTTTACATCGAGCGCAAGGGCAAGATAGTCGGAATAAAACCAAGGTCAGCCAAACGGGGCGTCGCCGGGAGACAGTAAACGACCGCCGCCAATCCTCCTTGATCGTGATCCGCCTGAAAAGAAGATGGTCGATGTCGTCAATTCGGCTACCCGCCCGACATGCGAAGGAAGTTGAAAGTTAAAAGTTGACAATTGACAGTCAAGGAATGATGGGGCTGAAAATTGACGAAATTGCAATATTGGATTCAAAGACAAGATGGGCTTCCTGCTCTGACAATAAGCCTAAAGTAAATTTCCATTGGGAGGTCATGATGGCCCCTGCGAGTGTCATTGACTACCTGGTCGTGCATGAATTGTGTCATTTCAAACATAAACGGCATAATGCGATATTCTGGAATGCAGTCGATAAATATTATCCCGATTATCAGAAACAAGTTTCTTGGCTTAAAGAGTACGGGGCAACATTGGAAATATAATGCATTCGCTCGCACCGTCATGTCAGCAATCAGGCCACGTCGTAACACGGCAAACGTTGTGGTCAATACATTAGAATGAATTTGTCAATAGACCTCTGCCGAATAAACCCAGGAGCCCTCATGCGCCCCCTTCTCCTTTCATTAATACTATCCATACTCCTCCCACGCTTCTTCTCTCTCTCCGCCCAAACCTGCACCGGCCACCTTGTCACCGGCTACGGCTCATTTACCGCTACTACTTCCGATTCCACAACAATCGCCCAGAACAACGCGACCATCAACAATGCCATTGTGCAGGTGGGCAGTGCCGGCGGCGGGGTGATCTGCCTGCCTGCAGGCACATTTTACATCGGCCCGGACCCGCGCAAAAGCGACGTGGCAGTTACGATTAATTATAACAACATCACCCTCTGCGGGGCCGGCGTTGACAAGACCGTTTTGCGCACCAACGGCGCCTACGCATTGGTAAACGGCGCGGTTCGGCGCGGTCACGGCATATTGATAAAAGGGACTTCGGATTGCAAAGCGCCGCGGAAAAACATAACGCTCAGGGACTTTGAGCTCGACGGCCAGGCCGGGTGGACCGGCCAGTACGGCTGGCCCGCCGACACCGCCACGGGCGGGGGCTGGGACATCAGCCACAAGGGGATTATCCCGTCGTGGGACGCATGCGTTGACAGCGTGCTTCTGGAAAACCTGTACGTGCACCATTTCCGCGGCGAGATCATGTATGTCGGCGGCATGGGAATGGGGACGCTTACTGTTCGCAACGTGAAAATGGGAAACACCAACGGCTCGGATTTCAATCTGTACGGCGCAAACCTGCTGGTGGAGCGCTGCGAATTCGGCGGGCCGAGCAGATTCTGGTGCGAGCTCTCTGCCCGCCAAAACCAGGGCGGGTATCCAAACAACCAGGCAGTGTTCCGCAATAACGTGTTCGACAGCGCGGTGGGCGCCACCGCAATCGTCATGTGCCAGGGCGATTTTCAGCCGTACGCCTTTGTGTTCGACAGCAACCGGATTTCGAATTCCGCATACGGCGCATTCGCATTCTATGGCGGCGTCGCAGGACCGGTCACGATCACCAACAACACCATCACAAACATAAGCGGCGGCGCGCTCGAATTCGGCTATGCGCCGGGGAGCATCAATTCGAGCAAAAACGCGAATGTGACGTTTACAAACAATACCGTCGCCCGCGGCGGGTGTCTGGCGAATTTTTACGCATCAGCGGAAAGTGTGGTTGTCCGCGATAATAAATTTTTCGGAAAAACGCCGGGAAGCAACAACGGCGCAACAGCGGTTTTTTACGGCGCCATAACGTGCCACAACACCTCGGTGGAGAACAACACGTTTACCGATTGCCGCACGCCGGAACAGACAGCGACGGTCACGGGCGAACGGCCGCTCTTTGGCGCCAATACGTATGTCAACAACGAGCGCAGGGACCAGCAGGCCTCGTACTGGATATCCGCTGCCGCGCCCAAGGTCACGCCCCATTTCGAGCAGGTCGCAGTCTTTACAAATACAAACAACACCGTTGCGCAGCTTGAGACCGCCAATTATCCCGACAGCCAGGTTGTCGAAGTGACCGGAGGCAGCGCCAACGCGCAGGTAAAATTCGCTGCCGGGCAAAGCTCTTACACGGTTTCCCGGGACACCTTGCTTAACGGGTCCAACCGGCTCTATTTCAAGTATGATCTGGCCAGCTCGAAATGGCTCCAGACTTCCGCGCCTGTGGTCAGGGTCACGCGGCCGGTGCGGCACTTGTCAATAGCCGAATTTTCCACTCTGTCGCGCAATTCCCTCATCACGTTCCGTTACACAGTTGCACAGGATTCACGGACAAAGCTCGCCTTATGGAATCTTGCAGGTCAATGCGTTAGGATTCTTTATGATGGAATGCAATCGAAAGGAAATCATGCCCTCTCTTGGGATGCCAAATGTCAATCAGGCCAATCACTGAATATGGGGATCTATCTAGCAACGCTGGAATCGGGCGGCTCGAGCATTTCCAGAAAAATCTCGCTCGTAAAGTGAACAACCCCCGCCCGGAGCCGCAGCTGCTTCTTGACTAACAAAAACTCTCTCGACGCGTTGAAGCACGCGGAATTGATTGCGGGGGAGATAGTTTGAGAAGTTGTAGGTTTAAAGTTGAAAGTTGACAGCAGAAAAATCATCCGAGCTTGGAGAAGAGCATGAGAAAACTGATCCTATCCATAAACGTGAGTCTCGACGGTTTCGCCGATCATACGGTGGCGGTTGTCGCCGACGACGAATTGCATGAGTTTTTTAGCGATCTGCTGGACAATACAGACATTGCACTCTTCGGTCGAGTGACCTACCAGCTTATGGCAAGCTATTGGCCCCATGCCCACCAGGATCCAAAAGCCACAAGAAGTATGCTTGCTTTTGCCGACAGGTTCAATGCCGTCTCCAAGATTGTGTTTTCTCGAACTCTTCAAAAAGCAGACTGGAACAACTCGAGATTAGTGAGAGACAACATGGTGGAGGAAGTCATTCGCCTGAAAGAATCGCCCGGCAAGAATATCTCGCTGGGGGGTATAAGCATTAGTCAAGAGTTTATGCGACGCGGCCTGATCGACGAATACTGGCTTGCAGTTCACCCGGTTGTTGTTGGAAAGGGCAAGCGGCTATTCGATAACCTGAATGAGAGAATCAACCTTCGATTAGCTGACACGAAGGTGTTCAAGTCCGGCGTCGTTGTGCTCCACTATTTGAATGAGAGAAAGTAGGTGGACATAAGCTGGGGATCATCAATCAAGTGGTTCGGCTTTCCGCCGTCCATTGTCGAAACTGCGAAACAAACCTTCTTAAGAATGAAAAATAGTTACAAGCTGAGACTTATCACCCCCTCTGTTCCGCATTGGCATCCACCGGCTGGCAATCCGTTTCTCCAAAGGGCACGGATTTTGCGCACTCTCCAGGGTATGTAAGTGTTGTACTCTTAACCTTTTGGGAGGATGCATGAAATCCCTGATGTTAGCGACCCTCGTCCTGTTCCTGGCCTTTGGTTCCTCGCAGGCAAATCTCCGCCACGGATGGAAAGGCGTTGTTCATCTGAGCTTTGTTCCTTTCATTGAGGCCACGGGCATCTACTCCGATGTGCGTATATTGCAAACTGCGGACAGAGATTTTACGAAAGCAGGAGCAATAACGAATTTGGGGCTGCTGGCAATTCAGTCTGGTCTGGGAGCAACGATTTTATTCGGCGACAACGACCAGCCACCCGCGATACGGGTAGTTCACAGGATTGTAGGCGCAGCGGTCATCGCGTCGGGCCTCTGGATCAGCATTCAAGGAGCGCGCGATCCCGGGGTCCCGAACCTAACACGCAATATGTGCTACGCTCATACAGCGCTTGCGTCCGCGCCTCTGATTTTGCTTTCATTCTAAGCGCGACGTCGGAACCGTTGAATGCCTCTGGATGGCTGAGCCGGACATGTGACTAGTAATAATCAAATGCGTTTGGATGGCTGAGCCGGGTGACCCCCGAGTGAGTTTATTTGAGAGAATCCAATCTTCGGTCGGGGGGCACCCACGGGGTGTCGTTGTGAAGGCCGACCAGGATTGGAGGATTGCAGGATCAAGACGTCAATTTGCATTTGTTAAATCCAATAATCCAGTAATCCTGTGAATCCTGATTGAATTTGTCCAGCGGGCGTCTCTAGTGTGCGCGCAACAATATCTAAATGCAATTCAAATTGATTTGGATGTCAGAGCCGCGTGACCCCCGAGTGAGAGTTTCGGCTAGCATCCAATCTTCTGCTGGGGGGCACGCACGGAGAGTCGTTGGTAGGGTAGGGTAACCCAAGAGTTGAAAGGTTGAGAAGTTGAAAGGCTAAGGAATTGACTGTTGAGAATTCATTCGTCGGGTGTTTCTACCGTGCGCGCAACGGGTGTTTCGGGCTTGCCACCAAACCACCCACGCTGCACGGGCTTAGCAATCCAAGGAAATTTGATTATTGACTTGTTATCGCTGCACACGCTCCGCAACCCAGAATCATATTTAGAATTTGCTGAAACTGGAAACTAAATCCGCAAATGTTGGCAACCGAAACTGTCCTCAAGCAGGCGGAGCTGATTGCAGAGGAGATCGCGCAGGGAAGTAGAAGATCGGAATTCCCTTCGGGATTGGCGGTTGCATAAACACTGTCATACACACGCGAGGGTGTCCTTGACTTGCCGCACGGGAATTAAGCTTTCGAGCAACGGTCAAGATCACGTTTGAGGTCGTCGTCCCGAAACAGGAACAGGGAGGGGGAGAGCGGTCACCCGCCGAGATGCACGCGCTTTCCTAGAAGCGTCGTCGACTCGCACGCCTCGACCATAAAGTCGGCGACGTCGGCGCGGGAGATCGTCGCCGGCATGCCGATCAACTCTGCCGTGCGCACATACTTCCCCTTTGCCTTGCCGTTGGTGAGCCGCATAGGGCGCGCGATGACGAAGTCGAGGCCGCTTTCCAGAATCATGCGCTCCTGAATGTCGTGATCGCGGAAGAAGCCCTTTAAGAGACCTCCGATGAGGAACGTCCTCTGAAACCAGCTCGCCGCAGGCCTGCTCTCTCCGACGCCGTGCGCGCTGAGGACCACCAGGCGCTTCACGCCGTGCTCCTTCATCGCGTCGATGCAGTATTTCGTGCCGCGCGAGAAATAGTCGGGCTTCTCTTTGATCCCGCCCAGTGAGCTCGGCGACACGCAGATAATCACGGCGTCGTGACCGGCTACCGCGCTGCGCACCGAGGCTGCGTCGTGGAAGTCGCCCGCGACCTTCGTCAGAGCGGGGTGTGTAACGTCGAGCTTCGCGGGCGTGCGAGAGAACGCGGTCACCGAGTGACCCTTTGCGAGGGCCGACTTGACGCAGAGGGCGCCGGTTCCATGCGAGGCGCCGAGGACGAGGATTTTCATAGGTGCTCCTTAACCGACAGGTAGAGGTTCTTTGCAGACTCCCATAACTTCACCCTTTTCCCCGCCTTTGCCGTCTGCGTATTGATCGGCTTCAAGGAAAAATATAGACATTTCCGCATACCATGTCAAATCTGATGAGAGCGGTCTTGGGGGTGATATTGCAGCGGGGCGCCCAGACTTTTCCCTGGTACTCTTGCGCTATCCTGAAGTGCCGCTAAAGATTATTTATCAAGCGCCGCCAGAAACGTCTCGGCTTCTTTGCGGAAGTACGTCCCCGTGAGCGGATAATCGTCGCGTATGGAAACCAGCAGTTCGCGGATGGTCGCTTTGTCTCCGCTGTCAAGGAGCAGGGACAATATGGAAATCTTGTCGATCTTGTCCTTTATGCCGGTTTTGGGAACGTACCACGTTTTGTAGCGCGAAAGGTCGAAATACCTGCCCATCTCTTCCCGTATGTCCAGAAACACGTCAACCGTGATCAGACCGTCGAAATAGACATCGAGCCAGGATTCCAGATTGAGGCCGTACACATGGTAGGGCGCCTTGCCGAAAGGATACAGCGTATCGTTGAGATGCGTAAGTTTCCCCAGCCACATGCTCACGAAGGCCTCGTCGCTTTCACCGCTCACAACCCGGATACTGTTGTAACAGGAAACAAGGTCCGAGACGCCGAGGCTTTCCAGAATCGGAATTCCAAACAACCTGCACGCGCCCGTTCTCCACAGATGAACGCCGCAGAGCTTGTCCTGCAAAAAGGCACAGACTAGATTGCCTTCACACGTTTCACTCATGCGCGGGACGGCGAAAATGAACTTCTCCAGATCGGCAGCCGGAAGTTTGTCGCAGCAGTAATGGATAAGATAGATAAACTCGGCAAGCGTGCAGGTGGGCGAGACGCAGCAGCGGCCGCATTGCTCGCAGGCGACCTGGGGCAGTTCGGCGTAGAGTTCCTGGATTTGGGTGAGCAGGTTCATGTTCGCGGTTGACTGTCCTCGTGTCCAATTTGTAATATACTTAGTGGGGGCTGGATCATAATAGAAGTGGGGAAGAACATGAAAACCGTTCCGGCAATTGCTTGTTCCCTTGCCGTAGGCGTTTCGTCGGCCTTTGCGGGCTACGGCGACAAGGTCAATGGTCTTCCTAATTGGCAAGAACGCGCCATTCTGGTGCTTACCAACGCGTGCCGTATGGCGCCTACGCAGTATCGCGACAAGTATCTGGGCGCCACCTACAACATTCTCCTTCCGGCGAATTATCCGGCTGTTCCGCCGGTCTACTGGAATCTCGCCCTCAACGGATCGGCGCGGTTCCATGCCATTCAGATGGCGGATACCTGCGGCATGACCCACAATTCCTGCAACGGGGACGCATTTTCCACACGAATCCAGCTTTTTTACAACAACAAGAGCTACACCATCGGGGAGGACATTGCCGCGGGCAATACAAATCCATCCGCCACAATGACGCAATGGCTGCTCGACGAGCAAAACGGAACAGTCCCGCTCGACAATACCACGTGCGGCACCTCTCGATGCGACGGGCACCGATGGAATATCATGAGCAAGTCGTACCGGGAAATGGGCACCGGCTATGCCTACGGCCCGCAGACCTACAATTATTTCTGGTGCCAGGATCTGGGCGGGGGAGCACCGGAATTCGGCAATCCGATTGTTTCCGCGGCCCACCTGTTCATCGAGACCGGGAAGACCACGTTTCTCGCCGACTATTTCGATGCCGCCGGGAAGCCGTCCAATCCATCACTCTATGTTGACAATCAGAAAAGCTCCATGACGCTTCTTATGGGTGCGGATTCGGCCGGCACGTATTCGGTCTCGCTTGCCAAAACAACCTCGTGCCGTAACTACTATTTCACGTTTACGAACGCAAAGGGAACGCTTTTTCGGTATCCGGAAACGGGCGACCTGGTAACGTTCGGCGAAGGATCGTGCGTGAGAGATTTTGTTCCGGCCGAGAGTCTGAGCGTGGGAGGCATGGTCCCCGGGAATACGGCCCATAACCATGGGCTAACGTCAAGGATCGACGGAGCCTGTTTGGTTGTAACCGTCGCCGGCGCGATCTCTGCCCCCGTGAGCACGTCGATCTTTGATTGCGCGGGCAGGCAATTGTACTCGATCGTCTGGGCCCCCGGAGCCTTTGCCGCAGCCTCGCAGGGCCGCGTGATCGCACGAAATCCAATACCGGGCCTTTTGTCGCCAAACATGGTGCTTGTCAAGCACTGTCTCGCAAGCAAACAGATTGTAGTGGAAACGGCCGTCTTCCTGCCCCGCTGATCCCATCGGATGCCCGGCATGTCTCCTGGAACATCTCAATGAATGGGGGCCGGGCTGGCTGGCATCCTGCATTTGCCTCTCTCACTCCATCTTTGTGCCACGCGTTCCACTGTACCCGGTTGCGGGGCAGGGATATATTTTATTTCGTACAACGAATTTTCTGTCAAGAGCGTTTCTATTCATGAAGAATCGGGAGCCGCTTCCATGATCATTCACCTGACCCGCGACGCAACGGCCAAGGATAAACAGGATATTCTCGACAGGATACAAGCGGCCGGTCTCGGGTACGAGGATTTGCATTCGACCACCGGGACCGTTCTCATCGGCGTGCTGGGCGACACCAGCACAGTCGAAGAAGGGTATTTTCTCGAGCTTTCCGGCGTGGACAAGGTCATCCGCATTTCGCGACCGTACAAACTTGTCTCCCGAGAATTTTCAAGCGCATCTAAAACCGTTTTTGCGGGCGACCTGGCCATCGGCGGAGACAAGCTTGTTGTGATGGCGGGACCGTGCGCGCTTGAAAACGAGGCGCAGGTGGAGGCCATAGCGCGCTATGTTTCCGGGCTGGGCATACCCGTGATGCGCGGCGGCGCCTACAAGCCGCGTACCTCGCCCTACGCGTTCCAGGGGCTGGGGCTTGGCGGGCTCAAGCTTCTCGCCGCCATGAGGGAGAAATACAAGCTCAAAATCGTAACGGAAGCAACGGGCCTGCACCGGCACATGACCGCCGGCGGCGGCAGGGAAGAGAAGACCGTGCTCGAAAACGTCATCGAGTATGCCGACATTATCCAGGTGGGCGCGCGCAACATGAAGGCCTATGGCTTTCTCCAGGAACTCGCCATGTTGACAAAGGACAGCAAGAAACCGATTTTGCTCAAGCGCGGGGAGTCGTCCACCATCAAGGACTTTCTCCTTGCCGCGGAATACCTGGTTGCCAACGGCAACCCCAACGTGATCCTCTGCCTGCGCGGCATCCGCGCCTTCGAGGAGGAAAAATTCCAGCGCTACACCGCGGATATCGGGGCGATTCCGGTTCTCAAAAAGGAATCAAACCTTCCCGTATTCTTCGACCCGTCGCACGCCACGGGATACCGGACCAACGTGTATCATTTGAGCATGGCTGCGGTGGCTGCCGGCGCGGACGGCCTCATCATTGAGACCCACAACGATCCGGCGCATGCGCTGTGCGACGGAGAGCAATGCGTCACGGAGGCTCAGTTGAAGAAAATCAAGATCGATGCGGAAAAAATACGGGCCCTGTTGCTCGGTCGGTAGAAGCACTGTTTGATAAAGGAGAATATCGCCAGGTGAGCATCGTAGCGGAATTCGCGCGCACACTTCACGAATCGGTTTCCGTGCAAACCGGGCGGACCCTCACGCCGATTGAGTATCCGTCGCGAAGCGACCGGCTGGGCGGCATCAGGGTGGTGGTGTTCGACATATACGGCACGCTGATGAATTACTGGCGGCCCGAATTCGGCAGCGCGCAGGCGAAACAGGAGGCTCTTCTGTCGGCCTTTCGCCGGACCATTGCTAAATTCGGCATGGAGGAATTTCTTCTCCGGATGAATCCCGGCGAGCCCGCCGAAAAGACCCTCAGCGACTTGTATCACGGACTCATTACGCTCAAGCACGAGCTGGCTGCCGAGAAGAAAATCGAGTTTCCGGAAATAAAGATTGAAAGCGTGTGGGAAGCCATTGTGCTCATGCTCAAGCGGCGAGGCTACGATCCCGTGCGCATGGAACTGGGCGCACAGGGTGATTTTGTCAAGTGCGTGGCCTATTGCTACAACTTTTTTTCGTTCGCGCGAGGCCTGTACCCGGGCGTCTACGGGGCGCTTGCGCGTTTGCAGGAGGGAAACATCAAACTCGGTATTGTGTCGAATGCGCAGTTCTACACCCTCGTGGATCTGTCGCTGTTTCTGCGCGATCAGAGCAAGGGCGTGTGTGACGACTACATCCGGGTGTTCGACCCGAACCTCATGTTCTTCTCGTTCGAATACGGCGTCGCAAAACCGCATCCGCTGCTGTTTCGCAAGCTGTTCGACGCGTTGTACGAATATCATGTTCTTCCTTCGCAGACTCTTTTTGTCGGCAACGATTTATTGACCGACCTCCGCCCGGCCCAGGAAGCGGGCATGAAGACCGCGTTTTTCACCGGCGACGACAAAAGCGCGTTTGTCCACGATCTTTCGGGCAAGGTTGTGCCCGACCTGTCGTTTTCGTCGTGGGACGAGCTTTCATCCCGGGTGACCTTTTATTCCGGTGAAGGCGAAGAAGAAACGAAAGGAATGGAGTAATGGTGCGAGCACGGATCATGCAGCTTGCCCTGGCGTGCGCAGTATCCCTGGCGTTTGCGGGGACGTCGGCGATGCACTTTTTTTCCGATTCAATCGGCGGGATCAACGCGTTGCCGGCCGCGCTCTTACGCGGCGCCCAGGAAGCCTATGGTGTTAATATGAAAGGACTGGACGCGCTTGACAGGGGCGATCTCGACAGCGCTGCCGTCTATTTCTCCAGGGCGATGTCGCTGATACCCAATTATTCCGATGCGCACAACAACATGGGGGTAGTGCATTTCCGCAAGGGCAATATTTCGCAGGCGCGCGCCATATGGCAGTCAATAACCGAGAGTGACCCCGACTATGCAATCGCGTTTTATAACCTTGGCGTCGTTGATTACCACGAGAAGGACTATCAGGGAAGCGTGCCGTTTCTTCAGCGGGCCATCGGCATCAACAAGAAGTTTGTCGAAGCGCTCATCATGGCCGGCCGCGTTGATCTCATGCTCAATAAAAAGAAGGAAGCGGCAGGCTATTTTCGTGAAGCGTACAAGGTCGATCCCGAGCGCGGCGAGTCATGGCAATTTTTGGCCTATGGTTTGGTTCAGGAGGGCGACACGGCCGGGGCAATTACCATTCTGTCGCGGCACCAGGGCAATGCCGAGGCTCTCAAGATGCTCGGTGAAATAGAATCGTTCCGCAAGAACTACAAAGCCGCCTCGACGTACTTTTCCGACGCGGTGTCGCATGGGGGCAGCGCCGATCAGCTGCTGGATCTTGCCTCATCGCAAATCGACCAGCATGCCTGCAAGGATGCGCTTGCCACGCTCAAATTGTATGCCTCAAAAGTGTCGGTCCAGGCCGCGGACGCCTACCTCTACGCGGGCATCGCTGCAAAAGACTGCGGGGACCTTGCCGAATCACGCTCGTCTTTCGAAAAGGGAGTGGAGAAGTATCCTGCGGATGCGATTCTCCGGTACAATCTTGGCCAGGTCTATTTTCACTTAAAGCAATACGATCAAGCCGAGTCGATGTGGAACACCGTCAGTGATTCCCTCAACGACCCCTCGCTGTATTATCTGCGCGCCCTCAATGCACGGCGGAAGGGGAACCTTGACCTTGCCGAAACCTACGTTCGCAGCGCCCTGCGTCGCGACGAGAGACCCGAGTACCTCGACCTGTTGGGCGTGCTGCTCTATGCAAAAGGAAACAAGGACGAGGCGACTTCCAATTTCAAGAAAGCGCTCAAACTGGATCCGGATCTTCGTTCGGCCCAGCTGAATCTGGCGCTTGTTTCCCAATCCAAAGACGATCTCGAGAAATCCGCCGCCGACCTCGAAAAGGATCGCAGTGAGTGCCGGAGCAAGTGTCAGGATATTGCCCTTAAGCTTTCCATTGTGTACTATCACCAGGGGTTGGTCGACAAGGCGGCACACCTGCTCGAATCACTTCCGGATGGCGAGAAGAACGAGCGTATTTTCCGTCACCTTGCGCTGTATTCCCGCGATCTTCACGACTGGGACAAGGCAATCAAGACACTCGAAAAGGCAAAGACGTTTTTTGTTCTGGATATGCAAACAGAGTACGAATTGGCCGAAGATTATCTCTTTTCGGGCGACAATCGTAAGGCCGTGGACGCGCTCAACGAACTCCTGGGGAAATGGGACCAGAATCCCTGGCGAATATATTATCAGCTCGGTTATGCATACATGGAAATGAAGGAGTTTCCCAAAGCGAAATCATCCTTAGAGCAAAGCCTTAAGAAGAAACAGGATAATCTTGCGGCACAAGGGCTTATGGCATACATCCTTAATACAGAAGGTGATGTTTCGCAGGCGCGGAACATTTGGGAAAAGACGCTTCGGGAAGACCCGTCGAATTTCACTTTGCTTATCAACATGGGGCTGTCGCTCGAGAAAGACGGCAGGTGCGAAGAGGCGCTCGCGTATTACCAGAAAGCCCAATTGCTCAAACGCGACGACAACACAATTCAGATCAACATCGGCAATGCATACGGCTGCATGGACAAGAATCGGGACGCAATCACAGCCTACACCGCGGCCCTTACGTCGGCGAAGCGCAATTTGGCTGCATACAATATCTTTTTGGTTGCACAAAAGACCGGCGACCAGACAAACGCAGCCTCGATGCTGTCCATTCTCACGTCGGAATTTCCATCATCGTCCTATACTGTTCGCGCGCAAGCCGACATGTGCCTGTGGAAAAAGGATACGGCGACCGCCCTTGCCAAACTGGAAGGGGTAGCCGACAAGGACCCGGGCGACTATGTCGCGCTGGCCCGCATTTACGCAAACCGGAGGAATTCCTCAAAGGCAATGGGCTTTCTTGCAAAGCTTCCGGCAGAACCCTACTGGGAAAAGGCGAAAACAGGCGTGATGGCCCAGATGGATTTTGTCTCCGGTGATTATGCGAAGGCTCTCTCGGAAATGAAAAGCATCGGCGACTCCAGCTTTGCCGCCCTGTAC
>Ga0182027_10011237_pt1 | contig 12679 bp, 7 predicted proteins | sample 712E1DmetaG_FD_121300 | JGI IMG/M metagenome (GOLD analysis project Ga0182027, IMG submission 121300) | Permafrost microbial communities from Stordalen Mire, Sweden - 712E1D metaG (Illumina Assembly) | ecosystem: Environmental > Terrestrial > Soil > Wetlands > Permafrost | place: Sweden...
AGGTTTTCTTTCAAGCCTTTAAGGTGGTCGACCTTGCCTTCGACCGCCGCCTTGGAAAGCACCTTGGTGGTTTCCTGGAACGACGCGGCGCTGAGAAACGATTCTGTTGTCAAGGACGCGCGCGTGATGCCGAGCAGCATGGGCTTGAACGTTGCCGGTTCGCCGCCTTCGGCGATCACCATTTCGTTTTCTTCCCGAAGCCGCCGTTTGTCGACGTCGTCGCCGGTAAGGAAGCGCGTGTCGCCCGGCTTTTCGATCTTGACTTTTTTGAGCATCTGCGTGACGATCACTTCGATGTGCTTGTCGTTGATGGTGACGCCCTGCAGGCGGTAGACCGATTGTATTTCGTCAAGAAGATACCGCTGCACCGCGTTTTCTCCCATGATCCGCAGGATATCGTGCGGGTCGATGGCGCCTTCGCTCATGCGGTCGCCCGCCTTGACGCGGTCGCCCTCGTGGACGCGCAAATGCTTGCCGAGCGGCACAAGGTATTCGGTGCCGGCTCCCCGATCGTCGCGGATGACGATTTTGCGGTTGCCCCGTTCGGTGTCGCCAAATTCGACGATGCCGTCGGTTTCGGACACGACGGCCGCGTCCTTGGGCCGCCGCGCCTCGAAAAGCTCGGCGACGCGCGGCAGACCGCCGGTGATGTCCTTGCTCTTTCCGGTTTCACGCGGCATTTTGACGAGAATGTCGCCTTCGGCAACCATGTCGCCGTTCTTGACCTGCAGATACGACCCCGCCGGGACCGTTATGCTGGCAAGGCGTTTTTTCTTGTCATCGAAGATCTGGATGCTGGGGTGCAGTTTTTTCTCGCGGTGCTCGACGACCACGACGTTGCTCACCCCCGTGCGTTCGTCGTACAATTCGCGGGTCGTTTCCCCTTCGACGAGGTCGATGAGCTCAACCGCCCCGGCTTTGGTGGCCAGGATGACGTTGTTGTACGGGTCCCATTCGAAAAGGGTCTGCCCCTTGGCAAGTTTTGCTCCGTCGAGCACCTTGAGCGTGACGCCGTAAGGGACATTATAACGGTACCGTTCGCGGTCGTGCTCGTCGAAGACGACGACCTCGCCGGTGCGGTTCATGACGATGACGCCGTTCTTGTGGTCGACCGTTTCTATGTTGACATACTGCACCCTGCCGTCGATTTTCGAGGTCTCTTTCGACTGCGCGATGAGCCGGGAGGCCGTGCCGCCGATGTGGAAGGTGCGGAGCGTAAGCTGGGTGCCCGGTTCGCCGATGCTCTGCGCGGCCATGATACCCACCGCTTCACCCAAGTCAACGGCCTTGCCCGTCGCGAGGTTGCGTCCGTAGCACTTCGCGCAGGTGCCTTCTTCGGAGTCGCACGTGAGCACCGAACGGATCTTGACTTTCTGGATGCCCGCCTCCTCGATGCGCTTGGCCAGCACCTCGTCGACGAGCGTAGTGCTCGGGCAGATCAGCTCCTCGGTGACCGGGTCGGTCACGTCTTCCTGCGTTACGCGGCCGATGAGCCGGTTCGACAGCGACTCCATGAGCTCGTCGCCTTCGCGCAGGTCCTCGATTTCGATGCCCTTGATGGTGCCGCAGTCGGGTTCGTTAATGACCACGTCCTGAACGACGTCGACAAGACGCCGCGTGAGGTATCCCGCGTCGGCCGTTTTAAGCGCCGTATCGGCGAGTCCTTTGCGCGCGCCGTGCGTGGAAATGAAATATTCCAGGACCGAAAGGCCATCCTTGAAATTCGACGTGATGGGGTTCTCGATGATTTCGCCCACCGCGCCGGTGATCTTTTTCTGGGGCTTCTGCATCAGTCCGCGCATCCCGGCAAGCTGCTTGATCTGGTCGTTGCTTCCGCGCGCGCCCGAATCGAGCATGAGGTACACCGGGTTGAACCCGTCCCTGTCTTTCGCAAGCGACTCGCGCAACGCGTCCGCCACCTGGCCGGTGGTGTGCGTCCACATGTCGATGATTTTATTATAGCGCTCGCCTTCGGTGATGATGCCGCGGTCGTACTGTTTGCGGATGCGGGTGACTTCCTCGATCGATTTCTTGACAATAGCTTCTTTTTCCCGAGGTACGACCAGGTCTTCGGCGCCGAAGGTAATGCCCGCTACCGTCGCGTATTCGTAACCAAGCGCCTTGATGCTGTCGAGGAACGCACAGGTGACCTTATTACCTTTTTTCTTGATAATTTCCGCAACGATGGCCTGGATACGTTTTTTATTAAGCAATTCGTTGGAAAATTCGATGTCGGGCGGAAGTATCTGATTGAAAATGACCCGGCCGGCAGTGGTTTCGATGAGTTTGCCTTTCAAGCGAACCTTGATTTTGGCGTGGATGTCGATCTGTTTGTTGAACAAGGCATGGACCGTTTCGTCGGCATCGCTGAATAGCCTGCCCTCGCCTTTGCGGCCCGAGGCCATTTTAGTAAGGTAGTAGATGCCAAGCACGATGTCCTGCGACGGCACCATGATGGGCATGCCCGACGCCGGACTCAGAAGATTGTTGGCCGAGAGCATGAGCAGGCGGCACTCGATCTGGGACTCGAAGGAAAGCGGCACATGCACGGCCATCTGGTCGCCGTCAAAGTCCGCGTTGAACGCGGCGCACACCAGCGGATGGAGGCGGATGGCTTTACCTTCGACGAGTACCGGGAAAAACGCCTGTATGCCCAGGCGGTGCAGCGTGGGGGCGCGGTTTAACAGCACCGGATGGTCCTTGATCACGTCTTCCAGGATGTCCCATACCTCGGGACGTTCTTTTTCGACGAATTTTTTCGCGCTCTTGACTGTCTGCACCAGGTTCTTCTCTTCGAGACGCTGGATGACGAACGGCTTGAAAAGCTCCAGGGCCATGGTTTTGGGAAGGCCGCATTGGTGGATCTTGAGCTCGGGCCCTACCACGATCACGCTACGGCCCGAATAGTCCACGCGCTTTCCCAGAAGGTTCTGGCGGAAACGGCCTTGCTTGCCCTTGAGCAAGTCGCTTAAGGACTTGAGCGGCCTTTTGCCTTCGCCCTTGACGGAGAAGGTGCGCCGCCCATTGTCGAACAGCGTGTCCACCGACTCCTGCAGCATGCGCATTTCGTTGCGAAGGATCACGTCGGGGGCCTTGATTTCCATGAGTTTTTTAAGGCGGTTGTTGCGGTTGATGACCCTTCTGTAAAGATCGTTGAGGTCCGACGTGGCGAACCGCCCGCCTTCGAGCGGGACCAGCGGCCGCAGATCGGGCGGCAGCACGGGCAGCACCTGGAGCACCATGCACTCCGGTTTGTTGCCTGACTTGAGAAATGCTTCGACGATGCGCAGGCGTTTGAGGTGTTCGAGCTTCCGCTGTTCCGACGACTCAAGCTTTATTTTCGAGCGCAGATCGATGGAGAGCTCGTCGAGGTCGAGAGTGGCGAGCATTTCTAGCACCGCCTCGCCGCCCATTTTGGCGACGAACTGCTTACCCTGCTCTTCAAGCTCGATATATTCGTCTTCGGTGAGCAGGGAACCTTTCCGCAGATTCGTGTCTCCCGGATCGATGATGACATATGACTCGTAATAAACGATGCGCTCAAGCACCGTATTGGTAAGCCCTAAAAGATAGCTGATATGAGACGGGACGTTTTTAAGGAACCAGATATGGATGATGGGAACGGCAAGTTCGATATGCCCCATGCGTTCCCGCCGGACTTTCGAATGGGTGACCTCGACGCCACACCGGTCGCATACGACACCGCGATACCTGATGCGCTTGTATTTCCCGCAGTTGCATTCCCAGTTGCGCACGGGGCCGAAGATCTTCTCGCAGAACAGGCCATCGCGTTCAGGCTTGAATGAGCGGTAATTGATTGTTTCCGGTTTTGTCACCTCTCCGAACGACCAGTTTCTGATCGTGTCGGAAGAAGCGAGCCTGATGGAAACTTCGCTTACTTCGTCTAAGTTTGTTTGTACCTGACCTAATGCCACGTCGTATCCTCCTTTAAAAACGGAGTTTTTTTATTCTTTGGTCTTGACCTACATCACTCTGCTGGCGCCGTCCCCCGATTTGACCTCAATGTCAAGCGCCAGCGCCTTGATTTCACGGATAAGGACCTTGAACGATTCCGGCATGCTGGCTTTGGGCGAATTTTCGCCTTTTACAATGGATTCGTATATTTTCGAGCGCCCCGAAAGGTCGTCTGATTTAACCGTAAGCACCTGCTGCAGCGTGTGCGCGGCGCCGTAGGCTTCCAGCGCCCACACTTCCATTTCACCGAAACGCTGTCCCCCGAACTGCGATTTTCCACCCAGCGGCTGCTGGGTTACCAGCGAATAGGGACCGATGGACCTGGCATGAATTTTATCGTCGACAAGATGGCACAGTTTCATCATGTAAATTGGACCGACGGTGATTTCACGGTCGAAGGGCTCTCCGGTCCTGCCATCACGCAGCTGGATCTTGCCTTTGGTCGGCAAGTGCGCCTTTTCAAGCAGCGCGGTCACGTCGTCGTATTTCGCGCCGTCGAAAACCGGCGTGGCGATGGAAATCCCGAGTTGCGCGGCGGCCCAGCCCATGTGCGTTTCCAGGATCTGCCCGAAATTCATCCGGGAAGGGACGCCCAGAGGGTTAAGGATCATGTCGATCGGGGTCCCGTCGGGCAGAAACGGCAAGTCTTCGGCGGGAACGATTTTCGAGATGACGCCCTTGTTGCCGTGACGGCCGGCCATTTTGTCGCCTACCGACAGCTTGCGCTTCTTGGCTACGTATACCTTGACATATTGCAGGACGCCCGGCTTGAGCTCGTCGCCCCGTACGATCTTGTCGATTTCCTTGTCGAGTTTGTCTTCCAGTTTGCCGACGAGGTCGTTGGAGACGTAAAACACCTCCTCGGCCTTGCGGTTTTTGTTTGAATCGGAACAGAAACCGCTTTTGACCGAGATGCTCGCGAAATCGAGCTTGTTGATGAGCGGCCGCGTCCATTTTTTCCCTTCGGGCACGACGACTTCGCCGGTGTGCACGTTAAGGACTTCCCTGCTCGTGGTGTCGATAAGGATATCAAGGAGTTTTTCACGACGTACCCGTTCGATTTCCGAAATCTGCCTGGTGATATCGGCGCGCAGATCGTCGATTGTTTTCTTGTCTTTTTTCTTCGAGCGTTTGTCGCGCTCCTTGCGCGAATAAATCCGCGTGTCGATGACGATGCCTTTGAGCCCTGGGGGCGCCTTGAGCGACGAGTCGCGAACGTCGCCGGCCTTCTCGCCGAAAATCGCGCGCAGCAGCCGTTCTTCGGGCGACAGCTCCGTCTCGCCTTTGGGAGTGACTTTTCCAACTAGAATATCGCCCGCCTCCACTTCCGTGCCCGTCCTTACGACGCCCATCTCGTCGAGGTTTTTCACCGCGTCTTCGCTGACGTTGGGTATTTCGCGGGTGAGTTCTTCGGGACCGCGCTTGGTGTCGCGGACTTCGATTTCAAACACCTCGATATGCAGCGAAGTGTAAATGTCGGTGGCCACGAGTTTCTCGGAAATGATGATGGCGTCCTCGAAATTATAGCCGCGCCACGGCATGAATGCCGCCATGACGTTGCGCCCGAGCGCCAGCTCGCCGTCCTTCGTGGCGTGGCCGTCGGCAAGGGGCTCGCCAGCCTTCACTTTCTGGCCGGCCTTGATCAGCACTTTCTGGTTGATGCAGGTGTCCTGGTTCGACCGTTCGTATTTCACCAACTCATAGGTATCAAGTTCGGTAAGGCCCAGGATATCGTCGCCCGCCGTTGTTTTGGTTTTCCGGACCACGATCTTCGTGGCGTCAACATCCTCGACCACGCCGGGGTTTTTGGCGATGATCATGCAACCCGAATCGATGGCCGCGCGTCGTTCCAGCCCGGTGCCGATGAGCGGGGCTTCCGTTGACAGAAGCGGGACCGCCTGGCGCTGCATGTTCGACCCCATGAGCGCGCGGTTCGCGTCGTCGTGCTCGAGGAACGGTATGAGGCCGGCCGCGATACTGACCAGCTGCATGGGCGAAATGTCCATATACGTGACGTCCTTGGGCGTAACAAGGGGAAAGTCTCCGCGGTACCGCGCGAACACCAGCGGCTCCGTTATTTTTCCGTTTTTGTCAAAAGGCGTGTTGGCCTGGGCGATTTTAAAGTTGTCTTCCTGGTCCGCCGTGAGGTATTCGATCTCGCCGGTCAGCCGTCCGTTGTCGATCTTCTGGTACGGCGTTTCGATGAAGCCGAACGCATTGACCCGCGCGAACGTCGACAGCGACGCGATGAGGCCGATGTTGGGGCCCTCGGGCGTTTCGATGGGACAAAGCCGTCCGTAGTGCGTGTGGTGCACGTCGCGGACCTCGAATCCCGCGCGTTCGCGCGTCAGGCCTCCGGGGCCCAGGGCGCTCACCCTGCGTTTGTGCGTAAGCTCGGAAAGCGGATTGGTCTGGTCGAGAAACTGCGAGAGCTGCGAAGAACCGAAAAACGCCTGTATAACGGTGGACACCGTGCGCGCGTTGATCAGGTCCTGCGGCGTCACGTTTTCGTTGTCGCGAAGGCTCAGGCGCTCCCGTATGGTGCGCACCATGCGGGTAAGCCCCACGGTAAACTGCGCGGACAGCAGCTCACCCACGGAACGAACGCGGCGGTTGCCGAGGTGGTCGATATCGTCGATAAACCCCACGCCGCCGCTCAGGCGGATGAGGTAGTTGAACGTGGCGACGAAATCGTCTTTTGTCAAGACATTGACGCCTTCTTCCGACTTCATGTTAAGGCGGGTGTTGATACGGTAACGGCCCACGTCGCCCAGGTCATAGCGTTTTTCGTCGAAGAAAAGCCTCTGTATCAGGTTCCGCGCTGTTTCCACGTTGGGCGGGTCACCCGGCCGCATGGTCGCGTAGAGGTAAAACAGCGCTTCTTCTTCGGACTTGGTCGGGTCGACGGCGATCGTATTGCGGATGACCATGTTTTCGGGGTTCGAAACGTCCTTGACGATGTCGACCTTGGCGACATGGTTCAACACCAGGCTTTTCCATTTTTCCTCAGTGATGATTTCATTGGCGTCGATGATGATTTCACCGGTTTCGCGGTTGAAAACGGTTTTTGCGATGACGTTCCCGACGACCTTTTCCTTGTTTTTCGGAGAAACCTCGACCGAGGAGCTTTCGTGGAAAAGCGCGAGTAATTTTTCATCGGTGGAATACCCCAGGGCACGCAGCAGGATAGTGGCGGGCATTTTTTTGCGACGGTCGATATTGACCGTAAGAACGTCGTCAACGTCGAGGATGATTTCCACCCACGAACCGCGCTGGGGAATGATACGGGCGTTGAGGAGTTTCTCTCCGCTGGGATGTTCCTCTTCGTCGAACGTGATGCCCGGAGAACGGTGCAACTGGCTGCCGATCACGCGTTCAGCCCCGTTGATGACGAAGGTCCCGCGCTCGGTCATGAGAGGAATTTCGCCGACGTAAACTTCATTGGTGATTTTCTCGACGAATTTCTTTACTTCGCCGTCCTGTTCGTATACGAGCAGCGACATATCCACCTTAAGCGGAGCGGCGTAGGTCATTCCCCGTTCTTTACATTCTTTAAGCGTATATTTGGGCACGCCGAGCTTGAAACCATCGTACTCCAGCGAATAATAGCCCTTGACGTCATTGACGGGAAAGAGACCCATGAACACCGCGTTGAGCCCGCTTTTCTTTCTCAAACGGGGAGGAGTATCGGCCTGTAAAAACGCGGCATACGATTTGGTCTGTATTTCAAGAAGGTCCGGCAAATCCATCACGGCAGGAATGCGGGAATAACTTCTACGTTCTAACATTCGCACGTCCCCTTAAATCTATTTAATGTGGATAGTGCATTCTCTACAATAGCTAACACGGAATACCGGTTGACTCGATATCCCGTGTTTAAAATTGAAGCTTTTTGGATAATGGTGCTTGCGTCAATTATCTACTTGATCTCGACAACCGCTCCGTTTTCCTCAAGCTGTTTTTTGATGCTCTCGGCTTCCGCCTTGGGGATCGATTCTTTAACGGCTTTCGGAGCGGCTTCAACAAGATCTTTTGCTTCTTTCAGTCCAAGCCCGGTCACCGCGCGGACGACCTTGATCACCTGGATTTTCTTTGCTCCGCCTTCTTTAAGAATGACCGAGAACTCCGTTTGCTCTTCAGCCGCTTCGGCGGCGGCGCCGGCGGCGGGAGCGGCGGCAACTGCGACCGGCGCGGCCGCTTTTACGCCGAACTTGTCTTCGATGCCCTTGATAAGATCGCACAAATCCAACACCGTTTTGCCGCCGATTGCTTCGATAATTTCCTCATTAGTTATGGTTGCCACAAGAATACCTCCATATTGAAAAGTTAAAAATAGTTAGCAATGATTATTGCGCTTCCGATTGTTTTTTGTTTTTCAGGCCTTCGAGCGTGCCCGCGAATTTCACGAGAATGCCGCTCATGGAACCGGCCAAATTGGCCAGAGGCGCCTGCAGACAACCGAGCAGCTGGGAAAGGAGCACTTCACGCGGAGGGATATCGGCCAGTTTGATCGCGTCCTGCGCGCCGAAAACGCTCCCGTCGACGTGTGCCACCTTGACCGCCAATAATTCTTTATTTTCTTTCTGGAAATCTTTTATGATCTTTGCGGGGGCCATGCTCTCCTGACCCGCCAGCGCGACGCCGATGGTCCCTTTTAAAAATGGCGCAAGCTCATTTTTTCCCGATTTTTCGCAGGCGATCCTCGCAAGGGTATTTTTAACGACGACGTATTTGATCCCTTTTTTACGGAAATTATTGCGCAACCTGGTCATTTGCTCAACATTGATCCGGTTGATATCGGTAAGGTAGATACCCTTCGCCTGCTTGAATTCCCGCTCAAGCACTCCGATAGCTTCTGTTCTTTCTTGTCGTGTAGACATTATGCTTGCCTTTATTATATTTTGAAAACCAATATTTTCTTTACACCGCGGGGTTTATCTTGATACCTTGCCCCATGGTGCTCGTGATGATGACTTTTTTAATAAACGGGCCTTTTGCCGAAGGCGGCTTTACTTTTGCAACAGCCTCCAGAAAGGCCTTCGCGTTTTCCTGAAGCTTGACCGCGTCGAAAGAAAGCTTGCCAAGGGGCGCATGCAAAATGCCGCCTTTCTCCGCGCGAAAATCGGCCTTGCCTTTTTTGAGCTCTTTGATCGCTTTGCCGATGTCCATGGTTACCGTTCCGACTTTGGGATTGGGCATGAGACCGCGCGTCCCAAGAATTTTACCAAGCTTTCCGACAACTTTCATCATATCGGGCGTTGCAATGACCGCGTCAAATTCAAGCCAACCGCCGGTTATCTTCTCCGCCATGTCCTCAGCGCCGACGAAATCAGCGCCGGCGTCTTTTGCTTCCTGCGCTTTTTCTCCCAGCGCAAAGGCAAGGACCCGGACTGATTTTCCCAGGCCATGTGGAAGAACTACCGAGCCGCGGACTGATTGGTCGCTTTTTTTGGGATCTATTCCCAAGTTCACCGCAACCTCAACGGTCTCATCGAATTTGACTTGTGAATTGCCTTTAAGAAACTCAATGGCCTCAACCAGAGAATACTCTTTTGTTTTATCAATTTTTTTTCTCACGCCTTCCCACTTTTTGCCATGTTTCATGTATATATTACTCCCTTGCGTTTTGTTCACTGACCTGCAATGAGCACACCCATGCTGCGAGCAGTCCCCATAACCGTGTTCATCGCCGCTTCCACGCTTGCCGCATTAAGATCAGGCATTTTCATCACAGCGATTTTCCGTACTTGTTCCTTCGTAATGGTGCCGACTTTGTCTTTGTTGGGTACGCCGGAACCCTTTTCAATGCCCAGTTCCTTTAAAATAAGGACTGAAACAGGAGGTGTTTTTGTGATAAACGTGAATGACCGATCGGCATAGACGGTAATAATAACCGGAATGGTCATTCCATTGGCTTCTTTTGTTTTCGCATTGAATGCTTTACAAAATTCCATTATATTCACGCCATGTTGCCCAAGCGCCGGCCCGACCGGAGGCGCCGGATTTGCCTGGCCGCCAGGAATCTGCAATTTTATTTGCGCGCTAACCTTTTTTGCCAAAGTCGTTACCCCTTTCGCACTTCAAATCAATTGATAGGATTAACATGTACAAAATCAACTTCAACCGGTGTAGACCGTCCGAAAACACTTACCATTACCTTGATTTTTCCCTTCTCCGGATGTATTTCATCAACTACCCCGTCAAAATCTTTGAATGGACCTTCCTTGATTTTAACGGCATCACCGATCTCAAAAGGTACTTCAGAGATCTGCTGGCGCGGTCCCTTTTGCGTCTGCCCTAAAATCCGCTCGACTTCCTCAACCCGTAATGGCTGCGGTTTTTTCCCGCCGACAAACCCTGTAACACCGTTTATGTTCCTTATAAAATGCATGGTTTCTTTATTTAATTCCATCTCAACCAGAATATAACTGGGAAAAAACTTCCTTGTTGATTTTATCTTTTTCCCATTTTTTACCTGAACAATATCATGAGTAGGCATCAGCGCCTGCGATAACTGATCCTTCATTTCGCCGGAAACGATTACATCGGTAATAATTTCCAGCACCTTGGCTTCTTGCCCTGAATATGTATGAATCGCATACCAACGATTTGCCATGGACAATCCTTGCCGGTCGAAAAATGTTCAGTTACAAGTTTATTTGCAACAATAATCCCACAAGCCGATTTATTACCTGATCGCAAGCATAAACAAAAATCGCCATCATAAGGCTTAGGACAATCACTAATATCGTTGCTCCGAACAATTCATTCCTAGCGGGCCAACTTACCTTATTCAGTTCAGCTCGGACATCGTTGAGATACTGTATGATTTTTTGCATATTTTCCGCTTTTGAAACAGGTCTGGAGGGACTCGAACCCCGAACCAATGGTTTTGGAGACCACTACTCTACCAATTGAGCTACAGACCTAAAAACATTTGTTATTGTTTTCCCAACCTTAAACTTTCCTTTGCGTTTTTTCACCTGCGGGTATTCCTCTTAGGCAAACACCTTTCCCGATACTGAAATCGCTATCACGAGCGATCGTCACATCTGGGGGAAAATGGAAATATGGAGTGCTTATTAACGGGTTTCTTTATGTACCGTACGTTTTCTCTCAAAAGGACAATATTTTTTAAGTTCTAACCGTTCAGAATGCTTTCGTTTGTTTTTCATGATCGTATAGTTATTCTGTTTGCACGAAGTGCATTCTAACGTGATCATTTCTCTTGCCATTTTAGTCCGCCATTAGTGATTATTTTTGAAATTAGAGACGCAACAATCTGAATCCTTATACAATTGAAATATTCTTTACTATTCAACAATATCGGTAACGGCGCCGGCGCCTACGGTACGTCCACCTTCACGAATAGCAAAACGCTGCCCTTTTTCCATCGCAATAGGACAAATAAGCTCAACCTCTAAAGCAGCATTATCACCCGGCATAATCATTTCGATTCCTTCAGCAAGTTTAAGGTTCCCTGTAACATCGGTTGTACGGAAATAAAACTGCGGACGATATCCCGTAAAAAAAGGCGTATGACGTCCACCTTCATCTTTTGAAAGAACATACACTTCCGCCTTGAATTTCTTATGCGGCGTAATAGAGCCAGGTTTTGCCAAAACCATTCCGCGGACGATTTCTTCCTTTTCAACCCCGCGGAGCAGACAGCCTATATTGTCGCCCGCCTCAGCCTTGTCCAAAAGTTTACGGAACATTTCAACACCGGTCACCACGCTTTTACGAGTGTCTTTAATACCAACTATTTCAACTTCTTCACCCATTTTTATTGTTCCGCGATCAACGCGTCCGGTAGCAACGGTGCCCCTGCCGGTAATTGAAAAAACATCTTCAACCGGCATCAGGAAAGGTTTATCGACTTCACGCTGAGGTGTGGGAATATAGGAATCAATTGCATCCATCAGTTCCTGTATGCATTTTGTTTTTTCGGGATCATCCGGATTAGCGATCGCCGCAAGCGCGCTTCCCTTGATAATGGGAGTTTTATCACCGTCGAATTTGTATTTTGTAAGCAACTCACGGACTTCAAGCTCAACAAGCTCCAAAAGTTCCGGATCGTCAACAAGATCGACCTTGTTCATGAAAACCACGATATAGGGAACATTCACCTGATGGGCAAGGAGAATATGCTCGCGGGTCTGGGGCATCGGACCGTCTGCTGCGCTGACCACCAGAATGGCCCCGTCCATCTGCGCCGCGCCGGTGATCATGTTCTTTACATAGTCGGCATGTCCGGGGCAGTCCACGTGCGCATAGTGACGTTTTGCGGTTGAATATTCAACATGGGAGGTGGCAATGGTCAATATTTTCGTCGCGTCTCTCCTGCCCTGCGATTCGGAAGCTTTCGCGACCTCGTCGTATGAAACATATTTGGCAAGCCCTTTTTTCTCCATGACGCGCGTAATAGCGGCCGTCAACGTTGTTTTTCCATGATCCACATGACCAATGGTTCCGACATTCACATGCACCTTGGTACGTTCAAACTTTTCCTTTGCCATGAAAAACCCCTTGATTAATGAAAAAGTGTACGGTATTGATAATTGTTTTCATTCTCGAACCCTGCGCGTTATCTAAAAGCCCACGACCGGGATCGAACCGGTGAACCTCATCCTTACCAAGGATGCGCTCTACCAACTGAGCTACATGGGCGCATTCAAAAGCGGGCAATGAGACTCGAACTCAC
>Ga0182027_10011238_pt1 | contig 12677 bp, 15 predicted proteins | sample 712E1DmetaG_FD_121300 | JGI IMG/M metagenome (GOLD analysis project Ga0182027, IMG submission 121300) | Permafrost microbial communities from Stordalen Mire, Sweden - 712E1D metaG (Illumina Assembly) | ecosystem: Environmental > Terrestrial > Soil > Wetlands > Permafrost | place: Sweden...
AAATAAACAGTTTGGAATTTAAAATCACTGCATTACCCAACCCTGCAAGCGACAGGGTTATTCTTACGGTTGAAAATCCTGAAAGATTGCAATACCGTTTGTATGATTTGAATGGCAGGTTGCTACGTACCGCGCAACTTGAAACTACAATTACTGGTATTGACCTTACCGGCTTATCCCCGTCTGTGTATTTTCTAAAGATTATAAAAATCAATACAGAAGTAAAAACCTTCAAACTTATCAAACAATAAATTTAATTAGACAATATGCCAATGAACAATGGACAATGACGTAGTTGTTGACTATCGACTATTGACATATTGCATTTAACCAATAAAATAAAACATATGAAAACAAAAAATCTACTCACGATTATATTAGCAAATATGTTAATCAGTACTATCATATTCGGTCAGGCTCCCGACCAGTTTAACTACCAGGCTGTATTACGCGATGCTTCGGGCAATGTACGGGCCAATACCGGTGCGAATATCGAAATATCCATACTACAAGGCAGCGCCACCGGCACTGCAGTTTATACCGAAACACACACTGCCACTACCAATGTCTTTGGGTTGGTAAACCTGCAGATAGGAGGAGGAACGGCTACTTTGGGCAGTTTTACCTTAATTAACTGGGCAACAGGGCCGTATTTTGTTAAAATCAGCATAGATGGCAACGGGTTTGGCACCAGCCAGCTTATAAGCGTACCTTATGCCAAATATGCCGAAAAAGCCGGTAATGGGTTTAGCGGCAGTTACACTGACCTTACCAATAAACCTACAATTTTTGATGGCGCCTGGAGCAGTCTTACAGGTAAACCGACTTTTGCCACAGTTGCTACAAGTGGCAGCTATAACGATCTTAACAACAAACCTATTTTTACAAAATGGGATAAAGACAGTACCGACAATGTTACCATCACCGGAAACCAGACCATAGCAGGCAACAAAACATTTTCCGGTACGGTTCAGGCCGACAGCCTTTCATTAACAAAAAAAACTACCAAATGGGTCATTCATCCAAATAGTCTGCAACCTCATCCTTCTGCCACTACCATTACGATTACACATTCGGAATATGTATCTGATATTCAAACATCTACTACAGGAACTCAGGCTGTAATGATAGGTTTTGATATTCCTTACCAGATGTTGGGTTGTAAACAAAAAATTAAATCGTTAACTGTCAATTACCAGTGTGCGTCAACTAGTGTATATATTACAGATTTGTTTTTCAGAAGGGCCAGCAAGGGAAGTCTCACTTTCATTGCAAATGATAATACCGATCTGACCAGTACTACCGTAGCTAGTTATACACTAACCCCAATGTCATCATCGGCTGCTATTTTTGATGATTCATGTGTGTATTTGGTTGTCAATATAACATTTACTGGCACAGGTGCGGCTAACAAACTGACTTTATATGAATTTGTACTAGTTACAGAATAATTACAAGTGTCATTTCAACTGTAAAACTGACATTATAAATCCGAAGAGGTTGTCTATGAATTTGTCGTATGGCGAATTTGTTATACCCTTAATTAACGCTGTGCAGGAACAGCAAAAGACAATGCAGGAGCAACAAAAAGGAATGCAGTCACAGCAAAAAGAAATAGAATTGTTAAAAAAACAAAACGAAGAACTACGGTCAATGATTAATGAACTGAAAAAGGAATAACATAAAAACATTAACCTACTTAAGATAAACTATTATGAAAAAGATGTATGTTTTTTTACAACATTGTTATTATTGGCAACTGTTTACGGGCAAGCCCCCGATAAGTTTAACTACCAGGCTGTATTGCGCGATGCTTCGGGCAATGTAAAAGCCAATACCGGTGCGAATATCGAAATATCCATACTACAAGGCAGTGCCACGGGCACTGCAGTTTATACCGAAACCCATGCTGCTACTACCAATGCCTTTGGCCTGATAAACCTTGAAATAGGGAATGGTACTTTAGTTTCTGGCAATTTCAGCACGATAGACTGGGCAGTCGGGCCTTATTTATTAAAATCAGTGTAGACGGAACTGAATTTGGCACCAGCCAACTTTTGAGCGTACCTTATGCTAAATATGCCGAGAAAGCAGGTAATGTATTCAGTGGCAGCTATACTGACCTTACCAATAAACCTTCCTTAGCCACAGTTGCTGCAAGTGGCAGTTACAATGATTTAACAAATAAGCCTTCATTATTTGATGGAACCTGGACTAGTTTAACCAGTAAACCAACAACTGTTGCAGGTTATGGAATTACCAACGCTGTTACCACCACCGGCAACCAAACCATTGCCGGTGTGAAAACTTTTAGCAGTACTGTTAATGCTGATAGCCTTTATTTAACGAAAAAGACGACAAAGTGGGCATTTCATGCTAATAACCTTCGTGTTCAGGAAACAGCATCTGGCGGTAGAATTACTATTAATCCTATTGGTGAAAGCTATTCCCAGGTTGTAGCTACTGGCACAGGCGCATCTTATGTGTTTATGCCTCTTGATGTACCCTTTCAAATATTAGGTAACGAGCAAAAAGTAAAATCGATAACGTTTAACTATAAATGCGCCAGTACAAGTGTATATATAACAAATACTTACTTGCGAAAACATAAACAAGGAGATATGCTGGGGGTTATAACTTCATCTACCGACTATACAAGTACTACTGAAACAAGTGTTACCCTAACGGCATCATCCGCTGTAGATTTTACTGATAATGAATTGGATATATTATTTAGTCTTCAATTTGATGGGATAGGCACTACTAATGCCATTAATTTCTACGAGATTATATTGACATTACAATAAATATGGTTGCCACACAGTTTTTCTATCAAACATGGACTGAGGGCGAGGATTTTAAACTACAGAGTAAGTAACCATAAATAAAAATGCTAATAAAAATATGCCAGTGTACTATCATTAATTGGTACACTGGCATAACTTGTCCGCCCACTGGCGGATTGCATTACTCTTCTTTCTGTTCTGCCTCGTAAGCTTTGAGCAATTCGCCCTGGAGTTCGCCAGGCACCTGTGCATATTCTGAAAACTTCATGGTATACATGGCACGTCCCTGTGTTAATGAGCTAAGCGAGGTAGAGTATTTGTTCATTTCAGCAAGCGGTACCTTGGCGGTGATTTTCTCAAAGCCCCTTTCGCTGCTCATACCCTGAACAATAGCCCTGCGGGTCTGCAGGTCGCTCATCACATCGCCCATACGATCGGCAGGAACCCATACTTCAACATTGTACACAGGTTCCATAATTTTGGGGCCTGCGATTTTGAATGCCTCTCTAAAAGCATTACGTCCTGCAAGGCGGAACGAAATTTCGTTGGAATCAACAGGGTGCATTTTACCGTCGTATACATATACCTTAATGTCGCGGGCATACGAACCAGTAAGAGGGCCTTCTTCCATTTTTTCCATGATACCTTTGAGGATAGCAGGTAAAAAGCGGGCATCGATACTACCGCCTACAATGCAACTATAAAAAATCAGTTTTCCTCCCCAGGGAAGCGATTGCTCGTCTTTATCGCGGATGCTTATTTTTATTTCTTTGCCGTTTATATTAAACATCTTTGGGTCCGCTACACCTTCTACATAAGGTTCGATAATTAAATGAACTTCTCCAAACTGACCGGCTCCACCCGATTGTTTCTTGTGACGATAATCGGCTAGTGCAGTTTTAGTAATAGTTTCGCGGTATGGTATGCGGGGAGCAAGGAATTCGGTTGGTATTTTATATATATGGTCCAGATGCCATTTTAAGATGTTCAGGTGATATTCGCCCTGACCGTAAAGTAAAATTTGCTTCAGTTCCTTAGAATACTCCACGATAATGGTAGGATCTTCCATATTCATGCGGCCTAAAGCTTCACCGAGTTTTTCGTCATCTGATTCATTGAGAGTTTTAATTGCAGTACGAAACTTGGGTTCGGGGAATGGAATCTTGCTGAATTTAATATTTGCATTAGGCGCTGTAAGGGTGTGATTTGTCTTGGTGCCTTTTAGTTTTACTGTAGCTCCGATATCGCCGGCAACAATTTTGGGTATTTTTGTACGGTTTTTGCCAGCTACTGTAAAGATTTGCGAAAGACGATCTTTGGATTGAGTAGTGGCATTAAAGATGTCCATTCCTTCGTTGATTTCTCCAGACATCACTTTAAAGTAGTTAATTTCTCCAATATGTTGTTCAACAGATGATTTGAAAACAAATGCCGTAGCAGGTGCCTTCGTGTCGCATTTCACAGCAGTGCCCGATTCATCTTTAACAGGGGGCATTTCATTAGGAGATGGTAAAACCCTTGAAAGGAATTCCATCATCCGGGCTACGCCATAATTCTTTTTGGCTGATATACATACTACAGGAACAATGCCGCTATTAATTAACCCTAACGTAATTCCTTTGCGAATTTCGTCTTCAGTAAGCGTTCCTTTATCGAAAAAGGTTTCCATTAGTTTTTCATCGTTTTCTGCAGCTTTTTCAATCAGTTGGTTGCGTAGTTCTTCTGCGCGGTCTTTTTGGTCGGCAGGCACGTCGGTAATTTCAACTTTTCCTGTGTCTGCAAATTTGTATTGCTTCATTAATAATACATCGATGATTGTATTGAAGCCGGTACCTTCATTTATAGGATATTGAACAAGTACAATATTTTTACTGATCCGTTCCTTAGCCTGTTCAATAGCTTTTTCGAAATTGGCTTTGTCATGGTCAAGCTGATTGATTACCAAAACAATTCCTTTTTTTGCATTTTCAATGTGTCGGTTGTGAATTTCCGTTCCCACTTCAATGCCGTTTTGGGCATTGATGACCAATAGTGCTGTATCGGCTACTGAAAGGGCAGCTATAGCCCCGTTTGAGAAATCATCTGCTCCGGGACAATCGATAAAATTCAATTTTTTATCATTGAATTCAGCATATAAAACCGAAGCAAAAACCGAACTGGTATTTTCGTGTTCAATATCGGAGGAATCAGATACTGTATTTTTGTTTTCTACTTCCCCCCGCCGTTCAATTATTTTTCCTTCAAATAACATAGCTTCGGCGAGGGTGGTTTTTCCGGAACCTGAGTTCCCCAGCAATGCCAAATTTTTAATTTGATCTGTGTTATAGGTTTTCATAAAGTGTTGTTAGATTAAGTTTATAATAGCTTATAGTTACTGTTGTAAGCCACCAAATGTAATAATTTTTTTATTAGGTGCAAGTTGTTTCTCTGGGTAGGAAACTATATAATGTAGGTATATGGATAACGATGAAAAAAAATATAAAAAAATTTCGTCTTCATTTGAATTGTATTAACTTTGTGCGCTTTTTTCAAGAAAAATGCGATAACTGGCGATAAGCATATTGTCTATAATTATTTTCGAAGAAAAAACAAGGTGATTTTCACATAAAAGGTATTGTTTTTTAAAAAATAAAAAATACCTTTGCGAACCAATTTTTAAACGAGTTTATAATTAAACAGATATTAGTTTTTATGCCTACAATTCAACAGTTAGTTCGGAAAGGAAGAACAAAACTTATTGACAAGAGTAAGGCTCCGGCTTTAGATTCCTGTCCTCAGAGGCGTGGGGTATGTGTACGCGTTTACACTACTACTCCTAAAAAACCTAACTCAGCTATGCGTAAAGTAGCTAGGGTGCGACTCACCAACAGTAAAGAAGTTAATGCGTACATTCCCGGTGAAGGACATAATCTTCAGGAACACTCAATTGTCTTGATTAGAGGTGGTAGGGTAAAAGATCTTCCTGGCGTTCGTTATCACCTGATCCGCGGTGCACTCGATACTTCCGGTGTGGAAGGCCGTAAGCAAGGTCGTTCGAAATACGGAGCTAAGAGGCCGAAGGCTTCAGCAGCAAAAGGTAAGTAATTAATTATTTATAAAGGGTAACAAACCATGCGTAAAGCGAAACCAAAAAAGAGAATAATTTTACCGGATCCTAAATTTAATGATGTCCAGGTAACAAGGTTTGTCAATAATTTGATGCTAAGAGGTAAAAAAAGTATTGCATACAGTGTATTTTACGATGCAATGGATCTTATCCAAAGCCGTATGAAGGAAAGTGACAAAACTCCACTCGAAGTTTGGAAAAAGGCATTGGAAAATATAACACCAATGGTTGAGGTGAAGAGCCGTCGTGTTGGTGGTGCTACTTTCCAGGTTCCAATCGAGGTACGTCCTGACCGTAAAATTTCGCTCTGTATGAAAAATTTAATACTTTATGCACGCAAGCGTAGCGGCAAATCCATGAGCGATAAACTGGCTTCCGAAATTATTTCGGCTTTCAACGAAGAAGGAGGCGCTTTCAAAAGAAAAGAAGATATGCACAAAATGGCAGACGCCAACAAAGCATTTGCTCATTTTAGATTTTAAACTTAGGTTATGTACAGTAGCAAAGCATGGAGATTAGTGAATAGTTTGATGATTGATTTATAGAGAAGATAAAGAAGAATGAGCAAGGATTTACATAAACAAAGAAATATTGGGATAATGGCGCATATTGATGCGGGTAAAACCACAACCACTGAGCGCATTCTTTTTTATACCGGTATTAATTACAAGATAGGCGAAGTACACGAAGGTACTGCCACCATGGATTGGATGCCCCAGGAGCAAGAAAGGGGTATTACAATTACATCGGCAGCCACCACAACATATTGGGAATATAATAACGATCAATATAAAATCAATATCATCGATACACCGGGTCACGTTGATTTCACTGTTGAGGTTGAACGTTCACTCCGTGTGCTCGATGGCGCGGTTGCCCTGTTTTGTGCTGTAGGTGGTGTTGAGCCACAAAGCGAAACCGTATGGCGTCAGGCTAACAAATACAATGTGCCACGGTTGGCATTTATAAATAAAATGGACCGATCGGGTGCTGATTTTTATAATGTAGTTAGCCAGATTAAGGAAAAATTAGGATCGAACCCTGTACCTTTGCAAATTCCCATTGGTGCCGAGGAAAAATTTCAGGGTGTTATAGATTTGATTGATTTCAAATCAGTGATTTGGACGGATGACGAGAAATTTGGTTCAATTTATACTGAAGGTGAGGTTCCTGCCGACTTGATTGAGGAAGCTACTGAATGGAGGAATAAAATGATTGAAGCAATAGCCGAAACTGATGATGACTTGCTCCATAAGTTCTTTGAAGATCATAATTCAATTACTCCTGAAGAACTTCGGGAGGCGACCCGCAAGGCTACTATCAAAATGACAATTGTGCCTGTGTTATGTGGTTCGGCATTTAAAAATAAAGGAGTACAGCGGTTACTCGATGCTATAGCCGCTTACATGCCAAGCCCTCTTGACAAAGATAAAATTGAAGGTATTAATCCTTACACAGACAAAATTGAAGAACGCTTGCCTGATGATAATCAGCCAATTACTGCTCTTGCCTTTAAAATTGCCACAGATCCTTTTGTTGGACGGTTGGCATTCCTTAGAATATACTCAGGCAGACTACAGGCAGGTTCATACCTTTATAATACCCGTACAGGTAAAAAGGAGAGGATTTCACGTCTGTTTCAGATGCATGCTAATAAACAAAATCCGATCGAAAGTTGCGGTGCTGGTGATATTTGTGCGGTGGTTGGTATCAAAGAATTGCGTACTGGCGATACGCTATGCGATCCCGCTAAACCTATATTACTCGAAGCAATGACTTTCCCGGCTCCAGTGATTGGTATTGCTATAGAACCAAAAACTCAGGCCGATGTCGATAAACTCGGCATTGCGCTGAGCAAACTTGCAGAAGAGGACCCAACATTCCAGGTTAAAACCGATCAAGATAGTGGCCAAACCATTATTAGCGGAATGGGCGAGCTTCACATCGAAATCATCGTTGATCGTCTCAAACGCGAGTTTAAAGTTGAATGTAACCAGGGTGCTCCCCAGGTTGCTTACAAAGAAGCTATTACAGGTACAGTCAAACACCGCGAAGTATTCAAGAAACAAACAGGTGGTCGTGGTAAGTTTGCCGATATCGAAGTACGCATATCGCCTGCTGACGAAGGTGTTAAAGGGTTGCAGTTCATAAACGAAGTTAAGGGCGGGAATGTACCAAAAGAATATATCCCAGCTGTTGAGAAAGGATTTAAAGAATCGTTGCAAAACGGTGTTTTGGCAGGATATCATGTTGATAGTTTGAAGGTGGAATTACTCGATGGGTCATCCCATTCAGTCGATTCCGATGCGCTATCCTTTGAAATTGCAGCAAAACAAGCGTTCCGTAAGGCATGTCCTTTGGCTAAGCCTATCTTACTAGAACCTATCATGTCGGTTGAGGTGATAACTCCTGAAGAGTATATGGGCGATGTTATAGGCGATTTCAACAAACGCCGCGGACAAGTAGAGAGCACCGATTCAAAACCAGGTGGTGCCCGCGCTATCAAAGCAAAGGTGCCTTTATCAGAACAGTTTGGTTATGTAACCGTGTTGCGCACCATTACTTCTGGTAGGGCAACTTCAACAATGGAGTTCTCGCACTACGCACCGGTTCCTGAAAACTTAGCTAAGGAAGTCATTACAAAAGTAAAAGGTAAAGCTGAAGTTATATAATTATAACATATACAACAATGAGTCAAAAAATTAGAATTAAACTCAAATCATACGATCACAACCTGGTAGACAAATCGGCGGAAAAAATAGTAAAGACCGTCAAGTCCACGGGCGCAGTGGTTAGCGGACCTATTCCACTGCCCACGCACAATAGGGTGTTTACCGTTTTACGTTCACCCTTTGTTAACAAAAAGTCAAGAGAGCAATTCCAACTGTCTTCGTACAAAAGACTGTTGGATATTTATAGCTCTACTCCTAAAACCATTGATGCTCTGATGAAATTAGAGTTGCCCAGTGGTGTAGAGGTTGAAATTAAGGTTTGATAACTGAAAAAATAAAAAATTATGACCGGACTAATTGGTAAAAAGATTGGAATGACTTCAATCTTTTCCGAAGATGGGAAGAATATACCCGTCACTGTTATTCAAGCAGGTCCTTGCGTTGTTACCCAAGTAAAAACCATTGAGACGGATGGTTACAACGCGGTGCAATTAGCATTTGACGATAAAAAGGAAAAATCCTGCAACAAACCGCTTTTAGGTCACTTTAAAAAAGCCAATACTGCACCTAAACATAAGATTGTCGAAATTCCAAGTGATGAGAGTGCTAATTTCAAAGCTGGTGATGTTGTTACTGTCGAAACATTCAAAAATGAAATTTGGATAGATGTGGTTGGCATTTCAAAAGGAAAAGGATTCCAGGGTGTTGTAAAACGTTATGGATTTAGCGGTGTAGGAGGGCAAACTCACGGTCAGCACAACAGGCTTCGTGCCCCTGGTTCGATGGGTGCATCTTCATTTCCTTCAAGGGTTTTTCCGGGTAAGCGCATGGCTGGTCGTACAGGAGGAAGTAATGTTAAAGTTTTAAATCTTCAAGTAATGAAGGTTGTTCCTGAAAATAATCTTCTTTTAGTGAAAGGTTCTATTCCAGGATCAAAAGGTTCATATATAATTATTGAATTCTAATGGAAATAACAGTTGTTAATAAAGAAGGCCAGGAAACAGGTCGTACAGTAGCTCTCGCTGATTCTATTTTCGCGATCGAGCCTAACGACCATGCAATATATCTCGACGTAAAACAATATTTGGCCAACAAACGTCAGGGTACCCATAAATCAAAAGAACGTTGGGAAGTTGCTTACAGTACACGTAAGATTAAGAAACAAAAAGGAACAGGTGGAGCCCGTGCTGGCAGCATAAAATCTCCTGTATTTGTAGGAGGAGGGCGTACTTTCGGGCCGCAGCCCAGAGATTACAGCTTTAAGCTCAACAAGAAAGTTAAGCAACTGGCACGTGTATCAGCCTTGACTTATAAGGCAAAAGATAACGGTATTGTTGTGGTTGAAGATTTCACTTTTGAGGCTCCCAAAACTAAAGAATTCGTTCAGATAAATAAAAATTTAAAAATTGACGAGAAAAAATCGCTCTACATTTTATCTGAACAAAATAAAACTATATATTTGTCATCTCGTAATTTAGAGGGGAAAAAGGTTGTAATTGTTTCTGATTTAAATACTTACGACATCATGAATGCATCAGTTTTAGTGTTCATGGAGAGTTCGATCAGCGCTTTACAAAAAAATGATTAATAAATATAATGTATAATGGCAACAGAATTTATATCTAAACCTATTGTAACTGAAAAACTTACAATTCTAGGAGAAAAGCTTAACCGGTATGGGTTTATAGTTGATAAGGGGGCTAACAAACTTCAGATTAAAAAGGCTGTTGAATCCTTATACGGTATTACTGTTGCCGCTGTAAATACCATGAGGTATGCCGGAAAAGTAAAAACTCGTACTACCAAATCTGGCGCTATCAGCGGCCAAAAGAGCGCATTTAAAAAGGCAGTAATTACTCTGGCAGAAGGAGAAAAGATTGATTTTTATAGCAACATTTAATCGTCATGGCAGTAAGAAAATTAAAACCTACAACACCAGGGCAACGTCATAAGATAATTAGTACGTTCGACGAGATCACTTGTTCGGTTCCCGAAAAGTCGTTACTCGCACCTCTCAAAAGTACCGGTGGTCGTAACAATACTGGTAAAATGACCATGAGGTACATGGGTGGAGGTCACAAAAAGATGTACAGGATTATAGATTTTATTCGGAATAAAGATGGCATACCCGCAGTGGTTAAAACTATTGAGTATGATCCCAACAGAACATGCCGCATCGCTTTGATAGTATATGGCGATGGCGAAAAACGTTATATTATTGCCCCTAACGGTTTAAAGGTTGGACAAACTATTATGTCTGGCAAAAATATAGCACCTGAAGTTGGTAATACATTATTTATGTCAGATATACCTTTGGGTACTATTATTCATAATATTGAATTACGTCCTGGTCAGGGTGGTGCTTTGGCACGCAGTGCCGGATCAAATGCCCAGCTTCTTTCCAGGGAAGGAAAATTTGCAATTATCAAATTACCATCAGGCGAGACCCGTATGATATTAGTTACCTGCAAAGCAACCATTGGCTCGGCATCTAATCCCGATCATTCAATCGAGAAATCAGGTAAGGCTGGTCGTAGCCGTTGGTTAGGCCGTCGTCCACGTAACCGTGGTGTAGCTATGAACCCGGTAGATCATCCAATGGGTGGTGGCGAAGGTCGTGCATCAGGTGGTCACCCACGTTCACGCAAGGGTATCCCAGCAAAAGGTTATAAAACCAGGGCTAAAAAGAATGCTTCAAATAAGTATATCATTGAAAGACGTAAAAAATAACTTATATAATTAACAGAATATGAGTCGTTCACTTAAAAAAGGACCTTTCATCGACTTAAACCTTGAGAAAAAGGTTCTGAACATGAATCAAACCAGTAAAAAATCGGCTGTGAAAACTTGGGCCAGGCGTTCGATGATTTCACCGGATTTTGTTGGGCATACCATTGCAGTGCATAATGGGAATAAATTTATTCCTGTGTATGTAACCGAAAATATGGTAGGCCATAAGCTCGGTGAATTTGCCCCAACCCGCACATTTAGGGGTCATTCAGGCAATAGAAAGGAAACAACCACAACAACATCAACCCGATAAAATTTTGGATATATGGGTGCTAGAAAAACAGAATTTGCCAATAGGCTGAAAGAAGAAAGAAAAAATAAATATTACGCAGTTCTTTGTAATTGTCCCTCTTCACCTCGGAAGATGCGATATGTAATTGACATGATCCGTGGTATTGAGATTAACAAGGCTCTTGACATTTTGAAATATTCCAATAAGGAAGCAGCAGACAAGGTTGAAAAGCTTCTTCTTTCTGCAATAGCAAATTGGCAAGTTAAGCACGAAGGCGTTCGGGTAGAAGAAAGTAATCTTTATGTAAAGAATGTCTTTGTTGATGGTGGCAGAATGTTAAAACGATTGAGAACCGCCCCTCAGGGAAGAGCTCACCGGATCCGCAAAAGATCGAATCATGTTACACTGATATTAGACAGTGCAAATATTAAAGAAACTGAAACAAAATAATTTGTAATGGGACAAAAAGTAAATCCAATATCGAACAGACTCGGAATTATTAAAGGCTGGGATTCTAATTGGTACGGTGGAAAAAATTTTTCTGCCAAGCTGGTTGAGGACGCAAAGATTCGCGAATATTTGAATGCTCGTTTAGCCAAAGCCAGCGTTTCTAAGATTATCATTGAGAGAACCCTTAAGCTCATTACAGTAACAGTTAACACTGCCCGTCCAGGTATTATTATCGGTAAAGGAGGTCAGGAAGTTGACAAATTAAAAGAAGAATTAAAGAAAATTACTAAGAAGGAAGTACAGATCAACATCTTTGAGGTAAAACGTCCGGAGCTTGATGCTACTATTGTAGCTAACAATATTGCCCGTCAGGTTGAAGGTAAGATTTCTTATCGCCGGGCCATCAAAATGGCCATTGCTTCAACAATTCGTATGGGCGCTGAGGGAATTAAGGTTATTGTTTCCGGTCGTTTGGGAGGGGCTGAAATGGCACGTTCTGAAATGTATAAGGAAGGACGTATCCCTCTGCATACCTTCCGTGCCGATATTGACTATGCATTGGGTGAGGCACTTACCAAAGTTGGTCAGATTGGAATTAAGGTATGGATTTGCAATGGTGAGGTTTACGGACATCGCGACCT
>Ga0182027_10011240_pt1 | contig 12676 bp, 8 predicted proteins | sample 712E1DmetaG_FD_121300 | JGI IMG/M metagenome (GOLD analysis project Ga0182027, IMG submission 121300) | Permafrost microbial communities from Stordalen Mire, Sweden - 712E1D metaG (Illumina Assembly) | ecosystem: Environmental > Terrestrial > Soil > Wetlands > Permafrost | place: Sweden...
ATGATTTACGCTAATAAAAAATATTTTGATATTGTCGATACAGTTTCAGTTGTAAACCCCCAGTATGCAGATAGTAATTTTTCAATGATATCCACATATATAAAGGATCAGGCAAACGCTCAGATAAAAGGTTATACACAGAAGAAATATGAGTTAAGTTTTGACCAGCAATTCGAATTCGGCGGGTTCTCTCTGACCGGGTATTTTACTGATTCAAAGAATATGTTTGTAAGCAGCAGTATACCAACAGTAGTATATAAACAATCATTTCCTAATGGTGCAAACCAGGCGGGAGCATTTATATCAGATACACTGCTTGAATCATACCAGCAATATACAAATAACGGCTGGTTAAAAGTTAAGGGGTTAGAATTTACATTTACAACGAAGAAATTTCCGCTGCTAAATACCATATTTAAATTTGATGCTTCATATACACAAACAGAAAACGGAACAAATGGTTATTATCTTAGTACATCCCGGTATGTAAGTGCAATTGGGACTAATGTTATTCCATTTTATAATCAATATTCCTACTATAGTAGGGATCTTCTGTTAAATTACAAGTTTGATACGCAGGTAAAGTCACTCGGTATCTGGATTACACTTCAGATCCAGGAGAAGGTGATTGAACTGGATGGAAGGAAGGGTTACGGAGATTTACTACCGGCAGGATATTATTCATCCACCGGTGAAACTGTTATCATTCCTGAAGCGGAGAGGGGGAGTGACAAGTACGAATCAATACAGAGGACTATAGAACCATTTGAACTTAATGAAGAAGACAGGCCAAATAAATTTCTATTCAATCTTAATGTAAGTAAATCATTATGGGATGGGACTGCTGTTTCATTCTTTGTGAATAATTTCTTTAATAACCAGCCGTTATACCAGTTACGCCGCAGTTCTCCGAACCCTCCTACATATGAGAGGCGGAACCCGGAATTATTTTACGGGCTTGATTTAAATGTTTCTTTATGAAAGGCATAATGATATGAAAGCTTTGACAAAAAAGATGTTTAATAAATACAAAATACATATTCTTGTTTTAATTATTTCAGCTTTCCCGTTAGGTTGTAAACGCCTGGATATAGATAATGCTCCATCTGCTTTAGAGAGGGGGACAAAATATAAAATAGTACTTAAGGATAATTCCGGTTATATGACAACCCTCTACGGCAACAATCTGGTCAGGAATGCTGAGATTATGATTAAATCCAAAATGCAGGGTACGGAATACCAGCTGACAACAGATTCCAATGGAGTAGCGGAGATTTCGGGAATTATTTCAGATGATTATATTGTTACTGCCAACAGGTGGATGCTTCCTTCAGAAATGAAAATCATTTCAGGAGTAAGCCGGGGTGACATTAAGTTGACCAATACGAATGCCAGGATTATAACTTTCAGTTCACATTCAGGAACTGAAATTACCATTCCAATGGAAATGGCGATAGGCAGTTCACCAATAGTAATAAGCGAAATTTATGCGTGCGGACCTCCGGGAGCAGGTTTGTATTATCAGGATAAATATGTTGAGTTTTATAATCAAACCGATTCGGTTGTATACCTTGATGGTCTGGTAGTAGCCGTTGTATTTGCTAACTACTATCTCAATATCCGGTACGCCAACGATCCAGACTATGTTCATACAAAGAGCATCTACAAATTTCCCGGGAGCGGTAAAGATTATCCAATTCGTCCCGGGCAGTTTATAGTATGCGCTGCGGAAGCAATTAATCATAAATTAGTAGCCCCTAACAGCATTGACTTATCACATGCAGATTTTGAATTTTATAAACCGGATGGTACAGGTATTGATAATCCGAATGTACCTAATATGATATATATCTACCAGGATTCGGGAAACCTCTGGCTTATTGGCGGTGAGGGCTCAGCGATCATTCTTTCCAATTGCCCAAGTGATTCAATAAAGCCGTCGGGAGACCAATTTTTAATCCCGATTAAAAGTGTAATGGATGGTGTTGAGTATTTGCAGGATCCTACAAGACTAGATCTAAAGATTTTAAATTCCTCAATTGATGCCGGAGCAACAGGAAGTATTCAATTCTACACAGGTAAATCGATGGAAAGGAAAGCATTATCGACGTCGCCACGATTGATTCTGAAAGATGACAATAATTCAACAGCAGATTTCGACATAATCTTACACCCCACGCCAGGCAAATATCATTAATAGATTATGATTAAATGAATACATTTATAAAAATAATATTACTTACACTATTTGGTTCATATTGTACATTCGCGCAAGTACTTGAAAATTATGAATCAAACTTTAATACATTATTTGATAAAAAGGAGAAACTGAATCCTTATTATTTCGGGTATAATCCGGCGTGGCTTGGGAGTGAGGTCAGTGATCAAATTCTTTATCTTAAATCAGAAGTCAATGATGAAACAGGAGACTTCAGGAAATTTACCGATCCGGGAGATATCAGGGTTTACACCATATCAGCCACAGGTAAAAAACTTATAGATTCAACACAGATATTTCGGGGAAGCTTTTCTTTTAAAAGGACTGAGAACAATAACTGGCAATGGTTATTTACACGTGATTATTCTTCAGGATCACCTTTTTTAATAGGGGACAGTACAACCGGGAATTCAAGGTATAATGGTATACTGATGAATGCTGAATATGCTGCCCGGATATATGATAAGTTTGATTTAGGTTGTTCATTAAGGTATTATGTGGATGATGGGCTAAAACTGGCACACCCACGACCCACATCCAACGACAGGGAAATCAATTTCAGCACCGGACTGGCATATCATGTTACCGATAAAATGTCATTCGGCATCCAGGCTTCAGTATATGATAATGTTGAGAATATTGACTACAGCCAGGACCTTGGCGCTTTACTTTCGGAAATTGTTTTGATCAAATTCCGCGGTTACGATAATCCGAATGTTTTTATGATGACATCCGAAACGCGTTACTCATATAACAATGGATATTCAGGAGGATTAAATTTCTTATTTGAACAGAATTCAGAATTTACTCTAACTGCTTTTGCAAATGGAGGTTTTAATAAGATAAATGTGAAAGATGGGGGGGATCAGCCAATAGATGAAGGATTATGGAAGAATAATTTCTTTAAGACCGGACTTGCTTCACTTTACAAGTTGAATAATTCCACTTTTGTAAGCTTACTTTATACTTTTACCTCGGATAACGATTGGGCTGAATTTCCGGAATTTGATGTATTGTATAGTAAAAACAATACAAGTGAACATGCCGCCACAGCAGGTCTAGAGTATTCAATCAATAATAGTCTTACAGCGGGAATAGAAGCCGGGGTTAAATATACCACCATCAATATCAGTGATTACTACAGTAATATATTTGCCAATAATGATGCATTTAAATATTTGCTTAATGTGGGATTAAAGATAAAGTGGAGCAATAGATTCTCTTCATTTATTTCAGCAGGATTTAATTCAAACAGCACAGGGGACAACAATATTGAGTATTCCGGTTCATCGGAATATTTTACAAGCTACAGGATAAAGGATTTATATTATTCCCAGGCCGGATACAATGAATATTTATTTAATTTTATAAATGCGTACTCTCCCGGGTTCGGAGGCGAATTCCTGATTAACCTTAATATGTCAAATGCTATTCCGGTAAATTCGACAATATTCGCAAATCAGAACAGGTTGAATTCAACAATTGCACTGGAGTATAGGGTTGCAGCATATTGATTACCTTAGTTTTGAGTTTATTATGACATTACAACATTTTATGGAGGCAGTATTATGAAGGTCATTTACAAATTATTGTTAACTGTTCTTTTATCCTCTGTTATTTATGCCCAGAATTTTACTACAGTTCTGACTCCTTATTTTAAGGATTCAATGAGGGATATCTTTTTTATAGATGAAACGACAGGATGGGTATGTGGTAACGCAGGTTATATTTACGCAACTACAGACGGTGGTGCCACATGGACAGAACAAACCTCAGGTGTAACCAAAGATCTTCAGAAAGTATATTTCTTAAACAAAAATCTGGGATATATTGCTACAGCCCAGGGATCTGCACTTAAAACTACTGACGGCGGGAATAGCTGGGTAGAATATAATTTTGCTAATCTCCGGCCATCAGTAGGATTCGGATACTGTAACGGTCTTTACTTTACAAACGACACTACGGGATTTATTATAGCAGGTGCACTTAAATATTTTTACCTGTTCAAGACTACGGACGGTGGAATGGACTGGGCAGTAAAAGATTCATTGATTACAACTGATAATACCATTAGGTGGTATGATATAAATTTCTATAATGATTCACTCGGTGTAATTGTCAGCTCAAAGAAAAACCAGCAGAAATATACAACAGATGGCGGTGAAACATGGAAGTTGTCGACTGCGATTGTAGACAATTTTTTTTCTAACCAGAAAGCTGTTAAATGGCTAACACCGACTACAATTATTTCAATGGGTGAAGGGAATGAATTTAACGGGGTACCTGTTCCGATTTATAAATCGACCAACGGCGGAGTTACCTGGGCAAAAAAGAATCAGTCAGTAACTACTTGTTTTGACAGAGTAGAAGACGTTTACTTTAAAGATAGTTTAAATGGGATAGGAGTTGGGAGTAATGGATTCTATAAAGGGTTTGTAATAAATACAACAGACGGAGGGGAAACCTGGTTAACATCCCAGACTCAGTATGCTTTAGGATTTATTGCTGTAGCCGGATATAATAATACTATTTATGGACTCAGTCCTTCAAGTCATATAGTGAAGTCAACTGATTTCGGAGCAACCTGGACGTTGTTATATTTTACAAATCCAACATCTATAACCGGGATGTATTTTGATAAAGACAAGGGATTTGCAATGACCAGATCAGGGGACTTTTATGTTTCGAATGACGGGACAGGACAAAGCTGGGAGTATTTATCAAACACCGGATTGAATGAAGCGAACTCAATGTATTTCTTTAACAGTACAACCGGAGTAATATTAGAAGAGAACCAGGAGATTGTTAAAACTACCGATGGCGGGCAGACATGGCGGATAGTTCTTTCGCCCATACCATATGGTTCCAGAAATAAAGTAGGGGGCATTACATTTGGGGATGCTACAACAGGATATGCCTGGTTTAGTCTGAATGATTATGCAGAATATCATGTATTTAAATCTACTGATGCCGGAGAATCCTGGAGCCAGGTAATGTTAGCTACCGGACCCGGATATATGCAAGGGAATCTGGTTTTCTTTGATGCCAATACTGGAGTTCTTTTAGGTACTAGTAATTATAAGATGAGAACGACAGACGGTGGACAAACCTGGGACACTGCAAATGTTAATAATTTTCCATCCTATCTTGTAAACAAAGGATTTGAAGATGTTGCCAGGATAAGTGACACCAAAGCAGTAGCGGTCGGGGATAATTTTATTTGCATGACAACGGATAAAGGGTTAAACTGGAATTATATTGATCATAAAATAAACGACATAGACTCTTCATTTTATGTAGTCGAATTCAGCGGTCCCGATACCGGTTATATAGGCTGTTTTAATGGTGTAGGGCTCAGGACAACAGACGGGGGATTTACATGGCAGGAAAGTGACAGTCTTAAGAATAAGTATTACCTGTATGCATGCGCGATAAATAAAGACGGGAGTGTTTTCTTTGGTACCAGTCTGGGTTATATCCTTGGGGATTTATCTTTAACTGGAATTCAAACCGGGAAAGGGACATCGGGTCCGGATAAATATACACTCAGTCAAAATTATCCAAATCCTTTTAACCCGATAACAAGGATTGAGTATACTATTCCCAATAATGAACGGGGAAACAATTCCTTTGTTCAGCTAAAAATATATGATCTTCTTGGAAGAGAAGTAAGGACACTTGTTAATAACTACCAGAAAGCGGGTAGTTACAGAGTGGATTTTAATGGTGCTAATCTGCCGAGTGGTGTGTATTTCTACAGGCTCCAGGCAGGAAATTATATTCAAACACGTAAACTCATACTAATGAAGTGATACGCTGTAAAATTTATATGGATTTATTAATTAATTAGTTAAGGTAATATGAAAAGTAAATTAATTCTACTTGTGTTGATTTTATTCTTTACATGTAATGCTCAGGTTAATATTATTAAGCCTGTTAAAATGCATTCGACTTCATTTGCAATTATCGTTGACAATGAAACTTATGATAAGACAAAAGATGCAGTAATTGCATACAGAGATGCTGTTGAATTAGATGGTCTTTCGGCCTACATTGTTGTAAGCAACTGGAAAAATCCTGAGGAAGTTAAGGCTGAAATAATCAAGTTATATAAGGGTAAACCAAAACTGGAAGGGGCCGTGTTTATTGGTGATATTCCCGTTGTTATGATCAGAAATGGTCAGCATATGGCTTCCGCATTTAAAATGGACGAAGACAGGTATGCCTGGAATCGTTCCTCGGTTCCTTCTGACAGATTCTACGATGACTTTGATTTGAAATTTAAATATCTCAAACAGGATTCATTAAATAAACTTCTTTATTATTATTCCATTTTGCCGGAATCTCCTCAAAGGATTGAGAAAGAAATTTATACTGCCCGTATTAAACCTTCAGGCGGGGATAAATATGAAAAGATAAGTAAATATCTTTATCGGGTGTCAAAGCAAAAATTGGAACAGAATTATATTGATAATGCATTTGTATTCACGGGTCATGGATATAATTCCGAGTCACTTTCTTCCTGGTCAGATGAGAAATTATCATTAAGAGAACAGTTTCCGAATCTTTTCACTGCTGGCGGAAGGTTAAAGGATCTCAATTTTGCAATGAGCCCGGAGATGAAAGAGATACTGCTAACAGAGGTGCAGAATAAAAATCTGGATATTGCGATATTTCATGCTCATGGAGCTGAAGACATTCAATATATTAATAATTATCCTACTGCCAAGAATCCGACAGAAAATATTGAAGCTGTAAAGCTTTATTTGCGGTCAAAAATGAGGACTGCTGAGAGAAGGAAACAGGATACAACAAAAGCAAAAGAATATTTTGCTAAAGAGTTTAATATACCCGAAGACTGGTTTGAGGGAACTTTCTCTGATTCATTAGTTATTGCGGATTCATTACTTGATTATAAACTGGATATACATATATCTGATATCCGTAATATTTCTCCTCAGGCGAAGTTCATAATGTTTGATGAATGTTTTAACGGCTCCTACCATCTGGATGAATATATTGCAGGAGAATATGTTTTTGGTAACGGAAATGTAATAGTAGCAGATGCTAATTCAGTAAACGTATTACAGGATAAGTGGCCGGATGAATTTCTGGGACTTCTGGATTACGGGGTAAGGGTAGGTAACTGGCATAAGCAAAGAAATCTTATAGAGAGCAATTTAATCGGTGATCCCACTTTCCATTTTTCTTCGCATAAGAAGGGTGATCTTAATAAAATGCTGGTTTTTGATAATGATAATCTATCTGTATGGGAGACACTTCTTAAATCAGATGAAAGTGTTTTGAGAGATTTGGCAGTAAGAAAAATATTTGCATTAACAAAAGAGAAGTTCGAAAAGCATTTAATTAATATTTACGAAAATGATCCTTCATTCAATGTTAGGATGCACTCACTGAAGTGTCTTGCAGAGTTGAATAAATCCTCTTTTAGAGAGATATTAAAGAAATCAATTAATGATCCCTATGAGTTTATCCGTCGCAAATCTGCGTTATGGATGGGTGAAGTGGGTGATACAAATTATCTTCCCTTACTTGCACATACAATATTGACAGACGAATCGGAGAGGGTTACATTTAATGCAAAATCATCAATGGAATATCTTGGAGCATCATCTTCATTAAGAGTAATAAATAATGAGATTGATGAGATGCCCTCAAATGTTTCAAAAGAAAAGCTCAGGAACCTATTAAAATATTCTTTTGAGAGAAGTGATGAATGGTTAAATAAAGAGCTGATACCCCAGATTTGGAGCGATACATTAAAGCTTAAAAGCAGGATATCACAGATCCGTACTTTCAGAAACTACAGGTTTATTCAGGGGATTTCTGAAATGATAAAATTATCTCTTGATAATAAGGCGAAAGATATAGTGAGAGTAAATACTGTGGAAGCTCTTGGATGGTACACTTTTTCAATTCAGAGGGAGAACATACTTGTAGCCTGCGATATAATTATTAAAGATAAAACAAATCCTGATGATTTAATTTCGGAGGCAATCCGCACGAAAAACCGGCTTATAACCGGCGCAAATGATGTAATCCTTCCATAGTTAGAATGTTGAAAAGCCTCATGTTTTAAACATGGGGCTTTTTAATTCCTTTGTCCGTTTTTTTGAATATTACTGTGAACTTACTACCCTTCCCTTTTTTAGATTCTACGGTAATTGAAGCTCCGTTCATTTCGCAATATTTTTTTACCAGGGATAAACCCAAACCATTCCCTTCAAACCTTCTTGAATATCCTCTTTCTTCCTGCATAAAAGGAGAAAATAGGTTTAGTAAAAATTCTTTTGACATACCTATTCCGGTATCTTCAATATTTACTATTATGCCAGTGTCATCAGAGCAATCAAGGGATAAGGATATAAATCCCTGGTCGGTATACTTAACCGCATTTTCAATAAGATTCACAAATATCTGGTAAACACTATATTTATCTGCAAGGATTGTTGTGTCAGGAATATTAGAGGTAAATTTAAATTCCAAACCTTTGTCTGCAACCACCTGTTTGTATTCCTGTCTGATTTTTGAGATAATTTCTTCTACTAAATCGAATTCTGAAAAAGTAGGTTCGTAAGTTCCAAGCTGCATCTCTGAGGCATTTAGTACAAGGTCAACGGTTCTGATTAACCTTCTTCCTGCAGAAGCAATGAATTTAAAATAATCCATTGCTTCAGGTTTTATTTTATCCTTTAAATCAGTTTTAATTAAATCTGCAAAACTTAAAATAACATTCAAGGGGGACCTAATTTCGTGAGAGATTTGAGCGAGAAATTCGGATTTGAGTTTATCGGATCTTTCTGCTTTTTCCTTAGCTTTTATCACCTCTTCAAGGGCTTTTTTCAATTGATGAGTTTTCTCTCTCACTTTTTTCCGAAGAAATAAATTAAAAAGAACAAGTATAAGGGCAATAAGGGTTACTGTTAACAAAGAATAAATAACATAACGAATATAATCCGGTTAAGGAAGCATCGTTCCCAGCCACTTATTCTCTATCTTTTCTATTTCATTCTTTGAAATTCTATCGAATCCATTTTCTATTGTTTTCAGAAGCTCCGTTTGTCCCTTTCTAACAGCCCGATGAAACTCCCCTTTAAACAGAGTGAATGAATAATTAAACTTGCTTTCCAGATTATTTTTGTAGAGGTAGTAAAGTGCCGGGGGTTTATCTATACAGAATACCTTGATATCTCCATTGGACGCGGCTTTTATTATTGATTCATAATTACTATACTCTTTTAAGGTTTCTATTCCATTCTGTTTGAATATATCAATACAAGCATCACCCGATTTTACACCTATCGTAAATCCACGTATTGTACTTAAATCTTTAATTCCGCTAAGTGTATTGTTGAAAAATACAGGGACTTCTATTTCAGCATAGGGTTTTGTAAAATCAAATATCCTGGCCCGTTCCTCATTGTAAAAGACAGTTTCTAAAACATCCGCTTTTCCCATCAGCATATAGCTATATGCTTTTCCCCAATCCATTGCTATAATATTTGCGTGAATTCCTGTTTTGGATTCCCAGAGACGCCATTCATCCACTATAAGCCCCTGTATTATTCCTTTTTCATCGCGGAAAATGTAAGGGGGATAATTATCATCTGCGACAATGTTTATTGATTTTATTCTATCCTGAGAATAACATAGATTTGCGCAAAAGGAAAAACATAAAACAAATAGAAATAAAAGTTTAGCCACAATATTCAAAATCCATTAAAGACTCATTATAATTTAGCAAAATTATTACGATTTATAATCATTGATAATATGGATAGAGATTATTTATCGTGACTTTAGTTTAGAGAGTGGAGCTTTTAGAAGCGGAGGTCGACCAGAGTACCTATAGAGGTATTTTGACCAGCTGAAAATGCATCTTTTAATTTTTGTTGGTCCGAGGAGAGGGGGGGAAAGGAGTTCATTTTCTCCATCTGTTCCGGGGGAATTGTTAAATAATATCCTTTGACCTCGTAATCCTTTTCAGGAAGAGCTATACTGTTATACCCTTTAGTAGAATTATGGTGTTTTAACTTATATGATTTATTTTTTTGATAATTCCCTGAATAGTTTTCATAATGACTTTCCAAAATTGATTGAAAGGAATTATGTGTTTTGTTTACCGGGGTATTAAAAGCGTATTGAGGCTGAAGGAGAGTTATAACATTAGATTCCGCGGGATTTAGGTTAGATTCAGATCCTGATCCCAATTCCATTTTATTATGAATAGCAGAAGCAGTTTGGGATCTTATGTCTGAAAGGGAGATATCATTATTATTGTTCTGTAAATCAATTCCCGCGACTTTGCTAACATTACTTGCAAGCCACGAAGGCTCTGATATCACTATATTATTAATTGAACTCACGGATTTGAACTAAACTTTAATAATAATATATAAATACTACTCAATTAATCAATGAAAATCAACAGGAACTGATCATTTTATATCTTTAATTTCAGATGGTTTTATAAGTAATTATGTACCAGGAACAAAGGAAGGAAATAAAATATAGTGTGTCTTCATAGGAAAAAATTATCTATATTTACACCACATTTTTTTAAGATTAATTACATAAAATTATAAATTATTAGGAGACCTTAAATGATAGATGAAATGGAAAAGAGTTTGCGTCCTGTTGATACACCAATGCCGCAATTCCCTTCGAAAGTTATTACTCTAAAAGATGGGCAGAAAATGGTTATGCGCCAGGTAGGACGGGAAGAAATCCCCGCACTTTTACCTCATGTTGAACCATTGATTCATCTTGAAAGAGATTTTTACAATATAGTTGCTTCCCGTTTATATTCAGAACTTCTTGGCTACTCAACATACCGTGTTCAGGATGAATATGTTATAGTTGGTCAGATTGATGGTGAACTTGCCGCTATAGTTAACGGTAGAATAATAAATCCACAGGTTGGACTATCTTACCATACATTTACACTTAAACGCGGTTTAAGAGTGGGTGCGCATGCGTTTGCTACTAAAATGGAATACCATTTTGATTATCTTAAACAATCAGAAGTTTTAGTTGTTGCAGAATCCCCAATCGGTTTCAGAAGGTGGATGGAAGAATATAAACTCGTTAAGAGATTTGAGATTCCTCACGAATTAGGCGGTTGCCCTTCATGGGCATTAACCAAAGAACTTTATGATAATGTTAAAGGAACATTGGTACAGGGAGCCCGTCCGGTACCTGAAGATCTTCTTTCAAAAGCAAAAGCAGGAATTCTTGCTCCAAAAGATCCTCCCAAACCGTGATCTGAATGAAATTCCGGAAGTAATCTTTTCGGATTAATAAAGGCTGGATTTATCCAGCCTTTTTTTATTAACCAATCAGAAAGGTTGAGGCTAAGGAAAGTGCTATAAGGATTGAAAAACCAATTATTACATTCCATCTGATAGCACGGTTACCCACAATTATTGAGTAAATCATTTTGATAATATTATTACTTGCGGATGCGATAATTGTAGCGGTTACAATTGTATTAATTTGCAAGCTGCCATTTGCACCGTGAAATAAATTTATAATATACGGGTCAATATCTGTTATACCTACAAGTAAAGAAAGAATCTTTACACCCATATTCCCATAATTAGAAACGACAAAATTTGTTAAGACTACAAAGAAACCAAAAAGGAGTCCGAATACAAATGCAGTTTTAAACTCAAGCGGGTTTTGCGAATTGTTCACTTGCCCGGTGTCATCAGTGGTATGTTTATTTTTTATCTGGAATATGGCTATGATTGAAAAACATACTAAAGTAAAAACAAGAAAGTAGGGTAATAACATAACCGCGACATTTATATTGAATATCCAGGCCAGGATTAAAATACGGAGGTACATCATACCGCTGGCGGCAAAAATACCGGATGATATTTTAATATAATCATTTTCTTCTTTGCTTTTTTTAGCAAGGATAATTGTTGTGGCGGTGCTGCTGTAAAGGCCGCCTAAAATAGCGGTCAAAATGATGCCTGAATTTGGGAATACAAATTTCTTAAGCAGATAACTGAAATAAGAGATACCCGAAACTGCTACAATAGAGAGCCATATCTGATAAGGAGAAATATTGATCTCTTTTGACAAAGGGTTATGAGGGAGTAAAGGTAAAATAATTCCGGCAATAATTATAAACTTCGCAAGAGTTGTGAATTCTTTTCTGTCAAATTCTTTGGAAAAAGCGAATAGATTTTCTTTTATCTCAACGATAATTAAGATGATTACAACAACAAGCATAACCATCCACTTCGGCTGCAAATAAACAAGCGGAGTAAGGCAATAGGTAAGAAGAACAATTATAATAGAAGTAAATCCCCATTGGTTTTTAATTTTAATTCTATTGAAATAATATATGGCTAAAAGAACTGAAATGACTGAACCACCGGCAAGAAATAAAACAAAATTACCCGGCATAAGTATATATAGAATGAA
>Ga0182027_10011241_pt1 | contig 12676 bp, 10 predicted proteins | sample 712E1DmetaG_FD_121300 | JGI IMG/M metagenome (GOLD analysis project Ga0182027, IMG submission 121300) | Permafrost microbial communities from Stordalen Mire, Sweden - 712E1D metaG (Illumina Assembly) | ecosystem: Environmental > Terrestrial > Soil > Wetlands > Permafrost | place: Sweden...
GAGAGCGCCGGCCCCAGGTCTCGCAGCGGCACGGCCCGCGTCTTCGTGCAGAACGCCGTCTGCCCGAAGGTCTCGTAGAAGTTCAGGCCGTGGTAGGCCGGGTCGGGCTCGGTGAGTGCCGGGAACTTGCCGTCGCGCGCCCAGTCGAACTTGCCCGACTCCACGACCACTCCGCCGAGCGACGTCCCGTGTCCAGAGAGGAACTTGGTCATCGAGTGGACGATGATGTCCGCGCCCCACTCGAAGGGCCGCCACAGGTAGGGAGTGGCCAGGGTGTTGTCCACGACCAGTGGAATGCCCGCCTCGTGCGCCACCTCCGCCAGCGCCGCCAGGTCCACGACCACGCCGCCCGGGTTCGCCAGGCTCTCGGTGAAGATGAGCTTCGTCTGCGGGGTGATGGCCGCACGGACCTCCGCCAAATCCCGCGGATCAACGAATGTGCCGTGCCACCCCAGTCGCGGAAAGGTATGCGTGAACTGCGTGATCGACCCGCCGTACAGGTAGCGCGAGGCCACGAAATGGTCGCCGGGGCCCATCAGCGTGTAGAAGGTGAGGAACTGGGCCGCGTGGCCGCTGGCCGCAGCCACGGCCGCCGTGCCGCCCTCAAGACTGGCGACGCGCGCCTCGAGAGCCGCAACCGTCGGGTTGCCCAGGCGCGTGTAGATGTAGCCCTCGGTCTCCAGATTGAAGAGAGCAGCCGCGTGGTCCGCATCCTTGAACACGTAGGAGGTCGTCTGATAGATCGGCACGTTGCGTGCGCCCGTCGTCGGATCGGGGATGGCGCCGGCGTGGACCGCCCGTGTTTCGATGCCGTAGGAACGTTGACGGTCGGGCGCGGTCATGTCTCTCTCCGGGCGGGTGCGGCGTGGCGGCGGGCACGATGTGACGGAGGGACGCCCGACAAGCTTAGGCCACCCGCGGGCCCTCGATCCGCCTCAGTCCGCCCCAGACTCGAGTCGGATCGGGAAGACTAGCTCAGGGTGAAGTCACTGAAGTAAACGGCCATGGCGCTGCATTTCGAGCCGCGCTTGCGCAACTGTGAGCGTTGCCCTTACACTGCGGCCTCAATGAACGCCAACCACTTCAGCCGCCGGGAGAACTTGCGCAGGGCCTCGTCCTTGCGCAATTCCATGGTGTCCATGACACGGCGGCCCCGAAGTGCGGAGGATGGGGTCTGAGGTTCTGGCGCAGCTAGCAGCGTAGCCGGACCAAGGATCGGTCCCGGGGCCGCGGTTTCGAGCGAAGCAAGCTTCGCTTCAGGAGCCGCGGTTCTTGATTCTCCGGATCACGCGTCGGGTAGCCGCCATCTCCACCCCAAGCCAACATAGTTGGCTCGCCAACCTTAGGTTGGCTCGCCCACCCCAGGGCTCCCCGGGATCAACCACAGCTGACTTACGCGCCGCCACGAGCGGCACAGTCCAGGAGATGACTTCCGTGTCCGACCAGAACACTCCAGCGCAGAAGAACGAAACCCTCGCCGTCCACGCCGGCCAGAGCGTCGACCCCACGACGAAGGCTCGAGCGGTACCGATTTACGCCACTACGAGCTACGTCTTCGACAACGCCGACCACGCCGCCCGCCTCTTCGGCCTGCAGGAATTCGGCAACATCTACACCCGGATCATGAACCCCACGACCGACGTCTTCGAGCAGCGTATCGCGGCGCTGGAAGGCGGAGTGGGCGCGCTGGGCGTCGCTTCCGGTCAGGCGGCCGAAACGCTGACGATCCTCAACCTGGCGCGTGCCGGCGACAACATCGTCACCAGCGCCTCGCTCTACGGCGGGACGTACAACCTATTCCAGTACACCCTGCCCAAGTACGGCATCGACTTCCGATTTGTCGACGGCTCCAAGCTCGACGAGTTCGAGAAGGCGATCGACGGCAAGACCAAGGGCGTCTATCTCGAGACGATCGGCAACCCGCGCCTGGACGTGCCCGACTTCGAAGCGATCGCGAAGATCGCCCACAAGCACGGCGTCCCGGTCATCGTCGACAACACCTTCGCTCCGATCCTGTCGCGGCCATTCGAGTGGGGCGCCGACATCGTCGTCCACTCGGCAACCAAGTGGATCGGCGGCCACGGCACCGCGATCGGCGGCGTGGTGGTGGACAGCGGCAAGTTCGACTGGGCGGCCTCGTCGCGCTTCAAAACGGACTTCGTCGATCCGGATCCGTCCTACCACGGCGTCAGCTACACCGGCGCCTTCGGCAATCTCGCGTTCATCCTCAAGCTGCGGGTCCAGCTGCTCCGCGACCTGGGTCCGGCGCTGAGCCCGTTCAACTCGTTCCTGTTCCTGCAGGGCCTCGAGTCGCTGCCGCTGCGGATCGAGCGCCATTCGTCGAACGCCCTCGCCGTCGCCCGCTGGCTCGAGAAGAACCCGTCGATCGAGTGGGTGAGCTATCCCGGCCTCGCCTCGCACCCGTCCCACAAGCTGGCGACGAAGTACCTCACCGGTGGCTTCGGCGGAGTCGTGACCTTCGGGCTAAAGGGCGGCGTCGATGCCGGCCGCAAGCTCATCGACTCGGTCAAGCTCTTCAGCCTGCTGGCGAACGTCGGCGACGCGAAGAGTCTGATCATCCATCCGGCCTCGACCACTCACCAGCAGCTCTCCGCGGCCGATCAGGTGGCCAGCGGGGTGACTCCGGAGCTGGTCCGCATCTCGGTCGGCATCGAGCACGTCGACGACATCATCGCCGACCTCGACCAGGCCATCGGCGCTGCCACGGGGATTCGCCCGGCGGCTCGCGTCGCCGCCGGCGCGTAGGCCCATTGCAGTGAGCGCGGCTTCGGTCCGGTGGCATTCGGGAAGGCGCGGCACCGCTGCGTCGCCTCCGGCTGCCGCCGGACCCGCGCCCTCAGCGGGTCCGGCTCCGGCTTCTGTCGGTCCAGCCTCATCGGCTGGTACAACCGGCCTCCAGCCCCGTCATCCGGCTGAGGCGTCCCTTTCATCGACCTTCGTCATCGACGACCCTGGCGTTTCGACCGTACGCGACGACCTGGGTTTTCGTAGCCTGAGCAACGTGGACAACGCCCCCGACCCGCAGACCGGCAAGATCGTCTCCCGATGGCTCGGGCGCTTCGCCCTGGAGTCGGGCGAGGTGCTGCCCGACCTGGTCGTCGCCTACCGCCACGACGGCGTTCCGATCGGCGAAGGGCGCCAAATTCTCGTCGTCCACGCCCTCACCGGCTCGGCCGATGCCGCGGGCGACTGGTGGGCGCCGCTGATTGGACCCGGCCAGGTTCTGGACACCGAGAAATACGGCGTCATCTGCGCAAATCTGCTCGGCAGCCGATACGGCACCAGCGGACCGACCTCGCGGAACCCGGCGACCGGCAAGCAGTACGGTCGAGCCTTCCCTCGCGTCACCGTCCGCGATCAAGCCCGAGCCCAGTGGCGAATCCTCGACGCGCTCGGGATCGGCAAGCTCGCTCTGGCGGTCGGTGGTTCACTGGGCGGCATGGTCGCGCTCGAAGTTGCGCTGGAGCGGCCGGGCGAGATCAGCCGGGTGGTGCCGATGGCGGCGCCGGCGCGCATCGGTCAGCTCGCCGTGGGCTGGGACCACATCCAGCTCGAGATGATCGACCGGCTCGGGGCTGAGGGCCTTGACCTGGCGCGCCAGCTGGCAATGACGACATACCGCAGCGAGGTCGACTTCGAGCAGCGCTTCGCCGGCCGGGTCGAGGCCGAGGGCACGCCGGCGGTCGTCAGCTACCTGCGCCACCAGGGCCACAAACTGCTGGAGCGCTTCGATGAGGACACGTATCGCTCGCTGGTCCTGGCGATGGACACGCACGACATCGGCCGCGACCGGGGCGGCGTGGTGACCGCGCTGCAGCGGCTGGCCGCATACGGGACGCAGCTGACCGGCGTTGGCATCGAAGGCGACATCCTCTACGGCACGAACCAGGTTCTGGCCATGGTCGAGGCCGCGCGAGAGGCCGGCATGGACGCAGCCTACCGCGAAATCCACTCGACGAAGGGCCACGACGCGTTCCTCGTTGAGTGGAACCAGCTCGAGCACATCCTGACCGAGGCGCTCAAGTAGGGCCGAGTGGCGCGGGGGCGAGTGGCACGGGGCAAATCTTGCTCAATAGCGCCCCTGGTGATGCAAAGAAACCGGCAACTGGCCGGGCGGGCCGGATCAGACATGATGTTAGCTCTTGTCGGCTAACTGAGCCCGCGATTTGCCTCTCGATGAACGCTGCCGGCCTCGATCGCGGGCTTTGCATCGCCCCCGGTGCTGTTGAGCAACGTCGCGCCTCGCCGAAACGCGACCGGCGGCCTGCCCACTACGGCACCTCGAGCCAGCCCTCGCGCACGGCTCGCGTCGCCAGCTCCGTCCGCGACTGCACGCCCAGTCTCCCGAAGAGCCGCCGCAGGTGCCCCTCCACGGTCTTGGTGGTGATCCCGAGCGCCGCCCCGATCTCGTCGTTGCTGCGGCCGTCGGCGACCAGCCGGACCACTTCCCGCTCCCGCCGCGAGAGGGCGGCCGCCGCGTCCGACCCGCAACCGAAAGCCAGCCCCCCGGCCGCCGCGCACCGAATCGCCTCCACCAGCTCGGCCACGGGCGCCGTCTTGACAACGAAACCGGCCGCTCCCAGCCGCCGCGCCGCCGCCGCGTACTGCGGATAGTCATAGGCGGTCAGCACTACGACGGCGGGCCTTGGCGCATCGGCGGCGAGCAACGTGAGCCCGCTCTGCGCCCCGAGCCGGATGTCGAGCAGCAGCACGTCGACGGCCGTGGGGTCGAGCAGCGCCGCCGCCTCCTCCAGCGAAGCCGCCGTTCCCACGATTCGAAGTCCCGGCTGAGCGCCGAGCAGCGCCGCCGTACCTTCGCGCACGACCGGATGGTCGTCGACGATGGCGACTCGGATCGGGCCGGCGCCGGCGGGCCCGCGGGGGTCGAGATCTGTCATGCGGTCATGCGGGCGCCGGCGCCTGGGCCGGAGCGCCGCCCGCAGCTGCCGCCCGTTCCCACACGAAAGACACGCGCGTCCCGCCGCCGGGCCGCCGCCCGATCCGGAGATTCGCCCCGACGGCTTCGGCCCGCTGGGTCATGTTCAGGATCCCCAGGTGGCCGGTCTGCTCGGCCCGCTCGGCCGCGCCATCCTCGACGCCGCCACCCGAGTCGTCCACTTCCAGTTCCACCCAACCCGGGCGCGATCGGTAGCGCACGACGACCGGCGGAGCGCCGTGCCGCACCGCGTTCGACAGCGCCTCCTGGGCGACCCGGAAGACTGCGAGTTCGACGTTGGCCGGGAGCCTGCTCTCGCCCGCAAGTCGGTCGAGCGTGATCGATTCGGTCTTCGCCTCCAGCCGTCCGCACAACCATTCGAGCGCGGGACCGACGCCCAGGTCGTCGAGAACCGGCAGCTTCAGATCTCCGCAGATCGCGCGGAGCCGCTCGGCGATCTCGCGGGCCGCCTGCGCATTCTCGGTATCGCCGGCCGCATCGAGCCTGCGGACGAGCATCGTCAGATCCTGCAAGGCGTCGTCGTGGATGTCCGCCGCGATCCGACTCCGCTCGGCCTCGGTGGCCGCGACAACCAGGTCGCGCTGTCTAACCGCGACCGTCGCCAGCCGGCCCAGCGGTCGCACGATGAAGCGGGTCGCGATCAGGAGCGCCCCCAGCCAGATCAGAAGGGGCCCGAAGTCGACGTTGTAGGTCGATGTGAGGCAGATCGCCGCAATCCCCGGCGTCATTGCCGCCAGGAGGATGTCGACCCGTTCGATCAGTGCCCTCGGCGTCGTGGCCGGCGACGCGGTCGAATCGGTTCCGACCCGGTGCGAGAGACGCGCGGCCAACGGTTGGGACACAAGGCTCAGCCCGCCGACGAGGGTTCCGCGCCACTGGCGCCGGCGCGGAACGGCGCCAGATTCCATCCGGTGGAACGGCCGCGCGGCCAATACCCCCGGAACGAAGACGACACAGCCGGCCAGGAATGCACGCGGGTAGAGCAAGGAGTGATTGGCCGGAGTCAGCAGCCCGCAGGCGGCCGATCCCACCGCCAGCCCGACGGTGACCAGCGCGACCAGCCGGCGGCGCCAGCCGCGATCCATTCGGCCCAGGAAGTCGATCGCAAGCGGAAGCATGGCCAGCGGCACCAGGACCGAACCCACGACCATCGCCGCCAGAGTCGGATATCGGTTGATCGACACGACGAGCAGCGGAACCGCCGTGGCGAGCGGGAGAGTCAGGGCGTAGGGCCGCAGAGCCGAGCCCGCCCAACCGCGACCCACGATGAGCCAGCCCAACAAAAGGATCGCCAGGCCCAGGAAGGTGGGACCCCGGTCCGTCCCGAATTGCATCCACAGGTCCGAGAAGAACTGCTGATCCGATGGGCCGACATAGCCGTACGGCGAGTAGCCGGGGGACCACCCGGAAAACAACACGCAGAACGAAGCTCCGTATGCGAATTCCGATCCCGATGTCTCCGTCACTCCTGAAAGGGCGAGCGAAACCGTTGGGAGATCCGCCAGCCGCGTACCGTCCGTGGGAATGCAAAGCTCGTTGCCGTCGAGCGAGGAGAAGTAGGGCGTTCCAAAGGCCGTGTACGCGGGGTCGCAGGACTGATACTGGAAACAGGCCGGCACGGGGTTGGTCTCCGGGCTCGAGAGCCACGGAGTGTCACTCTGGCGAGCCAGCACGACGAGCCTCGCGAAGGTGGCCTCTTCGGCGGGGACCTGGTCGCGGGTCGTGGTCGTCATCGTCACCACCGACCCCTGCGACTGGGCGATGTCGCGCTTGGCCTGATCCGGCATGCCAAGCAGGTATTGGCCGTTCAGCCACGTCACGACCGCTCCAGGCTCCGGACCCGTCGACTGGGCCGCGCTCCCGTAATCCACGGACGAGACCACGACCTGGCCGTCCTGGTAGGAGAGGTAGAACCCGAAGTCCGGGGCTGGAGCGGACACCACCGCGTTCGACGCAATGGCGGCGATCGCGCCCAGCAAGATCGGCAGGACGACCCGAGCGGGTATGCGTCGAACGGACTTCATGACGCCGAAGGTAGCACCGGCGAGGGCGCCAGGAACGGCGTGAAATCCCGCAACGGCAGCGGGCCCGGTGTGCGAGTCGCGCCGGCCGGTCGGAGGCGGACGGACTCAGCTTCTATCCGCCCTGAATGGTCAGGTGCATAATGCCGCCATCCAGCTTGCATAATCCCCGCAACACTTGCGCACTTCGGCGACATCATGCATACTCCCCTTATGGCCATCCATTCGGTCCCTGTGCCAAAGACAAAGCGCTGGCGGTCCTGCCGAGAGGCAAGGCCCCAGGGCTAGGCGGCGTTCGGATCGAAGCCGCGGGAGCCGAGGGGTCGAGCAGCTCCCAAGGGCCGCGCACCGAAAGCGGTGGCGCGGCTTTTCTGTATCTCGCACGTTCGGTCGCACTTCGCACTTCTATCGCTCGTTCAGGAGGAACTCGGAATGTTGAGCATCGTCGCCGGCGACGGAGGCATGGGTCGGGCGGTCGCTTCCGCGCTCGCCGGCCGCGGGATGCCGCCCCTGACGATCCTCGGCATGCCCGACTCCCCCGGCGGCCACTCCGCCGAGAGCTTTCGCGGGGCAGATGTCCTCTTCGAGTTCACCGTAGGCGACCAGGTCCTGCAGAATGTCCGGGCCGCGCTCGACGGCGGCGTCCGCCGCTTCGTCATCGGAACCACGAACTGGGCGAGCGACAGGGCAGCAGTCGAAGCCGCGCTCGTCCAGAACGACGCCACGGCAGTGGCCTCCTCCACGTTCAGCCTGGGCGTGATGCTCTTCGCCCGCCTCGTCGAGGATGCGGCCCGGCTCTTCGGCCCGTTCGCCGAATACGACCCGTACCTCGTCGAGTGGCACCGCCGCTCCAAGGCGGACCGCCCCTCCGGCACCGCGATCGACCTGTCGCGCCGGCTCATCGCCGCTCACCCGCGGAAAACTCGCGTGGCCCAGCCGATGGCCCACGGCGCCCCGGCGCCGGAAGAGTTGGACGTGTCGGTCATTCGCGCCGGCGCCGCCCCCGGCATGCACCTCGTCGGCTTCGACGCCCCGGGCGAGAGCCTGGAGATGCGCCTGACCGCTCGCGACAGATCGGCTTACGCGGCCGGCGCGATCACGGCCGCCGAGTGGCTGCTGGCCGAGCCTAGAACTCCCGGCTTCCACAGCTTCGACGCCGTCGTCGACTCGATCGTCGCCAAATCGTCGGCCGCGAATGGATCGAACGAGGGATCGTTCGACCGCGCGTCGTCCGGTGTCCGGTCGTCCGGCGCCTCCAACCCATGAACCCATATTCGGCCGAGAAGGCCTCCGCCAACTTCGCCCGCGCACGAGTCTTCGTCCGCCCGTAGATCGCCAACCGCCGCTGTCCCACTCACCAAGGAGCAACCGAGATGCCACCAAGCCGCCAGTTCCGGGGAGCCTTCACGGCCCTCGTTACCCCCTTCACGCCCGCCGGCGCAATCGATGAGGCAGCCTTCCGCGCGCTGGTCCGCGGCCAGATCGACTCCTGCATCCACGGCCTGGTCGCGTGCGGCACCACGGGCGAGACGCCCACTCTGAGCCACGAAGAGGACGAGTGGGTGATCGCGACGACCCTGGAGATCGCCTCCGAGCGCCCGAGCCGTGCTCGTGTTCGCGTCATCGCAGGGACCGGCTCGAACAGCACCGCGACCGCGATCAAGTCCACGCGCCGCGCCGCGAGGCTGGGCGTCGACGCCGCGCTCGTCGTCGCGCCGTACTACAACAAGCCGGATCAGCGGATGCTCGAGGCTCATTTCCGCGCCGTCGCGGAAGAGGGCGACCTGCCGATCATCGTCTACAACGTCCCCGGCCGAACCGGCGTGAACGTCGAAGCGGCAACGCTCCTTCGCCTGGCCGAACATCCGCGAATCGTGGCCGTGAAGGAAGCGTCGGCCAACATGGACCAGATTGCGACAATCCTGCGCGATCGACCGGCCGACTTCTCCGTCCTGGCAGGCGACGACATCTGGACTCTGCCGATGCTCGCACTCGGCGGCGACGGGGTGATCTGCACTTGCGCCAACGAGATCCCCGGCGAGATGGCAGAGATGTGCGATGCCGCGTTCGCCGGCGATTGGGAGCGCGCCCGCCAGATCCACGAGCACTGGCTCCCGCTCATGAAGGCGAACTTCGTTGGTGGCCCCAACCCGGTTCCGGTGAAGGCAGCCATGTCGATGATGGGGCTGTGCACGGACACGCTGCGAATGCCGCTCATGCCGCTCGAGGAGCCACACCGGGAACGGTTGCGGGTGATCATGGAGACGGCCGGCCTGCTTGTGCCCGACAACGTCGTCGTCATCGGGGCGGTCGAACGATCGGCGGCTCGACGGCACGCCGCCACCGCCAGTCGCGCGTGATCACCACCCACGTTCCAGAGGGCATCCTGGCCGACCTCGACGCCGGACGCGTTCGCGCGGCCAACCCCGACCCCGCCGCCCCCGGCGGCTGGCGAGTGGATACGGCCGTGCAGCAGGCCATCCTGGCGCTGTTCGCGAATCGCGAGACCCGAACCTGGGACCTCGACGGCGCGATGCAGTTCCGCGACCGTGTCGGCCTGCCGCTCCGCGACCTGATCGGCTCGCCCGAGGCCCAGGCCGCGCTCGCCGCCGGCAAGCCGTGGCGCGTCGTTCCGGGCGGCACATCCGTCCGTGGCGGCGTCTATCTCGCGCCGGGCGTGACGATCATGCCGCCCTCGTACATCAACATAGGCGCATGGGTCGGCGAGGGAACCATGGTCGACTCGCACGTCCTGATCGGCTCGTGCGCCCAGATCGGGGCTCGCGTGCATCTCTCCGCCGGCGTCCAGATCGGCGGCGTCCTGGAGCCGCCCGGCCGACGCCCCGTGATCGTCGAAGACGAGGTCTTCGTCGGCGCCCAGGCCGCGCTCCTTGAGGGAGTGCTGGTAGGAAGCCGCGCGGTCATCTCCGCAGGCGTCATCCTGACCGGTACGACCCGCCTCTACGACCTGGCCCGCGACCGCGTCATCCCGGGCACGCTCGAGGAACCGCTCGTGGTTCCGGCAGGGGCCGTCGTGGTCCCCGGAACCCGACGCGCCAATGGCGAGTTCGCGGCCGCTCACGGTCTTGCGCTCTCCGCCGCGATCGTGGTCAAGTACCGCGACGACCGTACCGACGCCCGGGTCGCTCTCGAGGAGGCGCTGCGATGACGCCCGACTCCGTGGGCGGCGCCGGGGCCGCCGGCCTCGACGCCATTCTCGACAAGGGACTGCTGGCAGGCCTCTCGCCCGCCGCCCTGGCGGAGACGTTCGGGACCCCGTTCTACGTCTACGACCTGGACCTGATCGGCCGTCGCGTCGCCGCGCTGAAGGCCATCCTGCCGCACGGATTCCGGATTGCGTTTGCCGTCAAAGCCAATCCCTCGCTCGCCGTCCTGGCGTATCTGCGTAGATGTGGATTGGGTGGGGACGTGGCATCAGCCGGCGAACTCGAAGCGGTCCTCCGGGCGGGCTTCGACCCCGCGACCGTCGCCATGACCGGGCCGGGCAAACGAGACACGGAACTGGCCGCGGCGGTTGCCGCCGGTATCGGCCTGATCACGGTGGAGTCGCCGGGCGAGTTGCGCCGCCTCGAAGCGATCGCCGCCGCTGCGGGCCGCCGCCAGCCGATCCTGCTTCGTCTGGCCGTGTCCGAAGACGCGCGCCTGGAGACCGTTCGGATCATCGGCGGCGTCGAGGGCAAGTTCGGAATGCCGCTCCACACGCTGATCGAGGCGGCCCGCCTCGCAGCCCGTTCGGAGCACGTGGAGCTGCTGGGCGTGCATGCCTTCGGCGCGTCGAATCTGCGCGATTCCGCGCAGCTGGCGAACCACGTCGGGGAACTCGTGGAGATCGGCCGGCAAGTGGCCGCCGAAACGGGCACGCAACTGCGCCTGGTGGACGCGGGCGGCGGCCTGGGCATACCCTATTCCAGCGGCGACCGGCCGCTCGATCTGCCGCGCCTCGGGCGGCGCCTGGCCGAGCTGCGAGCCCGATGGGAAGCGGACCCAAACCTGAGCGAGCTGGAGATCCTGCTGGAACCCGGCCGATTCCTGGTCGGACCCGCCGGCGCCTATGTGGCCCGGGTCGTGGACGTCAAGGGGCCCGAGTTCGCCCCAGTCGCGATCCTGGACGGAGGGATCAACCACCTCGTTCGGCCGGCCTTGATCCAGAGCGAGCACCGCATCGCAGTCCTTGCGAGCGACAGCCTGCGGGCCATGGTCCACACCACCGTGGCCGGCCCGCTGTGCACGGGGCTGGATGTGTTCACAACCGAAGCCATGCTGCCCCGGCCGCGCGTCGGCGATCTGGTCGCGGTCCTGGACGCGGGCGCCTACGGCTTCACCGAGTCCATGCCGTTCTTCCTATCACATCCCACGGCCGCGGAAGTGGGCGTCCAGAAGGGCCGAGCCCAACTGATCCGGCCGCGCATGATGCCGGCCGAACTGCTCGATCGACAGATCGATCCGGACTGGTAGCCGAACCGTCACCGGAATATCCCGAGAGGAGGCGGCGCCACTAGGGAGGCGCCGCCCTCTTCTCCCAAAGCCAGCTTGCGCAAGCCAGCTTGCTGGCTCCTCGCCGTCAGCCGGCGATTGGGTTGCGCGGCCTCGGTCAATCGGGTGCGCGTTTCAGCGTTGAGGCTGAGCGCGGGGCATTCGTACGTGCTACAACCTGAGTGTGACCAGCCCTCGAGACCGGCTCGATTCCGAGCAGCCCTCGCGCAGCACCACTGTTCAAACGGATATCCCGCCGATCTTCATCTTGGGCGTCGTGCTGATGGCGGTCGTGGTTGGCGGGCTGCTGCTACGCTCGGCGCTGGCGACACCGCGGGCTGCGGCCGCGACCGCCAATCCCAGCCCCGCGCCTGGTCGGACCGCCACGCAAGCCACGCCGACCCCCGACCCCACTCCGTATCTCAACCTCAGGGGCTACGTCTGGCCGCTCATCGGCGCAACCGTGACGCTGCCGTTCGGGCCCTCCGACTGGGGCGAGTTCATCGTCGACGGCAAGCACTTCCACGACGGCGTGGACATGGCCACCAAGTGCGGAGACAACGTCATGGCGGCCCACGACGGCGTCGTCCTGGCGGCGAGTCGCAAGTACGACGACTACATGGGCTGGACCAGCAGCCTGGCGCCCTACTACAACCTGCTCGACACCAAGCACTGGTGGGAGAGCCTGCCGATCGTGGTCGTCATCGACGACGGCGACGGCTATCGGAGCATCTACGCCCACGAGTACCAGGTCACGGTTACGCCGGGCCAGCACGTCAAGGCCGGCCAGGTCATCGGTTACGAAGGCGCCACGGGCAACGCGTCCGGCTGCCACGTCCACTTCGGCCTATTCAGCCCCACCGAAAAGGCGACCTTCCAGCTCGATCCGAACGTCGTCGCGAAGGACCTGATGCCATCGGCCGAGATCGCGCGAATCAACCCGTTGCTGGTCCTGCCCTTCCACTGCGAGATCGAGGAAATGCGAACGCTCCGGCCGATCGAAGCGGCGCCCTGCCCGGTCCTTCCGACGCCGAGCCCGTCGGTGAAGGCGACGCCGACCCTGTCGGACTGACCGAGCGTGCCCCTGGTCTACTCCGCGCGGATGTACCGCCTGGCCACGAGCGAATAGGCGGGCAATCTCGCGAGCGACTCGCTCAGCGGCGCCGCGGGCGCGCCGTCCCGA
>Ga0182027_10011242_pt1 | contig 12676 bp, 12 predicted proteins | sample 712E1DmetaG_FD_121300 | JGI IMG/M metagenome (GOLD analysis project Ga0182027, IMG submission 121300) | Permafrost microbial communities from Stordalen Mire, Sweden - 712E1D metaG (Illumina Assembly) | ecosystem: Environmental > Terrestrial > Soil > Wetlands > Permafrost | place: Sweden...
ATACACCCACGGAAGGTCAAGTGAGTGTGTTCGATCACGATCCAGCCAATTTCAGCCAAGGTGAGCGGGCGCGCATTGGCTATATGCCCCAGCTTTTCGTGCTATACCCCAATCTGACCGTATGGGAAAACCTTAACTTTGCCGCATCTCTATACGGCATGAGCTTGTTCCGGGGAAGACGTTTGAAAAATATCCTGAAATTTGTTGAGTTGTATGAGCATCGTTCGAAGCTGGCCCGAAATATTTCCGGGGGTATGCTACGTCGTCTCAGCCTGGCATCCACTTTGGTACATGACCCGCAACTACTTTTCCTGGATGAACCGACTGCCGGGATCGATCCCGTTTTGAGGCGCAAGTTTTGGGATCATTTCAGGGAACTTAAAAACCAGGGACGCACCATCTTCATCACCACACAATATGTAAGCGAAGCAGATAACTGCGACCTGGTAGGTGTTCAAAACAATGGCAGGTTGCTTCTGGTGGATACCCCTCAAGGTTTAAGGCATCACGCTTATGGAGGTGATATGGTCGATTTCCGCACTACACAGCCATTCGATTTCCAAGCCGAGGCCAAACTACGCTCGCTTTCCTTTGTGCGGACCAAAACCGTTCGCACAGGCACCAACAACATGCGCATCGTCGTAGATCAGGCGAGTACCGCCACTCCCGAATTGATGAGATGGGCGCAGCAACAAAATATCCAAGTTCAGGCGGTGGAGGAATATATGCCGTCGTTTGAAGATGTCTTTGTTGAGCTGGTGCGTCCGGTGGTGAACCATGGGTAACTTTTTCCGAGGCATCATACGGGCATCTTCTTTCTTTCGGAAGGAAATTTTCGAGATTTTACGCCAACCCCAACTGGTCGCCACTCTTGTGCTTGGACCGTTCTTGATCCTGTTCCTCTTTGGAATTGGCTACCGGGCCCAGTCGCGCAGCCTGCGAACGCTGCTTGTAGTGCAGCCCAACAGCCCGATCGCCGCCCAGGATTTCCAACAGTATGACAAATCCATGGGCGCGGTGATCATCGATGCAGGGGTCACCGATAACCTGCCCGAGGCCCTCAACCGGCTGCGGCAGGGTCAAGTCGACCTGGTCATTGTGGAGCCCGGGGACGCCATTAACACCATCAAGAATAACCATCAAGCAGTTTTCACCCTGTACCATCGTGAAATCGATCCCACACAAGTGAGCTACATCAACTACCTGGGATGGCTCTATGTGGGCGTGGTCAACCAACATGTGCTTCTCTCCTTTGCCGTGCAGGGACAGAAGGAATCAGTTACCTGGCGCACCAACCTGCAAGAAGCACATCAAAACGTGTCTGACATGCGCCAGGCCCTGCAGAGTGGAAATGCAACACTTGCTCAACAAAAACAACAAGGACTGACCACCAATGTGGATGCCGTCTCCCAGGCGGTCGGCGCGAGCCTGGGTTTATTTGACAGTCTGCAACCAACGAATGCCACCCAAGGAGGAAGCGTCCCCCCCGTGCAGAGTACGCTCACCGACCTTCGCCAGAACACCAATCTACTTAGCGACAGCACAAGTACCAAGGACGAGCAACTGGCGCGTCTTGACAAGATAGACAAAGACATCACCGACCTGGATGGCCAGCTGGCCGAGTTCCAAAGTATTGACCCTGCCATCATCATCAGCCCTTTTATTAGTGAGACGAAAAGCGTAGCGAACTCCCTGCCTTCCATACCGGATTTCTTCGGTCCGGCAGTACTGGCACTCTTACTCCAACATCTGGCAGTCACGTTTGCGGCCTTATCCATCGTTCGTGAGCGCAACGTGGGGACCATGGAGCTATTCCGTGTTTCACCCTTATCGGCGGGGGAGGCTCTATTCGGTAAATACATCAGCTATATGTTATTCGGCGGTGTGATCGCCGCCATCCTTTCCGCCCTTTTAGTATTTGTCCTACACATGCCCATGCAGGGTAGCTGGTATTATTTCGCGATCGTTGTCGCCGCCGTGCTATTTACCTCCCTGGGAATCGGCTTTTTCATTTCGATCGTTTCGCAAACCGACAGTCAGGCTGTGCAATACAGCATGATCATCCTGCTGGCGAGCGTTTTTTTCAGTGGATTCATCATGAGCCTGGATACACTTTCGGCACCGGTAAAAGTCATCTCCTGGTTGCTGCCCACCACCTATGGCACACTCCTTTTGCGTGATATAGCCCTGCGAGGGATAGCACCAAACTGGGCGCTGCTGGGTGGATTGACCGCCATCGGCTTGCTCCTGATGTTTATATCCTGGCGCCTATTGCGACGTTTGATTGTAACGTCACAATGATGCCTTCTGTAACATTTTATTGAGCGCGAAAAAATGAGCAGCAGATCATTTGCCTGCTCATTTTATTTATCCTCCTGCTACATCAATCCCTATGTAGAACGGTGTATAACCCCATCCGGTTCCCGGTGGGGTCAGCGAACAGTGCATACCAGGCCACAGCGGGGATCTCGGTCTTACCTTTCAGGGTCTTGCCGCCTTTCGCCTCGATCTTCTTCAGGTCGGCTTCGATGTCGTCGCTTTCGATATATATAAGTCCTTTGCCCTGATTTTCGTCGTCGACATCCGGGAACCCACCGCGCATGTTGCCGGACTGCCATACGGTGTAGGCCATGCCCTTGTCGTCCATCGGCTGGATCTTCCAACCGAACATCTCGGCGTAGAACTTTGCCAGGTCGGCGCGTCCTTTGGCCGGGATCTCGATATGTGCAATACTTCGGTTGTTCATATTACACTCCTTAGAAAGTATATAATCTAATCCTAGACCTTCGCCGCTTTTGATTGTCCGGGCTTTGTTACGAAATGATCGGGCTGATAACTACCGGGCTCATCGACCCGTCAGGCGATCCGGCTCAAGGACGTGTTTTATCTGCGGCATATATCGACGAAACGGCTATAAATTCAGGCCGCGCCTGGCTGCCGCTGACCACTGGGAATTACTAAAAAACCGACAGGATCCCCGGGTCCACTGCAGAGTTGCTTACCTTTGGGGGAAGGTCAGAGTGACAGGCTGGACGTTATAATAGTTAAAGCCAATGAGACGCCATAGGAAGTTCAGGTTCTTAAAGGCATTTATTTTTTCCAATCGTTTATGGAGGTTAAATGAAAAAAGCCAATAGTGTATTAATTATTTTATTTGCAAGCCTGATTGTTATGGTTGCTTGCAACCTGCCGTTCATCCAGGGAGTCGGACCTACCCCATCGACCGTTATGATGATCAGTGTGAGCACGGCTACCGATTATCGAACCGGCCCCGGGCAGAGTTATGATGTTGTGGGAGTACTCAACCCCGGAGTGGAGGTTCAGACGGTTGGCCGCAGCGCGGATGGAAATTACCTGCTTATTCGTGACCCTGCCAATCCGGCCAACCTATGGTGGTTGGATGGCCAATTTGTCACGACGACCGGCGATCCCACCGGGTTGGCGATCTTCACCCCGCCGCCCACACCGACCAAGGTCGGCGGTCCCGCCTTAGCCGGTGGCTGCCCCACTCCTGTCGGCGGCGGTCCCACACCGGTTAACTGTCCGACGCCGGTTGGCGCTCCTACAAAGGTAGGTGGCTGCCCAACCCCGGTCAACGGCGGTCCCACACCGGTCAGCTGCCCCACGCTTGTCGGCCCTCCCGCAAAGGTAGGCGGCTGCCCCACCCTCGTCAACGGAGGTCCCACCCCGGTCAGCTGCCCCACATTCGTGTACGGTCCCACCAAGGTTTACGTTCCAACCAAGGTTAAAAGTCCCACCAAGGTTCCCGCTCCAACCAAAGTTGAAGGCCCGACTCTCGTACCCACACTTGTAAAATAATTCAACCCGCTTTTTTATTGTTTCCATAACAATATCGATTTAGACCCGAACCCAATTGTCACTGGCGCTGAAAACTCAGCGCCAGTGACTGCTTCTCGGCCTAAAGCACACTGAAAGCAGTACAGGCAAATACGCGACAATAGTTCGGTAAGAAAATTATACGGTATTTTTTATTTAATTATTAAGGTGCTAAGTTTTAAGGGTCGACGGATTTAGCTCTTCGGCCTAATCGGATACTTCGGCGATTCACATCGCCGGAGTTGGCAACCCGCAGGGTGCTGGGGGACGCGATGGTGGCTTGTGGCCACCTTGCCCGATCGGCGAGCAGGAAGAACACCTTTGCAGGGAAAGCACCTGCACCTTCGGCCTACGGTCATATCATATGCTTCGACGACTGGATTCGCGATCGTAGAGAAGAACGAGATTGCATCGCTGCGCGGGATCTGTGGCTTTGTCTATCCGCCGGGGTTAAAACCCCTGCTTAGTGCGTGGAAGCCCTGCGGGCTCCGGGCATGTTGCGAGTTTCGACGATTCATATCGTATGCTTCGGCGATTCGTCCTTCCAGGATGCTTCGCGATATCGCCGAAGTGGGCAACCCGCAGGGTGCTGGGGAACGCGAGGGCGGCGGGTGGCCGCGCTCCGCTACGGCGATGATATTTACTTCGACGACTGGCTGCGCGCTCGTCAAAGTGGGCAAGGGTGGCTTGATGCCACCTTGCCCAAAGGCGCAGAGTTACGGCAGTGCGCGCCGGGTTCGACTCTAACTCGACCCCTCCCGCGAGAGAAGTTGTCACCGGTGAGAGCCATGTTTTCTGTAATACTGCTTCTTGAATCAATATCTCCTGCTCTGCATAATGATACGCAGTACCCTGTAATTTTGAGTAGAAAATGTTTGATTTTTGGGAGGTCCGAATACCCTCCCGCGCCGAAGAACTGTAGAACGCATGGCCCACATATGGTATTGAGTCTTCTGTGACCCTTCCAAGGTCCACAGGATACGCTGCGCGAGGAAAGATGATTTATTACCCGATTTACGGCAGCGCACGACCGAAACGAATCAAGATCGAATCCTCCCTGTGTTTTAAAATAACTGTTCAATTGAGGTTTGCCCTTTTGGTGCTTCGTAACCCTCCCCTCTGTAACAAGTGCAAATTGGAGGAGATTCTGTGTATTAGCCGTAATCGTTCCGCGTAACGAAGAGGAACGAATATCTTTATAGGGTAAAGTGAAGAGGAGTTTATTAGGGTAATAAAACATTGCAAGGTGAGGATTGATAATAAGATCGTTTGACATATGCGGACTCCCTTTGATGCATTGTCATTGTACTGAACAAATGTTCTGTAGTCAAGCATCAAATAGTCCATGGTGTCCACCGCCGTCTCGCTCCGACGTGTCGTCGTTGCTAGCGGCACGAACGGTGTGTCCATAGCGTATCGAGTTTGGGGATTTTGAGAATGGATTAGTAGGAAAACATGTTCCACACTTCAGCACCGCTACTCGGTGCTGTACGGGGTAAACTTTGCTGCGCCTGTTTTGCATCACTTGGGACGGGTTTCACACCGAGAAATGCACTCGGTAACTACGTTGCACGTGCACTGCCCTTTTGTACATGACCGCGGTTTCTGCATAAATGTTCTCGATGCAATAAACGAATAGATACAGCATTGAATTACACGGGCAATTGTTCTATACTATTAACACTGGTAGCCTAATACAAAAATTGGTCTTGGTAATTCTATGTTATGGAATCTATAAGCCAAAGATGACGCCACATTGTATCTGAATACCAGATCAGGTCAATTGAACACCTAATCAGAAAACATAGTGGACTAGAATCTGCTGTGAATGATGTCAACAGACGATTTGATTACTATTTTTTGCAGTAGTAGCTATGCATCCTTTGGCGATGAAGGAGCTGCTTACTACTCATTCGTGATATATTCCGATGGGGAAAAAATCGAGGCGTTATCTGGCGAATATCGATCCGGTCATGGAGTGACAAACATAGTAGCAGAATATGGAGTAGTTATTAATGCATTGCATTGGATTATTGACCATAATTACAAAGGACAACGTATAGAATTGAAGAGTTCTAGCCAGCTGCTCATTAAGCAAATAAACGGAGATTATGGTGTGTATGCAGAAGCGATAATCCCGCTGTGGGAAGAAGTACGAAATTTCTCTAAACTATTCAATATTCAGTATATATGGATTCCTAGCCAGGAAAATGCTGATGCAAAAGAATTAGCCAGATCGGCTCGTGAGCCAGATCAGGGGATTGAATACGAGCAATTCCAAGATCATGAGGAACTGCGATGGAAATTCGTTCTACATGGTAATGTTTGCCGGATCCATTCAGAATGTTACATAGGCGATCAATGGATAAGGGATCAGAACGGTCCATATTATGAAAGAGTTTTCGAGCCCAATTTCTCTGCGATTCACTACAACAAGTTTCGCACAAAATTCGCGAGAGATGATGAATACAGACAACAGTGGTCCGTTAAGGGATGATCAAGACTATTACGATATTTTGCATTAAGATTCCGACATTGGCGGTTTAGCTGATATCAATAGGATAACTAGACATGGCAAATGATGATCACGTAAAAAGACTCAAGGCGGGTGTAAAGAAATGGAACCAATGGAGAGAAGAAAACCCAACAAAAAAACCTGATCTTTCAGGGGTAATGCTTTTCAAAGAATCCCTTGCCGGAACTGATCTCAGTGATGCGTTCCTTTACAATTCCGATTTGAGCTATGCACTTCTGGACGGAGCAAATCTTGATAGGAGCAATCTCGCTGGGACACATCTCGATGGAGCGTCCCTCAATGGGGCGTCACTTAGAGGTGCAAACCTAAGAATGGCACATCTTGCCGGTGCATACTTGCAGAACACAGATTTATCGGGTGCGACACTTATTGGAGCATATCTAGACAGGGCTGTCTTAAGGGGGGCGAACTTAAATGCTGCCGATCTTAAAGAGGCGGTTCTGACCGGGGTGAGTTTGCTTGGTGTACGTATGGAAGGCACCGACTTGAGTAGAGTTTCAATGGGACAGACCGCTTTGTGTGATATTGATCTTCGAGGAATCATTGGCTTGGATACCATAGAGCATTTGCTACCATCGACTATTGGAGTTGACACAATCATCCGCTCCAACGGTCAGATCGCTAAGGCCTTCCTTCGCGGTGTCGGTATACCTGATGCTATCATCGATAACTTGCCTACACTTATTCTAAAAAGTGAGTACCCTTCTTGTTTCATTGCTCATTCGTCCAAAGACTTAGAATTCGCCAAACTATTACACGATGACCTGCAAAACAGCGGCGTCCGCTGCTGGTTCGCGCCCAAAGACATGAAGATAGGCGACAAGATACGTCCTACGCTGGATAGTGAAATTAGCAGGCATCCAAAGCAGTTGTTAATACTATCCAAGCATTCATTAGGAAGTCAATGGGTAGAACAGGAAGTTGAAACCGCTCTGGCTGAAGAACGCAAACACGACACTCTCGTTTTGTTTCCCATACGTCTTGATGACGCAGTTATGGAAGAGATTGCAGGATGGCCCGCATACGTGCGCAACACCCGCCACATTGGTGATTTTAGCAATTGGTCCGATGACCAATCCTACAGGCAGGCTCTCTCTAAATTATTGAGGGATCTTAAAGCACAAAAACGATAAGAAAGTGTATTACTACATTGTATGCAGATCAATCCTATGCAATGTGTTCTATTTCCGAGTGCCCCTATGAAAATCAACGAGCAACGATGGCCTCCCTCACTACGGACGGGCTTCGCTCTCGCGCACTACGACTCCGTTTCTGCAAGTATCGATAACAAAATCGTACCGGGCAGCTTGAATTTTTGCATATGATATACTCCCAATAATCGCTCATGTATTCTCATCTAGACCTATCTACTGTATTAAATCGAGTAAGCGACTAGGCTGCACAAGCCTAAGGGATATTCGATAGCATCTGTGCAGCTAAACGCCTATTTTGAGGGAAATTATGGATACTGGTCACCTAAATATCCCAAAACCTGAAATGGACAGAGTAGCCTTCGTCCATGATATCCAGACGAAACTTTTTTTGCTTTATTCAGGAATAATTGAGAATAGTGCCCCTGGCGCGGAGGTACTTAAATTACTTGAAACAGACCCTCGGGTTCAAGCCTTGAAAGGGAGCATGATTTCACGCGGCAACAGCGCTTCAAGTTTCGAAACCAAGGTCTTAGGAATGTGGTTCTTATGGGCAATCAACGAATACGGAAGCGAGATCGCAGAATTCAATTTGAACAAATTTCTCGACTCAGAAACCATTCAAGTTATAAATACTTTATGGGTTCTTGGAATCGAGGCAGAGGAACCGATCGAATTAGAGAATGGAATTAGGATTATTTCTATTGAAGATATGCCTGATTCGCGAGATAAGGAACAGTATCTTAGGCGTGATTTTGATGTATCCCCGCAAATGATGATGATACCTAGGCCCAAGGCTGCAATTACATGTACAAGCGAAATAACAAAAGCTATTAGAGGTGATCATTTTCCTGAGCCCGACGAAAAGGGTAAACAATTTTGGGCCTCATCTCAACTGCTTAATGATGTTGCACTCCTTCTTAACATTATTGAAGGTGTCTCCTGCATCCCATATTTCTCAACCTCGTATACGTTGCCAGAGATGCCTATTGGAATGTTTGGTGGTTCTGGAGGCGGCTCTCCCTTATATGATATTTTTGGGTATAAGTCCTCAAAACTGACTGCACAAAGTGCAAGTGAAATCAATAAACTTTTTAGTGCATTTGTTGCATTGCCGCCTAGTAGCAAAACTCGAATGATTAGAGTGTTATCTCGCTTATCTCAAGCAAAACGTAGGGATCAAATAGAAGACAAAATACTTGACCTTGGCATTGCATTAGAAATGGCGCTTCTTGAGGACAATAAGAACAATGATCAGCTCTCCTTGTCTTTCCGCCTTCGAGGTAGCTGGCTTATTGCTGCTGATTATGAAGAACGGCAACTTATCTATCGACAATTACAGGATATATATAAATTTAGAAGTCAGGTTGCACACAGTGGTGCGCTTTGTCAAAACGATTTTGATAAGATCAGAGTAGTCAGAGAGAGCTTCCAAGAATACTCTCTTCTAGCTGAAAAAATAGTTCGTCAATTGATATATATAAGAAACCTAGATTGGACAAGCGTAATCCTTGGTACAACCAAATAAATAAACGAAACCGACCGCATTTTACAGTCACTGTATTAATATACTTTACATGCAAAGAGAATATGCTTGAGTCGCCTTTCCTGTTTTGAGTGCAAGAGGACCTCACCCCCTGCCCTCCCTACGGGATGCTACGCGATCTCCTAAAGGCGAGGGGTGCCTTTATACATAAGAGTAGATTGCAGAATTACATTTTATATATTAAAGGCATAGTGGATTGATTTATCTCTAAATGGCGAACACGCGTATCTAAATTACAAGCGTATGAGCGTAAAAATCAAAGATCAAGATAATTAGTATATAGATGTGTCGGAATAATAATACCCAATGCCAAACAGCGTTATAAGGATACCCTGCAGGATCCAGGTGGGAATCATTCGCCAGAGCACCATCCAACCGGACAGCACGGAGACGATTTCCGTGGCAACGAAACCGCCTATGACCAGGATGGTCAGGGCAGCAATGGCACGTCTTTCGACGGGCCGTCGGTATGCCCAGATCAGCAACCCGGTCCAGCCGAGCATCAAGGAAGCGCCATAACCCATCGCAAAGCGGTAGGCGCCACTCTGGTCTGCGATCCCCCATAGGATTTTCCCTAGCACTGGAATCACCATCGGCCAAATAGCGAGCGCATCGATGACGGCTCCGGTCGCAAAGCCTGCCCGTAATAATTGTGATCCTTTGTTTCCCATCTCTGATATTCCTTTCAAGAGTGGAACCTCACCTGCGCGGTCATACCCCAGCTCAAGCCGGGTTTGGATCCGCCAGGGCGGCCCGACTACCAATCAATCACCTTCGAGAATTTTAATCCGATCCAGCAACAATTCCCAACTTTCAAAAAAAGGAATCCCAGCCTGCTCAAATGCTGCGGCCTTGGATGAACTACCTAAAGTAAGGCCTAACGTTTGTATGGTTATATCCATCCCAGCTTGTTGTAATATCTCACCCGCTTTCAAGGTTGAGAAAATCCCGCCCATTGTATCTTCCACGACGATCAATTCAAACGATCCCGGCAGCCTAGAAAATACACTGTTCAATCGCCCTGTCTTTTGCCAATCGGCAGCGGCCCGGATGGCAGGCCATTCCTCGCCGGTGAACGCGGCGGCGATTGCGGCGAGCGCCTGTATTGGCGAAGGCTTCACCAAAGCCGCGGTGTCGAGTCCGCGTTGCATAGCAAGATATTCCAATCTTCCATATCCAATGAGAGGAATATCAGGAAGACAGACAAGCTCAAGGGCAAGTTCCGCTTCGGGCGCGTACCCGATATGCGAAGTATTAATATCCCGCGGCGGCCCGGATGGGCGGGCTGTGAACGCGGCGAGGCGATGATTTGATCGGCGAAGCTTTGCGCGAACCTCATTATTGATATTGGGTCTGTCGCGCGTGAGCAGAAAGGATTCGGTTTCGAATTCTACGGGCAGGTTATAAGTCTCTTTGAATTTTTCACTTCCCAATGTAAAGTGCTGGAATACCCGCATGGTGTGTGATTTGCGGACATTGCGCGTTTCTGTCAACAGATTTTTTCGCAAGTCATTTGGAATGGATGAGAAACATCCTGCCCGGAATGCGGCCTCGGAGGGGAATTGTCCGGCTACCAATGAAAACTCCGGGACAAATAGACGAGTCGGTGCATTCACCGTGCGTTGACGGATGATCTCGATTGCAGCGGACGCAACATCCGTTGGGAGATTCTGCAGGGATTGGCGGGACAGGATGTCGTTCCACCAGGAGGCAAGCAGAAGCGGGGCCATATCCCATTCGCTTGAGATTCCCCGCTTTTCCAATTCGGACAGCGTTTCCTCGTCAATATTAAAATGTGGCTCGATAAAATGATCGACAGTGGCGCGCAGCGCGGCGCGGTATCCGCCCGGGTGCACAAGGACGCCGTCGACGTCGAGCAGAATGATCTTGATCATTTGTGGCGTTTTTCCAGTTCGGCAAGGATGTGTGCCGGACCAAGCCCGCGCGCGGATAAAAGCACGAGTGTGTGAAAGGTGAGGTCGGCAACTTCTTCGATGAGGCGTTGATCCTCCTGTACGAGCGCCGCAACCACCACTTCCGTCCCCTCTTCTCCGACTTTTTGTGCTATCTTCGGCAGACCTCCTTCGAAGAGACTCGCTGTGTATGATCCTTCGGTTGGATTATTTTTACGATCTTCAATTATGTCGAACAGCCATTGAATGGTCATGATGATTTATTCTCCAGAACTCGATAGAAACAAGTCTGCTCACCTGTATGACAGGCCGGCCCAGCGGGACGGACACGCACCAAGAGCGTATCTGCGTCACAATCCACGAGGACCTCAACCACGCGCTGCACATTACCCGACGTGGCACCCTTATGCCACAACACGCCGCGACTCCGTGACCAGAAATGAGTTTCACCCTTTTCCAATGTAAGCCTCAATGATTCTTCGTTCACGTATGCCAACATCAGGACTTCATCCGTATCCGCATCCTGCACAATCGCAGGGATAAGACCGTTTGCATCGAATTTGATTTCGGATTGAAATTTCTCCATGTGTTAATCCTTGATCGATCATCCTTCAGATATTTCAATTCGTACCGGCACGCCCTTCGATCGCAATTCCTTTTTCAGTTCCGCGATCCTCAATTTTCCATCATGAAAAAGGGAAGCAGCCAGCGCCGCGTCCGCACGACCTTCGGTGAGCACGTCTACAAAATGCTGTAAAGTCCCTGCCCCACCCGAAGCGATGACCGGGACCGACACAGCATCTGCCACCGCCCGTGTCAGGTTTAAATCGTAGCCTGCCAGCGTCCCATCCGCATCCATGCTCGTCAACAGAATTTCGCCCGCGCCTAATTCCACACCGCGCACCGCCCATTCCAGCGCGTCGATACCCGTCGCGACCCGTCCACCATTAACAAAGACCTCCCAATTCGAAGCGTGCCCGCGGCGACGCGCATCGATCGCAAGCACGATACATTGCGCGCCAAAATGTGACGCACCTTCGGACAACAATTCGGGTGATTTCACAGTGGCTGAATTTATGCTCACTTTGTCCGCGCCTGCCGACAATAGATTCCGTATATCCGCCACTTCGCGCACACCGCCACCGACAGTCAATGGCATGAAAACGGTTTCTGCCACGCGGCTGACCAACTCCAGGGTGGTTTTTCGTCCCTCGTGTGTTGCAGAAATATCGAGAAGGACCAGTTCGTCCGCACCCTGTTCGTTATAAAGACGCGCCTGTTCCACAGGGTCGCCGGCATCGCGTAAATTCACGAAGTTAACACCTTTCACCACACGTCCATCCTTGATGTCAAGACAGGGGATGATCCTTTTAGCCAGCATTTGTTGCTCCATCCAAGGATTCTTTTAAATCCAGAGTCCCCTCATACAACGCCCGCCCGATGATCACACCGGCCAATTTCGCATCACGCGCGGCCAGCACATCGTCAAGTGTTCGCACACCGCCTGATGCGATCACGTCGAGATCGCTTGCATCCGCCAGTTTACGGGTCGAAGGGATATTAAGCCCGCTGCCCAAACCGTCCCTCGAGCTATCGGTAAATATAACGGTATGCACGCCAAGACGCCGCATTTGAAGAGCACATTCGGTGGCGGAGATTCCGCTGTTATCTTTCCATCCGTGCATGCGTACGA
>Ga0182027_10011243_pt1 | contig 12675 bp, 11 predicted proteins | sample 712E1DmetaG_FD_121300 | JGI IMG/M metagenome (GOLD analysis project Ga0182027, IMG submission 121300) | Permafrost microbial communities from Stordalen Mire, Sweden - 712E1D metaG (Illumina Assembly) | ecosystem: Environmental > Terrestrial > Soil > Wetlands > Permafrost | place: Sweden...
GCCGCCTCCCAACCCTGGCTGAATTCGTTATCTTCGATGGCGTTCATCGGGCTGCCGTGCCCAACAAACAACACCGGCATGCGCGTTGTTTCCATATAATTCCTCCTGAACCAATAATCCGGCTAGAAAACAATAAAATCATACCATATTCTGGCTTTTTCCAGGCTCATAATCGCCTCCGTGACCGGATGTCGGATGTAGGGGAGGGCCTTGAAAAATTATGACGTTGAACCATTACGGCTCAGACCATCCTACGTTCGACCTGCGTTTACCTGCGCTCATCTGTGGTTAAAATTCACCCCACACGGTATAATTTACCTGCACAGATTATCCTCTACAGGGAATAAATAAGGAGAAATCAATATGATCGACCTCAAAAAATACGAAGTATGGTTCGTCACCGGCAGCCAGTCGCTGTATGGCGAAGAAACGCTCAGGCAGGTCGCCGAAGATTCCAAAAAAATGGCCCAGGGATTGGGGCAATCGGCCCACATCCCGGTCAAAGTGGTTTATAAACCTGTTCTAACCTCCCCGGATGGCATCTTAAACCTGTGTCTGGAGGCCAACGCCTCGCCTGACTGCGTAGGGTTGATCACCTGGATGCATACTTTCTCCCCTGCCAAGATGTGGATCGCCGGGCTGGGCAGCCTGAACAAACCCTTCATGCACCTGCATACCCAGTTCAACTGCGACATCCCCTGGGCGAGCATCGACATGGATTTCATGAACCTCAACCAGTCCGCCCACGGCGACCGGGAGTTCGGCTTTATCGGCAGCCGCATGCGCCTCAACCGCAAGGTGGTGGTAGGCTATTGGCAGGATGACAACGTGCAGTCCGACATCGGCGTGTGGGTGCGCGCGGCCTGCGCCTGGCGGGACGCCCAGGGCGCCAAGGTCGCCCGTTTCGGCGATAACATGCGCGAAGTGGCTGTGACTGAAGGCGATAAAGTCGAAGCGCAGATCCGCCTGGGTTATTCGGTCAATGGCTATGCCCTGGGTGACCTGGTCCAGTACGTGCAGGATGCCAGCGAGACAGCGATCGATAAACTGGTCGCTGAATACGAAGACACCTACACAGTTGCCGAGGAGTTGCAGCGCGGCGGCAGCCAGCGCCCGGCCCTGCGTGAAGCGGCGCGTATCGAACTGGGCATGCGCGGCTTCCTGGAAAATGGCGGCTTCAAGGCTTTCACCACCGATTTCGAAAACCTGTACGGCCTGGCGCAACTGCCCGGCCTGGCAGTCCAGCGCTTGATGGCAGATGGCTATGGTTTCGGCGCCGAAGGCGATTGGAAACTCGCCGCCCTGGTGCGCGCCATGAAGGTCATGGGCGCCGGCTTGGCAGGTGGGACTTCCTTCATGGAAGACTATACCTACCACCTCAATCAAGAAGGGATGAAAGTGCTCGGGGCGCACATGCTCGAAGTGTGTTCATCCATCGCGGATGGCAAACCCTCCCTCGAAATCCACCCGCTCTCAATCGGTGGCAAAGCCGATCCGGCCCGCCTGGTCTTTACCGCCCGCAACGGTCCGGCCGTCAACGCCACCGTGATCGATATGGGCAACCGCTTCCGCATGGTAGTCAACGAAGTGGACGTAGTCCCACCCAACGCTCCCATGCCCAAACTACCCGTGGCGCGCGCCATGTGGGTGCCGCGCCCCAACCTGAAAACAGCCGCGGCGGCCTGGATTTACGCCGGCGGCGCTCACCACTCCAGCTACAGCCAACCTGTCACCGCCGCCCACCTGGACGATTTCGCTTCCATGGCTAACATGGAATTCCTGCTGATCGACAAAGAAACGCGCCTGGATGAGTTCCGCAAAGAGATCAGGTGGAACGAAGTCTATTATCTGCTGGCAAAAAGTCTGTAAAAAGGGTTGCCCATGAATAAAGCGGACCTGCTATCAGCGATGCGAGCCGGGCATGCCCGGCTCGAAAAAATGTTTGCTTCGATCAGCGCAGAGCAAATGCAGGCTCCGCGCCTGCACGGCGACTGGTCAGGGAAGGATCTGCTGGGCCACCTGGGCTTTTGGGAGCAAAGGATGGCCGTTTACTGCCAGATCCTCCTGAGTGGAGGGACGCCGAAGGATACCGTCGGCGAGTTTGACGTGGATGCTTTTAACGCCACCGCCTTTGCCGAGCATCACGACCAACCCCTGGACGAAGTGCTCCTCTTCGAGCGCCAGTCGTTTCAACTGCTGCTCGAGCAGGCCGAAAAAGCGTCTGAAGAAGACCTCTTCGACCCGCAGCGTTTCGCCTGGCTGAAAGGCGCCACCTTAGCCGCCTGGATCGAGGGCAATTCCTACGGCCACTACGAAGAACACCAATCCGACCTGGCCATTTTCGAATAGCAATAACCAAATGATATTCAACACACCCCTTTGGGTGTGTTGAATATCATTTGGTTATATTCTTCTCTTCATTAAGTTATGAGCTTCTCGCATAAATTCTTGATGGCGGTTGGACGCGGGCTGACCGGCATGATCTGCCGTATCGACGACAGCCAGCTCGGGCGCGTGCCGGCGACCGGCCCGCTGATCATCGTCACCAACCACGTCAACATCCTCGAAATCCCTATAATCTACACGCGCCTGCAGCCGCGTGAACTGCACGGGATGGTCCTTTCCACGCGCTGGAAAAACCCGCTTCTGCGCTGGATCTTCGCCGTGACCGAGACCATCCCACTGGCGCGCGGCGAGCCCAACCCGCAGGCCATGCGCCGGGCCCTCGACTATTTGAAGGCCGGCAGCATCGTGATCATTTCACCCGAAGGCACGCGCAGCGGGCATGGGCGCCTGCAAGAGGCCCATCCGGGGGCGGTGCTGCTGGCGCAGCGCAGCCAGGCGCCCCTCCTCCCGGTCGCCTATTATGGATCGGAAAATTATAAACAGAACCTGTCCAGGCTGAAGCGCTCTGATTTTCACCTGGCGGTTGGCTCACCTTTTTACCTCGACAGCCACGGCCGCCCCCTCGATCGCCTGGTGCGCCAACAAATGACCGACGAAGTCATGTACCAGCTGGCTGCCCTCTTACCCCCCGCCTACCGCGGCCTCTACTCCGACCTGTCCCGCGCCACCCAGGAGTTTATAACCAAAAAGGCATAACACACCCAAAGGGGTGTGTTATGCCTTTTTGGTTATTCTGTCTTTTATCTTAGCCAGTAGAACAGGCCGCGCAGCAATATGGCGTAGACACGGTAGGGTTTAGGCCCAACCGTCGCCACGCCGTTGACAAAGACGGTGGGCGTGCCAAAGAACTTGGTCTTCACCATCTCCAGCATCTGCTGCTTGGCCGTCGTTTCGGTAGCGGGAGCGGCCACGCAGCTATTGAGCTGAGACGTATTGAAACCCAGCCCGGTTAGCGTAGTCTGCATCCAGGCCGCATCGTCGAGGTTAGCCTTAGCAGTGCTGAAGAAAGTGTCATTCATCTTCCAGTATTTGGTCTGGTCCTGCTGGTAAGCACACAGACTGAGGCGGGTCATATAGTCTGTGGGCTCATGCACAATCGGGTAATTCTGGAAAGTAAAGCTTACCTGGTATCTCTCCACTAACTGGCGCACCAGCGGGTAGGTGGCGCGCGTATAATCGCAATGATAGCAGCCAATAAAGACAATTTTGTCCGGGGCGGTCGGGTTCAAAACCGGAAACCCGCTCAAGTCCACGCCCTTCAGGGTCAAATCCGCCTGGGTAGTTGGAGTGACCTTGCAGGTTTGCAACAATCCGGAGGTTTGATTATTTTGGCCCTTGGGATCGAAAACGCAAAAGGCGGTCGAGTTCAGGCCGTTGCAGCTGCCTGAGGTATAGAAAAGGTACAGCCCGCGCACCGACCAGATACTGCTTGCCATCAATAATACAAAGAAGATCCAGGAAAGCGGCTCGAAAATCCTGTTTAAAAGGCGCGCCCCACCTTCGGAACGGACGATCACAAAGCCCAGGATTTTGGCTTTCATTTTCTCGTCAAAGCCGGTATTACACGGGCGCAGGGTCACCCGGCGCAGCACACAATCGAGCGATTCTTTGGCCAACTGCCGGTTAGAGGCGCTGAAAATACCCAGAATTCCCAGGACGACGAAAGAGACGATGCAAAACATACTTTAGAGTACCTTTCCGATTTTCTTCAAACTACTGGTAAACAAGGAGGCTTCTTCCATGGTATTGTAAAAATACAACGAAGCCCGCACCGAGCCTTTGATTTGATGAGCGTTGAACCACGAATGGACGCAGTGCTGCCCGGAGCGCACCATAATCGCCGCCATCTGGTCCAGCATCAGGGCGATGCGATGGGAGTCGACCCCTTCCAGCGTAAATGCGACTACTCCACCCCTCAGCCGGGGGTCCGCCGGCCCAAGCAGCTTCAGCCGTGGGATGTCTTTGATCTCAGCGGTGATCGCTTCATTAAGCAGCAGTTCCTGCTTTTCGATAGCATCGAAGCCCACGTCCATCAAATATTTCGCCGCCGCCCCCAATCCCATGATCCCGGCATAATCCTGCAGACCAGCCTCGAACTTCTCGGGCGGGGGCAAGAACTCACACGTCTCGTAGGTGGAGGACGCCACGGTATCGCCGCCGACCAGGAAAGGGTCCATCTTTTCCAATAACTGGTACTTGGCGTACAGCACGCCCATCCCGGAAGGTCCCAGCATCTTGTGCCCCGAAAATGCCATGAAGTCCACGTCCAGGGCTTTCACGTTGGCCTTATGGTGCGGAGCGGATTGAGCGGCATCCAGCAGCACCAGCGAGCCATTCTGGTGCGCCTTTTTTATGATTTCAGCCACCGGGATGGTCACCCCATCCAGGTTGGAACTCCAGCCGAAAGATACCAGCCTGACCTTGGGATCGAGCAGCTTCTCGAACGCGTCCAGGTCGAAAGTGTTGTCCGGGCGCGAGGGCACAATCTTCACCAGGATGCCATGCTTCCTGGCCATCATTTGCCAGGGGATCAGGTTGGAATTATGCTCCTTATCTGAGATCAGCACTACGTCGTCTTTTTGCAGGCCAATCGAATTGGCCACCAGGTTGATGCCTTCGGTGGTGTTACGGGTGAAAACCACTTCTTCCTTTTTAGCGGCGTTAAGGAATTTGGCTACCAGCACACGCGCCTGGTCACATTCCCGCGTCACTTCAGCGGCCAACTGGTGCATACTGCGCCCACTGCAGGCTGAGGACTTCAGATAATACTGGTTGATGGCATCCAGGACCTGTTTGGGGCGCAAAGTCTGGCAGGCGTTATCGAAGTAGGTGATCTTCTTACGGCCCGCGCCCTCTTGAAGCATAGGAAAATCCTGGCGAATTTTTTTTATGTCCATATCTATTTTTCCGAATTGGGTGAAAAACTTGGGTTATCTCTGGGCAATTATAACTTCAATATGCGTGTTTCCTACCCGGATGGACGTCTTTGTCCAGTCAAACACCCCGAACTCTAACCTTCTTTTAATTCCGGCTGTCTTGCTCCTTTAATAATGATTCATATACTAAAAATATGCTTAAAGATCTTTTTAACGGGTTCCCTGACCCTTATTTCCCCACCATCTTATTCAACCTGGTAATCCTCGTTGCCCTGGTAGACACCCTGGTCACCCGGCTGGCCGGACGAAAGGGGGGTGACACCCCTATAGCAACCGGCGACAGAGGATCATTCATGCTAATCCAGGTGTGCGGGTTCATTGGCATCCTGGCTGCGCTCAGCTTGCGCCGATTGTATTGGGGGCTGCTGCCGGCCGCTAAGCAATATTTCGGTCTGCTGCTCGTCCCACTTGGTATTTTTGTGCGTTCCTGGGCAATCATTAAACTCGGCCGTTTTTTCTCCCGCATTGTCGAGATAGAAACCGGTCACATCTTGATTACCAGCGGACCTTATCGCTGGCTGCGTCACCCGGCCTACACCGGAATGCTGATTACCGACCTGGGATTTGGCCTTGCTCTTGGTTCCGGGCCCGGAGCGCTGCTCTTGGTCGTCTTAATTTCCGCTGCCACCCTGTACCGAATCCGTGTCGAAGAAAAGATTCTTATCCAGAGATTTGGTGACGAGTACCGCAGCTACATGCAGCACACCAGGCGTCTCTTCCCTGGTTGGTAGAATAAAAAAGCTTACTCGTAATGACATCAATACGATATAATCACTCCAGGCAAAATTCATTCAACACCGAGGTAATTATGGACAAACTACGCGTTGGAGTAATCGGTTACGGTTTCATGGGCAAGATGCACGCCAATATCTTCAGCGGCCTGCCCCAGGTTGAACTGGCGGCAGTCTCTGACCTGGACCCGGCGCGCTTCGACGGCGCCCGCCTGCCTGGCGTGGATTTCTACCCGGACTTCAAAGACCTTTTGAACCGCAAAGATATCGACGCTGTCAGCATCTGCGTCAGTGACAAGAACCATTTCGAACCGGCCATGCTGGCCGCCCAGGCCGGCAAAACCATCTTCCTGGAAAAACCGATCGCCCTCGACCTGGGGGAGGCGCGCCAGATCGTCGCCGCCGCTAACAAGGCCAAGGTGACCCTGATGATCGGCTTCCTGCTGCGCTTCGACCCGCGCTACGCCGGCGTCAAAGACTTGCTTGACCAGGGCCAGCTGGGCGAACCGGTCTACATCCACGCCCGCCGCAACAGCCCCAAGAGCGAGGGCCCGGCCCGCTACCGCGGCTCTACTCCTCTGCTGTTTCACGTCACCATCCACGACCTCGACCTGATTTTCTGGTATCTGAACAAAAAGGTCAAGAGCGTCTACGCCCAGTCCAACAGCAAGGCCCTTAAAGCCTACAACATGGAAGACAGCCTCTTCGCCGTGCTGCGCTTCGAAGACGACACGCTGGTCAACCTAGAAAGCACCTGGGCGCTGCCCGAAGGGAACGCTTCGCACCTGGACGCCTACATGGAGATTCTCGGCACCCAGGGCATGGCTAAGGTCGAATGCGATTACAGCGGCCTGTGGTTCAGCAACGCTGCCACCACCCTCTTCCCCGATACCATGCATTGGCCGCAAGTCGGCGCCAACGTGGCCGGCGACCTGAAAGAAGAACTGACCCATTTTGTCAACTGCGCGCTAGAAGGCGTAACTCCCCTGGTAACCGGCGAGGACGGCGTGCGCTCCCTCGAACTGGCCCTGGCGATCCAGAAGTCGATGGATACGGGCGAAGTGATCAAATTTGAGTAGGAAGCGTCAGGTATCAGGGATCAGATACCAGACCGCGTCTATTGTTCATGGTAGACAATTCATTGTAAAGAATAATCGGGGCTGACATGGACTATACTTTATCTACTTTATCTCTTCCCATCAGTGTTCACACTGCCCTGGCGGGCTGTGCCAGTGTCTGTTTGAATCTGTGGCTAAATTTCTATGATTTTGAGAACAGCGAGGGATAAATGACCCATCACCATTTCCAACCCCAAACCTATTGGAACAGCTTTGGCTCACATCCGCCGGCCCTGCACATTCGCCACGGTGATACCGTCATCACCTCCACAATCGATGCCTCCGGACTGGACCAGGCCGAGCAGATGATCAATTCAGGCACCAACCCCCAGACCGGCCCTTTTTACGTGGAAGACGCCGCTCCAGGCGATACCCTGGTGGTGCACCTCGACGCCCTCGCCCCCAACCGCCCCAATGGCTGGTCGCGGGACGTGCTCGCCCCTCACATCCTGGAGGCCTTTACGGTGCGTGGGCTGCCTGCCAGCAATAAGGTTCAGTGGGATTTCACTGCCGACAGTCGCACAGCCCGGCTTTCCAATCCTCCCAAACTCCTCGAACAGGTTGCCTGGCCCCTGCGTCCCATGCTCGGCTGCCTGGGCGTGGCCCCTGAAGACGGCCAGGCTATCTCCAGCAGCACTTCCGGCCCATATGGCGGCAACATGGACTACCGGGGTACTCTGGCCGGGGTTACCTTTTACTTTCCGGTCTTCGTCCCCGGCGCTTTATTGTTCCTGGGCGACGGGCACGCCTTACAGGGCGACGGAGAAATCGTCGGCACCGGCATCGAGACCTCTTTCAAAGTCCAGTTCACGGTTGGTCTGCTCAAAAATCATCCCATCCGCTGGCCGCGCGGCGAAAACGCCGAATATATTTTCACCCTCGGCAACGCCCGTCCCGTGGAAGAGGCTCTCCAACATGCCACCACCGAAATGCTGGCCTGGCTGCAAGCAGACTACGGCCTGGATACACAGGGCGCCAGCCTGCTGCTGGGCATGTGCGTCGAATATGAGGTGGCCAATGTCTTCGACCCGGCCTATACCATGGTGTGCAAGCTGCCGAAGAGTATTTTGAAGGAAATTAGAGCAGGGTAAAGCTGTCAGGGATCAGGCATCAGGCAATCGGTAAAACCCGGTTTTTTTCTTGAAAACCGGGTTTCTTCTTGTCAAGAACTGAAAAAATCGCGACTACTTTAAAGTACAGCGATCTCCAATCCCGGAACCCGCCCATCCACCCTTTCAAGTGCCTCCAGGCCATCTTCCCAGGCTACGAGATAAAGCTGGCTCGCATACGTGATGTGCAGGCAGCTGCGCGTTAAAACTGGGCGGAGCGGATTGGATTCGCTCATGCCAATCATAAAATAATTAAAGCCGCGCCGGACGGTTTCATTACTGGCCGCCCGCAGGAGCGCTGAGAATATTTGCGGGGCATCCTGGTCAATGGCGATGTGGCTGGCGTAGCAATATGGAAAGGGGGCATTGATTTCAGGCAAATAGGGCACATCGATCCACCGCGCCAGCCGGTTGATCAGCGGACGCCAGCGCGCCATATTTCCGCTGTAGCCGCGCACGATCGTCTGTTTGAAAGGCGTCTGATCCCACACCGCCAGGCAGCCCACCACGCGGCTGCCCTGCAGAGCAAGCAAAAAATCCTTGGGGTGCAGGTTGGGCGTGTGGGCCGGTGTACACAGGTCTTGGGCCGGCCAATGGGGAGCAAACTGCCGCCTGGCTCCATTGCGCTGCAGGCAGCCGGCGATTTCAGGGACGTGTTCGAGCGTGCCCCGCTCCAGCCTGAGCCCGCCTGGAAGGGAAAGCTCCCTTCTCATACGCCGCGGCGAAACCGCATAGGTGAACATGCGGGCATATTCACTTGCAAGGGGCATGCCGGGCATTTTGGCGGTCAGCAGCCGGCGCGCCGGCAGGTTATCGCTGATAATGCTCGCCAGGTAGAAAGGCACGCGCCCGTCCTCGTGCAGTCCGTGGAACTTTGCAAACGAACGCGCAAACTGGCGCGCCAGGGATAAACCCCAGGGACGGTGTAAATCGACGCGCAGGTGGCCCAAATAACCAATTTCCTGCACCTCTCCGTTGAGATACACCGGGCGGAGGCTGCGCGCCCCCATCGCCTGGCATTCGCCGGTCGTCTCGTCGATACTGACCACAGTTTGTGAAAGCGCCCCATCCAGGCCGGCAGCGATGAAATAATCCGGTTCGCGCTCGAAGGTCAGCGAAATGGAGCCAGGCATGGGGTTGTCGCGCAGCAGCCTGCGCAGCGCCGCGTCGTCTGCCTGGGTAGCCAGGCGAAAAGTGGTGGCTGGCATATTAAAAGAGCTCAGGCTTTTCCACCCGCTGGCGCACTTTGATCAATTCCCCGCCCCAGCCTTCATCGCCCAGCGGGTAAAAATTGCGCTGTTCGACTTCCTGGTGGAAAGTGGCGTTGATGCCAAAGAAAGCCGGCCAAAGCAGGAGGGGGTAACTGTTGACCGGGTCAAAACTGCGATAGACCACATTGCGGAAGTTGAAATATTTGCGGCGCAAATTGAGACAACCCGCCTGGAGCTGCTCCGGCGACATATTTTTGGGCTGGAAGGGAATTTTATTGAAACGGTAAGCATCGTCCAGCCACCATTTTTCATAGAGCAGGCGCTTTTCCTGCTGCATGCGGGCGTAGAACGGCGTGCCCGGGAATGGGATCAGGTGGTTGAAAGCCGCCAGGTAAAACTTCTGATCCATGGCGAATTGGAAGGTGGTCTCGAAGCTGGTTTCGTCGTCTTCGTCGTAGCCAAAAATGAAAGTGGCGTAAATGCGCAGTTTATATTTGCGCAAATTTGCCAACCCGGTTGCATAGGCGCCTTCCATTAAGTTAACGCCCTTATTCATCATTTTAAGATTGTTTGGATTGAGCGACTCGAAACCGATCAGGATGCCATAACAACCGCTCGCCGCCAGAAGCTGGACAAATTCCTCGTCACTCGCCGCGTTAATGCTGCACTGGCCCACCCAGCGAATTCTAAGCGGGATCAAGGCGCGCAACAGCGCCTTGGTGTGCTCCATGTTGGCCGAAATGTTATCGTCCACAAAAAAATAAATGGCACGCCGCCGTTTCTTGATTTCCTCGACGACATCCTCGATGGTGTGGCAGGCATAAGTGTGCCGGTAAGCGCTCTGTACCGAGCAAAAGTCACAGCGGAAGTGACAGCCGCGTCCCGTCTCTACCAGGCCGAGCGGCAGGTAGTTCTTTTTACCAAAGATAGAGCAGTCGGGATGCGCATGCAGGCGGGCCGGGCGTTCCTCGGCCCGGTAAAAGGTTTGCAGGGCGCCATGTTCTGCATCCGCCAGCACGCTTTCCCATATTTCCTCGGCTTCGCCAATCACCACCGCTTCTGCATACTGGGCCACATCCTCCGGGCAAAGCGTGGCATGCACTCCGCCCATCACCACCGGCACGCCGCGTTTGCGGTACTCGCTGGCAATCTGGTAAGCGCGTTTGGCGGTATACGCCTCCACGTTCAGCGCCACCAGGTCGGTCGGTTCGTCGAACGGGATGGGCTCCAGGCTGTCGTTGTAAAAAACGCGTTGGATCTCACCCGGCGTCAGGGCCGAGATAACCGCCGGGGCCAGCGGCTCCATCTGCCACGAGCGAATATAAGGTTGATTGACGCGCCGGCCAATACACGGATGGATAAGGGTTAATTTCATGAGACAAATACCACTTTTTTATCTACAAAAAACCTGCGGTTTTTTGTAGATAAAAAAGTGAAACCTTTCGAATTTTCGGATAGATACTTGGTGTCCTTAATGGTTAACTCCTCATCATCCAGTCACAGTTATAAAAATCCTTCAGATGGTGTGCATAAAACCGGTAGCCGATATTCGTGACCCACCACACCGGCACCTGGATGCGCGAACCGAGAAAACGCCGCGCCATATTCGCCACAGAATATGAATACTTCCATGCCTGCTCGTGCCCGGCGTAAAGCTGTTCCGGCGTCATCTGGCTGGGCTGAAAAACCACGTGCTGGGCGTCGTACAGTTCCCAGTTTTTGGTGAGGATGCGTCCCTCGCTTTCGAGCCGTTTATACAGCGCCGTGCCCGGGAAGGGCGTAACAATCGCATAACGCGGCAGATCAATCCTGGCTTCGACGGCAAAACGGGCCGTATCCATAAATGTCTCGGTAGTATCGTTGTCCAGTCCGAAGGTGAAACAGGCCATCAGGGTGATATGGTAGCGGTGCAATTCATCCACAATGGCGCGGTATTCAGCGGGCGTGTTAAAGCCTTTTTTCATCAACTTCTGGTTTTCCTTGCTGATCGACTCAAACCCCATCAGCAGCCCGGAACAGCCGCTGCGCGCAGCCAGTTCGAGCAGGGGTTTGTCGCGGTTGAGCAAGGTGGTGGTCAACCCGAACCAATCCACTTTCAGCGGGATCAGCGCTTCGAATAAGCGTGCCGCGTAAGCGGTGTCGTTGATCAGATTCAGATCAATGAACAGAATGCGCCGGTTGTAATGCTGGCGGATGTCGGCAATCACATCTTCCACCGGCTTATAGAAAGGCTTGTTGCCCCAGGCTGCCGGCGCCACACAAAACTCGCAGTAATGAATACATGAGCGCTGGCTCTCGAAAACATGCGTGGTGATGTAACCGTGCTGCTTGACCAGCTCCCGCTTCGGAAACGGCCGGTTGGCCAGGCTCAAATCCGGGGCCATGATGTAGCGCGGCTGCATCTGCCCGGCAGCGAAAGCACGCAGCAGTTCAGGCCAGGTATCTTCCGCATAACCCACCACCACCGCATCGACGTGAGACTGAACCTCATCTGGCACCAGGGTAGCGTGCGGGCCGCCCATCACCACCGGAATGCCGCGGCTGCGCAGGCGGTCGGCCAGCTCATAGGCCCGCACGGCGTTGCCCGTTGTGGAGGTAATCCCGACCAGGTCCGCCTGGATACGCTCGACCGGCACGTCCTCCACTCCCTCATCCAGAATCTCGACGCTGGCGTTCAGCTCGGGCGGGATAAGCGCGGCCAGCGTGGTCAGCGTCAGCGGGGCATAGCGCAGGCTCTTTTTAAATATCCCACCCCGGTGCCGGTAAAGGGGACCCTTTGGAGATAATAAAATAATTTTCAAGTGAATTACCTGTTTCTGAACCTTTCGGAGGCTTTGTTTTTTCTTTGTCTGTCTTTCTGAACCCCTCGGAGGCCTTGCGCAGAGGGGTGAAGAATCTCGACGCTGATAAATCGGCCCTTGGTTAGGCAGGTACTCCCGCGCAGAAGATCCTTCGCCTAAGAAGGCTCAGGATGACCTGCAAAGGTTGCTTTGAACCCCGGAGGCTTTGCGCAGGAGGTGAAGAATCTCGACGCCATTATTATGTGTTATGGTAACACGCCCTATATCCCAAAATAAGTGACTTATATCATTTATTCTCGCCAGCCTGCCTATGCTATCATAATTTATGCTTGCCTCCCCACGCGTGCGCACCCGCACCATCGC
>Ga0182027_10011244_pt1 | contig 12675 bp, 10 predicted proteins | sample 712E1DmetaG_FD_121300 | JGI IMG/M metagenome (GOLD analysis project Ga0182027, IMG submission 121300) | Permafrost microbial communities from Stordalen Mire, Sweden - 712E1D metaG (Illumina Assembly) | ecosystem: Environmental > Terrestrial > Soil > Wetlands > Permafrost | place: Sweden...
CAAAATAGAACAGCCGGTGGTCCCTTTTTCAGGAATCACCGGCTGCTCGGTTGCCTGGCGACCATGCGTACCCGGGTGCCAGGTCCCGCTACCTCACAAATGGGTGGCGGGGCGGAGCAATAAAAAACCCACGCGTTAGCGTGGGCTTTTTATTGCGGGGGCCGGAATTTGACCCCACGGAAAAACCGCATCCTTGTCTGATACCTTGGCTTTCAGCTCAGGAATTCGAGTTCAAAAAACCGTACGTGCATTACAGAAATTCGTCAAGTGCGGTAAGATAGAAATGGTTTATTTTTACTGCTTTTTCTACCGATGTCGGATCTGATGGATCACGGGATCAAGGTTCAGGCGGCAGCGGGCAATTCTTTGTTCTGGAGCGGTGAGTCTGGTTGACGCCAATGTACGCGGAACTCCCTTTTCATCAACGTCATCAATTCTTTGCCTAGCGTACCTCCGATCGGAGCTTTAAGGTCATTTTTACCATTAAGAGCGCCCCACAATCCCTCGTGGTATATAATTTTGTAAATGTAAAAATTGAAGAATTCGAATGCCACCCAGGACGTCGTCCAGAAAAACACAAAGTTGTTAAAAAAACTTTCCACGCTACCTATTGAGTTTCCCTGAAATGGCAAAGAATCGCTACTGAAAAAGAGCGAGCCTGCGTACCTAACTGCGTACCTAAGGTAATTACCGCCAAGAAGAAGATTTGAGACAAACCAACCGCTGAAAATGGTCAAGAGAATCGATCTAAAGGCAGGGGACAACCGACGGTAGTAGAGAAGCCGCATAGTCCAAAAATACATGACATTCAGCGCGTAACTCAAAACAACAATGCCCTGAAACTTCTGGAACAATGAACCATCGGATAAAATTAAGAGCCCGATACCAACTATCGCAAAGATCGGGGCATCAACAAAAGATATTGTCATGTCATGGCTGATCCTTCCGTATTGTATTGGCCGCGCATGCGGTTTGCCTAACTTGTTTGTACCTAACTGAGATTTTCGTAAAGCCAGGAAATAGTCGTTCCATAGGATGGCCAGTGTTACGGCTGCGATAACACCTATCGCTCCTATCACTACAACGCCATACCCGCCAGAGGAGGGATCAAATGCATCCTTCAATGAGCCGAATACCAACTCACCTCCAAACGCCAGGTACGCGAATAGACCGGCGAGCATCGCGAGGGTGATAATTCGAATAGGAAGCCATTGCTTCAAGCGAGTAAAGTAGGAAATGGCCGAACGCCACAGGCTGCTGAGAAATATTGACAAGAAAGGGAGTATTGAACTTGCCGGCAATGAAGTCGGCCCATCATCTAAACCTTGGCTGACAGGAAGGAGTTCGTACCCATGTCTCATCGACAACAGCATTCGATGATGAACATCAGGATGGGTGAGATAGTAATAATCTTGGCGCGCATGCGCCCCTCCGACAAACAGTCTCAGTATGTAAGGATCTGTGGACGCCATCCCTTTTCCCTGGCGTGCTTCCCGTATTGATATTAATTCACGAGCAATATCTTCGAGCAACGCCATTGCATTCGCTTCAGGGAAATACGAAACTGCCAAAGCGAAATTATGCTGGGCCACCACTTGCGCTGATTCGTCGGGATGATCCTCGACGTAAGGGTACAGTTGCTGAAAGACTTGCGCGTAATGCGTCTGAACCGCGCTCCGATATGGGTTCATGACGTAAGAATAAGACGGTCGAAGCGGTCTTGCGAAGACGTAAGTGCGATAAGAAAGAGTAAGCGCATGAACACGCTGATCCAAATCGCGCTGGGACATCCACGCATTAATCCCCGCATTGACGCGTGATCTCACAGAAGTTGCTGTAAGCTTGGCTAAGATGAATTCAATCGGCACAACGATAAGAACGATCGGAATAAGGAAAATATTTTCAATCAGTTTGGCGAAGTCGAACCAATACTCCAGCCACCGCGGGATATGTTCAAAACGATTGAATCGAACTCCAGTATGCATATCGAAGATACGAGAGAGTGCGTATCGACTTTGAAGATCGCTTGTTTCAACCAGCAGAGGGTCCGGATGACTTTGGAGGCGTTCGTTCAGGCGCGTTACCCAACCCTGACCAATGCCTGTCATAGCACCATGGACAATACCATGAATCATGGTCTGCAAACGCCCTCTGCTTGGCAGACGTATGAAATGGCCATCAGACTCGTTAAATTCGAGCGACGGCTCTGGGCAGAGCCGATCTAATAGAACGAGGGCGAAATCCGCAAAATCTTTGCGCGAAACCTGCGTATCAAGGCGTTCTGGAAATGCAGTGAGCCATCCGGCGGATCGGAGTTTCTGTTCGATGTCTTTGAATGAATCCGCTTCGGATAACCATTGGGTCAATGTTTCTCGGTCATGATCGTGCTCGGACAGGAACGTACTTGCCAGCATTTGTCCCTTTTTCCCTATCGGGAAACGCGGCCGCATGATCATCTCTGCCACAAAAGCAATTCCGATAAGAATTACGGGGAGAGCGACAAGAATAAGTTTCCAAGGCAGATCGATCAAATCAGAAGGGGGCGACAATCGGTACAAAGCCAGGATTGTCGTCCCGAGCCCGAGAAAGAACACATTTTCTGCCAGTGAAACTGTGGAGCGGTATTTGAAATGGGATCTTTTCGGTTGATTCAGGTTTTCAAGGTAAGGATCCAACAAAAACCCTTTCAACCCCCAAAGAACAAGGCCGTACAACGGGGCCTCAGCTATCGAAATATGATGCCAGTAGTCGAGCGAGTACGATAGCGCTTTTTGAAAAATCTGCACAATGCTGCTTGCGGATGGATCAGAATATGGGACGTATGAAGAATTCCATTGGGCTAAAATCACCGCGATTCCCAAGGTCGTTGCGAGAATGCCGACAACTCGCACGGCAATCTCAGCAACCCGAGCGCTTTTCCAGTCAAGACTCAAAAAGCCGCGTTGAAAACGACGATTGCCTGGAACGGCTACAGCCGACCTCGAAGATAGGGTCCGTCGGTCTTTCCATCCAATATCTGATAAGGCCTGCAGAGTAAAGGCAACAGCGGCGGGGATCGCCTCTTGCTTAAAAATTGTATTTTCACCGACCGCGCCAGACATAAGATGGGAAGCTGGCAAAGAACTTATTGCCGAAACCGTTACCGGGTCCGCTATCAAACAGGGGACCAAAAGAAAAGCCATGATGCGGATCAGTAATCTGGACATAATTCTTCGAACGCGCCCGCGTTCGAGATAAGCCTATCAACCCAATGTTAAAATTGCGTTACATCGCGGCTCATTTTTGCTGGGCCGGAAGGACGGGAAAACATAGGCCCCAAACCCAGAGTATTGGCGCGATTGGCGCGAAAGTGGCGCGATTGGCGCGATTGCGTGAGCGGTCGGGCGGGAGGGCTACTTATCCGTTATGCGGTAAGTGGTCGCTTTGCCTTTCCCGCTGACGGCAAGTTTTCTCTTGATGACCAGCTGTTTTAGCTCTCTTTGTAGAGATCGAAGAGGAACGGATTCTCCCAACTCCTTCAAAACATCCGAAACCGACAACGGCCCGGAACGTCTCAGAATGACTAGGATTTTTTGCTCGAGCGTTTCAGGAGCTTTTTCTTCTCCTGCGATCTTGACCGGCCAGAATCGGACCACGAAGGAATTCCCAAGCTCCAAGAACTCCGGTTCGGGGCAGTCTGCTTCTCGAGCAAAACGAAGAATCTCATTGGTCCCTCGTCCCCATTGCTCGATCAATCCGCGTCTATGGAACACGGAGGCGATGAGCGGGTTGCGCGGTTCCGAATCGTGCTCCTTCTTCAGTTTCGCCAAGGTCATCTTGGGCGGCAACGTTCCGCTGCTCCAGACTTCGAGGCGATCATCATATACGGCGATGCTGACGGCCCCTCCCGCGATGGAATAGTCACGATGGATGAGCGCATTCACGATGGCCTCACGCAAAGCCAGTGGTGGGTAGCGCGGGGTATCAATCCGTTGCATTTGCCCTTCCACGATCTTGCTGGCAATGGGAATATAGTCGTCCAGAAATTTGTCCGCGTGTTTCAGCAAGGCAAATGCGTTTCCTTCAAACTGGCGATTATCACGGAACTCCTGTTTTGTGATCCCGCGAAAGCGAGCCAACCGAATACTTCCCATCGGATAGCCTGGCCCTTCTTCTTTTCCGAAGACAATCGCCGCCGCGCGCGTGATGCCATCATCACTGACAAGCTTCAGTCGCCGCAGGATGGTTTCCGTTTTCTCACCGCTCATGGTAGCGGAGAGGCGCTTCTTTTGAATCGCATCCTCAACCATCTGATGAATTTCTTCCGCATCAAGATCGGAAACTTTCCAATCCGGTGAGACCCATGTGTCCCACGGTTTGTCGGCATGGAGACGGTCCACGACACGCTCGTCAAACTCGGAATGGGCCATCTTCTGTGTCGTATTACTCACACGCAGATAGGGCCGCCGATCAAAAGTAAAGGGACCGCGAGCCTTCCCTTTCTTGGCTTCGATGACCACGACCCAGAGCCCTTTGCCCAAGGAAACCTTGGTTGTTACAAAATCCGCCTGCGGCTCGATATGGCGCGTAGCGTTAGCAATCTCCTCAAGCGTCTTGTCCGCGACCATCTGGCCACGGGCTTCGCCCTTAGGCGTGACGCCGAAAAGCACCTTGCCTTCCCCTTGGAGGTTCAGCATCCCGCATAAAGATTCCATCGCCGGACGAAGTTCTCCGGTCGACTTCTTGAACTCCAAAGCCGGGCCTTCGCCTTGAGTGATCAACTCCTGAAGGGATTCGAGATTCATATGAGCCTGTCCATTCTACCAAAGCCGTAAGCAGGCGTCCCCAGCGCGGCAATGCTATGTGGAGGCAACGCCTGCCATAAAGCCGGACGTCCATCCAAACGGAGCGGCCAGCCACCGAGCAGGGAGCGAAGCGGAGTACGGATAGATGCGCCGTCAGCCAGAAATTCACAGACTCAATAGACCTGTTATATTGCTCCAACAAACGACTACGTTTCCCCTTATTCGGCTTATGTGTGTTTCGTGGTCCTAAAACGCACGATCTCTTCTCGAACGGGCTAAATGCCGCTGGCCAGTGTTCGCACGAATTTCGATAAAGAAAAAACGCAATAGTTTCATTTTACGCCGACTGAGGGTGAACCCACCACGGTCGCCCAGCGCTGATACATCGGGGCCGGAGGATCAACGCCGTCATGCTCGCCACCTATAAAAATATTTCTTTTCCTAAAAGGATTATCTATCAACCTGAAATGAAAGACAGGTCTTAAAAACCCGGAATATTTTTCGATTTCCGACACTAATGCTTGTCGGACAGGCCATTAGCGCCGGGCTTCAAAAATTCCGGCGTAAAAATATTTGCCGTTCTACGGAGGCGTATTATGAATGCGATTTTCGAAAGGGCCCTTTTAAGTGGGAATAAAATCGCATTTTCGTATCTAACGTATGTCGGGAAGTTGTCAGGGACCGCCGCCCTGACCGGCCCGCCAGGTGGGATACGAAAAAATTCCACCCTAAAAAAATGTGGCTTCCCGAATGGTGCGGGATTATGTAGCTGAATCAACTCGTGGGTCTTTCTCAGCGGGAATATAATCGCGTTTTTGTCTTTAACGCTTGTATGGGCAGCATTGCCAGGACGACAGATTCGGAAAGGAGAAAAATTGGGCCTATTAGAATCGTCGCGATATTTGGATGGGCATTCGACTCCCGCAAAGATTCTTGGTCGAAAACGGGAATATTTTCAACCCATCTCAGTCTAACCAGTAGAAGGCCGCCACTTGCCCCACCCGCCGTGCCGCCGCAAGCCTCACTTCAGACCGAGGCAAAAATCTTCCGTCGAGCCAAAAAACTTTCGGCCCCCCTTTGGCTCTATAGGTAAGCGAATGGACCTGAACAAACTTTTTGGAAAGCGCTATGTCGTGACCCTGGACCCCTCCTGGGATGCCGAGACCCCGGAGAACCGCGCCGAGTTTTTGGCGGCGGGCGACCTTTGGTGGTATTACGAGATCAAAGGCCAATGCGGGATGGCCTATCCGTATAACCGGATCTCGATTGCCGTGATCCTTCCCACCCGCGCCGCCCGCCGCTTGGTCAAGCTAATGGGGTCAGAGTTGACCCTGCTCCAGCATGCCGATGATGAGATGTGTTACAGGGCCGATGCCAAACATGCCGAGGCCTTGGTGCGGTTTATCAAGCCCAAGAGCCGATGTCACCTGACCCCTGCCCATAAAGCGGCTCTAGCCGCAAGGCTGGCTGCCCATCGCCATAAGCGGCATCAGAAGCCATTACCAAATGACATCACCGAAGCCTCGGATTCATCGGGGGTGGGGTGGCAGGAAAGCGAAGCGCCCGGCGCGTTGTCCCACAACGCGCCTATCCTGACCACCCCACCCCCACACAGAAATAACACATCCCACCCTACCGAAAGGACCCACCTATGATGAAAGAACCCCGTGACAGAAACCTCCGTATCCGTCTCACCCACAGCGAAGAGAAGATCGTCCTTGACCTATGTGAAGCCCTGCGTGAGAAGTCCCGCTCGCGAGTCGTCCGCCGTATGATCCGGGAGTCGGGCGGCCAAGGTCCTGACCTCATGGGCGAAGGCGTGAGTACCTTCCGGGAAGGCCTCCGGCAACAGGCGGCCATGGGAAGGAACCTGAATCAGATCGCCAAAGCCCTTAATGCTGGCCACGCGCCGGACACCCCGATCGATCCGCAGATTCTGGACGTCGTATTGAACCACGTAAAAGACTTGAAGGGGATGTGCGCCGAGATTATCTCGCGCAGCCACAATCGCTGGGTGCGTCCTCCGGTTGGCTGGATGTGCCCCGGTTGCCGGCAGGTGATCCATGGATTCGCCGCTGCTTGACCTTGGCCGTGAACGGATCGTTAAAGGCCGGGGCTTATACATCACCCTGTCCCGCGCTGAGCGGCTGCGTGCGGCGCGAGGCGTGCCCCAGGCCATTGTGAAAGTAACCGGCTTCGGCCGCGGGGCAAGAGGCGTGAAGGACGCCATGGCCTACATCAGCCGTGAAGGAGAATTCCCGTTTGAAAAGGACAGCGGGGAGCTGATTCAGGGGCTGGATGAACAGCGGGAATTGGTCAATGAGTGGTCGATTGACTTTAAGGGGCCAAGGCGCAGCCGCGACAGCGCCCAGATCGTCTTTTCCATGCCTCCCGGCTCAAGCGTTGAATCGCTTAAAGCGGCGGTCCGGGCAACGGGGGCGAAGGCTTTCCCGGACAACGAATGGGTCTTTGGAATTCACACAGATACGAAGCACCCCCACGCCCACATGGTGGTCAAGATGCGGGGCATGGAGAATGGCAAGAAGCTGCGGCTCCGGAAAGCTGACTTGTACGAGCTGCGGACAATATTCGCCGAAGCTGCCCGCGAGCAAGGGGTTCAACTGGCCGCCTCGCCAAGAGCCGCCAGAGGAATAGGCCGCAAAGGGATGCGGCAGGCGATCTACCAGCTCAAGAACAAGGGCGTTAAACCCAAGAGAGAGACGCAGACCTTTGAAAAAGTACTCGATGAACTTGGCAAGGGCGATTGGAAAGAAAAGCCGTGGGAAGTCTCCATGCGCCGCCGGAACGGTCTTGAAAGGCAGGCCTACCGCGAAGAATCCGAAAAGCTGCGAACCGAAGCGTTCTACAACGTCAAGGATCGGAACGAACTCTTAAAAGCTGCGGCCGATCTGGAACAGTTCTCCCGCAACATGCCTACCCCCAAGACCAAACACCAATTCATAAAAGAGCGTATATGGCAAAAAACGCTCGCGGCGCGGAAAGAACAACTCCGTATCCGGGGTCGGGAAGAGGAGAACGAGCGATGAAAATACCCGCTCCGTCCAAAAACTTGACCCGATGCAGGCAAAGAGATAAATTGAGTCCGCCGTTTACAGCAACGTTTGAGGAAGTCGAACAGACGTTGAATCCAGCCGACCAAAACGACGCTTTACGAATCTACTGCAAAGGAGTGATTCGCGCCCTGATCGCGGAGCGCGAACAAAACCATGGAAAAAGCCTGGGCCTTCTACCGGCGGTCAACCGATAAGCAAGAGCTGTCAATTCCCGACCAGCGGCGAGATTGTCAGGAGTTCGCCGCGCGCCAGGGTTGGCAGATCGTCCGCGAGTTTGAACCCGTCAAAGGGTGGGGCTCCGGCCTCACCATCGACCAAGACCCCTCCTTCAAAGAGATGGTGCGCTTGGCCGAGGCTGCGGATCACGGTATTCGCTACCTCGTGGTCTATGACGTGAGCCGCTTCGGGCGCTTACAGCCAGAGGATAAGATCTACTGGGAGCGCCGGTTGAAAAAGCAGGGCGGCATCCAGGTCGTTTACGTCAAGGATGATTTCAAGAACGACGGCTCCATCGGAGATATTCTCACTAAGGTCGTCAAACATTCCGAAGCCCACCAGTTCAGCATGAAGCTCTCAGAGCTTACCCTTCGTGGCGCAAAGAGCCATTCCGCTCTTGGGCACCATGCCGGAGGTAAAGCGCCCTATGGATATGACCGGCTCTTGATCGACGCGATCGGAAACCCGGTCAGAGTCCTGGCTAAAGGCGAGTGGAAGGAAAGCAAACTCCAGCGCGTGATACTGAAGCCATCGCCAACGGAAAAACCCATAGTTCTGGATATTTTCAATGCTTACGACAAAGGTCGAGGGCTTCACCTGATAGCTGACAATCTGAATCGCCGCTCTGTCCCGTCGCCGCGCGGCCGCCATTGGTCGAAGATTCAGATTCACTACATGCTTAGGAACCGTGTCTATCTGGGCGAACGTATCTACAATCGGCGGAGCTACAAAGGCTATCGACGCGGGGAGAAGGGCTCCCTTTACAATACGAATGAGCAATGGGTGATCAAGGCAGATGCCCATGAGCCGATTATCGAAAGAGAACTATTCGAGAGAGTACAAGCCAAGCTCCGTCACTGGAAAGCGCGTCAACCCACCCTCACCAGGCGCCGGTATCTTTTGACGGGCCTTGCCGTCTGTCAAAACTGCGGCTACGGGTTAACTGGCATGAAAAAAGAGAGCCACAAATCTCTGCGACATAATGCTGGGAGCGTCAAACATGAGTATTTTTACTACGTCTGCGGTGGGTATCAGCGGATCGGTAAGAATTTTTGTCGAAGTATCAACGTGCCGGAGGCAGAGCTAGAAGCACACGCCCTGACGGCCATCAGAAGCCTGATACGCACCCATGAGTGGAAAGCACGATTACGCTCTACCATCAGGGCCAAAATCCAGGATCAATACGGCGAAAAGACAAGGGATCGAGTGCAGAGCCTCCGTGCGGATCAGCGCAAGGTCGAGAAAGAACTCCAAAACATTGTGACGTTCATAAAGGCAAACGGCACGGCGCCGTCTCTGACACAGGAAATCGCGCAGCTCGAAACAAAGAAGGCAGACCTTTCGCGTTTCATCGCTGAACTGGAAGCAATGTCAGCGGAAAGGCCCGATCCCGACCAGCTGGTTGAGGACATCCTAGACGAGGCGGAGCGCTTCGATCAAATCTGGGGTGAGGCGGTCACCAACGTCCAGAAAAAGGACTTCCTACGACGTTTTCTGTACCAGGTGACCGTGAGTCGCGGCGACGGGAAGCTCTTGGCGCACTACACCCTTCGGAACATCCCGCAGGCTGAAAACAACACAGCCGGAGCCGCCCCACTGGGCAACTCCGGCTGTGAATTACTTAGTTTGTCAGTTCCAAAGGTTGCGGGGGCCGGAATTTACCCCCAGCTATAGCGCTGCGGCGTGAAGCGTCAAACTGGCTTTTCCCTCATCAGTACGATTTGAAAAGACCGTATGCTCATTATCCATGAGGCCTAGCAATCCGAGTCGATATGTTGGAAAATGTCCCTCATGAGTAAGAAACTTATCTCAACGGAATCGAACCTCGCCTATCGCGAATTCTCAGCGGGCGTCGCCAATCTGCTGGCAACGGCCAGGCGGCAGGCTGCGCGGTCGGTAAACACCATTCTCACAGCAACCTACTGGGAAATTGGGCGACGGATTGTTGAATTTGAACAGGGCGGCAAAGCGAGGGCTGGCTATGGCAAAGCGGTTCTGGTGCGACTGTCCAGGGATTTAATCCATCGTTTCGGGCGCGGATTTTCCGTCGATCATCTGGAGCTCATGCGTAAGTTCTATCTCTGCTGGCCCGTGAAGCGGATTTCCGAATCGGTGATTCGGAAATTGGGACCTTCGGGCGGTGGGATATCCGAATCGGCGGTTCGGAATTTGCCACCCTCAACTATTTCCAAAGTATTTCCTCTTTCCTGGACACACTACGCGCGGCTCTTAAGGGTCTCCAATGTTCTTGGCCGTAACTTCTATGAAGAGGAGGCCGTGCGGAGAGGTTGGTCGGTACGGCAGCTTGATCGCCAAATCCAGTCGATGTTCTATGAACGGACTGCGCTCTCTCGGAATAAGGCGGCCATGCTAAAGAAGGGTGCCAAGATCAAGCCAGAGGTCGTAGTCACGCCTGAGGAGGAAATCAAAGACCCCTATATTCTTGAATTTCTAGGTTTAAAAGACGAGTATTCTGAAAGTGAGATGGAAGAGGCGTTGATCCGTCATTTAGAAAGCTTCCTTCTCGAACTGGGTGGCGACTTCACATTTGTCGCTCGTCAGAAGAGATTGCGGGTCGGCCATGAATGGTATCGCGTGGATCTCGTTTTTTATCACCGACAACTTCGCTGTTTAGTCCTCATTGACCTGAAGATCGGAAAATTTACGCATGCGGATGCCGGTCAAATGCATTTATATCTGAATTATGCTCGCGAACATTGGACGCATAAAAACGAAAATCCGCCGGTAGGCTTAATCCTTTGCGCGGAAAAAGACAACGCCGTTGCGCATTATGCTTTAGAAAACCTCCCAAACAAAGTCCTCGCGTCCGAGTATCGAACCACTCTTCCAAATGAGAATGAGATCGCCAGCGAAATTAAAAGAACCCGCCTTGTATTGGATGCCGGACGCTTGGATAAAAATAGGCTCGGATGAGACTACATCTTGGCTCGTAATGGTTCGCAAATGGCTCAATTGACTCATCGTCCGTCGAGGAAGCGGAAGCCCACGAAGGCAAAGAGAAAACCAGGCCGCCACCACAATTCCTGATTCTATACCCCTCCCCCTACCTGCGGGCGTTGAGTCGCCTTGGCATAGCGATGGAATTTGACGATAAAGGGTGGCAGCAAGGCGAAGGTGTGATGACACTGGATGCAATAGAGACGGTGAATAGGAACAGAATACGTTTTAGCCAAGGCGATAAGGCGGCGGACGTAGCTCCCGTGCCACCGAAGGCATCCCGCCTGATTGCAAAATTGGCATTGACCGGGTTTTAAGAGCTGCATGTTTTGAAAACGCCGCAGGTATTGGTCGATCTCGGTTTAGAGCAAGGGGAAATCTTATCAGGGATTGGCGACCGAGCGGAAGGAATGAGCAGGTCAGTTTTCCGGCAAAACCAAGCGCCCTCGTCCTAATCGATTCGGCGCATACTCTGCTGAACCGTCAAGAGGAAGGGATCTCGCTCTAAAAAACGGCGGAAGCGAAGAAGATAGGAAAGCCTCAAGGCACTACCCGCTCCGCCTTCTTGACAATATCCGGCGGAATGGTAAGACCCGACTGCGCGGCGGCCGTGAGGTTTATCGTCAATTCGTATCTGTCCGGGTAGACCGCCTCGACATTCCCCAAGGTGCCGGCGACCACTTTGGCGGCGATCCGGCCTGTCGTCCGCCCGCTTTCCCGGAAACTGCTGACAAAAGAGGCCGTCGCGCCCTTATCGACCAGGCTATCCACCGGCACATAAAGGGGCGTGTTATTGGAACGGGCAAATTCCTTCGCGACCGCGAACGCGGTTGGCGTCACCAAGAGAGGGTCCGGAGGCATCCAAATGGCGTCGATTTTTCCGGCCAGCGACCTGAGACGGTCAGGGAGATCATCCGCTTGGGACAGATATTCGATCCGCGCTTCGATGCCGATGGCACGGGCCACGCGAATCAATTCCCGGTGATACTCGTCATTTATGGCTGATCGCATCACCACGAAGACAGCCAGCCGCTTTAAACCAGGCTGGATCTCTTTCAATTTCGGCAGGAGCGCATCGAGCCGCGTAGCCACGCTGATGCGGATCCTGCGGCCAGCGTGCTGTTCCGGTCCGACCCAGAACATTGGCGTCAGGCAATACACAAGCGTGGTGCCATCAGGATAAGGGTAGGTCGCCGCTTTGCCGCCAAAGGCCACAACGACCTTCGTCGAATTCGGCAGATGGAGTTCGTTCTTGGAAAGGGTGAAGGTCGGTACTGAACGGCCAAAGCCTTCTTCGAAGCCGGCCAGGGCTTCACGATAGGCCGGCGATTCAGAGCTCAGGACCGCTACGACATCTTCGGCATTCGCCAGAGGAATCCACCCCGACCCGACAAATGCGAGAAGAAGGGCCAGCGTGATCGATCGAGCTGATGGCTTCACTCCTTACCTCCGAATTTAATAATAACGCCTCCGAAATAGGTCCTGGGCGCCGCCAGCCCGTCCGGAAAATTCGGCGTTCCTGTTCATAAGTATAATTGGCATAGATCCACGGCAGAGGCGAGAAATGATTTTTGAAGCTCAGCTCCACCCCCCCCCCCCCCAACAGGGCACAGATGGCTCCAAAACACAAAAATATCATATTA
>Ga0182027_10011245_pt1 | contig 12675 bp, 7 predicted proteins | sample 712E1DmetaG_FD_121300 | JGI IMG/M metagenome (GOLD analysis project Ga0182027, IMG submission 121300) | Permafrost microbial communities from Stordalen Mire, Sweden - 712E1D metaG (Illumina Assembly) | ecosystem: Environmental > Terrestrial > Soil > Wetlands > Permafrost | place: Sweden...
ATGGAGAGCCTTTTATGTCCGAGGAATACTTTTTTTGAAGTATCTTCCCATCTGCCATCGGTTTCGGGGCCACGATGCTGCATCATGGCATTCATCAGCCTCAGATCGTCGGGGCTGCCTTCACCAATAAAACCCGCTATTCCGCACATGGGTTAGAAATTTCGCTTGTCTTTGATGAGATAAGTCGTTTTATCCTGCGACTCATGATAAGTGCGCATCTGCATTTCGGCAAGCATTCCCAGAAAAATTGAAATGAAACCTACTATAAAAAATAATGCTGCGAATAAGGGCAATGGGGTTTGGATAAAGGATTTGTTGCCCCAGAATTTATAATAGATCATCATCAGAAAACTGATGAATGATATAAAAAAACAGAAGATACCAAAGCCTCCGGCAACGTAAATAGGTTTCTGAAAATAGGAACCATAGAATTTTACCACCATCAGGTCGAGAATGACTTTGAATGTACGGTTCAATCCGTATTTCGACTTACCAAATCGCCTTGGATAATGACTCACAGCTATTTCTGTCACTTTTGCACCTTCCCATGAAGCATAAATGGGGATAAAACGGTGCATTTCACCATAAAGTTTGATGCTTTCCACCACATCGCGGCGGTATGCCTTGAGGGTACATCCATAATCGTGCAGTTTAACACCCGAAACCCAGGATATCATTTTATTGGCAAGCATGCTGGGTAAAGTGCGTTTCACCGGATTGTCCTTTCGTTCCTTACGCCATCCCGAACAAACGTCATAACCTTCTTCCAGTTTTTCGAGCAGCCTTGGAATATCGGCCGGATCATTCTGCAGGTCGGCATCCATGGGTATGATGATCTCACGTGAAGAAAATTTGATACCGGCCATGATGGCAGCCGTCTGGCCAAAATTTTTCCTGAAATGGATCACCTTCATCCGTTTATTGGCTGCGGCAACCTGGTTCAGCTTTTCGTCCGAACCATCGTCCGAGCCATCATTCACCCAAATCACCTCGTAATCGATATTCATAGGTTCCAGAACATCGGTCAGCTTTTTATCGAGGATTTCAATATTATCCCGTTCGTTAAATACCGGTATGATGATGGAGAGATTCATTAATATTCTTTATTCTCTTTATTTTACAAAGTTATACCAAACTGAAAAATAAAATAACCCATTGGGATTTTATTTTTCATTGTTTGTTTAATACCGTGGGAAATATGTTTTAATATCCACATTTAAGGGTATTCTATTTTTTTATATTGCCTTACAGTATTAATTGACTTCTGCAAGATTGCAATAAATATTTTTATACATCAAAAATACTGGGCTAGTTAAAATAGAAAAACCTTTTAACAAAAAGTTTTTTTAACGAGTATCGCTCTGTGCCGTAGGCACAAAAGCCCGGTAATACCGTCTAATAAACAATCTCTCGTCCCGTATGGGACGTAACTAAGGTAGTTAGGGGGTTTTACCGACCTTTTATCCCTGGCGGGATAATGTTTAATAATAGGATATTCGGATCAAGGGTTGAGATTACATGAATTAAACAAAATTGCCACTAAGGCTCCCCGTCCGCCATGGCGTAGCCGGGCGGGAAAGACACAACTTGTCCCGATTTGTCGGGAAAGTTTGACGAAGAAAAACAATCCAGCTTAGTGTAACTTAGTGGCTTGGTGTCTTTGTGGCTATATTTTTCAACACTTGATTCACACAGGATATAAGTTTTGAGAATCAGGAGAGCTCTGCTACTCAGATTTCACTGGGATAATTTATTTTCTAACAACTTTTTAACGAATTCGCTTAAATATGATGAAAACCAATGTAAATTTTGTAAATTTGGAAAATCAAAATATGGTTTCAGGTTTGTGAATACTAATTTCAAATTGTATGATTAAAAAAACCTTTCTTATAATAGCAGCCTTGTTGATCTTTTCGCCCACATTTTGCCAATGGAAGGTTCAATATAAGACTACCTTGGGAAAATTAAATTCTGTATTTTTTGTTGATAATAACAATGGATGGGCTGTAGGTGAAAATGGTGTCATTTTGTATTATAACGGAACTGATTGGAATTTGCAAAATAGCAATACAACATGTTTTTTAAATTCAGTTTTTTTTCTTGATAAAAATAATGGTTGGGCTGTAGGTGACTCAGGAACTATTCTTAAATATGATGGTATTAAATGGGAAACTCAAATTAGTGGAACTTTAGACCCTTTAAAATCTGTTTTTTTTACTGATATTAACAATGGTTGGGTTGCAAAATATTGCTGTGATTTGTTAAAATATAATGGCAAAAAATGGGAAACCCCCAATACTGGTATATTTATAAATTTAAATTCACTTTATCTTTTTGATTCGAAAAGTGGTTGGGTTAGTGGAAATAGTGGGAAATTATATAAATTAATTGATACTATATGGGAACGAAAATATTTAAAAACCGCATACCCATATTATGATTTATACTCTTTATTTTTTACAGATTCAAGTAATGGCTGGGCCGTTGGAAGAGATTATAGAACCTTGAAAGGTATTATATTAAATTATAAAAATTCAGATTGGCAAGAAGATACTATCGGTTTAAGTAGTATTTTATATGGTGTTTTCTTTAGAAATAATAATCTGGGTTGGGCTGTAGGGGAAAAAGGTGCAATATATAAATTATATTGGAACAAATGGGAAAAACAGGTTATTATTGACAATACAGCAGCAATTATTATGAGCATTTATTTTATTGATAACAAAAAAGGGTGGGCGGTAAATTGGATGGGAGAAATTTTATACACGGATAATGGTGGAGATTCAACCACTTCAATAAATCAGAAAATTGATTACTCTTCTTTGGAACTGAGTAATTACCCCAATCCATTTACCTCACAAACAACCATTAATTATTCTTTAAATAAGAGTGGAAGAATACTGTTAAATGTCTATGATAATTTTGGAAGGAAAATAAACACATTAAAGGATGAAGTTCAGGAACCCGGAGAGCATCGGACTACGTTTTATCCATTAAATTTAACACCGGGTATTTATTATTATACTTTGCAAACTGAGTATAATAGCCAAAGTAGAAGAATGGTACTGATAAAATAAATAAACAACTCTACATTTGCTTTACAAATCAGGAAAATTCCATCCATAAAAAGTTTATAAAAGAGTATCGTTCTGTGCCGTAGGCACAAAAGCCCAGTAATACCAACTGATAAACAATCTCTCGTCCCGTACGGGACGTAACTAAGGTAGTTAGGGGGTTTTTACAGACCTTTTATCCCTGGCGGGATAAGAAAAAGTCCGAAGGACTGGACTGATCATAAAAATTAGCATGAAATAAGAACTCAACCCCGGAGGGGTGGCACTATTCTTCATTCCAATAATTTTTCAACAATCATATCATCCCTATCAGGATTCAATTTGTTTTCAATAATTATAACCAAACTCAAACCTGAAACAAAAATACCTGTTCATATTCAAAAGTTTGTTTCGATTAAAAAAACACTAATTTTGTTTTAGTATATATTCGAAATATTTCCGGTGTCAAACAGTTAGTTATATCCTACTTTGATTCAAGATATGATCCCTATCGCTGAATGAAATCCTTCCAAACTCACTGGCAAAGGAACAGGACGGGTTTTTACCTCTTGCTCATCCTTTTGCTTACATTCCTGGTTTATTCAACTTCAATCTTCAACGGGTTTCTCATCTGGGACGATGATTTGAATGTGTATCAGAATCCAGCAATCACTTCCCTGAATTTCGCTCATATCAAACAATATTTTTCCTCCTTCTATATTGGCATGTACCAGCCACTCACCACCCTAAGCTATGCTCTGAATTTTAAAATTACAGGTATGGATCCGGCAGGATTTCATGCCGGAAACCTGTTGTTTCACCTTTTAAACACTATACTGGTTTTCCTTTTTATCAGGGTCATCTCAAAAAAAACAACAGCAGGATTACTTTCTGCCTTATTTTTTGGCATTCATCCCATGTTCGTTGAATCGGTAGCCTGGGTTTCGGAACGCAAGGATGTTCTTTACACATTTTTCTTCCTTCTATCCCTTATTTTCTATGTTGAATATGCAGACAAAAAGAAAGGTCTGCCCTATTTATTCCTGTCGTTTTTAATGTTCGTTTGTTCAGTTTTGTCAAAGTCGACCGCTATTTTATTGCCTTTTATCCTGATATTGACCGACTGGTTTCTGAAGCGAAAATTTGATTGGAAGCAATTATCAGAGAAGGTCCCTTTCCTGATCATTTCTATTATTATAGCCTTGGTAACACTTTATTCACAGTATACTGCCGAATTTAATGATTTTACCGCCTATCAATACAATCTATTCGACAGGCTTTTTTTGGTGGCTTATTCCCTGTTATTTTATCTTTTGATGTTTTTCGTACCGGTTAAGTTTTCCTGCATTCATCCCTATCCTGATAAAACAGGACTCTTCCTTCCGTATGGATATTACCTTGCCTTTGTTGTATTGATCATTCTGATTATTGTACTTTACCGGTTCATTAAAAGCCGTCAGCCTGAAACCAGAAAGATGTACATTTTTGGAGCTTCTTTTTTTATCATCATGTTCATATTATTCATTCAGATCATCCCATTACCGGGCTTTTCAGTTGCTGCAGAACGATATTCCTACATGCCTTATATTGGGTTATTTTTTATTTTTTCAATGATTATATCGAATTTTTTAGAGAAATTTGAGTCTCTGAAGAATCGAAATAAATACTTTTTATATCTGGTGATTTCCATTTTTGTAGTTTTCTATTCTGTTACCACTTATCACCGAAACAAGGTTTGGAAAAGCAACTTCAGCCTTTTTTCGGATGCAATAAAAAAACATCCAGAGGCTGCAATGCCGTATAACAACCGGGGACTGGCTTATGCTCAAACAGCCGATTTGCAAATGGCAATATTGGATTTTAACAAGGCGATTGAATTGAAGCCCTATTTTGCAACATATCATTACAACCGTGGCAATGCCTTGCTGGCTGAACAGAATTATCCCATGGCAATTCAGGATTATACGGCATCAATCCGGTACAATTCCCATAATGCTGAAGCTTCTTTCATTAACCGGGGCATTGCATACCAGGAATCCGGATTTGCAATTTCATCCTTCATCGACCTGGCGGCTGCCATTAACCAGAAAGGGCAGTTCACTTCCATAGCCTATTTCAATCGTGGCAATACCCGGCATATTTTAAATGATCCTAAAGGCGCCTGTTCGGATTGGCTGACAGCTTTAAATATGGGTTATGGCGTTGCTCAAAAACAATTGTCAATTTACTGCAGATGAAAAAGCCACAAATTGCTAAAATTAATGTTGTATCCCGCAGGAATCAATACATTCTTCTGTTTTCAATTCTGATACTTACCTGGATCGTTTATGCTTCCAGTCTTAAAAATGGATTCGTAAACTGGGACGATTATAAAAATGTGCTTGAAAATCCTGATATACGAAGCCTTGAATGGTTAAATGTCAAAAAATTCTTCATCACTTTCTACCTTGGCATGTACCAACCCCTTACTACACTTAGTTTTGCGATTGATTATAAAATTGCCGGATTACATCCCGACCAGTTTCACATCACAAACCTGCTGTTTCATTTACTCAATACATGGTTGGTTTTCCTGTTTATGAACCGGCTAACTAAAAACACGGTCATCGCTACAGTCACAGCTTTGTTTTTCGGCATACACCCCATGCATTCCGAATCGGTATGTTGGATTTCAGAGCGTAAAGATGTTTTGTATGGTTTCTTTTACATGGCTTCACTGATTTTATGGATCACCTTTATTAAATCGGGAAAGAAAGTTACCTGGTACTTACTGAGTATATTGTTTTTCCTTTTAGCACTTTTATCAAAATCATCGGCTGTTACCTTGCCGGTTATAATCATCCTCACCGATTATTATCTTGGTATAAAAATCAATTTCAGGAACCATTATAATAAAATCCCGTTTTTCCTGCTGGCATTGGCTTTTGGAATCATTTCTATCATTTCTCAACAGGTTACCGATCCGGCATCGGCATCAAACATTCATTATTCGATCATTAACCGGATGTTTTTTGGTATATATGCACTGAGCTTCTACATCGTTAATACGCTGATCCCCATTAAGCTATCGGCACTTCATCCTTTTCCGGTAAAAATCACACCGCTTCCGCTTTTATATTACCTGGCCTCATTCCTTTTTCTTGTTTTTGCAGCTTTGTATATCTGGTTGTACCGGACCCATCAAATAAAACGTGAATCAAAAAAAGAGCTCTATTTCGGTATCTGGTTTTTCCTGATCACCATTTCGCTGGTGTTATTTATTCCGGTTGGTCAGGCTGTAGTTGCCGACAGGTATACTTATATTCCTTTTATAGGTCTATTTTTTATTTTGGGATGGTTTTGCTCGCAGTTACTGGCGAACGATTATCAATGGAAAACTGCTAAAAGGGGGTTTTTTTGGTCGATACTGATTATTCTTGTCCTTATTTTTTGTGTCATAACTACAAGGCGGATTTCTACTTGGAAAGACAGCTATTCGCTTTTCAGCGATATTATATCCAAATATCCTGATGATGCTGCCTTGGCTTATAATAATCGTTCAATCGACCTGAAGCAAAAGGGGAAAATGCAGGAATCGTTGAACGATCTTAATAATGCTATAACCATAAAGCCCGATTATGCCGATGCTTATTCAAACCGTGGCTTGTTGTTCAAGGATATTGGAAATTATCAGCAGGCTGTGAACGACCTGAACCGGTCTATCAACCTGAACCCGAAATTATATGAGCCCTATTACAACCGTGGCCTTGTATATAATATAATTGGAAGGTATAATACAGCCATACAGGACTTTAATATTTGTATAAATATGAATCCGACCAACGAAGTGGCATATAACGACAGGGGAATTTCGAAGGCTCAGTTGGGAGATACTTATGGCGCCCTTGCTGATTTTACTTCCGCAATCAATATCAATCCATCTTTTGCCTCAGCCTATTTTAACCGGGGGCTCACACGGATAACCACACAGGATCAGTACGGTGCCTGTACCGATTTGCAAAAAGCTACACAACTGGGTTCTGAAAAAGCAGGTCAATACCTGGTAAAATTTTGCAAATAAACATGAAAACAAGGATCTGGGCCATATTAACAATCATCATATTAACTTCTGCAGTTTACATCAGAATGGTAAACCATGATTTTATAAACTGGGATTGTGATAAACTGATCTATCAGAATGATGATATCAAAAAACTGGATATTGATCATATTAAAAAGATATTTTCAACTTTTTATGTTCAGATGTACCAACCGGTTGCAACCCTTACCTATGCTGTCGAATACAAATTCTTTGGAACAAATCCGAAGATCTATCATCTCGACAATATGTTTTTACATATCATCAATTCAATTCTTGTTCTTTTGCTCATATTCCGGCTTACCGGCAATAATATGATCTCCTTCCTCACCGCGATCTTATTTGCCATACACCCGATGCATGTTGAATCGGTAGCCTGGGCATCCGAAAGGAAAGATCTTGTTTATACCTTTTTCTATCTTATATCGCTGCTTTACTATCTTGCCTATCTTAAAAAAGGGTATCATATAAAATATCTTCTGTTGTCATTGCTTTTCTTCGTTTTTTCTTTGCTGTCAAAATCTGCTGCAGTAACCCTACCACTGGTTCTGATATTACTTGATCTTTATCATGAACGAAAACTGACTATCAGGAATAATCTCGATAAAATTCCTTTTTTGCTGTTATCGATCGCATTCGGAATCATTACGTTGTATTCTCAGCTCGTATTTGAAGCGCCTAAAGAACTTTATGAGAATCAGGCAGCATTCGACAGGCTTTTCATTGCTTCGTATTCGCTGGTATTTTACTTTTATAAAGTATTCCTGCCCATAAATTTATCAGCACTCCATCCCTTTCCAATAAAGCATGATATTTTCCTTCCGTTCATATATTATTTCAGTTTAGCATTAATAGTGGTTTCCTCAATTCTGATCATCCGGTTCAGAAACAGGATATTAACCGGCAAATTAAAAAAGGATGTAACATTTGGTTTTGCATTTTTCCTTTGTACTATTTTTATTATTATTTCTTTACCTGTTGGTGCTGCTGTAGTAGCTGAAAGATATACCTATGTTCCGTATATCGGGCTGGTATTTGCCATGGCTTCGATATCGGATTATTTTTATCAAAGATTTAAACCGGCTTACCGTAAATATTTTATCGCTTTTCTGACATGTATCATCCTTCTGTTTTCATTTCTTTCATTTCAGAGGCTGTCGGTCTGGAAAGAGCGAATCTGTTTCTGGACTGATATCATCAACAAATATCCAATGGAAGTACCCCTTGCTTATCATAACCGTGGATTAACATATTACAGGAACAAAGACTATATTGATGCGTTAAAGGATTTCAATGTTGTAATCTGTCAGAAACCTTTACACCCTTACTCATACAATTACAGAGGGCTAACAAAAAGCGCATTAAATGACCCGGTTGGGGCAATAGCTGATTTCAATACAGCATTGATGTTAAAGAGTGATCAATATGAAATATATAATAACAGGGGCATAGAATATAAAAAGCTTCAAAACTTTGATGCTGCCTTAAAGGATTTTAATACCTGTATCAGCCTCAATCCTGCATTTCCTGATCCTTATTCCAATATTGGCTTGATATTTCTGGAATCCGGGAAATACAATGAAGCGCTTACATATTTTACAAAAACCATTGAATTGAGTCCAAAAACATTTGAGCCTTATTATAACCGTGGACTGGCTTATTACGGTAGCAATGATTTTCAATTGGCTATAAATGATTTTAGTAAATCAATCAGCCTGAATGATACAATGGCAGCTACATATTGCGATAGGGCTATTGCAAATGCGAGGTCAGGCAATAATGCTCAGGCTTTAAGCGACTTTAACCATGCAATTACTTTAATGGCTTCTTTTACAAGAGCTTATTACAACCGTGGAATTCTCAAAATACAGTTAAATGATATTGCCGGTGCTTGCCTGGATTTTGCAAAAGCAAATAATCCTGTAAATGAAAAGTCAATGTATTATTTGAATAAATACTGCAAATAATGTCTCAACCACAAAAGAAATATCTGAACATTATTTATGTTTTAGCCCTTTTACTGCTTACAACCACTATTTATTTTAAGTCGGTCAACTTTGATTTCATAAACTGGGACGATGACCGGAATGTATATGAAAATCAGGATATACGGTCACTTTCAGTACATAACATCCAAAAAATATTCCTGACGGCTAACCTTAAAATGTACCAGCCATTAACTTCTCTTTCCTATGCAGTTGAGTATAAATTTAAAGGTTCCAACCCTCATCTCTTCCATCTCGATAACCTGATCCTGCATTTGTTAAACTGCTTACTGGTTTTTATTTTTGTTTTTTTATTGATCCGGAATTCCCTGGTTTCGGCACTGGTCGCTTTTTTGTTTGCCTTACATCCCATGCATGTTGAGTCGGTTGCCTGGATCACTGAACGAAAAGATGTGCTTTATTCCTTCTTCTATCTGTTGTCGCTTATTTCTTATATCTATTATCTCAGAAAGAACAGATCTGTATTATGGCTTTTACTTTCATTGTTATTTTTCATATGTTCCTTACTCTCAAAATCGGCTGCCATTACACTACCTTTGGTATTATTTCTGATCGATTTTAAGGAAAGAAGGCCATTTAAGTTAAGTACACTCCCCGATAAAATCCCCTTCCTCATTTTATCAATTTTATTTGGCATCATTTCCATATTGTCGCAAAAAGTTTTCGGACCCGTAAATGAAATCACACTTCAATTCCATTTCTATGAACGTTTTTTACTGGGTTCATATGCTTTCTTCTTTTATATCATCAAACTGATAGTTCCTGCAATGCTTTCAGCCCTGCATCCTTTCCCTGTAAAAACTTCCGGATTTCTGCCGATATCATATTTCATTTCTTTTCTGGGGCTCATTTTTCTTTCCGGATATCTTATATGGGTGTTTATTAAAAAGAAGTTCAAAGACGAAAAAGCAGTTACCCTATTATTTGGAATTCTGTTTTTCTATCTGACAATAGGCCTTGTAATATTTATACCTGTAGGATCTGCATTGACTGCCGAAAGGTATACTTATATACCTTATATTGGCTTGTTTATTTCTCTGACATGCTTTTTAACCGGTAATATTTCCCAAAAGCCAAAATTGCAAATCCGTAAATATCTCATCTACCCCATAGTTGTTTTGTGGCTGATTTTTTTATCTGTATCAACCTTTAACCGGCTTGATGTATGGAAAAATAGTCAGAATTTCTGGGATGATGTGATTAAAAAGCATCCCCAAAATGCTCCTTTGGCTTATCACAACCGTGGTGTAACAAAATACCATCAAAAGGAATATCATGGAGCTATCATCGATTTTACTTATGCTATTCATCAACACCCGTTATTTAAAGAGGCTTATCAATACAGGGCATTATCCAGGTTTTTTTCAAATGATTTTGCTAATGCGATTCGGGATTTTGATTCCACTTTAATGATCGACCCTAAATGTGCCGATGCCTTTATTAACCGGGGCCGGGCAAAAGCTAACCTGGGCGATCTGGTCGGAGCTGTAATTGACTTTAACAATGCTACAGCTATCAACCCTGATGACTACCTGCCTTATTATAACCTGGGTATTTTATTTTCAATACAAGGGAAAAAAGCCGAAGCTTACAATGAATTGTGTACAGCAATTAAACTTGATCCTGCTAATGATGGTTCATATTATGCAAGGGGAATGGTAGCACTCGAACTTGGGAATAAACTTCAGGCTTGTGCCGATTTTAAGCAGGCTGCCCAGCTTGGTAATGAAGCCGCCAAAACTGAGTTGATAAATAACTGTCAATGAAATGATTGTTGATCATGTCCGTCTGACTGAGGCTTTCGGGCAGGGATTTGGGATTTTTCTAAAAAAAGTATGTTTTAAGTTGGACAATATGGAATGGAACCATAAACGATATCATAATCCTATTTATAAATACTCGTGTAAATGGCTTCGGCTATTCCGGTAAAATCATTACTGTAATGATGGGTGCCGGGTAGTATTATGATCTTTGCACCTGAATCGGAAAATTGTTTCCGTTGGACTATATCTTCCTGATCTCCAAAAATGCAAACAGGATGGAATTTTTTAATCAGCTTAATTTCTTCAGGAACATTATATATATCATTAGCGTTACCAAAACTAAGCATATCGGTAACATGAATCTCAAAATCTCCTTTCAGATCAGGTGATAAGGAATACACAGCCCTTAATGAAGATTTCATAGCCGGAGGCATACGGCTGGCCACAAAAGGCACAATATCTGCACCGAAGGAATATCCAATCAAAATAAAAGATCTTTTGTTCCATAATTGCATATAATGCTCAATTGCCTTTGTAACATCATTAGTTGTTTGTTCTGTGGTTTTAGGGTTCCAGAAATACTTCTGTGCATCAAGACCGACTACGGCTATTCCCTTTTCAGCAAGTTTTTCTCCGTAAGATTGATCAAAACTTGTCCAGCCACCATCGCCCGAAATTACAAATGCAACCGGCAGTGTATCTTTTATTGCAGTAGGTATGATGGTTAATGGCAGGTCATTTGGCAGTGGTATTGATTTTTGTGCTAAAAATAAGGGATTTTGAGATGTTACCTTTTCCTGATAGGATGGCTCATCCATAACCTTTTTAAATGCAGTAATGAATTGAGGCAGCCAATTAGCTGTTATCAGGAAACCATGTCCAACCTTGGGCAATATTACCAGTTCGCCCAATTTCATTTTATTCATATATTGCTGTATGATCGTATAAGAACAAACACGATCTTTCATACCCTGAAGAATAATAAATGGAGCAGTAATCTTGTCGGTTGGTTCAAGATAATATGAAATGCCTTCTTTAAGTACATGCCAGGATAGTCCGGTGCCCTCGCATAATGGCTTGTTTATTTCAAGATCAGGACAAAACCCCAAGGCTATTACTCCCTTAAACGTATTCGAAGGCGATTGAGCCAGGATACCATAGGCAAGCGTGGCCCCGGAAGAATATCCCACCAATATGGGTTTCATATATTCCGGTATTCTGAATTTTTTTTGAAGCACCATACTAAGTTCTTCAAAATCACCTGCAGGATAAAAGCATTTTTTTTTATTTTTTTTAAGGTTACTATAATAATGCTTAATGTCGATACCTGCAACCAATGCCCCCTGTGCAGCAACATTATTTGCCATCTTTATCACTGCAGTGTTCCAACCTCCATCACCTGAAATAAATAAAACAACCGATTTAGGAACTTCAGCCGGTTTGTAAACTATAATTTCCCCGAAAGAACCAAATTTTATTGAATCGGTAGATGTAACACCTGAGGTTTGAAGACACAGAAGAATAGAAATAATTGAGATTAAAAATCTGATCATTTTTTGTTTTTATAACATTCCTTACGCAAAAAACGGTGCTATTTTGAATTTCAAAAATAGGTTAAATAACTAATTTTTTATCTGATGAATGAAAGAAATGGCAAACCACCTTTTATGAAGCTATCCATATGCAATCAAATTATTAAGTATATCACCTAATCAATCGGTATTATACCTAAAAAAATTTAATAACCAGGAAATTGGATGTTAAAAAATAACAAT
>Ga0182027_10011246_pt1 | contig 12673 bp, 8 predicted proteins | sample 712E1DmetaG_FD_121300 | JGI IMG/M metagenome (GOLD analysis project Ga0182027, IMG submission 121300) | Permafrost microbial communities from Stordalen Mire, Sweden - 712E1D metaG (Illumina Assembly) | ecosystem: Environmental > Terrestrial > Soil > Wetlands > Permafrost | place: Sweden...
GAAGGGCCAGTTCTCGAATTGCTGGCCGAGGCCGCCGCGGCGGCGTGGAGCGGATTCGCCCCGCCCGCGCCCTCCGGCCTGGTAACCATCGCGCCGGCGCGGGAGGAGTCCGCGGCCGCCTGGGATCTCCTTTCGGCCGGGGACCGGCAGACCCACCTCCGCGCGCAACGCGCGGCGCGCGTGCGCGTAGCGGAGATGCGGCTCTACCAGGCAGCCGAAGTGCAGGCGGGCCGCGCACGCGGGGATATTTATGGGGCTCTCCGCAAGTCCATCGACGACGCGCGCGCCGAGTTCCGCGAGAGCTACTTCGCCCGCTGCTCCAACATGGTCGATTACCTGCACCTGGAATTGGTGCGCACCCTGGCCCATGACGATGCGGAATTGCTTGGCAGAGACTATCCCGGCGCGCTGGCTTAGGATCCTGGCCGCGCTGGCGGTGGCAGGCTATCCCCTGGGAACAGCTTTGTCCGGCGCTCCCGCCGTCGCAGCCAAGAAGAAATCGGCCGTCAAAGCTCCGGCGGTCACGCCGCGTCCCGCGTCGGGCGGCGAGCTGGCCACTCTGGTGCGCGCATGGCGCGACGCCCCCACCGCGGCCAAGCGGGCCGCCGTGGAGAGATTCGCCGCCGCGCACGCCAAAGACCAGGATGGCGCTCTGGCCCGCCTGGCGTTGGGGGTGGTTTCTTTCGAAGGCCGGGATTACGAGCGCGCCATCGCCGCTCTCCGCGCCGCCAAAGTTCCGCAACTGGCCGACTATTCGGCGTACTACCTGGCCGCGGCGCGGGTGGAATCGAACGATGGCGCGGACGCGGTCAAGGACCTCGCGCCGGCCCACGCCAGCGGAATCGCTTCGCCCCTTTCCGGCCGGGCATGGATCCTCGAGGCGCGGGCGCTGGCGCTGGCGGCCGCCGCCGCCCCCGGCGCCGTCCGCCTTCTTCGCGAACACTACGCCGATCTGCCGCAGCCCGAAGGGGACCTCATCCTGGCGGACTCCTACCAGGCCGCCAACGATCCGGCGCGCGCCGCCGAATTCTACCAGCGCGTCTACTACCAGCGGATTTCGGGCGACGCCTCCGCCCGCGCCGCCGCCGCTCTGCTCGCGCTCAAGAACTCCATGGGAGCCGCCTATCCAGCGCCTTCGGCCCAACTGGCGCTCGGGCGCGCCGGCCTGTTCATGGAATCGGGCGAGTACAAGCAGGCGCGCACCGAATACCAGGCGGTGGCCGCACAGTTTTCCGGTCTGGAGCGCGAGCAGGCGCGCGTGCGCATCGGAGCTGTCCAGTTTGACGATGGCGACGTCTCCCGCGCTTTTACTTATCTGAAAGGTCTTGAACCAGCCGAGCGGGAAGCCGACGCCGAGCGCCTTTACTACCTGGAGGAATGCGCCCGCCGGATGAACGAAGACGACGACATGATGGCGGCCGTGAAGAAGCTGGGCGAAGGTTATCCCAACTCGCCCTGGCGCTTGAAGGCGCTGGTTTCGGCCGCCAACCGCTACCTGCTGTCGAACCGGCCGGATCAGTACGTTCCGCTGTATCGGGCGGCGTACGAAGGGTTCCCGGGCGAATCCGCGGCCGGCGCGAGCCACTGGAAGGTGACTTTTTACGCCTGGATGTCGGACCAGCCCGGCGCGGCCGCCCTGCTTCGCGAGCACCTGCGCGATTACCCCACCCACGCCACCGCCGGAGGGGCCCTCTATTTCCTGGGACGGAGCGCCGAGCGGGAGAACGATTTCGGCGCGGCGCGCGCCTGTTACCAGAAGCTGGCCGCCACGTTGCAGAACACCTACTACGCCATGCAGGCGCGCGAGAGGGCGCGGCGAACGGAAGTCGCCGGCGCGCCGTTATCCGAGAAGATGCGGGCCTTTCTGGACGGCCTGGCCCTGCCGCGGGCCCAGCCCGTTCCCGTCCAACCCGCTCCCGCCACGGCGGCGCGGATCGCACGATCCCGCCTGCTGCGCTCCGCGGGACTGGGTGAGATGGCCGATTCCGAGCTCCGCTTCGGGGCGCGCACCGACGGCCAGCCGGCCCTCGAGGCCATGGAACTGGCCGGCGCGGCCGGCGCCACGCACACTGCCATGCGCCTGATGAAGTCTCTCGCTCCGGAGTACCTGGCCTTACCGCTGAACGCCGCGCCCCGCCAGTTCTGGGAACTGCTGTTTCCGCTGCCTTACCGCGGAGATCTGTTCCAGAACGCCCAGGCTTTGGGTCTGGACCCCTACCTGGTTGCGGGGCTGGTCCGCCAGGAATCGGAGTTCGATCCGCTGGCGGTTTCGCGCGCCCGAGCCTACGGCCTCACCCAGGTGCGCCCCGCCACCGGCCGCGAGTTCGCGCGCAAAGTCGGCATCTCGCGATTCAGCAGCGGCCTGCTGTATCAGCCCTCTACCAACCTGAAGATCGGCTCCGCCATCCTGCGCGCCATGCTGGACCGGCACGACGGCAAGCTGGAACCGACGCTCGCCGCCTACAATGCCGGCCCGAACCGCGCCACCGAGTGGCTGGGCTGGTACGCTTACCGCGAGCCGGCCGAGTTCGTGGAAGCCATCCCCTTCACCGAAACCAGAGACTACGTGCAAGCGGTGATGCGCAATGCGGACGTCTACCGGCGGCTGTACGGGCAGTAGCCGCCCAAGCGGGGCCGGGCTTTCGGCCTGCCGCCGCCTTCTGGCCGGCGTCTTTCCCGGTTTGACCCTTTGGCGCCGCCAGACTACAATGAAGTCGTATCCCACGTGCGCCCGTAGCTCAGCTGGATAGAGCGTTTGCCTCCGGAGCAAAAGGTCGGCAGTTCGAATCTGCCCGGGCGTACCAAACTTCTCAAAGACTTGCACGGAATCCCCACCAAAAAGCACCAGCGACAGGGTCCATACGAGGTCCACGACTCGTCCAAGGTCCAAAGTCGCGCCAGCCTGAATCGGGTTCTCGGCCAGTGTTTTCTCTCAGAATCACACCAGTAACTTGCCGCGAGGCGCCGGGATACCTCGATTCAAAACTCTTTCCCTCATTTTGGTGGGCAACGTGTGTCCGGTAGAATTCTAAGCCACGCCCACATTCAGAATTAGTCCACCGAGCGCTGGATTGCCTGACGGCGGCGGCGTGAAGATGCGTTGCCATGCGCCGCCACTCACCAAGATTGGCCTTGCGTTTCGTAGGAACCGGAGTGATGAATCGTCATGCGATGAAGACCACCACGAAAAAGCAAGCCACAAGCAAGAAGCAGACGCCGCCCAAGCCGTACCACCCAGCCTTCGGAACGATAGGCCGGGATGTGGACCTTGGAATCGGAATCCTGATTGCGGAAGGCGCCACTGGCCAGTACGAGATCCTGGGCCCGGTCGCGACGATCGACGAGGCCATCGAAATCGCCCGCCACGATTCCGCGAGTCGCCTCGATGCCCTCGAACACTTGGGCGACCCGATGTGCCCAGAGGTCTACACTTACCTGGGCCGCGCCTGCCAATTTGCGAGAGTCAGGCTGAGGGGGCCAAAGGTCAGACAGAAGACCTCCGAAGGGAAGCGGCGACGGGTTCTGCGAGTGGGGAGGGAGCCCAACGGCATCCAGGCTGGAGGACGATCAACAACCAAGTGGTGTCTCGCAGCCTGACTGGGCGCCGGCCAGATCGATCACCGGCTTGCCGGCGGACGCAATCTTCTTCGCCGCTTCAACCGCGGGCTTTTGCGTCACTACCAGGCAATCGCACCAGGCTAGGACTTCCTCCAGGTCGGACGCCAGGAGCCTTCCGATGTGCGGCACCGCGTTTAGGATGAAGTTCCGGTTGCTGCCATAGATCTGGTCTAGTCGGATGTTGGGATCGTATACCTTGACCTCCCTCCCCTTGCCCACCCAGTGTTCGATGGCGGCAACCACCGGGCTCTCTCGGAGGTCGTCGGTGTCTTCCTTAAACGCCAGGCCGAAAATACCTACCCGGCTCCCGGCAGAACCGAGCACCCGCTCGATACCCCTCTCCAGGTGGCGTTGATTGCTTGGCAGAACCGATTCCAGAAGCGGCAGCTTGAGATCCATTCGCATGGCGCGATAGGTCAAAGCCCGGAGATCCTTGGGCAGGCAGGAGCCGCCGAACGCAAAGCCCGGCTTCAGGTAGGCGGCCGACATGTTCAGCCGCTCGTCGCGGCAGAGAGTCTCCATCACCTCATAGGGGGACACGCACAAACGGGACGCCAAGGCGCCGACTTCGTTGGCAAAGGCGATCTTGAGAGCGTGAAACGCGTTGCAGCAGTACTTGATCATCTCCGCCGTGCGCAGCGAAACCAGGCACGACTCCGCGCCCAGTGGAGCGTACATATCCGCCACCGTCCGGACGGCCCGCGGATCGGTTCCCCCGACCACCACCAACGAAGGCTCCATGAAGTCGCGCATAGCGACGCCTTCGCGCAGAAACTCGGGGTTTGATACGACTGAGAGGAGCGGATTTTCGGCCAGCAGCGCGCCAGTCAATTCCTCGGTGGTCCCCGGAAATACCGTGCTGCGGATGACGAGGATCAGCGGACGGGTCCGTCCCGTCAGATGCTGGCGGATGTCGCCGAGCACCCGCTCCAATTGTGCGACGGAGAGATTGCCGTTGGGGGCCGAAGGCGTTCCCACGCAAATCAGCGCGATATCCGCTTCCGTCAGGTCCGGCCCCAGCTCCGTACTGGCGGTCAGCCGTCCCGCGGCAACGGTCTCACGGACGGCCTCTTCCAGGCCCGGCTCGTAGAACGGCGCGCGGGCCGCGCGGATGCTGGCGATCTTGGTGTCGTCCCTGTCGATGCCATACACTCGATGGCCCAATTTCGCCAGACAGGCGGCCGTCACGCAGCCCACGTATCCGAGGCCTATGACAGCGATGGATTGGCTTCCTCCGGTAGTCGGCACATACCCAGTATGCCATGTGGCCACGATGAGATCTTCCGATCCACTATATCCATCCCCGGAAAGCGTAGTAGACGATCTTTACGCTCTCGGCGGTTTCGTCGACGAACGCCGACCAGGTGTTGAGCCGGCTCCCGTAGCGTTTCAAGGCGTCCGGAATGGGGCGCGGAGAGACGGCGAGTCCCGCTTTGCGAAAGGTCCGCACGGCGCGAAACATGTGGTAGTCGCTGGTCATGAGCACCTTGGAGCCGAGGTCGCCCGATAGAAGCCGAGCGACATACAACGCGTTCTCGCGCGTGGTTCCCGCGGCATTCTCCGTTACCACGACTTCCGCCGGTACACCCTCGGCGATCAGCAAGCTCCGCATATGGGAGCTCGTCAGGTATCCGGAAACCACGATCTTCCGAAACCCGCCCTCCCGCCAGGCGTCCACCGCGTACATACAACGCAGCACCGTGTTGGTGTCGGGGAAGCCATTGAGACTGGCGCCGGAGGGCACGATCAGGATGTCGCCGCGTGGATCGGCCCAGGGGCCCGAGAGCCTCCACGCATACCAGGCGACAAACGGCGAAAACGTAGCCAGCAGGAAAATCAGCCCAACGGACGCGCAGATGAAGACCGCGCCCTTCCGCAGCCTGGCCCAGATGTTCTTCACGGCAGGACCTCCGGGTAAAGGGAAATGCCGCCTGGGCTGGCTATCCGCCAGGCGAGGCCGTCGGCGCGGCACTCTACGCCAGGCTGCGGCTCGCGCGCCTCGATGGCTCTCTTCCCGGCGTAGTCGGCGTAGCTCCCTCCCGCGAGAATCAACTCCCGGGCGCCCCTGGGGGCGGCGCGGAAGCACAGCACGGCAGCGTCGCTCGCCCACTCCCCCGAGCGCCACGCCCGCTCGCCGGCGGCGAAAAAGAACCAGCGGCGGTCGTCGCCGGCGGCGTATGCGTAGCCTGCGGCCCCATCCGCGCCGTCATCCACGCGCGTCAATCTCGCTTCCGCCATCTCCGCCCCAAAGCCGATCGCCGTAACGAACTCGGCCGGGCACGCTCCGCTGGCGCTCCAACGCGCCACTGGCGCGGGGACCCGAACACCGTAGGCCGGCGAGTAGTCGCCCTCTTCCAAGGTGAGCCGCCAGGCTTCGTCCTCGGCGCCGAGGAGCGTGAGGGATTGGCCACCCAGGCAGCCCACCGCCGCCGGCCCGCGAGCCGCCAGCGCAACCTCCGGCGGGAAATGCCAGTAGATGTCGAACCGATGTGTTCCGCGCCCCTCGGCCACGTCGCGCACCAGCCACAATTTCGCACCCAATCGGAGGACCCACCGGCGATGAGTCACGGGGTCCGGCAAGCGCGCGTATCCCATGTGGCGGCCTTCAAACAAATCGAACGCCTCCCCGGCCACCCACCGGCGCACTTCCACGCGCGGCAGCGGTCCCCATGAAAACGGCCCGGCAGGGTCGGCCTGATGGCGGCCGTCGATGGTCAGCGTGTTGTGCGCCGGCGTGCCGCGAAACTTATCTCTCGACCAGTCGTCTCCGGCATATCGGCACGTGCCCGGGTCAGTCAGCCAGAGCCGTCCGTCCGCCGCCAGTTGCACGCTCAGCGCGTCGGCGTGGCTGTGACCCGCTCCACCGAAGCCCTGCTCTCCGCCGTCTATGAAAAGCTGCGCCGCGGGCGGGCCGGGCGCAGCCATGGCGTAAACTCCGCATGCCGCCAATTCCGCGGAACGCGGCGCCGGGGGATCCGCCGCGATGGCATCGAACGCGGCGGCGCTATCCGGTCCCAGAAGCCAAAGCGTCTCCTCGCACAGGCCTGGCGCCGCGGCCTTGAATGCAGCGCCGCGAAAGAGCACGGCGCCGGTGGACAGCGGGTCGCGCAGGTGCTCCGGGCGGTTGCGCGATGGGTCGAACAATCGTCCTCCGTCGTCGTCGCCGTAGCGCGGCGGCGCGCCCGCGAACGAGAGCAGTTCCAGGACGGAGAGCATCTTGCGGATAGTTTCTTCCAGTTCTTCCGGAACCGGGATTCCGTTGCGCGCCGCCAAAATGCGCGCGTGCAGGAAGAAGTCCAACGCGTAGACATGGTAGTACGTGGATTGCTCAAAATAGGCGCCGTCGGGGCGGACCTGCTTTTTCGACGCCTCCAGAATCACGTTCCAGCCCGTCCTTCTCCAGGTCCCGGCCTGACGCAGTCCCGGATAGCGTACGCCGATTAGAAACAACGCCACGCCTTCGCCCAGCAGGTGCGTGTTGGGAGAGAAGTACGTGGACAAGAAGCGATGGATGTACCAGCCGGCGCGGGCCACCCCCAGCGCCAGGTCCTGCTGGAAATCGGTGGAGTCCGCCGCGGTTCCCTCCAGCAGAAACCCGGTCCAGATCCAGGAGATGGCGCGGAATGCAACCTCCAGCGCGCTGGTCCAGTTCATCCCCATCGGGTACGGATTCTTGCGGCTCCAGTCGTACCACAGTTCCTTCAGGGTTGCGGCGAACCGCTCGTCTCCGGTGAATCGGTATGCCTTGGCCAGCGTGACCAGGAACTGGTGGCGGTTCAGCTCCCATACGATCTTGTGATCGCCCACCGCGGAGAAGTCCAGGTACGGGATAGCCGGCCATGGCGCCGATGGCGCCCGGCGGCCGTGAACCGGGTCGAGGCTCCAGTCTATATCCTTTCCGAAATCCAGTCCCTGGAAACCCAACAGGTCGAACCGCCCCTCGGTGATCCGCCGCGCTCTCTCGATGGTCTCTTCCACCACCCCTGGCATGCGGCGGCCGAGCAGATCGACGATTCGCGGCGTGTCTTTAGGATCGCAGTAGAAGCGTCCGCGCGGGCCCGGATCGGAGCCCCACCCTGGAAAAGGATCAATCCCCAGTTGGTGCAGCAGGACGTCGCGGCGTTTGCCCGCTTCCTGGCAGCCGCGGGTATAGATCTCGTGCGGCCCCATTCGCGTAAGCCTGCGCAAGCTGCGTGGAAGGCTCACGAACCGCCCGCGGCGCGCCCCCGTTTCGCCGGCGCGGGGACCGCCATCTCGAGCACGCGCTCGAAACACCGCGCCACCTGCTCCCAGGAAAAACTGGCCGCAACCATCTCCCACGCCGCCGCCGCCTGCCGCCGCCTGAGCGATGCGTCGGAGAGCAACTCGAGACAGGCGGCCGCGAAATCCGCCGGCGAATCGGCGATCCGGATGTCCTCCGGAGGGTGAATCTCCAGCCCTTCCGCCCCCACTGAGGTGGAAACCACCGGAACGCGGCCCGCCATCGATTCATAGATCTTCAGCCGGGTTCCCCCACCGATCCGCAATGGAACAATCGAAACCGCCGATCTCCACAGGTGCGGCCGGATGTCCGCCACGGTGCCCGTCACCCGGATGCGCGGGTCTTCCCGCGCCAGGGCGGCGACCGAGGGCGGAGGCGTGCGGCCCACAATGGTCAGCGAACAATCCGGACGGATCCGGCGGATCAGGGGCAGCGCTTCGCGCACAAACCACCGCACCCCGTCGATATTGGGCCGCCAGTCCATGGCCCCCACAAACGCCAGGTCGGCGTCTACCGTCGGCGGCGGATCGGGTGGCGTGAAGAACTCGATGTCCACGCCTGTCGGAATGGCCGACACGCGTTCGACGCCGAATAGTTCGCGCATCGTGGCCGCGTCCCGCCCGGAAACCGCGGCGATGTGGCCGGCGCTGCGGCAGATGCCGCGTTCGAAGCGAAACATGCGATCCGCCTGCTTTCGCATGTACCAGCGAACGGCCGGGTTGCCCGCATGCTCCGCGTGCCGCCGCCAGATCATGGTTTCCACGTTGTGCTGGAACAGCACCGCGCGCTCGATGTCCGGGAAGTAGGAGGCGGGCGTGAGAAAGTCGCATACCTCCCGGTCGAACCGTTCCCGCTCGATCAACCGCGCCAGAAATGCGCCCATCGCGGGGGGATGAAAACGGCGGATGCTGAGGGGCTCCGGGTCTAAAACGCTCTTGGCCAGTTCCAGGACGAAGGCCGGCGAGCGTTTGTCCGCTATCTTGTATTGGAACGGATAGGCTCGGGTCGAGTACTCCGGCGCGCGGGCGAGCCCCTCCGGATTCAGGGGATCTTCGATCGCCACGAAGTGGATTTCGTGCCGCCGGTGCAGCCTGCGGAGCATCTCCAGCGTGCGGATCTGTCCGCCCCTCGTCGTGGGGTGCAGGAAATTCGTGGTGACCCAGAGAATCTTCATGCCGTTGCCGCCGCCGGGGGCATCAGGTCCGCCCACTGCCGGTCGCGCTTGCCGGTCAGGAAGATATCTCCCCATATCTGAAGATTGAGGAGCCGCCAGATGCGGTCCGTCGCGTCATAACGTCCCGATTTCTGCCGCTCGATCAGTTCCTCAATCCGTTGCGGATCGCAGCAACTCGCCAGCAGCCCGTCGCGAGCCGCGAGCGCGGAGAAGATCCCCGCCGCGCGCGGATCCCGCAGCCACTGCCGCAGCGGCGTCGGGAATCCCATTTTGGGGCGGTAGACGATCTCGCGCGGCAACAGATCTTCCACCGCTTTCTTGACGATGTACTTGCCCTCCTTGCCGCGCAATTTGAGGCGCTCGGGGACCCGCGTCGAGAATTCGACGAATTCGTGGTCGAGGAAGGGCACCCGGCTCTCGATGGAAGTCGCCATGCTCATCTGGTCCTGCTTCATGAGCAGTTCCACCAGGTACGTCTTCTGGTCCGCGAACAACATCCGCGCCAGCAGCGGGTCCTGCCCGCGCTCGTTCCAATACCGCAGGAAGCCGGCGTAGGGGCTGGCTTGAGGAGCGGCGGAGAGCAGAGAATCCAGTTCACCGGCCGGAAAAGCGCTGTAGAAGTTGTCGAGGTACAAGGACTCGACGTTGTCGTCGAGACCGATAACCGTGTGCTGGAGCTTGCGGCGGGAGTTCGCCGACAGCAGTCGGGACCCGGCGATCAGGCTCCGGATGGCCCGCCGCACAGGCGCCGGGACCATTCTGTAGCGCCCCAGCCAGCGGCGGTTCCACAGGTAGTAATAATAGCGGCCATAACCGGCGAACATCTCGTCGCTGCCCTCCCCGGTGAGGACCACTTTGACCTCCCGTGAAGCCAGGCGCGATACGAAGTACAACGACACGCTCGACGGCCAGGCGATGGGTTCGTCTTCATGCCACACCAGCCGGGGCAGCGCATTGAAGAAGTCCTCCATCCCGACCACCACTTCCTGGTGCTCGGTTCCAATGCTTTGGGCCACCTGGCGGGCCTGCGACAGTTCGCTGTAGCTTGCCTCCTGGTAGCCCACCGAGAACGTCTTCACCGGCCCGTCGGCCTGGCGCCGCATCAGCGCGGCGATGGCGCTCGAGTCGAGACCCCCGCTGAGAAACATCCCCAGCGGAACATCGCTCATCAGGCGCATCCGCACGGTTTCTTCCAGCCGCTCGCGGCACTCCCGGATCCACGACTCGTCGTCGCGATCATCCGTGGCCGCCGGCGCGGGGATGTCCCAGTATTGCCGGATCTTCAGGTCCAGCCCTTCTCCGGCCTCGATCGTCAGGTGATGCCCGGGCATCAGTTTTCGTATGCCGGAAAACATGGTGCGGTCGTCGCTCAGATAGCCGAAGGCCAGGTATTCCGGCAGGGTGGCTTCATTGAAGGAAGCCGAGATGCCCGGATGTTCCAGCAGCGCCTTGATTTCCGACGCAAAGGCGAACAGGCGGCCGTCGTAGTAGTAATACAGGGGCTTCTTCCCAAGGCGGTCGCGCGCGCAGAACAGACGCCGGGCTTCGGTGTCCCAGATCGCGAATGCGAACATGCCGCGGAACCGCTCCACGCACGCCGGCCCGTACTGCTCGTAGGCGTGCAGGATGGTCTCCGTGTCGCACCGCGTCTTGTACCTGTGCCCGGCCCGCTCCAGTTCCGGCCGCAGGTCGGCATGGTTGAAAATCTCGCCGTTGTAGACGATTTCGAGCCTGCCGTCCTCGTTGGTCATGGGCTGCTGGCCCGTGGCGAGATCGATGATGCTGAGCCGCCGGTGGCCGAGCGATGCCCACGCGTCCTGGTAATAGCCGGATTCGTCCGGCCCGCGATGACGGATCGAGTCCGCCATTCGCTCCAGGACTGCCCGATCCGGCGGAAAGGGCCGGCCGGTTACGTACCCTGCGATCCCACACATAGCGACATCTATCCCCGGACACCGCCTGAATCTCTCGCTACCGTCCGCATTTCGATCTTATGCCACGCCATACGGCGCCTGATGCGCCAGCCACTGCCGTTCCAGGGCTTTTCTCCGCGGCGTCGCGAGGAATCCACGGCCGAGGCAGGCTCGCTCTGCACTCGGCCCTCCCCGGCCCCCACACGGCGAGTTCCAATCATCCTACAAATTAACACGGTTAGGATCTTCACAGCCCCCGCATACCTTTTGCGGGAACCCGGCGCCGGGAAACACGGGAATATGTGCTCTGATAGAATCGCTTTGTTAGACATCGTCTGGAGTTTTTCGACGTGGCGCCAAAGGATTCGGTTTGAGCGACTCTACCTCTGGCCTTTTGGGCGCTCCTTGGAAGCGCGTTCTGCTCCGTCCGCTGGCTGCGCCTGGCGTCTCCGGGATGCTGGCCGGCATGACGAAGACGTCGGCGACCATTTTCATGCTTCACCGGTTCGCCGTCCCCGAACTTTCGATCGAAGGCCACTCTCCCCAGGCGGTTCGCGCGATTCTAGCCGGCCTGAGAAAGCGCCGGTTCGAGCCAATCTCCCTCCACGATCTGTTCCGCAAATTGAAGGAAGGGGAACCGTTGCGCCGCGCCGTCGCATTCACCATTGACGATGGCTATTTCGACCATGCGCGCGTCGCAGCTCCTGTTTTTGCGGAGCTCGACTGGCCGCTTACCATTTTCGCCGTTAGCGGCTTTCTGGATGGAAAGACCTGGCTGTGGTGGGACCAGGTGAGGTATGTCTTCACCCAAACCCGCCGAACCGCCTTGACGGCGCGCCTGGCCGGCGATGAAATCCCCTATACGTTGGATTCCATGGAAAGCCGGCGCCGCGGCGCGAGTGAACTCAGTATCCTCTGTCAGGACGTCTCGCAGTCGGACCGCCTCGCCTGCCTGACCGATTTGAGCCGCGAGGCGGATGTGGAATTGCCCGCCGCCCCTCCTCCCGAGTTTGCGCCCCTTACCTGGGACGAAGCCCGCCAACTGGAGAAGAAGGGAATCGCCTTCGGTCCCCATACGGTCACCCATCCAGTCCTTTCCAGTACCGGCGCCGAGCATTCCGCGTGGGAAATCGCCGAGTCCTGGGCGCGCCTCCGCGCCGAACTCCGCCACCCCGTCCCGGTTTTCAGTTACCCGCATGGGCGGCGCATGGATTATGGGGAGCGTGAGATGGCGGAGGTCCGGCGGCTAGGGCTCCTGGGCGCCGTCACGGCGCATTTCGATGTCTTTCGCCCGCGCGCGCGCGAACGGCCGCCCGACCTTTGCCGCGTTCCCCGGTTCGGGTTTACGGACGATCTTCTGGCCGTTCTACAATGCGTCTCGGGAGTGGAGTCTCTGAAGATGCGGCTCCGGGGCTATCGGAGATGAACACGCTCGGCGCGCCGCTCAACTCACTTTAACTCGCTCTCCAACGACCACGTGCGACTCAGTCCCGTATTGGGATCGCCGAAGACTAGTTCAGCGCCTGGCGTCTCGATTATGAGAGCCAGGGCGGCGGGATCAGGCGCGCCCCGTACTTCTCTTTGTTAACCCAAGTTCGTCACAGAATTGTGGAAAACTCGGCTAACCCGTTCAGAATCAGTTCAGGATTTCGCTGAGTCTACACTACATTTGGGACGAGTATCCAGATGTTCCGGCAGGCTGAGACC
>Ga0182027_10011247_pt1 | contig 12673 bp, 13 predicted proteins | sample 712E1DmetaG_FD_121300 | JGI IMG/M metagenome (GOLD analysis project Ga0182027, IMG submission 121300) | Permafrost microbial communities from Stordalen Mire, Sweden - 712E1D metaG (Illumina Assembly) | ecosystem: Environmental > Terrestrial > Soil > Wetlands > Permafrost | place: Sweden...
GCAAGCAGAATTTATTTTTGTTACAGGTGATATAGTTCAGGAAATAGCTGAAAAAGAAGGCGCAATCCCGTTTGATGTCGGAGAAGTAGAATTGGGACATAAAGACGGCCACTGCAGTTTTATCAGTATAATCAAGAAGTATAATTTAAAGGATGCTGCGCTTCTTGCCCTTGCTGATGTGGTGAATGCGGCAGATACGAATACAATGGATTCAAACAAATATGCTAATGGTCTGGAAGCAATAGCTCAAGGGTTTTCTTTGATGTATCCTGATGATAAAGCGAACATTGAAAAACAATTTACGGTTTACGATGCATTGTATGCTTTTTTCAGGTTGAAAAAATGATGCATTTTGATCGAAATATCATATTATTATTTATAACACGCATAACACGCCTGTTTGCTTATGGGTTCTTATCAATAATTTTAGTGCTTTATCTCACAAATATTGGATTGACCGGAATACAAATCGGTTTATTATTATCAAGTACTCTAATAGGTGATGCCGCGATTTCATTGTGGATCACTACTTCAGCGGATCGGATAGGTCGGCGTAGAATGCTGATATTAGGGGCTTTACTTATGGTATTGGCAGGAACCATATTTGTTTTGACCAGCAATTATATTTTCCTGGTTATTGCCGCAATTATTGGTGTGATAAGCCCAAGCGGCAATGAAATCGGTCCTTTCCTTTCAATAGAACAAGCTGCCATGACTCAACTTTTACCCGGTAGTCGCCGTACTCACATTTTTTCCTGGTATAATTTGGCTGGTTCGTTTTCTACTGCATTGGGTGCATTATGTGGTGGTTGGATGGTGCAACTGCTTCAAAAAAACGGATTCACTCAGATCCAATCATACAAAGCGGTTTTAGTTGGTTATGCATTTACTGGAGTAGTTCTAACTCTATTGTTTTTATTTCTCTCGCCGTCCATAGAAACAAAAATAGTTTATGAAGATAGTCAGATAAAACGACACCTGGGATTACATAAGTCGCGTAAGATTGTTCTTAAATTAAGCTCATTGTTTGCATTGGATGCTTTTGCCGGAGGATTTGTTATTCAAAGTCTTATAGTTTACTGGTTTCATATTAGATTTGACATGGATACCGGGATGCTTGGAAGCGTATTCTTCGGAGCTAACGTTCTGGCAGGAGTATCAGCATTGCTGGCGGCTCGGATTGCAGCCCGATTTGGGCTGATCAACACAATGGTTTTTACTCATATCCCATCTAACATCTTGCTTTGCTTAGTTCCTCTAATGCCTTTCTCATGGTTGGCAATCACAGTTCTATTATTACGGTTCAGTATTTCTCAGATGGATGTTCCTACCCGGCAATCATATACTATGGCAGTTGTTTCTCCTGATGAACGTTCAGCAGCTTCTGGGATCACGACCGTTGCCCGTTCAATTGGCGCATCCATATCGCCTGCTTTGGCCGGCTTTTTCCTGGTTAGCTCCTGGCTCATGAGCATTCCTTTTTTTATTGCGGGAGGATTAAAAATTGTCTATGACATTATTTTATATAAAAGCTTTAAAACAGTAAAACCACCTGAGGAGACTTAAATCAGATAATAATAAGAAGAATAAATAATGGTGCCGTATCGCATAAAATGGGTATTAATTACTTTGTAAAATACTTTTCCCATAGTACAGCGACGCAAGCAGATGTTTGCGAAAAAAGCCGTACATATTCAATTTCAAATTGCTATGAATTTATAAGAATACAATTGTATGGCTTTTTGGGGGCTGATCATAATATTAGAATATCAGGAGGGTTTTTTAATGGCAAACTTTGAGAAAAAACAAAACAAAATCATCGGGAAAGCAAACAAAAAAATCGTCGAAGCCAAGGGCAAAATGGCAGAAAAAGTTGTAAAGACCGTGAATAAGGCGAATGATAAAACTGAGAAATTAAAAAAGAAATAAAGGTTTTATCTGACCAGTAACTTTTACCGCTTTTATATCCACGCACCGCACTGCAGCTTCTTTATGGGATTGCGGCTATGTCCTACCGTAACGATAAAAACAATTATCCAGTTGCCAATTCTGCATTTGATAATTTCTTGGATTCTTTTCAAGGGAGAATATCTAAATTAATAGGGAGAATTCGATGGACAGACAAATTATCTTCAGCAAGAACCGAGACCCAAGGTTTGTCACTGTGCGTCGCGGTGGTACCCTACAGGACACTGATCATCGCCTTCTTGCGATGTGGGCGGCTGATTGCGCGCAGCATGTACTGTACCTGTTCGAGCAAACGCGACCCGAGGACGACCGTCCGCGCCGTGCGATCGAACAAACGCGTGCCTGGGTGCGGGGTGAGATCACGATGACTCAAGCCCGCACGGCCGCCTTTGCCGCTCATGCCGCAGCCAGAGAGGCGTTCGGCGCCGCTAAGGAAGCGGCTCGTGCCGCCGGACATGCTGTGGCGGTGGCTCATGTGGCGGCTCATGAACTGGGTGCGGCGGCCTACGCGATCAGGGCCGTTCGTGCGGCAACTCCTGAAAACGAACGTGACGAGGCTGGCCGCCTGGAGTGCCATTGGCAGCGTGCACAGCTTCCACATGAGATCCACGAACTCGTGCTCGACGACCAGAGGTTGCGCAATGGGAATTGCTGGTTCTTATTTGATTGCTGACATGGTACATATTGTAACTGTTTATTTTATTAAAGACCATTATTTAATTATATTGTTGATAAAATAGCAATTTATAAGTATATTTCTACTATAATAACAATTTTACGGGGTTGACATATGAAATCGAACATATAAAACCAAATGCTTCGCGTTTTGAAAAGTTTATTGCTTCATTGGAACTTGCCGAAAAAGAGGATTTTTGTAAGAAAAATTCATTGATCGAGTTGCAAAACCGGATCGTTGATCCACGATTTATGGACAAAGAGTATAGAACTATTCAAAATCACGTTGGGCAAACTGTTACCTATCAAAAAGAAATAATTCATTTCATCTGCCCAAAACCTGAAGATCTATCAGAATTAATGGATGGATTGATAGAAACTCATAAACGAATGAAAAATGGAGATGTATCACCTGTTATTCATGCAGCCGTGGTATCTTATGGTTTTGTTTTTTTGCATCCTTTTGAAGACGGAAATGGGCGAATTCATAGATTTCTTATACACAATATCCTTGCAATTCAAGGAATGGTACCAAAAGGACTGATGCTCCCGATTTCGGCAGTAATGGTGAAGAATCCATCAGATTACAATGCATCACTGGAAGCCTTCTCTCGGCCTTTGTTGCAGCTTGTCGATTATAAACTGGATGAGGCAGGCAAAATGAAAGTTTATAATGAAACTGCCTGTTGGTATCAATACATAGATATGACAGCACAAGCTGAAGCGCTATATGATTTTATAAACAAGACTATTTCGGAAGAAATTGTTGAAGAACTCAACTTTCTCTTCAGAATAATGGAAGTTTGTCCGAAAGAAAAAGATATTTGCATTTTAAAGTTCTAACTGATAAAGAGCTTGCTGAAATGGAGCGAGTTGTAAAAAATGGATATACTCGCAATGTCTAAATATTATATAATTATGTTTACCTGCTGTTTATCGTCATCAAACCATACCGCAATATTCTGTAAATCACCATAAGATGGGCAATAACTTCCTTTACCTATAGTGTCACACGATATCTTGTTTGATGTTCCTATATATATTTATTACGATCCTTGCCTGCTTCATTCGGCCATTCCCAGCCGCTGCCTCGCCACCCTTTGCCGTATATGGTATGCTAGATACTAAATCAATGGCCTTTTTTGTTTTGGACGGTTATTGAGCTACATAGTCGTTGCTTGTATCAAGCGTTGCGGTATGTGTGGCGCTGTCATAGCCGACAGCGATGTTGAAGGCTTGCATGACATCACGCAGTTTGAAATAATTATTCTGACCGATGGTGTAGGCAGTAAGTGAAACTAGTTTGCTGTCGATATAAATTTTAGATGTCGTTGGCGTTGCTGTTTTAGAGGAGCCATCGCCAATTATCATTTCACCGCCAACTGCTACGTATGGTGTGGTTGATAACAAATTGATTGCATTATTTACACCGTCCCAAGTGACGTTGAAATTTTTAACTGTGTTGTTTACCATTGTTGCGAGATCCCGAAGCTTGATATAGTTGTTGCCGTTTATTACATAGGAATCAACTTTAACATTTACGCCGTTTACGACTATCTTTGTGGCGGATGGCACAGCGACGAGGGTCTTGGGTTCTGTTTGTGCCGGGGTTTTTATGGCTACAAAAGTGAATCCATTAACTTTTGCCAAATTCTGTGCATCCGAGCCCGCAACGCCATAGATTTTCATGCTTTTGGGACAATAACGGAACAGGCTTTCACCGGTTGAAGTCTCACTTGGCGGAATTGTAATGGAAGTTAAGCTGGTGCAATCATTAAATGCGAAATTATCAATATAAGTTACGCCGCTTGGAATGACAAGGGATGTTAAAGCAGAACACCATAAAAATTCGCTATCACTGATTTTAGTTACGGTGTTTGGAATAGTAATCGACTTTAATTGCTTGCAATACATAAAACATGAATTGTTCATTGTAGTCACAGTACTCGGTATTGTGTATGAAGTACCTGCTTTACTTGGTGGGTACTGCATAAGTGTCGTTTTATCTTTATTAAATAAAATGCCGGCATCACTCATATAGTTTGGGTTCTTACTGTCAACATTAATTGCAGTCAATTTATAGCAATGGGCAAATGGGCTGCCCACATCGAGCAAAGTTACGCTGCTCGGAATTGTTACTGATGTTAAGCTTTCGCAACCCTGAAATGCATTATCGCCAATCGTCGTCAAACTGCCCGGAAGTGTTAGCGATACTATATGGTTACAATAGTCGAACGAGTAAGCACCGATTTTAATGATGCCGTTCGGAAGGGTAAGTGATGTAAACGCCGCACAATTATTAAATGCTTCATCGCCGATTTCAGTGACGCTGCTTGGAATGGTAATCGATTTTAGACTTGTGCAACCTTGAAACGCGTAGGAACCGATATATGTCAAGTTAGTTGGCAATGTTACCGATGTTAAATTCGTGCACTGCGCAAAAGCGCCGCCGCCAGTCCAGTCAGCAGCACCGTCGCCAATTGAAGTTACGCTGTTCGGAATGATAACCGATTTCAAGGTAACGCAAGATGTAAATGCATTTTTGCCAATTACCGTTACAGTGTGTCCATCCAGCGTACCTGGTATTGTTATGCTGCCGCCTGTGCCGGTATATCCTGTGATCGTGGCGTTGTTCCCGCTATCCAGCGTGTATGTGTAATCGCCCGATGTTTCAGCGAACGCTTGCATTGGCACAATACTCATAAATAGCGCCAACATTAAAACAATGCCCAATAACTTTTTCATAATAAATAACCTCCATAAATTTTAATTATATGTATGTTAAAAATCGATGTTAGTGTATTGAAGTATTTACATAGATGTTCTTGCCTGCTTGATTATCATTTTATGGCTTCGGCAGGACTTCTGTCAAGGATAACTTCATGTCTTATATTTACTAGCATTGAAATTGGTAACGTACTGGTATTAATCGACATATGTTGACAAAACTATTTATTGTAAGTAGAATACTTATTGAAAAGTGTCACTTCCTGAATATAACGATATTTTCATGCACTTATCTTGGGAGGACAGTTAATGGACAATTCCTACTTGATTTCAACTATTGATAAAGTAACCGATATCGGTGATGGCTTTCTTGAGCTTACAGGTTATACCAGGGATGATTTACTGCATAAACATATTTCGGAAGTTTTAATAAATCTATTGCGGCTGCGTAAAAAGGCATTTGAGCAAATAACCATAAAAGAAAGTATAACCGGGTACATATTCACAAAAAAATTAGATGCAAGAGAAGTAACAATATCTCTTTTACATAACCATGATGATAAAAACAAGAAATATGTTGTATTAGAAACCCCAGATTTCAGACTTGACGACAATCTTGTGTTTGAAAAACAATTATTCATTGATAATAAACTAAGTATTGGGATATATAGCGTACCTGATTTGTTATTACTGAAAGCCAGTCAAAAACATATTGATTTCCTTGATGCCCCGTATAATATCCTGGAAAACAGCATTGGAAGATCTCATGAAGATATTTATAACAGAGTTGAAGGAAGCCAGACAGATTTATTTTGGAAGGATATCCTGAAAACGCAGAAAACGAATTATATTAAAGAATTTAAATATGAAAAAATTAGTAAAGAGATTTCTTATTGGGACGGTTCATATACGCCTATTTTTGTTCATGGAAAAATGAAATATATATTGGTCAATGCTGCAGATGTTACTGAAAGAGTTTTGCTCAAAGAGCAATTGAAGGTTGACATATATAAAGAAGTTTCTGAACTTAAAGAAGCTGAGAAGAAGATCCATCTTCAAAATCAATTGTTAAACAGACAAGCTACTTTATTAAATCTTTCCAAAGAAGCCATATTTGTCTGGGATCTGAACGGAGTAATAACCTATTGGAACAATGGCGCGGAGAATAAATACGGGTATAGTGCTGAAGAAGCGCTGGGTCGTAATAGTGATGACTTGTTAAAGACTGTGTACCCAGGGGAAATTGATGAAATCAGATCTTTATTATTAAAGAATGGGTCATGGGAAGGCGAAATAGAACATACTGCCAAGGATGGCGAAAAGCTTATTATTGATACAAGGCGGCAGGTAATAAAGGATGAGTCCGCAAATCAAACCGTGCTTGAAATCAATCGTAATATAACTGAGCGAAAGATGTTGGAGAAGCAGCTGTTTTTAAAAAATGAGCAAATGCTTGCTATAATCGAAGACATGTCTGATGGTCTTACTGTCTGTGATAAAGATGGCAATTTCTTAATAATCAATTCTACTGCAAAAAAAATGCTTGAGCGGATTGATACCGTTGAAAAAGCCGGAGAAATAGCGAGTATAAATGAATTTAAATATCTGGACGGAACCCCTGTCCCAGTAGAAGAGATGCCGTTGAAACGAGCTCTTAGAGGGGATTTAGTACTCAAATCAAAATTGCTTGTTAATAAAACAGATGGCAGCAGTATCATTCTCGAGGTTAACGCGACACCTGTTTATAAAGATAAAGAGATGATAATGGCAGTGGCCTGCTTTCATGATATTACCGATTTGGAAATGTCACATAAGGAATTGAATATTCATAAGGAAAAGCTGGAAACTATCATCGATAATATGTCTGATGCATTGTTAGTGTTTGATGCTAATGGAAAATATACCCAGATAAATAAAATCGCGAAGCAAATGTTCTCTCTTGACACAGGAGATATTTTAGAAGTTGGGGATAGTTTGCGAATAATGAAAGGCTACGATGAAAGCGGGAATTTATTAAAAAGAGAAGACTATCCTTTTGCAAGGATATTAAGGGGAGAAACAATTTCTGAATATAAAATGATCATCCAAATCTCCGATAAAATTATTTACTCTGAAATTAACGCTAATCCTATTTATAGTGCTGACGGTAAATTCTTGGCAGGTGTAATATGTTGTCATGATATTACTGGGGAAGTGCTGAGTACGCAATTATTAAAAGATAGCGAGAAAAAATACAGGGAACTTATTGAAACTGCAAACAGTTTGATCATCAAGATGGATAATAATGGTATGATAACTTATATCAACAACTTTGCGCTTCAATTCTTTGGATATACGATTGATGAGGTGCTCGGGGCAGACATACATATTTTCATACCAGAAATCGAAAGCGGAAGCAACAGAGTCATGAGTAAAATGGTTGAAGAGATTTTAAGGGATCCTGATGATTATAATGAAAGTATAAACGAGAATATAAAGAAAAATGGAGAACTCGTATGGATTTCATGGCGAAACAGGGCAATCAGAAATCAGTTCGGAGATATAACAGGTAATCTTACAGTCGGTCAGGATATTACCGAACGTAGATTAGTCGAAAATGTACAAACTTATTTGCTTCATTTTGGCCGTGAAATATCTGATATAGATGCTTTCCAAGCCCTGGCACGTTATCTTGCCAAAGTTCTGAAAATGGATTATGTATGTATTGATAGTTTGGAAGGTGACCTAAAGTCGGCCCGGACAGTGGCTGTGTTTTTCGACGGTAAATTTGAGGACAATGTTTCATATTTGCTTAAGGACACACCTTGCGGCGATGTGGTTGGGAAAACTATCTGTTCCTTTCCGATTGGCGTAAAAAATTTATTTCCAAAAGATAAAATTCTTCAGGATATGGCAGCGGAAGGTTATATTGGAACGACCCTTTATAGTTCTGTAGACCAACCCATCGGTCTGATCGCTTTGATCAGCCGAAAACCTATAACCAATTTGAAATTGGTGGAATCGATACTTAATTTGGTTGGTATACGCACTGCCAGTGAACTTGAGCGCAGACGGTATGAAGAGGAAATAATAAAATCAAAGGAAATGGCTGAAGCAGCCGCTTTGTCAAAGAGCGGATTCCTTGCCAATATGTCTCACGAGATCAGAACACCTATGAGCGGCATGATAGGAATGTTGAATGCAATACTCTCAACTGATCTTACAGATCAGCAGAAGGAGTATCTCAATCTTGCTAAAACTGCTTCCGGTACTTTACTAAGAGTAGTCAATGATATCCTGGATTATTCAAAAATAGATGCAGGATATGCGATACTTGAGAAATCGATATTCGATCTTAATGACACTATCCATGAAGTTGTAAATCTATTTAATATTTCCGCAATGCAAAAAGGAATTGAAATCAAAACAAACATAGATGGAAATATCCCTAAAAAATTGACAGGGGATCCGGTAAGGCTGAGGCAAATCCTTTCCAACATTGTTGGGAATGCCGTAAAATTTACTAACAACGGGTCTGTGACCGCTACTGTCCGGCAAATAGAAAGTCAAAACAAAAAGGTTACCGTTCTATTTGATATTGCAGATACTGGAATTGGCATATCTGAGAATAATATGGATAAGCTGTTCAAGAGTTTTAGCCAGATAGATAACTCGAATACAAAGCAGTTTGGAGGAACAGGGCTTGGTCTTGTTATTTCAAAACAGCTGATCAAAATGATGAACGGCGAAATATGGGTCAGGAGTAAAGCCGGCGTTGGAAGCACCTTTAGTTTTACTGTTGTATTTGACTTAGGAGAAGAGCAGCAGGATAGTGCCATGCAAAGTCATATAAATACTAAAGAAATATCTGGGACAGAGAATAATACAGCAATGTATACGATTCTCCTTACAGAGGATGAGGAAATAAATAGAAAAGTTGGTATCTACTATCTGCAAAAAGCGGGGTATCAGGTTATTGCAGCTTCCAACGGCAAAGAGGCGATTGACCTTTTAAAGAATAATGAAATCGACTTGATCCTGATGGATGTGCAAATGCCTGAAATGGATGGATTATCTGCAGCAAAACAAATAAGACTTCTGGAAGCTTCAAAGAGCAGGAGCGTACCGATCATAGCAATGACTGCTTACACTTCAAAAAGTGACCAAATGAAGTGCATCGAGGCAGGCATGAACGATTATTTAGCCAAGCCTATCAATCCTGATGAATTGTACGAAAAACTCAAGGGCTGGCTCGGATTAACTATGGTTACGAAATCCACAAACGTAGCTGCTCCTGGGGTATCCTTAAACCGAGATTAGTCAAATCCATATACAAATTACACCAACCTTGTAATGGTTCGACTCTGAATGAGGGCTCCAAAAATAATGGTGCCATATCGAATAAACTGGGTATATATTACTCTGTAAAATACTTTTCACAGCTATCAGATTTTATAGGTGGGTTTATTCATGTTCTTTTGGTAATTGCACTTATCGTGATTATAATAAGGTTGCTTCAAGGTAGAAGAATAGTTTAGCTGATTGGATTTATCGTTGCAACTAATTGAACGTATACGAATAATTCATCAAATAACTGGAGGTACGAACTATGCAAGAATATGTCAGACATGAAGAAACTCGCAATACCAAACAGGAAAGTCTAACCGCCAGACGTATTGTTGGTATAATCTTTGGCGTAATCGAAATCATCCTGGCTTTGCGCCTGATATTCAAACTGCTGGGAGCTAACGCGGGAAATGGCTTTATAAAAGGTCTCTATGCTGTCACTCACATTCTTGTGGGAATCTTTGAAGGTATTTTTTCCAAGGTGACTACTAGCGGTATAGAAACTAAGGCGGTCTTTGAACCTGCAACCTTGATTACAATGGTAGTTATCGCCCTGATCGCATGGATCGTACTTAAATTTATGACACCGCGAAAAGATACCCTTATGGCAAAAACTGAGCAGACGGAACAAGTCAGTCAGAAACAATAAATAATACGATTAGGAGGGTTTTTTATGGCAAGCAATAAAGAAAAACAAAGCAAGATCATCGGGAAAGCAGACGAAAAAATTGTTGAAGCCAAGGGCAAAATGGCAGAAAAAGTTGTAAAGACCGTGAATAAGGCGAATGATAAAACTGAGAAATTAAAAATGAAGTCTTGAGAATTTAAAAACTGTAACTGCTGAAAGAAGAGGATAGTATGCCTTGGAATAAACGCAATTACCCAGTTTCCATGAAAAACCTAGAGCCTCGTGTGAGAGAAAAAGCAGTCGAAATTGCGAATGCTCTATTGGATGAGGGGATTGAAGATGGCAGAGCTATTGCTATTGCCACTGCCAAAGCAAAGGAATGGAACGACGATCATCCGAAATGAAAAATTTTCTATCGATTAAGTGAGGAGAAAGTTAATGAGCGATACTACACTTATTATTATGATACACCCTTTTAATGAAAAGACAGCAGTGAAGGTGACACTAAAGTTTATACATTACTATTTCAAAAGAGGGCATTTGCACCGAAAGCAATAATCGTTTTGAATATCGTTAAAGGTCATACAGGCTGCGCAGATTATCTGGGCGTCGTGTGATTTGTCGTATTTCTCATAATAGAAGAGCCCCTTGTGATGACGCACGTGGTCTCCTATCTGATAGTAATCGTATAATCCGGGCGCATCATTCCAGTTGTGTGTCTTGACCCGTCCTGAATTCTTTTTTACTTTTACTATATATGCCGTATAATATTGGGTGTAATCGTTGCCTTGCTGCCTGTTGCGCCTTGCTATTTTTTTATCTATGACGACGCCATCCCATGTTTTATCTGTGCCCCTTCTTATGGTTTGAATAATAGCAATAAGTATAAACATACCACCTATACCTGCACCATAATAAAGAGAATCAGGCCATTTGATGTCGCCTGACGCATTGCCGTATATCGGAAAACCGATTAAGGCAATTACAGCCAGAATAAATGCGAACATGAATGACCAGTTTTTTGATTGCTTTTTATAATGGTCAAATGCCGGGTCATTGATTCTTGGCGAAAAACCGATCAAGGTAGTAGGAGGATTTGAAGGCATCCCCGTTAAAGGTACTCCGCAATATGTGCAGAATTTTTGCTGTTCTGCAATTATATTTCTGCAATTCGGACAATACATGCGGGTAGCACTCCTTATGCTAAAAAATATTGCGTCTATTTTATTATATCATATATTACTATTTAGAATTCTGTCATTATCTTAAGCGGAGCAAGTACATTTCTCAGGAACTTTTAAGTATGCAGTAAAACTAAATAGTCGTTATATTTCAATAAAAGTGGGTAATTATATGGTGGATTGTGTATATCTATAAAAACATTTATTTTCTGCGGAAGGCAATAATATAGGTGGTCAATCGATTGCGCAAACACTAGCCGATACATACTAATAAAATTTACAGGGAGGTTGAAAAATGTCGTCTTTTGCAAATCCTTTTCAGGGAAACGTTGAACGAAAATTGACGAAGAAGGAATTAATTCAAGCAATACGACTTGATATTGCGAGCGAGTTGGAAGCAATTTATATCTATGATGCACATGTTCAGGCCACTGACGATGTGATGGCAAAAAAGGTCATCAGTGATATACGTGATGAAGAGAAAGTCCATGTCGGTGAATTGATGACGCTTCTTAGAGTCTTGGACCCAAAGGAGTTGGAGTTGTTTAATTCTGGCGAAGCGGAAGTCAAAAAGATGCTTGGCTAGTTTGGAATATCAGAAACTTGAATGTTTTTTTGATTTTTATGGAAATACTTATAGGGATATGAAATGGTGCATTAGTAGAAGAATCATAAAATAAATAAAAAGGGGTTGTAAAAATGTCTGATATCGTTTTTTATCGCTGCGAAATATGCGGCAACATCGTGACACTGCTCAAAAACGGAGGTGGAACACTGATCTGTTGTGGGCAGGCAATGACAAAACTTGAGCCCAACACAACAGATGGTGCAAAAGAAAAACACGTTCCGTTTATTACCAAGGGAAACGGAAAAATTAAAGTTGCGATTGGATCGACCTTGCATCCAATGCTGCCAGAGCATCATATTGAATGGATTGCTTTAAGTACTGGTGAAAAAACAGAAATTGTTTATTTGAAACCTGGTATGGAACCAAAAGCAGAATTTGCAGATATCAACTCAGGTACGATTTACGAATATTGTAATCTTCATGGACTTTGGAAAGCAGACATCTAAATTTTGTTCAGGAAACGAGATCTTGCGGCAGTAAGATATCGTTGTATTTTATTGGACAACTATTGACTATGCTTTAGGAAATGCGAAAATAACA
>Ga0182027_10011248_pt1 | contig 12672 bp, 8 predicted proteins | sample 712E1DmetaG_FD_121300 | JGI IMG/M metagenome (GOLD analysis project Ga0182027, IMG submission 121300) | Permafrost microbial communities from Stordalen Mire, Sweden - 712E1D metaG (Illumina Assembly) | ecosystem: Environmental > Terrestrial > Soil > Wetlands > Permafrost | place: Sweden...
AAAATGATCAGAAAAAGAAGCAATAATTGGCGCAGGCTGATTTTAATCATTTGTGTAAGATTAGGTTGTACTTCTTATATTAAATATAATCAATCTGACCGACTTATTTACCCGCTAAAGCAAAAATTTGTTAATGATTTATGGATGAGATGTTTAATAAATTTTACTATTTAAAGTATCACTAACAACTTGCTACCCGATTTTAGATTTCAAGGCACCTTATTTATAAATATAGATTCTGATTTTACATCCTGCCTTTTTAGAATCTCGGATCTTTCTTTAAAGGTAACTTAGCCATTTTCTGTACTTCGATGCTGGGAAAACCGAATTCTTCAACCACTTTGCCCAATATAAGGTAAATACCATAACCTCTAAAAGGATATTTTCTCAATGAGTCAGGAAAGTTAACCGTATCAAAAAATTCACCTTCAATGTCAAGAAAGCAGCCAAAATGCATCCATTCTTTTTTTACAGTATGTACATTTTTAATCGTTACTAAATTGCCGATTATACGGATTGTCTTCCCTATGTTATCTTTCAAATGACGGGCATAAATATTCCCTCTGAACTTGCTTTCAAGTAAATCGAACATGCTCATCGATACGGTGAACCCAAGTAATTCAATTTCATCGTATGCATCTTCGATTGGTTCCTTTACGAGAGGGGGGAGCTTGAAGGTTTTCGGCTTTTCGGCAAAAAGCATTTGACTCTTGTCGGATACTGAATTTTTGCCCAGTAGCATATGTGCATCCCAGAGCAGTTCCTTTTTTGTTTTGTCGGAAAACCGGAATGCATCAAGGCGTATAAGTATTATTAATTGTTCAATCCCAATGATTACACGTGATAAAAAATCTGAAAGATCTTTGTATGGCCCATGTTGTTCTCGCTCTTTGACAATCTGCTCTGCAACTTTGATTTCAAGATTTTGTATATGGACAAAGCCGACATAGATATCACTCCCATAGATAGTTGTCATGTAAGTACTTTTGTTCACAGACGGGAGGTGCAGTGTTGCACCACAGCGCTGTGCTTCATTAAAATAGACCGAACGGTGGTAAAACCCCCCGAAATTATTTATAACGGCCACCATAAATTCATGCGGATAGTAGGTTTTCAGGTACAAGCTTTGATAACTTTCGACTGCATATGAGGCCGAATGTGCCTTCGAAAAGGCATAGCCGGCAAAAGAAGCAACCTGTCGCCATACTTCAGCCGTCAGCTCATCACTATAACCCTGCAAATGACAATTGTTAAAGAATTTTGCCTGTATTTCTTCAAATTGACTTCTGGATCGGAATTTACCAGCCATTGCCCTGCGCAGAATATCGGCATCAGACAAATCGAGACCGGCAAAATGATGACATATCTTGATTACATCTTCCTGGTATACCATTACACCGTATGTTTCTTTTAACTGTTCTTCCATGACCGGATGCAGGTACTTGAATCCATCAGGGTCATGAAAGCGGTGGATGAATTCTTTCATCATACCCGATTTGGCAACACCCGGACGGATAATAGAGCTGGCTGCCACGAGGGTAAGGTAATTGTCGCAGTGAAGTTTTTTAAGAAGACCCCGCATAGCAGGGCTCTCAATATAGAAACAACCGATTGCTTCGCCATTGTATAATCTGTGATTTACCTTTTTATCTTTTTTAAAGTCATTCACCCTGTGCACATCAATTTTTTCACCTCTGTTGCGCTTCACAATATCTACGCATTCATTGATATGTCCGATGCCACGCTGGCTGAGTATATCCAGTTTCTCAAAACGCAGATTGTCAGCCACATACATATCCCATTGAGTAGTAGGAAAACCTTTCGGAGGCATATCCAGCGCTGTATAGCAAGTGATAGGTTCTTCAGAAATAAGAATACCCCCGGCATGTATGCTCCGTATGTTGGGGAAATTGACAATGAGATTTCCAAGTTCAAAAAGCTCGTCGGTGATCTGATTATGATTGGCCTGATCGGAAGGACTATTCACCAAACGGTCAATCTCTTCTTTGGGTAATCCTCTCACTTTCCCCAGTTCACGGAATATTGAACGATCTTTAAATGTGGTAATAGTTCCCAACAGAGCCGTATGATCGCGTCCATAACGTTTAAAGATGTAATCCTGAACCTCGTCGCGGTCTTTCCAGGAGTAATCGATGTCAAAGTCGGGAGGGCTGGAACGTTTCGGGTTAATAAAACGTTCGAAGTACAGGTCCAGCTCAATTGGATCTACATCGGTGATTTTCAGACAATAAGCTACGATACTGTTAGCACCGCTGCCGCGTCCCACATGATAGAACCCCCGGCTCATGGTATAGCGCACAATGTCCCACGTAATCAGAAAATAAGCTGAAAATCCGAGTTGGTCAATTACTTCAAGTTCATGTTTGATACGTCTCATGGCTTCGGAGTTATTTGTCCCGTATCGATAGACCATCCCATCGTATGCCAGTTTTTCGAGCAATAGCTTATCATCATACCGGCCGCCGGAGAAAGTTTTTTTATTTTTTACCGTACTGAAATCAAAGTCGATACTGCACAATTCCAGAATGCGTCGGGTATTTTCCAGAATTTCAGGACAGTCTTCAAAAGCAATCCTGAACAAATCGGGTGGTAAAAATCGTTCACCCGGCATGGCAAGATCTTCTTTGGTAAGCTTTGTGAGCAGGGTATTCTTATCAATCGCCCGCAAATACTGGTGTAAAAGATAATCGCTATCGGTGGCAAGTGTAACAGGCTGAAAAGCAAGTAACTTATGTTTCATGGAACGAAATGAGGAAGTCACCAACATCCGTACTTCGTGCGAACGAACACCGATAAACTCGCTCTCTTTTAGTTTACGGGGCAGTTTTTTTCCAAACGGATAAATGACAAGCGCGTTTATAAATACAGGAGGACAGGGTGGGAGCTGGGCCTTATTGATATTATGCCATGTAAGGAATTCATTGATTTCCCGGAATCCTTCATTGTTTAAAGCGATGACTGTATAAAGCAGCCTGTGTTCTTTATTCCTGAATTCAATGCCTCCTATCGGTTTTACTCCCTGACTGTGACATTCCATCACAAAATCGATCATGCCTGTACTGTTATTAATATCGGTCAATGCCAGCACAGAAATACCGAGTCGTGATGCCTCACTCACCAATTGTTCCGGCGACAATGTACCATAGCGCAGACTGTAATATGTATGACAATTCAGGAACATGTTTTTGTTTTGAAGCTTCCCGCAGGCCGTTAAGGTGTGGGAGACCTTCGATCCGCATATAATTAATTTTATTTTGTAACTATTACTTCCGAAAGCAGCGAGACTTGCTCCCTGACTGCTGAGGCATGCGTTCGTTTGGATTCAGTTGCAAGAAAGGGCATTGGATTTTCGGTAATAAGCAAACCTTTGTACACAGTATGATGCACGAGTTTATGCACGTTACTTACAAATAAGTCGTAAGGGTATTTGTGAAATGATTCCGGTATTTCTATCTCAGACCACCCTTCACCCGGATTTGATATAAATACTCTGGTCTTCATGATTTTTTGATTATATTTCAATCAATTATTTGATTATAATATAATGTATTTATAAATAAATACCCCTGACAGGGTGTAAATATTTATTTAAAAATATTTACACCCTGTCAGGGGTTTATTATTATTATTATTAATTACAAATTATCCGTGTACGTACACGGATAATTTGTAACTTTGATTTACATTTATTCAAAATGAATAAAAAAATACGCATAAAAGACATTGCCTCACTGGCCGGAGTTTCACAAGGAACGGTCGATCGTGTTTTGCACAACCGTGGAGATGTAGCTCAAGAGACCAGGGATCAGGTACTTTCCATCATTGAGAAAATGGGTTATACGCCCAATCTGATCGCCAAATCCCTGGCATCAAAGAAACGCTACAGAATAGCAATCCTTATTCCGGATGCTGACAAGGACAATCCATACTGGGAGAAACCGCTGGTTGGAATAAACCAGGGTTTGGAAGAAATACGTGATTTTAACGGGGAAATTGATTTGCACACTTTTGATTTAAACAAGAGAGAAACATTTATTCAGGAATTTAATAAAATAATGCGAACCAATCCGGACGGATTGATATTTTCTCCTATGTTCTATCTAACTTCCAGCATCATAGTAAAATCATGTGAAGAAAAAAATATACCCTATGTTTTTATCGATGTTAATTTAGAAAACTGTAACAATCTGGCATATTTTGGACAAAACTCAGTGCAGAGTGGTTTTTTAGCTGCCAGACTCATGAATTACGGATTGTCCGATCAGGCAAATATACTTGTATTAAAAATGGCCGATATGGAAGGGACAATTCACCATCTTGCTGAAAGAGAATCCGGATTTATGAACTATTTTGAAACAGTGGAAAGAATTAAACATGTAAATATTTCTTCCATTGTGTTAAATACGTCAAATAATGAAAATATTGAAACCACATTGACAAAAAATATGTTTTCCATTTCCAATTCAAACGGAATTTTTGTTCCTAATTCCAGGGCATATAGAATCGCTCATTTCCTCGAAACAAATGGAATTTCAAAAATTCTTTTAATTGGTTATGATTTGTTAGAGCAAAACCTGAGCTATCTGGAAAAGGGTGTTATTAGCTTTCTCATACATCAGAAACCGGAAGAGCAAGGTTACAAGAGCGTGACTTCGTTGTTTTATTACCTTTTTGCAAATAAACAAATTGAAAAGATTAATTACACACCCATAGAAATTATTATGAAAGAGAATATTGATTACTATAAGAACTTAAAAAACTAGAGAATGGACAATTTCGATTTTTCTGGATTGAAAGGAAAAGTGTGTGTTGTAACCGGAGGAGCCGGAGTAATTGGTTACTCTTTATGTGATGCCCTTGTTTCGGTAGGCATTCGGGTAGCCATTATCGATTTAAATATGGATAAAGCGGAGTCTGCCGCAAAACGTATTTCTGAAAAAAACCATGGTGAATGTATAGGCGTGAATGGAAATGTATTGGACAAAGTTTCCCTGAAAATTGCAAAAGACATTATCCTTGATAAATGGGGAAATATTGATTTTCTGATAAATGCAGCCGGTGGCAATGCTCCGCAAGCTACTACACAAATTGAACAAATTACTGAAAATGATTTGGATTCACTTGAAGAAAGTTTTTTTGGTCTGAAAACGGAAGCGATAGATCATGTATTTGACCTGAATTTCAAAGGTACTTTGCTTTCAACAATGATCTTTGCTGAGGATATGGTAAAGAAACAGAAAGGCGTGATTATTAACATTTCCTCTATGAATTCATTTCGGCCACTTACAAAGATTCCTGCTTATTCCGCCGCAAAAGCTTCGGTTAACAATTTCACCCAATGGCTGGCTGTGCATATGGCTAAATCAGGTGTCCGGGTTAATGCCATAGCCCCTGGATTTTTTCTTACCGATCAAAACCATTTTTTGTTGATTGATAAAGAAACAGGGAATGCCACTTCCCGGGGCAAAAAAATAATTGACAACACACCCATGGGAAAATATGGTCAGCCTGAAGATCTGAATGGTATAGTACTTTTCCTGCTTTCTGAGTTTTCATCCTTTATCACCGGAGTTATAATTCCTGTTGACGGAGGATACAGCGCATATGGTGGTGTATAATCATTGTCAATTAATTAACCTGCTAATCTTATCAATTTTAAAAAATGATTTACTACGCAAGAGGTTCTGAAACTGATAGTTTAACTGCTGGTGATCTTAAAACAGGTCTTTATTCTGCACTGGATAAAATTGGTAAGCGAAAAAAAGTACTGGCCATTCCACCTGATTTTACCAGGTTTCACTCACAAGCCGGAATTCTTACTGCTCTTGTTTATCAATACTATCGTAAAGATCTCACCGACATACTTCCGGCACTGGGTACTCATTCACCAATGCATAGCAAAGAAACCAATCGGATGTTTGAAAATGTGCCATCAGAACTATTTCGCGTGCATGATTGGCGTAAAGATATTCTTACCGCAGGTATCGTTAGCTCAGAAATTGTCGCAGAGCTGACTAAAAATCTGGTAAGTTTTTCCTGGCCGGTTCAGGTGAATAAACTTATTCTGGAAGGTGGGCATGATTTAATCTTATCCATAGGCCAGGTTGTACCGCATGAGGTGATTGGTATGGCCAATTATAATAAAAATATTCTCATTGGTGCCGGTGGCGCTGAAAGCTTAAATAAAAGTCATTTCCTGGGAGCCATTTATGGTCTTGAGAAATTAATGGGCCGGGCTGATAATCCTGTAAGGAAACTTCTGAATTATGCCTCTGAACATTTCCTGTCTGAACTGCCAATTGTATATGTGCAAACGGTAATTGGTATTAACAGCGATGGAAGCCTTACAACCAGAGGACTATTTATCGGTGATGATGAAGAAGTCTTTCAACTGGCAGCTCAACTCTCTGTAAAAGTTAACATCATCAAACTTAGTCAACCCATCCATAAAGCAGTGGTTTTTCTTGATCCTTCCGAATATAAAAGTACATGGTTGGGAAATAAAAGTATTTATCGTACCCGGATGGCTTTGGCAGACGATGCTGAGTTAATAATACTTGCTCCCGGGTTAAAGGAGTTTGGTGAAGATCCCGAAATCGACCGGCTTATTAGAAAATACGGTTATATTGGTACACAGGCCATACTTAAGGCTGTTGAAACCGAAAAGGAATTGAAGAATAACCTCAGCGCAGCTGCACATCTGATACATGGCAGTTCAGAAGGAAGATTTTCAATTGTTTATTGTACTGAAAAATTAAGGCAGGATGAAATCGAGTCCGTAAATTATAAGTATAGCCCATTGAATGAAATGATGATAAAATACAATCCTGAGAACCTTTTAGAGGGATTTAACAAAATGCCGGATGGTGAAATGATCTATTTTATTTCAAATCCGGCTTTGGGATTATGGGCCGAAGGCAAACGATTTACATAAATATTTCACAAACTTTTTGTAGTTTGACTCATTATATAATAATAAAATTAACTAAGGAATCTTGTTGAAGGAATGACTGGCTTAAATACTTGTACTTATGTATTTGTCATCAACAACTTAATTTGCAAAAATAATTAATTGGTATGAAAAAATCAGCTGATATCGGAATTATTGGTTTGGCAGTAATGGGAGAGAACCTTGCCCTGAATATGGAAAGTAAGGGATTTACTGTTGCTGTATACAACCGGACCCATTCTGTTGTAGAAAACTTTATGAATGGACGTGCTAAAGGAAAAAACTTTATTGCAGGACAAGATCTGCAGGATTTCGTTGGAAATATCGGACATCCAAGAAAGATCATGATGATGGTCAAAGCCGGCAAACCTGTTGATGATCTGATTGAGCAATTGATTCCATTGCTTGACAAGGGTGATATTCTAATTGACGGTGGCAATACTCATTTCCCCGATACAGCCCGCAGAACAAAATATGTTGAAAGCAAAGGATTGTTGTTTATCGGAACCGGAGTCTCCGGTGGCGAAGAAGGGGCTTTAAAAGGTCCCTCAATTATGCCGGGAGGTTCAAAAGCCGCATGGCCGGAAGTGAAACCAATATTTCAATCCATTGCAGCAAAAATTGAGGATGGCACACCTTGTTGCGACTGGGTAGGAGAAGATGGAGCCGGACATTTCGTGAAAATGGTCCACAACGGAATTGAATATGGCGATATGCAATTGATATGTGAGGCCTATCAGATTATGAGGGATTTACTTGGTCTCTCAACCGATGAAATGCAGAAGATTTTTACTGATTGGAATAAGGGAGAGCTTAATAGCTACTTAATCGAAATAACCGCAGATATACTTGCCTATAAAGATACAGATGGTAAACCACTTCTGGATAAAATACTGGATACAGCCGGTCAGAAAGGCACCGGTAAATGGACCGGAATTACAGCCCTCGATATGGGTATCCCGCTGACACTAATTGGCGAAGCAGTGTTTGCGCGATGTGTTTCGGCCATGAAAGATGATCGCGTAAATGCATCCAAAATCCTAACAGGCCCAACTCTAATTTTTAATGGAGATAAGAAGTTGATGATTGAAAATTTGGGGACTGCCTTATACGCATCAAAAATTATCTCTTATGCACAAGGATACACATTAATGCGTGCTGCAGCATCGGACTATAAATGGAATCTTAATTACGGTGGTATCGCATTAATGTGGAGGGGCGGTTGTATAATCCGTTCAATTTTCCTCGGCAAAATTAAGGAGGCATACGATAAAAACCCTGCCCTGACAAACCTGTTGCTGGATCCTTTCTTCCAGGAAAAAATCACAATGTCACAACCCGGTTGGAGAAAAATTGTTGCACTGGCAGTTGAAAATGGAATATCAGTTCCTGCCTTAGCCACAGCCCTGACTTATTTTGACGGGTATAGATGTGAGCGGCTCCCTGCCAATTTATTGCAGGCACAACGTGATTATTTCGGGGCACACACTTACGAGAGAATTGATAAACCCCGTGGAGAGTTCTTTCACACCAACTGGACAGGAGAGGGCGGCACTACCTCATCAAGAACCTATAATGTTTGATTATTCAGCGCACTTAATATTGCCCGTTCATTTATAAACCTTGCCGTATGACAAATCATATTCCAAATCCGGGCAATTATCGTTGGCGTATCCTTGCCCTGTTATTTATGGCAACAACCATAAATTATATGGACCGCAGTATTATAGGGGTCCTTGCACCTACTTTGCAATATAAGGTATTTCACTGGTCCGATAATGATTTTGCTTACTTAAATATTGCCTTCAAACTTGCATATGCTATTGGATTGCTGGTGATGGGAGGAATAATTGACAAGTTTGGAACCCGGCTAGGATATACTATTTCCATTTGCATATGGAGTATTTTTGGGATGCTACATGCCGCTGTAAGACCAGTTTTTAGTCGTATTGGTTTTATGATCGCACGTTTCGGCCTGGGTTTTGGTGAAGCCGGAAATTTTCCATCCGCAATAAAAACTGTTGCTGAATGGTTTCCAAAAAAGGAACGCGCCTTGGCTACCGGTATTTTCAACGCAGGTTCAAATGTCGGCGCTATTCTTGCACCCTTGATTATTCCTCTTGTTGTAATGGAGGATGGGAAAAACTGGCAGTTTGCTTTTCTTACAACCGGATTTTTCAGTGCTGTTTGGGTAGTGTTATGGCTCTCTATTTACCACAAGCCGGAAGTACATCCTTCATTATCAAAAAATGAACTTACATACATCCAAAGTGATTCCGTAAAAGAATCCAATGAAAAATTACCATGGAGAAGCCTGTTGAAAGTAAAAGAAACATGGGCATTCGCAGCTGCAAAAATTACGGATGTTGCATGGTGGTTTTATCTTTTCTGGGGTGGAAAATTTCTCTATGATAAGTTTGGCCTGAATATAAAACAGCTGGCAATACCGCTGATCATTATATATATAATGGCAGATTTGGGAAGTGTCTCCGGCGGCTGGCTCTCGTCATATTTTATTAAAAAAGGATGGACGGTAAATAAAGCCAGAAAAATCACCTTGCTTGTTTGTGCTTTATTCATTTTACCTGTAGTTTTTGTTCCGATCCTTCCAACCTCTTTTGTGATTGATCAAAAACTATTTTCTTCACTATCAGCTTCCAACTTTGTTGAAAAAGTAGAAGTTCATGAAAACGGAAAAACAAAATATCAAAAAGTAGAAAAGCAATTTCCAACAGAAGCGATCATTTTGCTTCATCCGTTTGATGGCCGAACATATTATTCAGCCAAAGAGCTTGTGACTGATTTAAGAACCGTATATAATGAAGCGGATATTATTCGGTTTGAAGCCCTGATCATTCAACAGTCAAGAGCAAACAAATATTACTGGTTAGCTGTACTTTTGATTGCAGTTGCAGCTGCAGGGCATCAGGCCTGGTCAGCAAATGCATTTACCCTGGTCTCAGATGTGTTTCCTAAAAAAGCAACCGCATCTGTTACCGGAATTGGCGGCATGGTAGGAGCCGTCGCAAGTATGTCGGCTGATTTCGGTTTAGGAAAAATACTTACTTTAAATGGCCCTTCCGGGTACTTTTTTGCATTTTTAACCGCCAGCCTTATTTACATTGCCATGTTGGGGGTTATCCATCTGATAATGCCTCAGATGCGGCCTCTGGGTGATGACTTGAAACCGGTTTAACTATACATCCTTCAAAAAAAAGACTCGTGCTATGAAATCCTTTCTCGATGAAAACTACCTGTTGCGGACCAAAACTGCAGAATATCTTTATCATGAGTATGCAGAAAAAATGCCCATCCTGGATTATCATTGTCATTTAGACCCCCGACATATTTCAGATAATATCCAATTTGAAAATTGTACGCAGGCCTGGCTATATGGTGATCACTATAAATGGAGAGCAATGCGCAGCAATGGAATAGATGAGATTTACTGTACAGGCAAAGCAAGTGACTACGAAAAATTTGAAAAATGGGCTGAAACAGTGCCTTACACTCTGAGGAATGCTCTTTATCACTGGACACATCTGGAATTAAAACGATATTTTGATATTAATGAGTTGCTAAACCCTGATACAAGCAAAGATATCTATGATAAATCATCCTCATTATTGAAAACGGATAATTTCAGAGTCAGGAACTTGCTTAGCAGGATGAATGTTAAAATTGTCTGCACCACAGATGATCCGATCGACTCCCTGGAATATCACCTTAAAATAAAGGGTGAAGGTATTGATCTGAAAGTACTTCCTACATGGAGGCCCGACAAAGTAATGGCAGTTCAGAATCCTCTCCAATACAACGCTTATATTGATCGATTGTGCGAAACTGCAGGATTAAACATTAACAGTTACTCACGACTATTAGAAGCATTGAAAAACAGGCACGATTATTTTAATATGCATGGTTGCAGAATTTCGGATCACGGATTGGATTATTTTTATTCAGAACCTTTCAATGAAGATGAAATCAAAATCATTTTCAATAAAATAAGGTCTGGTAAAAGTCTTACAACGGATGAAGAAATTAAAATTAAGTCAGCATTACTTTATGAGCTTGCAAAGATGGATTTTGAAAGGGGCTGGGTACAGCAGTTTCATATCGGCGCCTTACGCAACAACAATAGTCGGATGATGTCAAGAATTGGTCCGGATACCGGTTTTGATTCTATTGGCGATAACCCGATTGCAGTTGGAATGTCAAAGTTCTTCGATAAACTGGAAACAGAAAATAAACTCGCAAAAACTATAATCTATAATCTTAATCCTGCACAAAATGAAATCATGGCATCGATGATTGGAAATTTTCAAAATGGCAGGATACCGGGAAAAATTCAATGGGGCTCAGCATGGTGGTTTCTCGACCAGAAAGATGGGATCGAAAAGCATTTGAATACTCTTTCACATATGGGTTTATTGAGCCGGTTTGTGGGAATGGTAACAGATTCTCGTAGTTTTTTATCTTATCCCCGCCATGAATATTTTAGAAGGATATTGTGTAACTTAATGGGAAAAGATGTTGAGAACGGAGAAATTCCCAATGACAGCAATCTTTTGGGCAAATTAATTCAAGACATTTGCTATAACAATGCGAAAAGTTACTTTGGGATTTAGTATTATTGTTAACCTCATATCCTGGCTGCCAAAACCTTTGTAAATTTACCCTTTATATTATAAAATCAGTAGAAGTGAATTACATTGATAGCTATTTAAAATTAAAAGAAATCTTTCTTTCCCTAAAGTCTAAAACTGAATTTGAAAATATTGAAATCCATAAGGTTGAGTTTAATTCTTTGTCGTCCGATTTATTACCTGGAAGCCAGGGTTATCAGTGCAAAAGCCATCATATTGATTTCAATGGTAATGATTCATTTTACAATGATATTGGAACGATTCAGGGTAATGTCCATATCAAAGATGTTTTTGTTGAAGAAAACCGAAATTTTAACTACTATATAATTAAACCCGCAGATAATAAAAAAGCAAAAAAAGTCACATTTCTCTTTCATGGATTTAATGAGAAGAACTGGGATAAATACTTAGCCTGGGGAAACGTTATCTGTGAAAAGACTCAAAGCGCTGTTGTATTTTTCCCTACGGCTTTTCATATGCAAAGGGCTCCGGTTCAATGGAGCAAGAAGAGGGAAATGTTTGCGCTCTGCGAAGAAAGAAAAAAGAAATTTCCAAATATTATAAATTCTTCCCTTTCTAATGTAGCAATTAGTATGCGCCTTCATTCAATGCCCCAGCGATTTATCTGGTCAGGTTTGCAAACTTATTCCGATATAATCCAGTTCATTGAATTTTGTAAATTTGATAAACATGCATTGATCGATAAGGACTTTATATTGAATATTTTTGCTTATTCAATAGGTGGTTTACTGGCAGAAATTTTAAAATTATCAAATTACAAAAACTATTTTTCTGAGTCAAAAGTTTGTTTGTTCTGCGGGGGAGCCGTGTTTAATCGATTTTCCCCCGTTTCAAAATTTATTATAGACAGTGAGGCAAATCTTGCACTATACTCATATCTTGTCGAGCATTTTGAAAGTTTTTTAAAGAAGGAAAGCCGCTTGCATCATTATATCAGTGAAAATCATTTTGAAGGTAAAGTTTTTCATTCTATGCTTGAATACAATAAAATGAGGGATTTTAGAGAAGGTCTACTTAAAGCAGTGGAAAAGCAGT
>Ga0182027_10011249_pt1 | contig 12672 bp, 11 predicted proteins | sample 712E1DmetaG_FD_121300 | JGI IMG/M metagenome (GOLD analysis project Ga0182027, IMG submission 121300) | Permafrost microbial communities from Stordalen Mire, Sweden - 712E1D metaG (Illumina Assembly) | ecosystem: Environmental > Terrestrial > Soil > Wetlands > Permafrost | place: Sweden...
CGCAACTACGAAATCACCAAGAAAGTCACGCACACGATTACGCGCACGCCACGGATCATGCGTCTTTCCGCGGCGGTCTTGATCGACGGCATCGGCGGCAAACCGCGCAGCGACGCCGACGTCCGCCGCTTTTCAGACCTCGCCAAGCACGCCATTGGATTCGACGCCCAGCGCGGCGACGTGTTTGAAATTTCCAGCGCCCCGTTCACCAAGATTGACGAGAGCACGGTCACCCTGCCTATCTGGGACAGAGCAGATCTCTGGCGCCTGGGACGCATGATCGTGTGGGGAATTCTCGCCTTCTTCGGCATCCTGCTGGTGTTTCGCGTCTACCGCCGAATGACCTCCATGCTGAGCATGATCAAGCCTGGGTCGCGGGTGGGCGACGTGCAGATGCTACTCAACCGCGCCGAGGGTGGCGCGGCGTCCGTGGCGGGCCGCGCGGACGCGCTGGTGCTGCGCGAGCAAGCGCGCGAATTGAGCAAGACCGATCCAGCCAAAGCCGCCGGATTGCTCCGAGCCTGGGTCGAGTCTGACTCCAATCAACGAGGCAGCACCAAGGAGATGAACCATGGCCGATAGCGCTCTCGTCGAGCTCTCCGCTGGCGCGGGAGCACAGCGGGCAGCCGCGGTCCTGCTCGGACTGGGGCAAGAAGTTGCGGCGCAAATCTTCAAGACGCTGGACGAGAACATCGTCGAACGCATCGCCGCCGGTGCCCGCGACCTCCGTCGCGATCCCTCGATCGTCCCGGCCGCCTTGGACGCCTTCGTCAATGCCATGTCGGGTGTTTCCGCCGACGCCTACGGTGCCGATGGACTTCTGCGCGAGGCCACCGCGCGCGCCATGGGCCTCGATGTAGCCAAGCGCATCTTCGACAGTCCTTCTGAATCCGAGGTGCCCGTGACTGAAACCTTCGCCGCCCTCTCCGAGGCCGATCCGGAATCGTTGGCCATGTTGCTCACGCGGGAGCTGCCGCAGACCGCAGCCGTCGTGCTCGGCATTCTCGACCGCGCGCGTGCCCTGTCGATCTTGAAGCATATCCCCGTCGAGCAGCGTCCCCAAATCGTGCGCCGCTTGGCCATGCTCGAATCGGTTGCGCCGGATGTGCTACGCCAGGTTGGTCAAGGACTCACCGACGAGCTGACCGCGTCCGTGCCGGCCAACACCCGGCGTGTCGACGGTCGCGGCGTTGCCGTCGAGCTACTGCGTGCGGTTCCCGCGGCCCAGCAGTCCGAGGTCGTCGGCGAGATCGAGAAGGACGATCCCGAGTTGGCCGCCTCGCTGCGGGGCAAGCTCTTCACCTTCGGCGACCTCATCAACCTCACCGACCGAGACATGCAGACGCTCATTCGCGAAATCGACATGAGCCAGCTATCCACGGCGCTCAAGGGTGCGCCCGACCCCATCAAGCTCCGCTTCACCAAGAACATGTCTTCACGCGCTGGCCAGATGCTGGAAGACGAGATCGAGGCCATGGGCCCAGTCAAGCTGGCCGCCGTCGAAGGCGCACAGGCCGAGCTGGTGAAGGTGGCCTTCGGTCTCGCCGAACAAGGTCGCATCACCATCGTCAACCCCACGGACAAGATGGTGTAACGAATGGCGACCACGCAAAATCAAGCGCTTCGCCGTCCCAGCTTTCTCGGCAAAATGAGCGCCGGCGCACGGGTCGAAAGCGCTGCTTTCAAGGCAAGCGGCGACGGACGTTTCCGGCCCCCCATCATGGCGAGCTCGCTCGCCGATGCGGACGATGGCGACAGCAAGTCCGTGGCGGCTGCCGTTGCCGAAGCGCAAAAGTTGGCAGCCCAGTTCACCGAACGCACCGCCGCGGCGGTCGAGGTGCTGCGCGCCACCGCGGAAAAACTGGCCGCCGAAGCGCGCACCGACGCGCTCGAAATCGGTTTCTTGGTCGCACGCCGCATTCTTGAGATGGAGCTTTCCGCGAGCGCCGAGCCGCTGGTCAACCTGGTGCGGTCGGCGGTAAAGCGCCTGGGCGAATCGCGCCGGATCGCGATTCACCTCTCTCCCGACGACGCGCGCAGCATGAGCTCCGTCATCGAGAGTCGCGGCCCTCAAGCGGTGGCGGCCGCGGCCATCTCGCGTGTCGAGATCGTTCCCGACGCTTCCCTCGGTCGAGGCGATTGCCTGGTCGAGGGCGATCTCGTCACGGTCGATGGCCGCATCAATGCACGCATCGAGGAACTGCGCCGGGTACTCGAAACCGGTGCCTGGGAGGACGCACAATGAGCCTGGTCAATCTCGCCGCCTTCAAACGCTCGCTTGCCGAAGCCCAGTCGTGTGTCTTGGCCGGAAAGGTTACCCGCGCGTCCGGCATCGTGGTCGAGGCCGTGCTGCCGCAAGTGGCAGTGGGAAGCTCGTGCGAGATACGCATCGCCGGCGGACAGACCATCGCTGCCGAGGTCGTCGGCTTTTCGGGCTCGAATGCCATTCTCATGCCTTTTGGCGATGTGAAGGGAATCGGGGAGGGTTGCCCCGTCATTCCGCGCGCCAGCGCCGGCGAAATCACGGTGGGAGAGCGGCTCCTTGGCCGTGTGGTGAACGCCGCCATGGAGCCGCTCGACGACCGCGGCGGCCTCATTCTCGACGCGCGCGTGCCCATTCACGCCGCCGCCCCGCGGGCCATGACCCGTCGGCGCATCACTCGCCCGCTGGTGCTCGGCATCCGTTCCATCGATTCTTGCTTGACCTGCGGCGAGGGCCAGCGCCTCGGCATCATGGCCGGTCCGGGCATCGGTAAGAGCGTCCTGCTCGGCATGCTCGCGCGCAGTGCGGACGCGGATGTGATCGTGGTCGGGCTGGTGGGCGAACGCGGCCGCGAAGTGCGCGAATTCGTCGAGCGCGATCTCGGCAACGGTCTCGCGCGTTCGGTGGTTGTCGTGGCGACTGGCGACGAATCGCCTTTGGTGCGCGTGCGCGCCGGCATGGCCGCCACGGCGGTGGCGGAATTCTTTCGCGATCAGGGTAAGCGCGTGCTCTTGCTCATCGATTCGCTCTCGCGCGTGGCCATGGCCCAGCGTGAAATCGGCCTGGCCGCCGGCGAGCCGCCCACCTCGCGCGGCTATCCCCCGTCGGTGTTCGCCGTGTTGCCCCGCCTCGTCGAGCGCGCCGGCAACAGCGAAGGGAAAGGCAGCATCACTGCCATGTACACCGTGCTCGCCGAGGGTGACGATCTAACCGATCCCGTGGTCGATGCCTCGCGCGCCTGTCTCGACGGCCACATCGTGCTCAGCCGCAACCTGGCCATGGCGGGCCACTTCCCCGCCGTCGACATTCTCGGCAGCGTCAGCCGTGTGATGAACGACGTGGTGACGCCCGATCATCGTGCGCTCGCGCGCCGGGTGCGCGATGTGCTTTCGGCTTACAAAGACGCGGCCGATTTGGTCGAGGTCGGTGCGTATGTCAGCGGTACCAACCCGCGCGTAGACGCCGCTCTTCGCTGCATCAACGAGCTCAACGCCTTCTTATGCCAGGAGCCCAACGAGCGCTTTGCGCTCGCCGAAACGCTGACACGCCTCCACAAGGCACTCGATGGCAAGCCGCTTGCAGCGGTTCCCAAACAGGAGGAACGACGTGCCTAGTCTCGCCATCACGCTTTGGCTAGTTCTGGCTGCGACAGCGCAGGCAGATCCGTTGTCCCCACCGCCACACGGACGCGATGCGGGCGCCCCGGTTTCACCCAGCGTCGCGGCCCCCAAGGCGCCAACGGCACCGACGGTGGGCAAGCCCGGCGAGCCCAAGTCGCCCAAGCCCGTAGCCCCACCGAGCGCCACCAAGACGGTCACGCCTGTCCCGGCGGCAAAGGGCGCCAAAAGCCCGCCCAGAATTCAAGCGACGCTGGCCACCGCGAGCGAGCCCGAGGAGGAAGTTATTGCCGAGTCTCCTGCCAAGATTCGTGCCCGCAAACGCGGAGTACGCAAGGTCGCGATCCCCGATCGATCTGATCGTGCCGATCGCTATGATCGTGACGATCCGGGCGACCGCAAGAACGCGTGGTCGGCGGACCGATACGCCGCGGTGGTTCCGCCCGGACTAACCTTGGCAGCTCTTCGCAATCAACTCACGAAGGGATCGCAACCTTCCAACGACAACGCGAGCACGCCCGTCGAGCACGGTCACACCGACCAGATCGCGGATATCGACAAAGCCCGCGAGGCCTTGCGCCAGGAAACCGCGCGTTTGGAGGCCCTGCTGAAGGCAGCCGGAAATTGCAATATCGGCGGCGGCAACATGCCCATCGGCGAGCCGCTGCTCCCATCGACGTCGCTCCCAGCGTCGGCGCTGCGCGACGCCAGCAACGAACAGATCGATTCCGTATCCAAGGCAATGAAAGGGATGAAGCCCGAACAAGCCGCGGCGGTCATTACGCGACTCGATCGCGCTTTGGCGGCGGAGATCCTGCGCCGGATGAAGGCAGTCGACGCTGGCGCGGTGTTGGGCCTTATCAAACCGGAGCTCGCGGCCGAATTGGCCACAGAAATCGCGATCCGGAAACCGATCTACGCCAAGGACAAGAAGGGCCCGCCAAAGTGAGCACGCAGCGGGCGACGGCAAGCCTTCACGTCGGCGACCACGGCGCCGCGGCGCTGGCCAACGCTCGCGCCCGCGCAGATTCGCGCGCGGAACACGGCAATATTGACACCCGGTCGGCAAAATTTGCCCAAGTCCTGGGTGAGATCACCAGCCTGCACCACACACCCACCACCAACGACCATCTGACCGCGTCCACTGGCGCGGAACAGAAACCGATGGCGCCCCGCCAGCTCTCCCAAGAAAACTCCCGAGATGAAGAACGGTCGACGGCGGACGATCCGGTCGCGGAAAACGCCCCCAAACACAGCGACCTGGACCGTGATGGCAAGCAAGCAGCTGCGCTGTCGCGGACGCCGGAACAAGCCAACCGAATCGAAATTCACCGGCCGACCAGCCCGCGACCGGCGTTCGCACACGAGGCGCGCGAGAATCGAACCGACCGGACGGCGCCAGGGATCCACGGCGACACCTTGGCGCCCAAGAGCGCGTCGGCACCGGTCCGCATCTCGGCGGATCCGGCAATCCCCCAGGCACCGGTTACCATCGCGGGTTCGCGCGCGCACCACACGACGCTGGCGGCCGTTCCGGCTCATGCACCGTCAATTCCCTCCGCGCCGGTGGTTGAAAACAAGGCTGAGGTAACAGAGCCGTCTAGATCGACCGGCCACGACGTGCCGCCGGCCAAGAACCCGCCCACCGCGGGCGCTGAGGCACGCAACATTGCCGCGCACCATGAAGAAGGCCCGGTCAATCATCTCGACCCAACGTCACCGGCCGACGCTCCAATCTCTCGACCTGACGCAGGTCTTGCGCCCAATGAAACCCATGGCCGCGCCGAAATCCGCGCTTCAGGTGGTGCGCGCCCGACTTCCTCGCCCGAGCCGACCGCGAATCGAGCCAGAATTTTCGCAACCAGTGAAAGCGCTCATCCGCCGCGTCCTGAGCCGGAATCGCGTGCACAAAGCCACGCAGTCCCTGCGCGCACGGAGAGCGCCCATTCGCCGTCGTCGATGGACAACGCCCTCCCGGTCGCGCCGTCAACCGTCCCGCAGCATCCGAAACACACGCACGCCACCACGGTACCCCACATCGCGACTGACAGTAGTATCCACGACACCCAGGACGCGAGGTCCAAAGTCACTGTGGCAGCGCCACGACCGACTTACTTTCCGCCACGCGCGGAACCACAAGCGCCACAATCGGTTCGAGCGTCCGTACAGCCACCCCACATCGACGTCAACCTTCCTCCAACGCCTGAGAACACACGGAAGGTGCAACCACCGCCAGCGACCAACCCGCGTGCGACGGCCCAACCGTGGCTCCAGGCGGCCGCTCACGACCCGACTGCGGCTACTACTCACGAGATTCATTTCGGTGCGCGGTTGGAGCATGCGTCACGCAACGATTTTCATCCTACCAAGACGGCTTCGGCTAGCCCTCAGATCCCGACAGAAAAGTCACAGAGCTTGCCGCAATCGGCGTCCACAGCACGGGAACAGATCAGCCCACCCGGAGTCGCGCCCCGGACTCAGCGTTCACCCAGCAAGCGTACGGCGCCCACGTCCGCTCCTGTGGTGGAAACCCATGAGGCCGATTTTCCGATTTCAGGCGCGCCGACGGAAATGAAACAGCCCGTGTCCACAAAGCCCCTTCCGCGCACCGAGGGCGCACCCAAGTCTCACCACGCTGATCCCGCTCAGTACGACGACCGTCCTGTTCCGGTCGGCAAACAACAGCCGCAAGACGTCGCACGGCCAGCGCCCGCTATTGCGGCCAAGGAGCGGCCCACACCTGCCATCACGATGCCCGTGCCGCCGCCAAGCCCTACATCAGTCTCGACACCCACGCCCCACACAGCTTCAGTCCCGGCGCCTGCACATAGCGCTACTTCAATCCCGACACCCGCGCCCCGCACAGCTTCAGTTCCGGCGCCCGCACACAGCACAGCTTCAGGCCCGGCGGCGCCCGCACACAGCACAGCTTCAGGCCCGGCGGCGCCCGCACACAGCACAGCTTCAGGCCCGGCGCCCGCACACAGCACAGCTTCAGGCCCGGCGCCCGTTGGCCGCCAGCCCCAGCAGAACGAACGCCCGTCGCCGACAATGGTAGGTTCCGTCCGCGAAGCCTCGCCAGTCAAGCCGCCAGTACTTCCTCGCGGGCCAAACCTCGCCACCTCTCTTTCATCCGCAAAAGACGCGTCTTCCACGCGAGGGGCCGCGACTCCGTCGACTACTGTAGTCCCGGCGCCGAGCGCGCCGGCACCCACGACAACTCCAACGACCGAAACAAACGTCCACCAGCCAGTCCTGTCCTCCGAGCGGCGCGAACCGACTGCCGACGTTGCGCCGGAGAAGGCAGCAACAAAAACAACGGCGGCCCCGGCCGAAAAACGCTCTTCCACGTCGTCAGCGACACCACCACAGCGCGCACCAAAACACTCGCAGGCCCAAGGCGCAGGCCCAACTAGACCGGCCCCGCGCGAAAGCAAGCGCAAGGATGCAGCTCCGCCCACCGACAAAGTCACAGAGTCCTCGGCCCGGCGAGCCTCGTCCGGTCCAGCGGCTCCCGGCCCGAGTCCAACCCGACCCGAAATTTCCGATGGCCTCTCGCCCCCGACTGTCGACTCATCGCAGCCGCCTGAGCGCCCGAAGCCCAGCGAAGAGGGATCTATTGCCAGACCTGAAACGCAGCCGGCAGCCATCCCCCAGCCGACAAACGTGCCGCCCGCCGCGCCCAACCCAACAGAGCGACCCTCGGTCTTCCCGACACAACCAGGGCTGGCAATAGCTGCTGGCGCCAAACACTCAACTGACGCCTGGACGCCGCCTGTTCTTCCCCCGGACACTGCCGGATTGGTGGACAGAGTAGCCAACGATCCAGGACTCTCCGTCACCGTGCTAACACATGCCGCCCACCTTGCCATCGCCTCAAACAACGGCGACCTTGCGCTTCACGTTCGAGTGCGCGATGGAAACGCCGACGTCAACGTGACCGGAACAATGTCGCCCCTTTTCGAAACAAAGGCGCCCGAGGTCCGCACCGTGTTGGCCGCCGAGGGACTAAGCCTGGGTAGTTTCGCCACCGACCAACAGAGCGGTCAGCCCGGACAACAAAGCCAGCAGGGCCAGACCAGCCACACCCGCACGGAGTCGGCAACTTTTTCGCCCCTCGCCACCCTTCGTTCCGCTGCTTCCTCGCCCAAAAATCACGTTGTGGGTGACCGACACATCCACGTCACCGCATGAGGAGTTATCCATGACAATACAATCCACTGTCTCGCAAATCCAGAGCGCCGCAACAGCAGTTGCGCAGCAGACCGCGCAGCAAAACGATCCCACAGCTCTTGGAAAGCAACAATTCCTAACGCTCCTCACCACGCAACTTCAGTATCAGGATCCCACGCAGCCCATGGACAGCTCAGCTTTCGTAGCTCAGTTGGCCCAGTTTTCCTCGCTCGAACAGATGACCAATGTCAACGATACCCTAACCCAGATGCTTACCGCGCAAAGCACGTCAAACGCGGCTAGTTTGGTCGGCAAGACCGCTCAGTTCAGTGCAAACCAAGCAACCGGTCAGATCGCCATAACCCAAGGAACTCCCGTTGCAATCTCCGCGAATCTCACCGCGGCCGCCGCCAACGTAACCATGGTCGTTGAAGATAGCAGCGGTGCAATCGTTCGCACCGCCGCTCTGGGTAGCGGCATCTCTGGAGCCAATTCCTTCCAATGGGATGGCCTTGACGACACCGGCTCGCCCGTCGCGACCGGAACCTACACGGCACAGCTCACCGCAAAGAGCTCGGCGGGTCAGATTGTTCCGTTCCTTCAGTCCGCCGTCATTACCGGATTTACGACAAACAATGGGACGCCCCAGTTCATCGCTGGCGGCTCGACCCTCCAGCTTTCAGACATTTCAGAAGTCGACCAGTAACCAGAAGGAAAGGAAGCGAACATGAGTCTATTTTCATCACTGTACGTGGGAGCAAGCGGTCTCGATGCAACGACAACCGAGCTCGGTGTCGTCGGCGACAATATCGCGAATAGCAGCACCGTCGGCTTCAAGTCCGCAAGCACCGTCTTCGCTGACGCCATGGCCCAACAATTGGTCGGCGAAAATGGACAAGAAGGCTTAGGCGTTTCGGTCCAAGCGATCCAAAAGAACTTCTCTCAAGGTGGGTTTACGACCACTGGAGTCTCGACCAACCTAGCCGTCCAGGGCAACGGCCTCTTCGTGGTCAAAGGCAACTTTGCCGGTGAAGATGGAACGTACTACACCCGCAATGGTCAGTTTACCATCGACAAAAATGGTTTCCTCACGACGCTTGATGGTTTGCAAGTTCAAGGTCTGCAAGCCGACGCCACCGGCACTGTGACATCCGGGCTTTTGGGTGGCCTCGAAATCGGCAACGCCTCTGCCCCAGCCGCGGCAACCAGCAGCATCACAATTCGCGGCAATCTCGATCAGGCCGCCGTGGCTCCACCAACGTTTGACCCGGCAAATCCACAAACGACATCGAACTTCAATACGAGCATGACGGTTTACGATTCGCTCGGCAAGGCTATCCAACTAAATATCTACTTCTCAAAAACCGACGCCGCCGACACGCAGGCCGGTGATTCGGGCGACTGGACGTATCACGTGGTCACCGACGGAGCAAATCTGGCTACCGAATCCGACGGCGCCACCGACGCCACACCCGGCAAGGCAACCGAAGTCGCCACTGGCACACTTCAGTTCGACGCCGCGGGCAAACTCATCTCGAACACCACGACCGTGAACGGATTCAACCCGCTCGCTGCAACGAACCCGCAACCTCTCACATTCGATTTTGGGTCAGGCACCCTCGCCGGGGGAAGCGGACTCGACGGGTTGACCCAATATGCGGCGAACTCGGCGGTTAGCTTCGTAACCCAGGAGGGGTCCAGCTCGGGCAGCTTGAGCGGAATTTCGGTTGGGCAGGATGGTACCATCACCGGCAGTTTCACCAACGGGCAAACCAGAACCCTTGGACAGGTCATTCTTGCCAACTTCCAGGCTCCCGATCAGCTTAAACGCGACGGCTCCACTCTCTATTCGGAACAGCCAGCGTCCGGTGCCCCCACGTTGGGCGCCCCCGCCACTGCCGACCGCGGTAGCATCTCGGCCGGAACTCTAGAGCAGTCGAACGTCGATATCAGCAACGAATTCGTCAACATGATCGCCGCACAACGCAACTTCGAGGCAAACGCCAAAACGCTTCAGACTGCGGATACTCTCCTGTCTGAGCTCATGCAACTCAAGCGCTAGTCAGTTGCTAGGAACCGCGGTTTTCCCGAATTCAATTGCCCCGCCATAGAACACGGCCTAGGCCTAAAGGGGAGGCCGCGGTACGCCGAGACTAATGAGGAGATTCCGAATGATTCCACTGATTCGCCTGGATGGAAGCGAGGTCGTCGTCAACGCCGAGTTGATTGCGACAGTGGAGAAAACACCCGACACCATGCTGACGCTTACGACTGGACACCACATACTGGTCAAGGACAGCGTTGAAGACGTGATCTCCCACGTCGTCGAGTACCGCCGCAGAATTCTCCACGGGCCCGTGGTCGTACCGGGAAAGGATTAGCCGATGGATTTTGGTACCATCGGCGGAATTGTCTTCGCCATCGGAATGATTCTGGTGGGTCAGGCCATCGAGGGTGGGCATGTCAGCTCGATCCTCCAGCTAACGGCCGCCATGATCGTCTTCGGCGGCACGATCGGCGCGGTGATGATTTCCTTTCCTATCAAGGAATTCTTTCGCGGCATCAAAATGGGTGCAGGGGCGCTCACGCAAAAGAAAAGCGACCTGCAGCAGATTCTCGACCAGATCGTAGACTTGGCGGGCGTGGCTCGACGCGATGGCGTGCTAGCTCTTGAGCAGCGATTGCCCGAATTGAAAGATCCGTTTCTCAAGCGCGCGGTTGGGTTCATCGTCGATGGTGTCGACGCGACTGTGGCACGAGACTCCCTCGAAACCGAGATCGTACGCGAGTTCGAGGAGGCAACCGTCGGCGCCAAAGTTTTCGAGGCAATGGGCGGATATGCCCCTACTGTGGGCATTCTCGGCGCGGTCCTAGGACTCATTCACGTCATGGAAAACCTCAACGATCCATCCAAGCTCGGCGGTGGCATCGCGACCGCATTCGTGGCCACCGTCTACGGCGTGGGCAGTGCGAACCTGCTCTTTCTGCCTCTAGCCAACAAGATCAAGCGCAAGCTGGCGGTCGAAAAAGAGCGCCGCGTGCTCATCGCCGAGGGAGCTCTATCCATCCAAGCCGGTCTCAACCCGCGCGTCCTTCGCGAAAAGCTTCTTGCCTACGCAGGTCTCCACAACGCGCCGCAACCCGCGAAAGAATGACCCTTGGCTAAGCGCGAGACACACGAGGAACACGAGAATCACGAGCGATGGCTTGTCTCGTACGCGGACTTCATCACGTTGCTATTCGCCTTCTTTGTCGTTCTCTACTCGACCAGCCGAATTGACAACAAGCGGATGATCGACGTGATGAAGTCGATTAAGTTCGCCATGCACTTCAAAGGCGAGGGAGGCGTGGACACCATGCCCATCTTCGACGGACCAGCCAGTGAAGGCGGCTGTATGGCCAATCTTTCCGACTCAGAAAAGCCGTCGCAGAAGCAAGTCGAGGCCATCGAAGCCATGCGCCGTCGCATGGAGAAGAAGTTCAAAGGATTCCTGGTGGAGAAGCCGGGTATGACCACAGCGGTCACCCTGCACATTGACGGGCGCAAGTTAATGGTCCGGCTATCGGTGGCACACTTTTTCGATCCCATGCAAGCCGCCCTACGCCCAGAAGTCATCCCCGTGCTCGACGTCGTTGCTGATGAGCTCGCACGACTCCGCCGCCCCATCCGCATCGAGGGTCACACCGACGACACCCTAGTTACCGGCACGCGCTTTCGCGACAACTGGGACCTTTCAGCCTCGCGAGCAGCGTCGGTAACGAGTTACCTCGAACGCGCTCACCGCATCGCAAGCAATCTTTTGAGCGCCGCCGGATACGCCGACAGTCGCCCGATAGCCACCAACGACACCCAGTCCGGCCGTGAGCTCAACCGCCGCATCGAGCTCGTGGTCGAGGTGCGAGCCACAGACAATTTGGATGCGATTGCGAAGTGAAAGCAAGCGTTTCGAACATTTTCTCGATGGGACTATGACTGAGGCCACGTCTCGAAGGGTATGCTTACAAATGCTGAAAAGGCTTCATATCGGCGGCACAGCTCCCGCCACGGGTTGGGAGATCCTCAATGTCACGGCAGGCCCCCACGTGGACCATGTCGGAAATGCAAACGACCTCTCCAGATTTGCAGACGACACTTTTGCCGAAATCTACGCCTCACACACGCTCGAGCATTTTGACTACGCTGGCGAGCTCGACCACACCCTCAAGGAATGGGCGCGCGTGCTGGCGCCGCAAGGAACCCTCTACGTCAGCGTTCCCGATCTCGAAGTCCTGGCCAAGTTGCTTCTGGTCAAGGAGGACCTGACACTGGAAGAGCGATTCTTTGTCATGCGTATGTTGTTTGGCGGTCACGTCGACAGACATGACTACCATTTGGTTGGCTTCAACGAAGAATTTCTGGTCTTTTTCCTATCACGTGCAGGATTCGCCAACGCACGCAGGGTTCCTGGTTTCGACCTGTTCAACGACACGAGCGGAATGCGATTCAAAGGGATACCCATCAGTTTGAACGTTATCGCAACAAAGCCCAACAACCAATTGCCCTGACGAGGCTCCTTCAATGAAAGTTATAATCATCGTTTGCCGACAAACGCACTTGGGTACCTACCATCTTCCCCTCGGAATTGGCTACGTTTCGGCCTGTCTCAAGCGCGCTGGTCACGATGTCTTCATCCTGAATCCCAACCACTCTCGCGAGCCATTGGAGGTATTGGTCGCCGAGGAGCTCAAGCGCCACGTGCCCGACATTGTCGCACTGGGCGGTATGGCCTTTCACCTCGCCGAAATCAAGCGGGTGGCTGCACTAGCGCGTCAGCAACTTCCCAAGGCCAAGATCGTTATCGGCGGTCCACTCGTTTCCAACCAACCTCAGGTCGCCATGAACGCCGTTCCCGAAGCTGA
>Ga0182027_10011250_pt1 | contig 12671 bp, 14 predicted proteins | sample 712E1DmetaG_FD_121300 | JGI IMG/M metagenome (GOLD analysis project Ga0182027, IMG submission 121300) | Permafrost microbial communities from Stordalen Mire, Sweden - 712E1D metaG (Illumina Assembly) | ecosystem: Environmental > Terrestrial > Soil > Wetlands > Permafrost | place: Sweden...
GCGATGAATAGGTTTGAGGTTTACAACGAAGAGCAAGTTCGGAACGAAATGTTCATCCATCTCGGCTATTATCCCACGGAGTCCAGCGGCCACGGTTCAGAGTATGTCGCCTGGTTCCGCAAGCGCCCCGATCTTATCGAGAAGTACTGCACTCACGGCACAGGCTGGAATCCCGGCGTACATGCGTATATCCGCGATTATTACTTGGAAACTGAGCATACATGGCGCGACACGATCCAGGAGGAGCTTCAGAAGCCGGTAGAACTTGAGCGCGGTCATGAGTATGCTTCCTACATCTTCAACGCAACCATCGGCGATGGTGATCTTTATGAGTTCAACGGAAATGTCCGAAACTTCGGTTTGATAGACAATCTTCCTGAAGGATGCTGTGTAGAAGTCCCCGTCCTGGCGTCAAAGAGAGGGTTTGATCCTATACACGTCGGCGCGCTTCCGCCGCAGCTTGCAATCCTGAACAACATCAGCGCCCAATGCGAAGAATTGGCGGTCGAGGGAGCATTAGCCGGTGATCCTACAATGATCTTCCATGCTATCGCATATGATCCGCTCACATCCGCCGTGCTCAGCCTCGCCGAGATAAAGGCGATGGTCAATGAGATGTTCGAAGCGAATAAGGAGTGGCTGCCGCACTTCAAGTCGTTGAAGGCATAAACTCGGCAGACACAGGAGAGTAGCCCTCCAAATGTAGTGAGGGCGCTCTCCTCTCTGATGATAATGCGCTCTTGTCCGACAGAATAATTGTATCGCGCCGAACCGTTGAGGAGAAATTGATTCATTATGGTCGTTGATAGAAGTGAAAATTCCGAGGAGCGAAGAACTAACAGGGCTTTTTACGCGCTAACTTTAGTGGTTGTGCTCGGCTTTCTGGTATCGTTCCTGCTTCCCCGTCCGGCTCTAAGGAAATACCCGAACCGTATTCCCATACACTTCTGGCATGGGGCCGCGAACAAGAATCAGGTTGTCCTTGAACGTATCTGTGACAGGTTTAACGAGAGCCAGGACAAGTATGAAGTCATTCCGCTCTCCGTCCGATGGCAGTCTAGAACCGTCAAGTTCATTCTGGCAACTACCGGTGGAGATCCTCCCGACATACTGATTGAAGGATTTCCCATTATTCCAAAGTGGGCGGAAAGCGGTGTCCTGATGCCGCTTGATAAGCTGATGACTCCCGCCGAAAAGAAAACTTTCCAGACGGACTGGTATCCTATCACAAGGAAATTCGGTATGTACAAGGGCAAAGTCTATGGCCTCGTAACCAGCGAAAACGCAGACTGTCTCTATTACCGTATTGACGACTTGAAAGCCGCTGGTCTAGATCCAAATCACTTTCCCAACTCCATGGAGGAACTGGTCAAATGGGGTGATAAGTTGAACCAGCGTGACAAAAACGACAACCTGACTCGGCTCGGTTATCTTCCTCAAGGACTGCTCTCTTACAGTGTGTTATTCGGAAAAGGCTTTTATGATTGGGACAAAGGCAAGGTGTTGTTGAATACGCCGGAGAACCTCAGAGCGCTCACCTTCTTAAAAGCTCAAGTTGACAAGATCGGATATCGAAACTATCTCAGATTCCTTGATGGACTGAAGGGTGGGGCATCTGAAAGCTCCTCGACGGGCGATAATTGGCCTTTCATGACGGGGCAATATGTAATTACCGGTGACGGCAGCGGAAGGGTGAGAGACCTCAAAGAGTTCGCTCCGAATCTGAAGTATGGATGTGCATTGATTCCTCCACCGGTCGGAGGGCGAAGATATGCCAGCGCTTGCGCCGGAGCGTTCATACTCATACCGGCCAATTGCAGACAGGTCGAAGGCGCATGGAAATTCGCCAAATTCTTTTCCGGTCTCGAAAACCCGGAGCGAGCAGCCGAGTTTGCTGCCTGGAGCGCGTCGCTACCGCCATGCAGGGCAATGTGGCATGCTCCAGTGTATCAAGCCTTCCTGAAAGAATATCCGCAGCAAAAAATCTTCGAACGCATGCTGGAAAGCGAAAACTTCGAGCCGCTTCCCCCCGTCCCTTATCAGTTGAAGCTCTCAGACGATATATCCAAGTATGATGAACTCGCCATGAGAGGGGAACTCACCCCGGCGCAAGCGCTGAAAGGCTTGGAAGCATCAATGGCAAACGAGTTGAGAAAACGCAAAGAACTCGGCTACAGAGACGACTGATAACATCTCCACTTTAGAATGTCTATTCTCGTACGAGGCATACGTTGACAATCGTACGGCTGCACCCTAGAATTATAGTCTAGGAACGTCCGGCAGCAGTGAAGGAGATTACCTGTGGAACATGACAATGGCGTCAGGTTAGTCAGATGGGATGACATTCCCAAAGAACATCTTAACGATCTCTTGGATCGCCGTATTATCTGCGGCAAGAAGATCATGTTAGCGCATATTTACCTCAAGAAGAGCAGCATCGTCCCGCTGCATCAGCATGAGAATGAGCAGGTAACGTATATCCTGGAGGGTGAACTTCTGTTCTGGATTGGGACTGAGGAGTCCGACCCAATCAGCGTGAAGGCAGGCGAGGTGCTGTGCATTCCGCCGAACGTTCCTCACAAGGCCCAGGCAGTAACAGATACACTCGATATGGACGTCTTTTGCCCCCCAAGACAAGATTGGCTGGACAAGACGGACGATTATCTGAAACGGTGACAAACATATGGAACTAGGATTACGAAACAAGATAGCACTGGTTGCGGGCTCAAGCTCAGGGCTTGGGGAGGCGGTTGCGCGAAGTCTGGCCGCCGAAGGCGCATCGCTGGTCATTTGCGCGAGAAGCAAAGAGAAACTGGAAAAGGTGAAAGCGGAGATCGTGCAGGCCAGCAGTGTAGAAGTCCTGGCGGTAGCAGCCGACTTATCCACGAAATCCGGCGTTGAGCAGGTTCTCTTAGAATCGCTTGATAAGTTTGGACACGTGGACATTCTCGTGAACAACTCCGGCGGCCCACCCGCCGCCAAATTCGAGGACACCACTTCCGAGATGTGGGAGCAGGCGGCAAACCTTCTGTTGATGAGCGCGGTCAATCTGACTCGCGGGGTGCTGCCCGGCATGAAAGAACGCTCCTGGGGGCGAATCATCAACATTACTTCTATCGCCGTGAAACAGCCCGTCGAGAATCTGATTTTATCCAACAGCGTGAGAGCAGCCGTCACCGGCTTCGCGCGAACGCTTGCTAATGAGGTGGCGGAGTATGGAATTACCGTGAATAACGTCCTCCCCGGCTACACCCGCACGCAGCGACTGGACTATCTCGCCCAAAATGCCGCCGAAAAGAATGGGATATCCAAAGCTGAGGCTTTTCAAAAATGGGAGTCCGACATTCCGATGGGACGAGTCGGCGAACCGCATGAATTTGCCGCCTTCGTGACATTCCTAGCCTCTGAAAAGGCCAGCTATATGACTGGGCAATCGATTGCAGTAGATGGGGGATTTATCCGCAGTTTACTGTAAACACGATGAAAGGGCAGCATGGAAAACTTGACTATCCGCCTCGCCACGGAGGAGGACTTGCACGACATCAACGCCATATACAATCACTACGTCCTCAACTCCACATGCACCTATCAAACGGAACCTGAGACCGATGAGGACAGGGCGTTGTGGTTTGCGGCGCATGGCCCTAAACATCCGATCACAGTCGCTGAATGGGGTGGGGAGGTTGTCGGGTGGGCGGCCTTGCACCCGTTCCGCAGCCGATGTGCCTATAGTCAAACGGTCGAAAACTCCGTCTACATTCGTCATGATCGGCAAAGGCTGGGCATCGGGCAGGCGCTGCTCACGGATTGCATAGAGAAGGCGCGTTCACTCGGTCACCATGTTATCATCGCCGGAATATCCGCGGATCAGGAACCGAGTATCGCCTTGCATTCCAAGATGGGCTTTGTGCAAGTAGGCCGACTGCTGGAAGTCGGTCGCAAATTCGACCGGTGGCTGGACGTGATGTATATGGAATTGATCCTCTAACCTATGGTATAATAGTTTAGAAGGAGAACAGATGTTCGTTATATCAAAGCAAAGCGCCCGACGACTCGTGCTCGCTCATCATGGCTTGTGGTCGGCTCATATATTCGACGGAAAATCCGGCGCGCTTGACTACATACGTCGCGTAGGCTGCATCCAGTTCGATCCGCTCAACATAGTCGGAAGAAATCCTGATCTGGTCCTTCAATCCAGAGTCGCGAATTACAGGCCGACTATGCTGGAGGAGTTACTGTATACGGATCGTGCGCTGGTCGACGGATTCGACAAGATGATGGCCATCTATCCCGTCGAGGACTGGCCGCATTTCCGACGCCACCGTGAATCAGCCCGCTCCCGCTATACCGGTTCTGCTGAACTAATGAAAGTCCTGCCTCTCGTTCGCAAACAAATCGAAGAACGCGGGCCTCTGTCATCCAAGGATTTAGACTACAACCAAACCATCGACTGGCCGTGGGCGCCCACTCGACTGGCGAGGGCCATTTTGGAGAGCATGTACTTTTGGGGCGAACTGGTAATTCATCACAAGGTGCACACCAGAAAGCTCTACGATTTTGCGCACAATCACATTTCGCAATCCCTTCTCACCGCCCCTGACCCGAATCTCACCCAGGAAGAATATCACGATTGGTACGTTCTTAGGCGCATAGGCAGCATAGGGCTTTTATGGGACAAGCCCGGCGAAGCATGGCTCGGAGTCCCCGGGCTCAAGAGCAAAGAGCGTAACGCAGCCATTTCACGTTTGACCAAACATGGACGCATAATTGAGATTCGCATTGAAGGCATAGAACCGTCATTCTACATACGTAGCGAAGATATGAAGCTACTGGATCACACGAACTTATCAGACATGCCTACTCGAGCCGCCATCTTAGCACCGTTGGACAACATGCTTTGGGACAGACGACTAGCAAAGACGCTTTTCGATCTCGATTACAAATGGGAAGTATACAAGCCTTTGAACGAGCGGCGCTATGGCTACTACGTGCTCCCAGTCCTACACGGAGACCGATTCGTCGCAAGATTCGAGCCGGGCAGAGACAAGAAGACGGGTGCATTAATCGTCAAAAACTGGTGGTGGGAGACTGATGTAATTCAGTCGGAAAGCCTTCTAATAGACGTGCGCCGCTGCCTCAAACAGTTTCTTCGATATCTTGGAACTGATGATATTCAGATACATGATCCCACGGCAAAACACCTCGGATGACATCCATACCCGCAAACAATTTCACAAGCAGCATTTAGCATTCTCCATCTCCAAATCTATATAGCTTCTATATGCGGCTCAAAGATACAAGACAGCCGCGCGAAAGAAAAAGAGGCTCGGAGGATGCAAAAATATATGAAAGCTCTATTGTACAAGGCAAATGTAATGAAACAGTCACTGTGTCATTTTCAAAGTATTGTACAAGGAGAGTTCATTGAAATATCGAACGAAGGTAGAACGAGGATCCTTCAAGCCATTCATCTGTACACAATGCGGTCTTGAAGTAATCCCTGATGGTCGCTCGCCAAGGAATCACTGTCCAAGATGTTTGTGGAGCAAGCATCTTGATGTGCATCCAGGAGATCGGGAAGCGGATTGCGGAGGCATGATGGAGCCGATAGCAATATCCGTACGCAAGAACGGTGAATGGTCGATCATCCACTGTTGTCGCCGATGCGGAGCGCTGGACGCAAACCGCATCGCCGGCGATGACAATGAACTGGTGCTCCTCTCGCTGGCGGTCAAGCCGCTGGCGGACACGCCGTTCCCGCTGCATATCATCGCTCAGGGAGGGTAGGGCACTTGGCTCATACGCCGTGCCGATAAATCGACATGGCGTATGAGCACATATCTCGAAGTTTTTTCGCGAAACTATTTAGCAAAACGCAATCGAAAATCGATAAGGAATTTGACAAAGTGCATTTCAACCCTTATAATTTCCGAATATTCGACTAATCTAGAGTTGGACTGCAATATAAACTGGAGGAAGCTTCATGGCTACAGCATCTCGTGCAAGAAAGCAAATTATCGCATCAGGACAGACTATCTGCCTGCTGTAGGCATAGTTTGAAGAACACCCACACTCGACCATAGGGTCAGATTCCCACAACAAAATCCACAGTGAACGGTATTTCCTCAAACGCTGTCTACAGGCAAACACCAATGTCTGTCAGCAGTTTTGTGTCATCTACGAGGAGATACCAGAGAAATGCACCACCTTATTAAAAAAGCAACTATCGGAGACCCATCTGCAACTAGCAGAGTTATTGAAAGGCTACGTCCAAGAATTACAAAAATGGCTACGTACTATGGTCGTCGATGCGACGAGGATCCCGACGATCTACTCCAGGAAGCCTGGATTGGTCTGCTGGAGGCTCTGCCGCGTCTCGACCTTCGTATCGGGGATCCTGAACAATATCTGATTCAACACGCCCGTTGGCGACTGCTTGACTCAATGAAGAGAGCCAGAATTCGTCGCTGCGTCTCGATTGAGGAAGAGGGAGACAATATCACCGATGGAAACCAGACAAACCCAGTGGACGATATTCACGTCACTGACTTTGCAGACAGCCTGACGCCGTTACAGCGCCGAATATTCCACGGCCTGCTCGACGGCCTAACCTGGCGGGAAGTCGGCGACAGCTTAGGATGCACGTCAGCAAATGTCGCCTATCACGTCCGCCGCATCAGCGCGCAGTACGAAATATGGATGGATTAGAATGAAGACGAAAATCGATTATGACCACGTTGCTGGGAAATATGCTCTGCATCGCGAAATTCACGCGCCGGTGCTTCAAGAACTGCTGTCGGCGGGCGAACTTACTAGCTCGTCGACGGTTCTTGAAGTAGGTTGCGGCACCTGCAATTACATAGAAGCAGTGCGGCATGAAACCGCGTGCCTGTGCTTCGGCATAGACCCTTCAAAAGAGATGCTGTCAGAGGGGAAGCAGCGCGGGGTTGATATCTGGCTCGCGGTAGCCAAAGCGGAGTCCATCCCTTTCGCCGAGTCGAGTTTTGATCTGGTGTTCTCTGTAGATGTCATTCACCACGTGAAAGATGATTCCGCGTATTATCAGGAAGCGTACCGCGTCTTGAAACCGGGCGGTAGACTCTGTACGGTCACCGACTCAGAGGAGATAATCCAATCGCGAGAGCCGCTGTCCAACTATTTCCCGGAGACCATACCAGTTGAGTTGGCAAGATATCCTCGCATCGATGACCTCCGTAACCAGATGTTGTCGGCAGGTTTCACCGATCTCTCTGAGACCACAACACGATCAGAGGGCCGCGTGGGCGATATCGGCAAGTATAGAGACAAGGCATACTCATGCCTGCATCTCATCTCAGAAGAAGCATTTCTGAACGGCATGGCACGATTGGAAGAAGAGTCACTACACGGACTAATACGATCTGTGATCGGATACATCTTTCTATGGGGAAGAAAACCATAACGCCCGGAACAACTGCCCTCATCTCCGGAGGAGGGCAGTTAAATCCGCCTGAGAGCAATATAGCCCCTCACTGTCGATTTCCGCGAACCCATCGCTTCGAGAGATGAGTGATACCGACTTCATAAGCGCGTGGATCGATGATAAAATTGCCAGAGTCGGCAGACTTACCCTCGCGACACCTTGCTCCCTGAGATCATCGATAGTGAACTCGCGTATGTTGTAAGGTTGTCCGGCGGCGATGCTGATCGGGCCGTTGACTTCTTTCCTCAGCAGTTTCACCTCATCCAGCGTAGCCGTGTAGCATATGAACGCCAAATCCGCGCCGGCGCTCATATATCTATTGGCACGCTTGATAGCCTCTTTTAGGCCAATTTCCCTGGTATCGAAAGCCCGAAGAGCGTCGGTTCTAGCGTTAATGATGAAATTGGGGTTTCCCTCAGGGGCTGTTGCTTCTCGCGCGGCGATGATCTTCTCAACCATCAGCGCCTCGTCTACCAGCTTGCATTCTCTCTTAGCGCTGGGAATCAAATCCTCGATGTTAGCTCCGGCAGCGCCTGCCCTGATGAACTCGCGCACCGTATTGGCGAGAGCCTTTGGGTCTCCATAGCCGTCTTCCGCGTCCGCCATCACGGGGACATTGACCGCATTCACTATTTTACGAGTAGTCTCCACATTCTCCGCAAGCCCCAAATCCGTTTCCGCCTGATAGCAGGCAGCGATGGAAATGCTGTAACCTGAACACTGAATTGCCTTGAAACCTGAATGCTCGATGATCCTCGCGCTTATGGCATCATAAGCATCGGGCATAACCAGTGTATCCCCCGACCCCAGCATTCCACGAAGAACTTCACTCTTGTTCATGGCTGTCTCCATCTGCATCTCAATATGATATGATGATACATTCTTGTCAGCCGGATTTCAAGTAACCTCATTCGTTCAATTATGATATAATTCCGAAAGATAATTTGTCATACCAGGATTTCCACCTGAAGGGTAGGGGATAAACTATGAAACGGTGGGCTAGGATAAACGGATTGATGACTTACATGCATGGGCAAGAAGACTTGCCGGTTTGCATAGTTCTCCACGGCGGCCCCGCTGCCGAAGGCAGTGCTAGGGGACTGGCGCTCGGACTATCAGATACTTTTCGCGTATATGAGCCGCATCAGCGGGGCAGCGGTAGTGAACCGCTATCCGTAGCACGACATATTGCGGATATTCACGGACTTATTAAATCCGAAGGCCTAAAAGGGTATCGGAAACCCACACTAGTAGGCCATTCTTGGGGCGCTATGCTTGCGCTGGCGTATTCCTCGGCGCACCCAAAAAGCGTGCGGGCGCTTGCCTTGGTGGGATGCGGAACCTTCGATCTGGAATCCCGTGCCAGGTTGAATGAGATACTTGAAGAGCGCAATACGGAAGAATTGCGAATACAGCTAGATCAACTGAACACTGATTACCCAGACCCGCGCGAACTGATACCCAGAAAGCAGCAACTGAGCCGACTGATCTATTCCTATGACCCCATAGAATCTCCGGCGCATGTTTCCTTCGACCTCCGCGCACACATAGAAACCTGGGAAGATATGATGCGACTACAGAACGAAGGCATCTATCCGGCAGCCTTCAAGTCGATCACCGCTCCCGCAATCATACTTCACGGCTCATTCGACCCTCATCCCGGACAAATGATCTACGCAAACCTGAAACGCCACATCTCTCAACTAGAATACAAAGAATGGCAAAACTGCGGCCACGAGCCATGGATAGAGCGACAAGTCAAGGATGATTTCTTCGCATTCCTCAAGCAATGGCTGCTAAACCAAGTTGACTCTTAGAAGACCTAACGATATATCCCATTTCAACCACACACTATCCCCCTCAATTTCAAACCTCCATACGCGTTAGCAAGCATGATTTGGACAGATAATGGCAAAAACTGGTATTATTACCTGTCCCATATTTAATCTACTTGTTGATAGACCTATTGACTTAACCGACATGTGGTGATATACTACCACTATGGGTTTGGCAACCCCTAGCTAGGTCAATATCAAATTGCAAGGGAGACTGTTATGAGAAAAATAGGCTTATATGTATTATTCATTTCTGCTATCTGTTTTTGGTGCATAGGGAGTGCCTATTCATCCACGGCATTCAATACCATGTCAGGGATTATTACTGACAACGGGAGTGGCCCTGCGACTACGCTTACTGACGTATACGAGGCTTCATATGGAGCCGCCTGGATTCAGAGCACGAATCCGGCGGGGAGTGGGGGATACGCAATAATCGGGCAGCCGTTGTTGGACTTGCAGCAGGGAAGCACAAGCTGGGAAGGTTATGGCATGTGCGTTGACACTGCCCACTGGCTCTATTTGGGAGCGCCTCATGCGGACTACCATGTGTATGACTGGGCTACAGCATACGCACAGGGCAAGACAGGCACTATCCAATCGACAAGCGATTGGGACAGACTTACGTACATGTGGAGCACTTCCTCCGTCACAAGCAATCTCGACAGAGCCGCGTTGCAGGTTGCCTCATGGGAAGGGGCTGCCGATCAGTGGAATATACCCGCAGGCAGCAACTGGAGTGGCGCGAATCTGCAGATTACCGGCTTGGATCCTGCGGTATATACCAGAGCTAGTCAATACATCGCAGCATCCGCAAACTACACAGACGCATTTGCAAACAACTATCGTCTCCTAAATGGCGATTCGCAAACGTTTGCCACCGCGGTTCCAGAACCAGCGACGCTTTTCGGAGCCTTCGGACTCCTTTCATCGGCTGGTTTGTTCCTGAAACGTAGAAAATTAGCGTAAACAAGTTCTTTCGCTACAGAAGCCTCGCAAAGGTATTCTTCTTTTGGCCGTTGACCGCTATGATTCATTCATTAGCGGTCAACGGCTTTCTTGCAACTGGAGAATTGGGGGTAGCGTTATCTCTTCTCGTAGTTAACATAAGATATATTATCGGCCAGTCAGTGTTTGTGCCATTCTGAGTCGCAGGCGGCGAAGAATCTTCTGGCTAGTGAGATGATCCTTCGCGTTGCTCAGGATGACAGTTTGCGGCGGAATCTGGGGAGAAATAAAGAAACCATAGGAAATATGTCTCCTATGGTTTCTGTTTGTTGTCGATTGTTCTGGATTGTTACACCGGTTGTCTGTTTTCCAGGCCGGATTCGATCTCTTTGATCTTTTCGTGGCATTGATCAATGATTTCTTGCGCATCGCGCAGTTTAAGGGTCGTCGAATCTTTTGACGAAACTGAATGCACCGCGACTGCGGCAATTATTCCGCCGATTAAGCCAATCCCTATACCGATGCCCAGGCCGATTGGCCAGTTGTTCCTGTCTCCGCCCACGAGTAACGCCTCCGATGGATCAAATATGAACTACGCCTGAACTACGAGATGTCGTAAACCTTGCCGCCGCCTGCGCCGTCATCGTCAAGCGACTTGAAGATTCGGGTTACGAATGCTATAAGCTCCATAGGGTTGAAAGGTTTAGTTAGATAGCAATCAACACCCGACTGCCATCCCCTGAAAACGTCTTGATCCTGAGCTTTTGCGGTAAGCATGATAACCGGAATATTCTGCGTTTCTGGGTTGCGTCGCAGACTCTGAAGGACTTCGAAGCCGTCCATATACGGCATCATCACGTCCAGCACCACCAGATCGGGATGCTCTTCTTCGACTTTCTGCAGCGCTTCTTTGCCGTCGTTGGCTGTAATAACTTCATAGCCCTGGCGCTCAAGGTTGACCTGAACAAGACGGACTATGTGCTTCTCATCATCTACGGCGAGGATTTTCTTAGGCATGATAATTCCTCCTTAAACTGACACAATGAGTATAGCAATTCCGTCAATTGTTGTCAATGCTTGTGCCCCTAATCAATGGCCGTTAGGTATAATCAACGCCGACTTGCTTAATAACAAGCATTCAACCGCAAGGACTCTACTAAATTATCGGCAATTCGGCAATATTCTATAAGCGGAAATTCCACTCATTTGAAGAATATCTTGTTCGTTCGATCTCCTCGGCATAACTCAATTCAGAAGGCGTTATGTCAGAAGGCGTTATGTTGGAAAGCTCAAAGGATACCCCCAAAGCAGTCTCGAATCCCTTGGCGATGCTCGACCGAAGCTCGATTTCCGACAGTTGATGAAAAGCCTGGAACTTAGAACTGGATTCATCGTTCCTGAAAATCAATGAGGAATCAATCATCGGCGCATGCATCGGTATGGACCCCTGCTCCAGCAATCCTCCCCAACGACGAACCTGCGCCGCGCCGACTACCTTCACGTCTCTCATTCGCACATCACAGTCGGCTATGTGATCGAAACAATCCCCCGTTTTCGGTCTGTCACTAGTGCCCTGCCCGCCTATCTCAGACTGAATTCCAAGTAAGCCTAACCCTGTCACAATTCCGCTCATCAGCCATTGATGGCTGCCGCGCACTCCCCGGCTCTCGGATGGGATATCTACGCCGCCCAACGCTATGCTGAAGGTAAGGTCATGCCCGTGCAAAACCGCACGCCCCCCGGTTAGCCTTCTGACGATTTCTACGCCCTTGGTGCGGCAATATTCCAAGTCGAACCGTTCCGCATCTAGTTTCTGCAAATAACCCACGGAAACCGCCGGTTTACTCCAGCCGTAGAGGCGAAGCGTTGGAGGCATCTCATCATGCGTGCAGGAATAGAAGATCGATTCATCAACCGCCATATTCGCCGCCGCAGTCCGATTGGTATCGAGAATCAGTCTCCAATGTCGGCCCATTGAAGTTCCAATCTTCTGGCGGCCCCTGCTTCATCCAGTCGGGAAACGGGAGTGCTGCACGGTGACATATGCACGAGATCAGGATTCTCGATTGATTCCTTGTCTATGGCGATCAGCGTCTCAGCGAACGCATCCAGCATCTTCATGCTCTCAGTCTCAGTAGGCTCGATCATCATAGCTTCAGGCACGATGAGTGGGAAGTAGATGGTCGGCGGATGATATCCGTAATCGATCAACCGCTTCGCGATATCCAGCGTCTTCACGCCGCGAGCCTTCTGTTTGGAGGCCGACGCCACAAATTCATGCATACATCGACGCCCATAAGGCACTTCGTAAGTATCCACTATTCGCGCGAGCAGATAATTTGCGTTCAGAACAGCGTTCTCTGCGGTAGCCTTGATCCCGGATGCGCCAAGACTGAGAATGTACGCATACGCCCTAAGTATCACCC